>Ga0247776_10000014_pt1 | contig 80503 bp, 62 predicted proteins | sample UWRJL199509C5_FD_179912 | JGI IMG/M metagenome (GOLD analysis project Ga0247776, IMG submission 179912) | Plant litter microbial communities from Arlington Agricultural Research Station in Wisconsin, United States - UWRJ-L199-509C-5 | ecosystem: Environmental > Terrestrial > Plant litter >...
CGGCACGCGCAGCGTGTTCGGCTGGCAGATGCGCTTCGACCTCGGCCAGGGTTTTCCGCTGGTCACGACGAAGAAGCTCCATCTGAAGTCGATCGTGCACGAGCTGATCTGGTTCCTGCGCGGCGAAACGAACATCGGTTACCTGAAAGAACACGGCGTCGGCATCTGGGACGAATGGGCCGATGCGAAGGGCGAACTCGGGCCGGTCTACGGCAAGCAATGGCGGCGTTGGTCACGCGCGAGCCCTGCGCGCGAAAATCAAACAGCCGCCGTCCCGGGCGGCCCTCCTCAACAAGAGCACACCATCGATCAGATCAGCTGGGTGGTCGAGGAGATCAAGCGCAATCCGGATTCGCGCCGCCTCATCGTCAGCGCGTGGAATGTCGCCGACCTGCCGCAGATGGCACTGCAGCCCTGCCACACGATGTTCCAGTTCTACGTTGCCAACGGCCGGCTTTCCTGCCAGCTGTACCAGCGTTCCGGCGATATTTTCCTCGGCGTGCCGTTCAACATCGCGAGCTACGCGCTGCTGACGCAGATGGTCGCGCAGGTCTGCGATCTGCTACCCGGCGACTTCGTGCACACGCTCGGCGACGCGCATCTGTATTCGAACCACTTCAAGCAGGCGCACGAGCAACTCGCACGCGAACCGCGCGCGCTGCCGAGGCTGGTGTTGAATCCGGAGGTGCGCTCGCTGTTCGACTTTCGCTACGAAGACATCGCGTTCGTCGACTACACGCCGCACGCGGCGATCAAGGCGCCAGTGGCGATATGAAACGCTGGGCGCTGCGATGCTCTGGTGGAAAGTACGGCCGGGAATGGCCGTTTCCTGATTGTTGCGTTCAAGGATGAGCGCACAGATCATCGCTCTGATCGCGGCGCTTGACCGCAACCAGGCGATCGGCCGCGATGGCGCGATGCCATGGCATTTGCCGGATGATTTGAAACGCTTCAAAGCGCTGACGCTGGGCAAGCCGGTGCTGATGGGGCGCAAGACCGCGCTGGCGATCGGGCGCGCATTGCCGGGGCGCGAAAACCTCGTGTTGACACGCGCCAGCGCGGCGCCCTTCGCCGGCCAGCGCGTCGTACATACACTCGACGAAGCGATGGCGCATTGCGCCGGCGCGGAACTCGCGGTGATCGGTGGCGGCCAGGTCTACGCTTTGGCGCTGCCGCGTGCGACGCGTCTGCACCTCACCTGGATCGATACCGCGGCGGACGATGCCGATGCGTTCTTTCCACGCTTCGATGCGGCCGATTGGATCGAGACCGCGCGCGCGGCGCATCCGAGCGATGCGCGTCACGCCTACGCGTTCGCGTTCGTCGATTACGCCAGGCGTTGAACGCGCAAGCGACGCCCGCCCGGGAGCGGGCGTCGCACCGACTCAGCGCATGCCGCCGGAAGCGAGCAACTTCTCGCCGGTCAGCCAGCCCGAGTCCGCCGAGGCGAGGAATACGGCAATCGTCGCGATGTCGTCCGGCTGCCCCAGACGCCCGAGCGGTGTCTGCGCGACCATCTGCTTTTCGAAGTCGCTGCCGATGACGCCGAGCGCATGCGCGCCTTCGGTTTCGACGCCACCGGGATTGATCGAGTTCACGCGGATCTTGCGCGGCCCGAGTTCCTTCGACAGCACATGCGTGATCGTGTCGACCGCACCCTTGGTCGCGGTGTACACGGCGGTACCCGGCATGCCGATCGAACTCACGGTCGAGCCGATGTTGATCACGCTGGCGCCGCCGTCGCCGAAATATTTGACGGCTTCCTTCGTCGCCAGCAGCAGACCGAGCACGTTGATGTCGAACTGGCGATGGAATTCTTCTTCGGTCACTTCCTCGATCGGCGCGAAGCGGTAGACGCCGGCGTTGTTGACCAGGATGTCGAGGCTGCCGAACGCCTTTTTCGCGTCGGCGAACAGGCGCTGCACGTCGGCCGCCTTCGATACATCGCCTTGCACCGCGATCGCCTTGCCGCCCTTGGCCGCAATGTCGGCGACCACGCGGTCGGCGCCTTCGCGGCTGGACGCGTAGTTCACCACCACCGCGGCGCCCTCGGCCGCGAAGGCTTTCGCGATGGCGGCGCCGATACCTTTCGACGCGCCCGTCACCACGGCCACCTTGCCTGTCAGTCTGCTCATCTGCGTTCTCCTCGATCGATTGCCTGGTCAATAATTAGACGATTGTCTAACCATCTAAACGACAAGGGGAGTCGCGGCGCGGTTTCAAGGGGAGCGGTTCAAATCTTTGCGAGCTCGGCGAGGTAGGCGTGCAGGACGTCGCGCTGCAGCACGAGACGGGCGAACTTGCCTTCGCGGACGATCTGGATCAAGCCGGCCGTTTCCAGTTCCTTCATGTGGTGCGACAAGGTCGCGGCACTGACCGGGTGCGCCTCCTGCATCGCGCTGCACGGCAAGGGGTCGCTGCAGGCACCGATCTGCTTGAGGATCTGCTGCCGTCGCGGCTCGGCAAGGGCGCGCGCGATCAGTTCGATCTGGCGTTCGCCGAGACGGATGCGCTTGCTCGTCTTGGTCGTCGTCATGCTGCCAGCTCGAGCCCGCGGCGACCGCGCAGGCTCAGTCCTGTTCCTTGCCCGGTGTCGGCTTGCGATCCGACTTGATGCTGACGAATTCCGGTTCTTCGCTGTCCAGGCGCAGCGCCGTCAGCGCACCGCCCCAGACGCAGCCGGTATCGATTGCATGCACACCGAGACCGGCGAAGCGGCCGAGCGTGGACCAGTGCCCGCAGACGACGCGGATATCGCGCCGGATCTGTCCCGGCACCTCGTACCATGGGTACAGGCCCGGGCGTTGCGTGCCCGGCGTGCCCTTGTCGCTGAAGGCGATGCGGCCACGCACGTCGCAATAGCGCATGCGCGTGAAGATGTTGATGCCGGCACGCCAGCGGTCGATGCCACGCAGCTTCGGCGTCCACAGGTCCGGCTTGTTGCCGAACAGCTGCTTGAGCAGACGTCGATAACCGTCGCTGCGCAGCTTGTCCTCGATCTCGCGCGCGACTTCCTCGGCCTGCTGCACGGTCCAGCGCGGAAACAGGCCGGCATGCACGAGCAGGAAGCCGAGGTCGCGGTCGACGTGCACGAGATTTTGCCGGCGCAGCCAGCCGATCAGTTCGTCGCGATCGGGCGCGAACAGCACTTCGCGCAGTTCCGGATTTACGCGCCCTTGTTCCTCGCGCTTGCGTTCGGCAATCGACAGCAGCGAAAGATCGTGATTGCCGAGCGCGACCACCGCGTTGTCGCCGAGCGCCTTGACCGTGCGCAGCACGGCGAGCGACTGGCCGCCGCGGTTGACCAGGTCGCCGCAGAACCAGAGTTTGTCGGTGGCCGGATCGAAGCGGAGCTTTTCGATCAGGCGGACAAGTTCATCGTGGCAGCCTTGGATGTCACCGATGGCCCAGGTCGCCATCAGTGTAGCGTCCTCGGAATCGACAGCACGAAGGCGGGGATGTACGCATCGAAATGCGTACCGTCGTCGGCGATCATCTGGTAGCTGCCGCGCATCGTGCCGAGCGCGGTCTCCAGGACGGCGCCGGAGGTGTATTCGTAATCGTCGCCCGGGCGCACCCACGGCTGCTCGCCGACGACGCCGTCGCCGTGCACCTCGCGCACCTTGCCGTTGCCGTCGGTGATGACCCAGTGGCGCGACAGCAGGCGCGCGCCGACCGTGCCGTGGTTGGCGATCGTGATCGTGTACGCGAACGCGTAGCGATTGTCGGCCGGCGCCGACTGGTCGTCCAGAAAGCGTGTGTCGACCGAAATGGTGATGTCGTAAGGCTTCTTGCCGCTCATGGGGTGATTTTCAGGGACGCGGAGCGCGGCGGCAAGTTGTAAAGAGCGAAAAGGCGCGGCGAACCGTCACACCGGCTCGCAATGCGCCGCCAGAGCGACGAATTCGGCCGGCGCCAGCTGTTCGGCGCGCGCCGTCGGATCGACGCCAGCGGCGCGCATCTGCTCCGGCGTGACGACGCCGTGCAATGCGTTCGATAGCGTCTTGCGGCGTTGGCCGAAGGCGGCCTTGACCACGCGCGCGATCGCGCCCGCATCGACGCGAGGCCGCTCCGACTCCGCTCGCGGGGTCAGCCGCACGACAGCCGAGTCGACCTTCGGCGGCGGCCGGAACGCCGCCGGCGGAACGCCGAGCAGCGGCTCCACGCGACACGCCAGCTGCAGCATCACCGACAGGCGGCCGTAGACCTTGCTGCCCGGCGCCGCAGCCATGCGCTCGACGACTTCCTTCTGCAGCATGAAGTGCATGTCGCCGATCGCATCGAGCTGATCGATGCAGTGGAACAGGATCGGCGAGGAGATGTTGTAAGGCAGATTGCCGACCACGCGCAGCGGCGCGCCGGCGGCGAGCGCGCGCAGATCGACGCCGAGCACATCGGCATTGACGATGTCGAGTTCACCGACGCCCGCGGCGGCGCTGCGCAGGCGCGGGATCAGGTCGCGATCGAGTTCGATCACGGTCAACCGGCCGAGTGCGCGCAGCAACGGCAGCGTCAGCGCGCCGTCGCCCGGGCCGATCTCGACGACGCGCTCGCCCGGGCGCGGTTCGATCGCCTGCACGATCTGGCGCAGGACCCCGGCATCGTGCAGGAAATGCTGGCCGAAGTGTTTCTTGTGGATGTGGCGGTCGGAAGAGGCATGCATCCGTGCATCCTAGCTGATCGTGCCGGGTCGCCTCGGGCTTTGCGTTACGCGGAAGGCCAGGCGAGCCAGCGCGTCAGCCAGTAGCCGCCGACGGTCAGCCAGACGAACAGCACGAACGCGAGCAGGAGCGGCTTCGGCCCGAGCGCACGCAGGCGCGCTATGCGCGTCTCCAGCCCGAGTGCGCCCATCGCCATCGCCAGCAGCAAGGTGTCGAGATCGAGCAGACGGGTGCGCAGCGCCGGCGCCAGCGTGATGATCGAGTTCAAGGCGCACACGGCGACGAACGCGAGTGCGAACCACGGGATGCTGATCGCGCCGCGCGCGCCACCCTCGCGCGCCTGCCAGCCACCGACAATGAACAGGAATGGCACCAGCAACAGCACGCGCGTCAGCTTGACGATCACCGCAGTGTCCGTGGCCGCCGGGCTCACGGCATTGCCGATCGCGACGACCTGGGCGACTTCGTGCACGGTCGCACCGGCGTAGATGCCGAAGTCGTTCGCCGGCATCGCGAGGTGTTCGGCGATTTGCGGATACAGGAAGATATTCAGCGTACCGAACAGCACGACGCTGGCGACGGCGATGGCAACCTTGCTCGGCTCCGGTTTGAGCAGGCGCTCGGTGGCGAGCACGGCGGCGGCGCCGCAGATCGCACTCCCGCACGCGGTCAGCAAGGCGGTGTCGCGATCGAGCCCGAGCCAGCGGCGGCCGACCCACACGCCGAGCGCGATCGTGCTGGCGACGATGGTGAGGTCGAGCAGCAACGCGCCCGGTCCGACGGCCGCGATCTGCTGGAAACTGATGCGCAGGCCGTACAGCACGACGCCGGCGCGCAGCAGGCTGCGCTGCGAAAAAACGATGCCCGGCGCCAGCCGCTGCGGCAAGTGGCGGCCGGCTACGTTGCCGAGCAGCATGCCGAGCACGATCGCAAGCGTCAATGCGGACAACTGCAGGTGCTGCAACGGTGGCAGCGCCGCGAGTGCAAGCCCGGCCAGGCCGATCAGCAGCGTGACCACGAGGCCGGGAAGACGGGCAATCAGAGTGGACATGGAGGCAGCACGCGCGGCGGATCGTGCACTCTAGGAAGAACCACTCTATAAAGATAATCGATACTTCGTATGTCAACGATAAGGATTGCTGATGATCGCGATCAGCCCGCGCCAGCTCGAAGTCTTCAGCATCATTGCCGCCGCCGGCAGCGTGCGCGCGGCGGCCGACCAGCTCGGCCTGACCCAGCCGGCGGCGAGCATGGCGCTGGGCGAACTGGAACGCCTGCTTGGCGAACCGCTGTTCGATCGGCAGCAGCGCCGCTTGAAATTGAACGAGCACGGCCGCGCGCTGCTGCCGCGCGCGCGCGAAATCGTCGAGCGCCTGCGCGACCTCGGCACGGCGACCGCGCCCGGCGGTGCGCTGGCGGTCGGCGCCAGCAATACGATCGGCAATTATCTGGTCGGCGACCTGCTCGGCGGGTTCATCGCCGACCATCCGGCGGTGCGGCTCGCTGCGCGTCGCCAACAGCCAGCAGATCCTCGACGGCGTGGTCGATTGCAGCCTGGACATCGGCTGCATCGAAGCACCGGTGGTGCATGCGGAGGTCGATCTGATTCCCTGGCGTCACGACGAACTGCGCGTGTGCGTGCGCGCCGATCATGCCTTGGCGCAGCGGCGTCGCCTGCGCGCCGAGCACCTGGCCGGACAGCGATGGATTCTGCGCGAGCGTGGTTCGGGCACGCGCACGGTATTCGAACAGGCCAGCCGCGAGCTGCTCGGGCCGCTCGATGTCGCGCTCGAGCTCGGCCAGAGCGAGGCGATCAAGCAGGCGGTGATCGCCGGGCTCGGCATCGCCTGCCTGCCGAGCGCCGCGATCGCCGACGCGGTCGCGTCGGGACGCCTCGTCGCGTTGCACACGCCGTTCCTGGTGCTGACGCGCACCTTGGCGCTGGCGCTGCATCGCACGCGTTATCGCGGCACCACGTTGCGTGCGTTCCTCGAAAACTGCCGCGCGAGCGCGGACTGAGCGAACTCAAATGCCGCGCGCGAGCGCAGGTTCGCTCGCCAGTGCTCGATGAAGTGCTGCCGAGACGCGTTCGCCGGTCGATGCGGACGCTTTCGCATCGGCGTGCCGCAGCAGGAAGAAACTCCTGCGCGCCGGCGCATAGTTCTGGAAGAACGCATCGAGGTCCGCGTGCACGCGACGTTCCAGCGCGCGATCACGCATCAGGCCGTGGGCGGCCAGCCGTTGCTCCCACCACGAAGGACTCGCCCATACCAGATGACCGTGCATCGGCCAGCCTTGCGCATCGCAATGCAGGTGACGCCAGAAAGAGTCGGATCCGGCCGCGCGCCATTCGGGCAGGAACGGCGGCGCGACTTCGCCGAACACGTCGTCCGCGCCGAACATCGGCGAGTTGATCAGGAAATAGCCGTCGCGATCGAGCAACGCCGCGATGCGCGCCAGGTAGCGATCGAGCTTCAACGGATTGAGGTGTTCGAGAATGTCCATCGCGATGATGGCATCGAACGTTCCCGGCAGTTCCACCGACAGCAGGTCGCCATAATGGATGCGGTCCTTGATCGCCGGGTAGGCGAGCACGAACGCGAGATGGCTGATCTCCACGCCGGCGACGTCGATGCCTTGCTCGTCGAGCAGACTGAGCACGGGTCCCGTGAAGCAGCCGAGTTCGACGCAGCGCTGGGTGCCGAGTCCGGCGACGAGCGCGGTGATGACACGCTTGTCGATGTCGATCACCGGCGACCACACGCCGAAACTGTCGTAGTAGCGATGCTCGTGGATCATCCGCTCGAACCAGTCGAAATCGGCATCGTCGTCGACGCGAAACGTGGTGCTGCCGTCCTCGTTGCGGCGGTAGCGCTGCGGATGCAGCTTGACGAGATTGGGCAGGTGCGCCGCAGGCACGCGCAGGTAGCCTTGCTTCTTGTTGAACTCGTCGGATCCGGCCATGTTGCGCGCGAGTTCGGCGAGCGGCACGCCGGCGTCGAGCGCAGCGGCATGGTCGCGCAGGCCGTCCGCATCGGGCTCGCGCCCGAGCAGTCCGCGATACAGCTCGGTGACCAGCTGTTCGCTGCCGGCGACGGACGCGGCGTCGCGAGACCAGAGCGAGCGTAGGCGGGAAAATTTGATCATGTGCGAGTCCGCGGTTCGATCGAGCGCGATTCCACCAGATGCAAGGCCAGTTCGACCGCGGCGACCAGACTGCCGGCATCCGCGCGGCCGCTGCCGGCGAGATCCAGCGCGGTGCCGTGGTCGACCGACGTACGGATATACGGCAGGCCGAGCGTGACATTGACCGCGTGGCCGAAACCGGCGTGCTTGAGCACCGGCAGGCCCTGGTCGTGATACATCGCGAGCACCGCGTCGTACTGCGCCAGCTGGGTCGGCACGAACGCGGTGTCGGCCGGAATCGGACCGCGCACGTCGAAGCCGGCGGCGCGCAGCTGGGTGATCGCCGGCGCGATTTCGTCGATCTCCTCGCGGCCGAGATGACCGCCTTCGCCGGCGTGCGGATTGAGGCCGAGCACGGCGATACGCGGTGCGGCGATGCCGAAACGCCCGATCAGATCGTCGTACAGGATGCGCAGCGTACGCACCAGGCCGGGGCGCTTGATCGCGGCCGGCACGGCGGCGAGCGGCAGATGCGTGGTGGCGAGCGCGACGCGCAGGTCGCCGCCGCTGAGTGCGCGTCCGCCGGCATGCGCGGCGGTCAGCATCATCACCACGTCGCGATTCGCACGCTGCGCGAAAAATTCGGTATGTCCGGTGAACGGGATGCCGGCGTCGTTGATGACGCCCTTGTGCACCGGTGCCGTGACGATCGCGTCGAATTCGCCACTCGTGGCACCGTCGCCGGCGCGCGCGAGCGTCGCCAGAACGTAGGCGGCATTGCGCGGATCGAGCGTGCCGGGGACGGCGGCCGTGCGCAGCGACATCGCGGCGACGCGCACGCTGCCCGGCCGGCGGGCGGAGACGACCTCGGCTGGGTCATAGGGCGTGATCGTGAGGTGGATGCCGGCGGTACGCGCCGCGGCGGCGAGCAGGTCCGCGTCGGCGATCGCGATCAGGTCCGCGGCCACGTCGGTGGCGGCAAGCCGGGCGATCAGTTCCGGTCCGATGCCTGCCGGTTCGCCCGCGGTCAGTGCGAGTCGTGGCAGCGCGGGCCCAGGTCGGGATTCCACGTGGCCGAGCGCGCGCCCAGGTGCCGGCTCAGGGCGCGCTGGGCTTGGCTGGCGCCGCGGCTGTTTCCGCGCCGGGCAGGCGGATTTCGACGTAGGCTTCGCTGCGAATCTGGCGCAGGAAACTGCCGAACTCGTCTTCCGCCTTGCGCTGGAACAGGATGTTCTTGGCCTGGTCGCGCTGCAGGTCGCCGGATTTGTCGACGCTGCGCGTGTCGACGACCTGGATGATGTGCCAGCCCGCATCGCTCTGGAACGGCTGCGAAATCTCGCCCCGGGTCATGTTCTTGATGGTGTCTTCCACGCGCGTGCCGTAGGCGGTGCCGGAGAACCAGCCGAGGTCGCCGCCGAGGCGGGCGGTGGCTTCGTCTTCCGAGGAATCCTTGGCGGCCTTTTCGAAGTCCTCGCCGGCGACGATCTTCTGGCGGATCGCGGCGACCTTCTTCTCGGCCTGCTCGCTGGATACCAGTTCGCTCGGTTTGATCAGGATATGGCGCGCGTGGTATTCGGTGACCATCTGCGCGCCTTCGTCGCGCTTGCCGAACAGCTTGACCAGGTAGAAGCCGTTCGGGCCGCGGATCGGCGCGGTGACCTGGCCGTCCTGCATCTTCTCGGTGGCGTCGATGAAGGCCGGCGGCAGCTCGTTGCGCGGACGCCAGCCGAGGTCGCCGCCTTGCAGCGCGTTGTCGGCATTGGAGTAGCGGATCGCCGCGGCGGCGAAATCCATGCCGTCATCGAGCTGTTTCTTGGCTTCGTCGGCCTTGCGATGCGCTTCGTCGACCTGATCCGGCGTCGCGCCATCGGGCACGTTGATCAGGATGAAGCCGATGTGCTGCTCGCCGCGGCCGACGTTGCCGTTCTTGATCAGGCTGTCGATTTCGGCATCGCTGACCTGCACGCGGCTCTGCGCGATGCGCTGGCGCAGGCGCTGCAGGACCAGCTGTTCTCGCACGTTCTTGCGGAACTGGTCGTAGTCCATGCCCTGCGACTGGATCGCGCTGCGCAGCTGGCTGACGTCGAGCTTGTTCTGCGCGGCGATCTGCGCCAGGCCCTGGTCGACCTCGCCATCGGACACCTTCACGCCGGTGGAATCGGCGCGCGCCACCTGCAGCTTCTGGTTGATCAGGCGATCGAGTACCTGGCGCTCGAGCACGTCACGCGGCGGCAGCTGTTGCGGGCTGTTGGCGAATTGCGCGGTGACGCGCGTGACATCGCGGTCGAGTTCGCTCTGCAGCACCACGTCCTCGTCGACCACGGCGACGATGCGGTCCAGCGGCGTGCCGGGCGTGGGCGCGGGAACCGGCGCGGGCGCTAGCGTGGTCTGCGCGTGCAGCGCAGGGGCGGCCAGCGCGATGAGGGAAAACAGGAGGGCGGCGAAGACTGATTTCATAGGGTTTCCGGACATGCGGTGCGCGCGGCACCGGCGAAGCAGAACGACGATTGCGGCGACGGGCCGAGGCATCGCCAACGGCGGGTGCCAGCGTGAGACATCGGATCGGCCGATCCGTTCGCGGACGCGGCGCCTGTCGCCGCTGCACCCGCCATGGCTAACTCACTGATAGCCAAGGATAGCATTCCGCAGGAACGAGTCGGTCTTCTGGCCGAGCGAACCGACACCCTTGAACTCGAGCTCGAAGTAGATTGCGCTGTCGCTGTCGCCCTCGACATTGCGGATCCAACGCCGTGCCAGCAGGCGCAGCGCCACGCAGCAAGTGTCGTGCTCGATGCCGATGAAGCGCTCCAGATTGCGGCCGTTCGTGCCATGTGGATCGTTGGCCGCGGCCAGCGGGTCGTTCAGGGCGTAGTTCTCGCGCGCGATGATGCGCCAGCTCGGCGTGATCGGCACGGCCGCCGAGACGTCGACCTGTTCGAGGAAGTCGCGCCGGAAGCGGTACGAAAAATTCACGATGCCGTCGTCGCCGAAGCGGTTCTGCACGGTGAACGTCGACAGGTCGGTCTGGTGCGAATTGGGGTTCCATTGCTGGTCGAGGATGAAGCGCCAGCGGTCGGACAAGTGCAGGTCGACTTCGCCAGCATAGGTGGAACCGGAATAGTCGGTCGGCGGGACATTCGGCAGCTGCACACGCTGCGGCGAGAAATAACGGATCTCGCCGATGCTGGCGGACAAACGCTCCTCGCCGGTCGCGTCTTCCAGGAAGCGCGTGGTCAGCGCCAGCGACAGGTTGTTCGCATCCATCTGGCGATCGGCGCCGACGTAGCCGTTGGTGCGGAACAGCTGGCCGAAGCTGAACGGAACCTCGGCGGTGTCGAAAATCGGCAGGTCGTTCTGGTTGCGGTAGGGCACGCGCAAATAATACGCACGCGGCTCCAGCGTCTGCGTCCAGGCTTCGTTGCTGATCGTCAGGCTGCGCTCGAAGATCAGGCCGGTATCGAGGCTGAAGATCGGCACGCCGCGCGTCAGGCTGCTCCTGGTCACGAACCGCTGTGCCGGATCGTCGCCGACGTTGCTGAGGTCATAGGCGGTGTAGCGGTAGCCGAGCTGCGGACGGACGAAATACGACGACGTCTCGATCGGGTACGACAGATACGGGAACAGGTCGAGGCGCTGGCCTTCGAGCGGCTTGACGCGCAGCGAATCGGGACCGTTCGCGCCGGCCAGCCAGTAGCTGCTCTTGGAGAAATCGATGAATTCCGAATTGACGCCGCCGACGAGGTCGCCGAGCACGTTGTCCTCGGCGTTGAACGTCATGCGCGGCAGACGCCGGTACGGCGTGTATTGATCGCCGAGGGTCGGATCGGTGATCTCGAGTTGGTCGCCGCCGATGGTGGCGTTCCACCACGTGCCATGGCCGTACAGATACGCGCTCGACGGCAGGAAACTGATCGCCGTGGTGTACAGGCCACGGCCGAAATCCTCGAAATAGCGGTCGTCGGAGACGCGATTGAGGTCGATGCCGACGCCCCAGTTCGCATTGAACGTGCTGACGTCCTTCCACTTGTACCACCAGCGCGTGCTCGGCAGGCTCTCTTGGTACAGCGCCTCCTCGTCGTCGACTTTGCGGTCGCTGCCGATGTATTCCACGTTCATCTGACCTGCGTTGTTGTCGGTCAGATAACGGAATTCGCCGCCGAGCATGAAACCGCGTTCGGTCATCAGGCGCGGCAGCAGGGTCGCATCGTAGTTCGGCGCGAGATTGAAATAGTACGGCGTGGTGACGTCGAGTCCGCGCCGGGTGCCGTAGCCGATCATCGGGGTCAGGAAGCCGCTTTCGCGGCGGTCGTCGAGCGGGAAGCGCATGTACGGCAGCCAGAACACCGGCACGTTGTGGACGCGGAACGTCACGTTGTGCGCGGTGCCGATGCCGGCGGCTTCGTCCAGTTCCATCGCGCGCGCGGCGAACGCCCACTGCTGGTCGTCGATGTCGCAGGTCGAGTAGGTCGCGTCGGTCAGGTTCGCGTGGTCGACATCGTCCATCACCGCGACCGCGGCGATGCCGTTGCCGCGCGAACTCAGCAACTGGTAGCGCAGGCCGTCCAAGGTGCAGCGGTCGAGGTCGGCATTGCCCTGCGCCTGGTCGGCCGACATCAGCATGCCGCGATCCTGGTAGCGCACGTTGCCGCTGGCGGTGTAGTCGGTCGTGTCGGTGTCGTAGGTGATCTTGTCGGCGCGCAGCAGCAGGTCGAGCTGCTTGATCTGCGCTTCGCCCTTCAGCACGTAATGCGCCTTGTCGGCGCTGGTCACGTTCAGCGCGCTGGCGTCCTTCGGCACGCTGCCACGCTCGCCTTCGGTGGGCAGGCCGGGCACGTAGAAGTCGAGCAGGTCGTTCTTCTTGCACATCTCCCAGCTGATCGGCTTCTTCGGGCACTTGAAGACGCCGACCGGACAGCTCGGCGCATCGTCGTCGGCCTGGGCAACGGCCGGCAAGACGAGCAGGAGGGCGAGCGCGAGGCAGCGTCGCCGGCATGCGGGAGCAGAAATAGGCAGCACGGAAACCCGTCGGTGAGGCGCTAAGGACCGCTAGCTTGCCGAAACTGCCGGCGCGCAGCAAACGGCACTGCGTTCAGAGGCTCGGCTGCGCCTCAAAGCAGGGCGCCGACATGCGCAGCGGTCGCTTCGCGCAGTGCCGTCAAGCTGTAGCCGCCTTCCAGGCTCGACACGATGCGCCCTGCGGCGTGGCGATCGGCCAGTTCGACCAGGCGCGTGGTGATCCAGGCGTAGTCGTCGGCTTCGAGGTTCAGGTTGGCGAGCGGATCGAGCCGGTGCGCATCGAAGCCGGCTGAAATCATCACCAGCTGCGGCGCGAACGTCTCCAGCGCGGGGAGTACGATGCGCTCGCAGGCGCCGCGGAACGCGTCCGAACCGCTGCCTGCGGGCAGCGGCGCGTTGACGATGTTGCCGGCGCCAGTCTCGCTGCGCGCGCCGCTGCCGGGATACAGCGGCGACTGGTGCGAGGAGGCATACAGCACGCGCGCATCGCTCCAGAAGATGTCCTGCGTGCCGTTGCCGTGATGGACGTCGAAGTCGATGATCGCGACGCGCTCCAGGCGATGCGCGGCAAGCGCGTGCGCGGCGCCGACCGCGACGCTGTTGAACAGGCAGAAGCCCATCGCCGTGGTCGGCGTCGCATGGTGGCCGGGCGGTCGCACCGCGCAGAAGGCACGCTGCGCCGGCTCGGCGATCGCCGCATCGACCGCGGCCACGACCGCGCCGGCCGCGCGCAGTGCGGCCTCGGACGAGGCCGGCGACATCCAGGTATCGGCATCGAGCTGGCGCCAGCTTGGCGCGTCCTCGTCGAGGATCTGGTCGATCAGCTGCGCCGCATGCACGCGGGCGAGCTGTGCTCGCGTCGCACGCGGGGCTTCGCGGCGCGGCAGCGCGGAGAACCGTCCCTCGTCCAGCGCGTCGAGCACGGCCGCGAGCCGTGCCGGCGACTCCGGGTGGCCGGGGCCGGTGTCGTGCTCGCGAAAACTTTCATGCGTGTAGATCGTGACGGTCATGACGTCCGCTCGAACAGGAAGGACAAGGCGCCCAAGGTCGCGATCGCGTCGGCTTGCGTCAAGTGGCGCGCCGCGGCGGCCGTGTCCGGTGGCACCCATTGCGGAAACGGCGGTTGCTCGACGCAATGGCGTCCGCTCTCGCTGTGCACCTCGCGGATGCGTGCGAGCGATGCGCCGGGCAGTCGCGTGGACAGTTTGATCAGTGCAGGCCAGCAGCGTGCATGCACGAACTGATCTTGCCGTCGACCAGGCGGCACACGAGCACATCGGACGCGTCGCGCACGGCACGCGTGATGGTGAAGAGTTCGCGGCTGCGCGGATGCGACCACCCGCTGCCCCGTATCGCCTCGCCGGCGATTGTCTCGGCGAGATTGGCCACCGTTGCGTGCCGCGCGGCTTCGAGCACGATACCGTGGCGTTCGACGAAGCTCAGGGCCTGCGCGGGCGTCATGCGATTCGTGGCTTGCGGCGCGTGCTCGTCGCGCCTCAGGGCTTCTTGCGGCGCTCGTGCTGCCACAGCACTTCGCCGTGGCCGGAGGCGCGCGCGAGCACGCGTGCGAGCACGAACAGCAGATCGGAAAGACGATTCAGATAATGCGTCGCTTCGACGCGGACCGTATCGTGACGCGCCAGCGTGACGACCTCGCGCTCGGCACGCCGGCAGATCGTGCGCGCAAGATGGCAATGCGTGGCCGCGATGCCGCCGCCGGGCAGGATGAAATCCTTCAGCGGCGGCAGGGCTTCGTTGAACGCGTCGAGCGTGCGTTCGAGCCGCTCGATATCGGCTGCGTGCACCATCGCCATGCCGGGAATGCACAGCTCGCCGCCGAGGTCGAACAGGTCGTGCTGCACCTGGGTCAGCACCTCGCGCACGCGCTCGGGCAGATCGACCGCCAGCACGATGCCGAGCGCGCTGTTGAGTTCGTCGACGGTGCCGTAAGCGGCGACGCGCGCCGAATCCTTGGCGACGCGGGTGCCGTCGCCCAGACCGGTGGTGCCGTCGTCGCCGGTGCGGGTGTAGATCTTCGAGAGGCGATTGCCCATGGAGGCGCCCAGTGCGTCACCCCGGCAAACGCCGGGGCCATCGTGATCGGGATTGCGAAGAGGTACTACAGCGAGTGCCGCGTGCTCGACCGCGGCGGCTCGCGCTGTGCAGGCTCAGCGACGTGCGTGCTGCCCGGCCTCGACTGCGAACGCGCGTGCAGCATACGTTGCGGCAACATGCAGGACGGCCGCGACGGCCGCATAGCTCGAGGTCGTCTGCATATACGGCAGATACCAATCGCCGAAGTTCTTCATCCAACCGCTGAAGCTGTGCACCGGCGCAGCCGAACTCAGCCAGTAGAAACTGCCGTTGGTGAGCAGATAACAGACATTTGCCGCAACGAAGACGCTGAGCAGGAACAGGCCGAGCTCACGCGCACGCAGGCCGTCGTAGTGCCGGCGCAGCCATGATCCGCCGAACCACATCGCGCCGTAGCTTGGGATCAGGAACCAGTACGCCGGCGACACGCAATAGTGGCTCCAGAAGCTGAGCCCCTGGCCGGTGATGACGATATAGTCGATCGCGACCGCGAGCGCCATCAGCAATGGGAATGCCCAGCGCACGGAACCGCGCAGATAGAAGCCGGCCGCGAAGAACACGATCCAGGAGGCATCGGGCAGCGCGCTGAAATGATTGACGCGTGTGGCCAGCATGACGAGCGCAAGGATCGCGAGGATGCCGGCGCGCCAGGGCGTGGTCAGGCGGGGACTGGAGACGGTCATGGTCATGTTTCCGGTGAACGAAACGCTAGTTTAGCTGAAGGCCGGCGCGCCCGCCGGTTATCATCGCGGCATGGAAGAACGTTGCGATGTACTGATCATCGGCGGCGGCCTGGTCGGATCGAGCCTGGCGATCGCGCTGGACGGCGTCGGCCTGCGCACCGCGCTGGCCGAAGCGGTGCCGCCGCGCGTCGAACTGCAGCCGAGCTACGACGAACGCAATCTTGCGCTCGCGCGCGCCAGCGTGAACGCGCTGGAGGCGCTCGGCGTGCTCGACGCACAGGTACCGGCGACGCCGATCCGCAAGATCCATGTCAGCCGCCGCGGCGACTTCGGCGCCGTGCGGCTGGACGCGGCCGAACTCGATCTGCCGGCGTTCGGTGCCGTGCTGCCCGCGCGCGAACTCGGCAACGCGCTCTTGCGCCGGCTGGGCGCTTGCGCCCGGCTGTTGCGACTGGCGCCCGCGCAGGCGGTCGGCATCACGGCGGAGGACGCCACCGTCGTGGTCGACCTGCGCATCGGCGAGGCGACCCGGCGCATCCGCACGCGCCTCGTGGTCGGCGCTGACGGCAGCGAATCGTTCGTGCGCCACGCGCTCGGCATCGATGTGCAGAGGCACGACTACGCGCAGTCCGCGTTCGTGACGACCTTGACGACCGAACGGCCGCTGGCGGGCACCGCCTACGAACGTTTCACCGATTCCGGTCCGGTTGCGCTGCTGCCGGTCGGCGAGCGCCGCGCCGGACTCGTGCTGACCGTGCCTGCTGCGGACGCGGCGCAAGTCGCCGCGCTCGACGACGACGCGTTCATCGCCTTCGTGCACGAACGCTTCGGCTGGCGTGCCGGACGCTTCTCGCGACCTGGAAAGCGCAAGCCGTATCCGCTGTCGCGCCTGATCGCTGCGCGCACCACGGCGCCGCGCGCGGTGCTCGTCGGCAACGCCGCGCAGACCGTGCATCCGATCGGCGCGCAGGGATTCAATCTCGGACTGCGCGATGCGTTGACGTTGGCCGAATTGCTGAGTGAGGCGTGCGCCGGTGCTGAGGATCCGGGCAGCAGCGATCTGTTGTCGCGCCATGTCGAGCGCCGTGCCGAAGACCGCGCGGCGACGACCGCGTTCAGCGACGAACTCGTGCGCGTGATGGGCAACGAGCTGCTGCCGCTGCGCCTGCTGCGCTCGCTCGGCTTCCACGTGCTCGATCGCGTCGGCCCGTTGAAACACCGCTTCGCATTGCGCGGCATGGGTTATCGCGGCGATGTGCCGGCCCTGAGTCTGCTGCGATGAACCGGCGCGGCGAACTCGATGTGATCGTCGTCGGCGCCGGCGCGATCGGCGCCGCGCTCGCGCTCGCGTTGGCGCGCGACGGCTTCGACGTCGCCCTGGTGGAAGCGCGCGAACCCAAGCCGTGGCGCGGTGAGGACGAGGTCGATCTGCGCGTCGTCGCGCTGGCGCCTGATGCGCGCGAGCTGCTTTCCGATCTGGCCGTCTGGCCGTCCATTCAGAATTCGCGCACCAGCGCCTATCGCCGCATGCGGGTGTGGGACGCGTCGGCCCCTGGCGAACTGGCTTTCGACGCGGCCGATAACGGCGAAGCCGCGCTCGGCTGGATCGTCGAGAACAAGCTGATCCAGCATGCGCTGTGGCAGGCGTTGCAGGCGGCGACTTCTGCGCCTCTGGCGCGGCTCGGCTTGGCGTCGGGCAAACGTGTTTCCGCCACGGCGCGGGATTCCGAACGCTCCATGTCGTCGGGCCTCGATGCGGCGCAGGGCAGCGTTCGCTTGTGCTGCCCAGCCGAAGTCGTCGACGTCGAGAACGCCGAGGACTGCGTCACAGCGACCTTGAACGACGGCACGCGGCTGCGTGGAAAACTCCTGGTCGCTGCCGAAGGGGCGCAATCCTCGGTGCGCGAAAAACTCGGCATCGCATTCAGCGGACGCGACTACGGCCAGCGCGCCGTCGTCGCGCACGTCGCCACCGAGCGGCCGCACCAGAACACCGCCTGGCAACGGTTCCAGCCAGGCGGTCCGCTCGCGTTCCTGCCGCTCGCCGACGGACGCAGTTCGATCGTGTGGTCGCTGCCGGATGCCGAGGCGGCGCGCGTACTCGCGCTCGACGAGGAAGCCTTTCGCACCGAACTCGGTTGCGCGTCCGATTTCCGCCTTGGTGCGATCACGCGGGTCACGCCGCGCGCCGCGTTTCCGCTGCGCATGCGCCTGGCCGAGCGCTACGTCGATGGCCGCTGCGTGCTGGCCGGCGATGCCGCGCACCTGGTGCATCCGCTGGCCGGGCAGGGCATGAATCTCGGCCTGCGCGATGTGCGTGCACTGCGTAACCTGCTGCGAACGGCACGCGGCCGCGGCAGCGACATCGGCGCTGCGCACGTGCTGCGACGCTACGAACGCGAGCGGCGCAGCGAGAACGCGCTGGCGGCGCGTGGATTCGATGGCGTTGAACGCATCTTCGGAGATCGGTATCTTCCATGGCTGCGCGGCGCGGGTCTGTCGTTGGCCGGCCGCTTCGAACCGGTTCGAGCGATGTTGGTCGACATCGCGGCGGGTCGCCGCTGACGCGAGCCGCGGGGCCGTTGTATCGATGACGCGTGCCATCGCGTGTTCGCGCGTCGCGCGAGGTCACGCTTCGAACGCATATGCAATCCGTGACCGGGCGAACGGAAGTTCTCCGGCCGACCCTGCATTCTGCTGGTTGCCGCGGCCATGCCAGGCGCAATGCGGTTGCGGGCGATCGTCGAAGCGAAGTCCGTCTTGTTACTATCGATTCTTTGTCTGCGCAGGCGACGACGTGGCGGGTGACACAGGAAGGACTGCACGCACGCGCATGAAGGCGCTGTTCACGCCGTATTGCGGTGGTGCGATCGCACACGTCGCGCGCCTGCTGCCGATTGCCGACGAACTTGCCGCACGCGGCCATGCGACATTGTTCACCGCCTCGCACTCGAAGAAGGCGTTCATCGAAGCGGCCGGGCACGCCGTCCACGGCGCCGGTCATGCTGACGTCAATCTCAACGACGAGCACGACCAGGGCATCGGCTATTTCGCGACGCACCGCGCGCAGTTCATGGACTGGCTCGGCGACGAACTGGCGGCGGCAGCTTCGTTCCGACCCGATGTCATCGTCAGCTCGCCGAGCTTTTTCGGTCCGATCGCCAGCCTCAAGTTCGGCATTCCGCAGGTGTCGGTGATCAACGCGCAATGGCTGCCCGAGTTCAAGGGATTGCTCGGGCTGTCGCGTTCCGGCGACGGTCTGCGGCATCGGCTCGAGCGCGTGCTCGGCAAGCCGTTTTTCGAGCGCAAGTTCAGTTCGAGCTATCTGCATGAGATTCGTTCCTTCTACGGTGAACTCGGTATTGCGCAGCTGCCGCACGATCGGCGCGAACTCAATCGGCGCACCGCGGTGCTGGTGCCGGGTTGTGCCGAGTTCGAGCCGGTCGAACACTCGACGCGCAACGATTTGCACTACGTCGGCCCGCTGTTCTGGTCCGGCTTCGAGCTCGCCGCGTTCGATCGTACGGCCCTGTTCGGCACCGACTCGGGCCGGCCGCTGGTCTATGTGTCGCTCGGCGGTTCGGTCTATCGCAGACAAAGCTACGAAGAGCTGATCGCCGCGCTCGCCGCGCGCACCGACTGGGACGTGCTGCTGACGCTCGGTCCGAATTTCTCGCGCGAAGGATTTGCGCGCGATCGTCCGGGCTTCGTCGTGCAGGCCTATACGCCTGGACACAAGGCGAGCGCACACGCCGACATCGTCGTCACGACCGGTGGTCACGGCACGGTCATGCAGGCGCTCTGGCATGGCAAGCCGGTGGTCGCGCTGCCGCACAACATCGACCAGGCGACGATCGCCGCGCGTGTCGAAGAACTCGGCATCGGCGTCAATCTCAATCCGGTGGGCTTGCGTGATTTCGCCGACCGGCAGCGCTATTTCGATCGCGCGATCTCGATTCCGTGGGATCGCGTGGTCGAACGCACGGCGCAGGCGCTCGGCGACCGCTCCTTGCACGAGAACGCGCGCCGGTTCGCGCTGAATCTGACCCGCCTGGGCGATGCGAAGAAGACCGCAGCGGACCTGGTCGAGCGTTATGCAAGCGCCACGGTCGCACGCCGGTAGAGCGATCGCTACAGCACGGCCCAGGTGATCACGGCGCAGACCACCGTCATCAGCAGCAGGCCGACCAGGAAGATCGCGTCGGCGATGTGCTCGATGCGATGCATGCGGCGCACGTTGCGCGAGCGCAGCGCCCAGTACGAAAGCAGGCACGACAGCATGAACAGCGTCGCATCGCCGGCCAGCAGGTCGTCGGCGATGGTGCCGACCTTGGTCGTCGTGACGACGATGCGGATCAGCCCGATGACGGTCAGGCAGACGCCGACCAGGGCTGCGGAGGCGGTGAAGATGTGGATGCACAGGTCCGCTTCCAGCGTGCGCTGTTCGCTGCGTGCCGGGCGATCATTGGGCGAGTGGGGCAGGATGCGCATGCGTTCGTCTCTGACTGTCACGGCGACGCCTAGTTCAGCGCGACACACCGTCGGCCTGCACCGGCACTGCGTGCACCAGCAGCGACAGCGGCCTGCCGCTCGCCGGATCGATGGGTTCTTGCCAGCACTCGATGCGAAAGCCCGCCGTCTGGATCGCGTCGGCCCACGCGCCCAGGGTGCGAAAATACCAGGGCATCGGTGCGCGGAAGTCGCCGCCGAAGTCGACGAACGTCTCATCGCGCCAGCCGTTGACATACGGCGCGTCGCCGCAGGCGATCCACGGATGCACCGTCTGCACGATCAGCGTGCCTCCTTCGCGCAGTAGACCGTGCAAGGCACGCAGCGGCGTTTGCAGGTCTTCGCCGAGCAGGGCGAAGTTGCACACGGCGGTGTCGAAGCAGCCCCAGTGCGTCGCGCGTTCCGGCAGTTGCGCGTAGCTGGCGACCTCGAAACGCGCGCCGCCGAGTTCGTTCGCTTCCGCCACCAGTTCCGGACTGGCATCGACGCCGACGACCTCGCAGCCCTCCAGTACAAGTGTGCGCGCAAGCCAGCCTTCACCGCAGCCGACATCGAGCACGCGTGTCGCCCGTGTCTGCAGCACCGCGTCGACGACGGCCGCGTCGGTGCCCGCGCGGCGGCTGGCGATGCGCTCCTCTCGCACGGCGCGTGTCCAGGCGAATGCATTCGTGCGCCAGCTGTGTGCGAGGCGTGCTTCCAGCACGGCGGCGTCATCAGACATGGTTCGAGCAGCGCCTCTTCTGACCAGGTGAACAGGATGCCAGAGCCGCCGTGCGGCAGAGAATCGGAAGGTCCGTTCGGACCTCGCGTCCATCTGCCGGCGTGCCCGGCCAACGGCTCAGCGCGGCGCGGGCGCAGCGGAACCATCGACCACGGGCCGCAACAGATCGCCGATCGACCTCGCCTGCGGACGGTAATGCTGTACGCCGAGACCGAAAGCCAACAGCGCGATCGCGGTCAGTACGAACGGAAGCCAGGTCCTGCGCAGCGCAGTGTCGAGCCAGTGCCGGCGGTCGCTGTGCCGAAGTCGCCGGTACAGGCCTGCAGCAAGAACGCCGTCGAACAGCAATTCGGCGAACAGGATCGGCGCACTGTAGACGATCCACAGCGACGCGCACGCGACGATCGCGACGAACGCGATCACCAGCATCGGCAGTGCGAAGTCGTCGCCGACGTCGAAGCTGCCGAACGCATCGGAGCTGCCCGACGCATCGACCTTTTGTTGCGGGTAGCGCCAACCGCCGCCGAGATCGCCGATGTCGGGCGCGTCGAAATAGTCGTCCGGACGCGAGCGCAGCCATGCCCACAACAGCAGCAGGAAAGCCATGTAGGCGACGCACAGTGCGAGCGGATAGCGCAGCGCGATCGATTCGATGCCCTGGCGCAGCAGCAGAAACGAGGCGAGGAAACCGCAGCCGCCGGTCAGCGCGACGATCAGCAACATGCGCAGGCGCGGATAGTCGTTGCGCTCCAGCGCGATGCGCATGCGTTCTATTTCGCGCTCGCGATCCATGGCGCGGGCTCAATGTTCGTAGCGGTAGTTGACGCCGGCGCGGTTGCCGGTCGTCGCGTTCTGCGCCTCGAAATTGAAGCGCTTGCCGAACAGGTAGCGCAGGGTGATCACTTCGCCCGGCGTGAACAGGCCGACGCCGTAGCTCAGATAGAGTTTGGGCGACAGATACTTGCCGACCGTGAACGCGCTGCCGCCGATCGCGCTGTTGTCGGAGACGCCGGCGTCGACGCCGATGCGCGAGCCGATGTTCTTGGCGAGCAGATCGCCGCCGGCCGAGCCGAGCGCCTGCGCGGCGCTGTTGAGCATGTCGCCGTCGCCGCTCTTGAGGCCGGACAGCGGCTTGCCGGTGATCAGGTACGACAGCGCTTCGGACTGCTCCATCGCCGGCTCCGAGAATACGGTCAGCACCGGCACCAGCGCGGTACCGCGCACCATCAGGCCGGCGGTGACGGTGTCGTCGCCCTGGCCTTGCGACGGGCCGAGGATCTTGCGCACCGCACGGATGTCGAGACCGGGATTGTCCAGCGACGTGCCGGCAAACAGAATGCGCCCGGTCTGGATGCTGAGGTCCTGGCCATACGCCTTGTAGGTGCCACTGACGTTCAGCGTGCCGGTGCCGGTGGCGAGGCGGCCGGGCCGCTGGTCGACGTGGAGATCGCCGCCGATCTTGCCGTCGAGACCGAAGCCGGCCAGCTTGACCGCGTCGCCGAGTTTGACCGCGACCGACACGATCACCGGCAACGGTTGCTCCGGCGCCGGCTGCTCGGCGTCGGTGATGACGACGTCGGGTGATTTCTTGCTGACGCCGCCGCCGGGCAGTTTGGCGAAATCGACGTTGGTCTTCGGGATCGTCACGCTGCCGCCGACCGTGATGTTCTCGGCGCTGCGATCGATCGTCAGATCGGGCGAAATGACCACCTTCGCCGCCGGGATGTCGGCCGCGAGGAAGTTGTCGCCCTTGATCGTCGCGTGCAGCGGCGCGGTCGCACCGACGCCGCCAGTGCCGGACAGGGTCAAGCTGCCGTCGCCGGATTTCAATGTGCCGTCGAGTGCGAAGTGTTCGGCGTCGGTGGCTCTCACCGTGATGTCGCCGTCGTGCAGTTTGAGCCCGGCCGACGGGATCTCGGTGGCGAAACCTTTCAGCGTCAGCGCGCCCGCCAACTGCGGCGCGGCGGTGGTGCCGGCGATCGTGTAGTTGGCGGCCAGCTTGCCGCTGATATTGGCGACTTCCGGCGTCAGCAGTTCGACGAACGACAGCGAGTTGAGCGCCAGGTCGATGCGGCCGGACAACGCCTGCGCGCTGCCAGGTGCACCGCTCAGCGTGAGCTCGCCTTCGAGCTTACCGTCGTGATCGAGCGCGGCGCGCACGGTCGCGTGCGTGGACTGCGGCGACAGCTGCGCATTCAACGCGAAGCCGGTGTAGGCGAGCAGCGGCTGCGTCGCATTGTCGGGATAGGCCACGCTGCCCTTGTCAGAACCGAGCGTTGCATGACCGTTCAACGCGCCGCTGGCGTCGCGACGGATTTCGCCGTCGCCGGCGATGATGCCGTCGGCATTGAACGGGGCATCCGGTGCCGCGAGCTTGGTGATCAGGGTCAGCGGCAATTGTTCGATGCGATAACGCGCGACGACGGCGCCGTCGCTGCCGCCGGTGCCGGCGACGCACAACTTCGGTCCGTTGCCTGTCAGGCAGATGTCGGTCGCGCTGAACTGCTTGCCATCCCAGGCAAGTTGCGCAGGCTGCTCCAGTGCGAGCCTGGGCACGTCCTTGATCACCACATCGAGCGCTTTCAAGCTGCCGTTCCAGCGCCCGTCGTCCTTCGCGCTGCCGCTCAACGCCAGCGTCGTCGACAGTGGCGTGCCGACCGCGGCAAGCTTGAGTTCGTGGGATTGCTGGCTGCCGCCGCCGTCGAGCGTGAACGTGTCGAATTCGAGACTGCCGGCACTGAGCCTGAGCAGCTTCACGCTCAGCGTGCCTTGCGGTGGCTGGATGTCGCTGACATTCGTCGTCAGCTCCAGCGAGCCGATGCGCGTCGTGCCGAACGCGATCGCCTTGCCGCTCGCGTTGCCGCTCACCGCGAGTTTCGGCCAGCGGCCTTGCACATGGAAGTCGCCGTTCATGCTGCCGGCCGCATCCGGCAGCCAGTCGCCGAGCGAGGCGACCGCGAGCTTGATCGTCGCATCGGTCTGGCCGCTGCTGCCGCGGCCGCTGAGGTCGACGCGGCTCTTGCCCGACGCCACGTTGGCGGTGCCGTCGACGACGTAGCCCGGCGCGATCTTCAGATCGGCCTGCCCCGACAGCGCGCGCTGGCGCAGCGTACCGCCGAGCTGCTTGAGCTTGATCGTCGCGTCCGGCCCCTTGTCGGTCAGCGTGCCGTCGCTGGCGAGATCGAAATTCAGCGCGCCCGGCCACGCGGCCGCGAACGCGCCGGGATCGAGTTGGTTCGCCTTTGCGGTCAGCTGCCAGCCGATCGCCGGTTTCAGCATGACGGTACCTTGCGCGTCGAGACCGCCTTTGGCTTGTTTCAATGCGAGCTGTTTGAGGGTGATCAGCTCGGGCGTGCCGTCCACGTCCACCGCAAGATCGGACAGCTTGCCGGGCGGCCCGATCGAGAGTGCACCGTCGGCATGGAATTTTTCGGTGCTCCCGCTCGCCGCGAGCTTGCCGTGCGTCGACAGCGCCTGGCCGACCAGATCGGCCGGCAGTTCGACGCCATCCCAATCCAGCGCGAGCGTCGCCGAGACTGGTTTCGCATCGAGCTGGATCGCGCCGTTTGCATTCAGGCGGCCGGCGGCTTCGGGCGTCTTCAGCGTCAGCGCCTCGATCTTCAGGATCTGGTCCTGCAACGCGTAGCGCAGCGGTTCGAGCTGCACGCGATGATCGTCGAGATCGATCGTCGCGTTGACATCGCCGCGCTGCTTGTCGCCCGAGCCTTGCAGCGACAGCGCCAGCGACTTCAGCGGAGTGTCTTTTTGCAGGCGGCTCGGATCGAAGCGCGGCACTTCGATCTTCGCCGTCCACGGCAAGTCCGACGTTTGCGTCAGCAGCGCACTGATCGTGGCCGGCGTCGGCTCGCTCAAACTGAGATCGAGCTTGGCCTGCTTGCCGTCGCCGCTGGCCTTCAGTGTGCCGGCAATGGTCTGGTCGGCGGCCTTCCAGCGGAACGTGGTCTCGCCATTGCCCGGATAGCCGGCAAGCGCGGACATGGTGCCGGAAAGATCGACGCTGCCATCCGGCGCGCGCAGCACGAGCCGCTTGACCACGGCGCCGTCCTTGGTCCAGAGCGCGCCGAGATCGACGCTGTCGAGCGCGAACACCGGAATGCCGTCCTGGCTGATCGCGGCCTGTTTCAACAGCAGGCTGTCGAGCATGATGTCGATCGGCGCCGCCAGCGAAAACGGTTCGGAGGCAGGCGGCTCCGGTTTCGGCGGCTGCGTCGTCAGTGCGACTTCGACATTGCCGAGTTCGAGGCTGCTGATGTGCACCCGTCGCGACAACAGTTCGAACGGCTTCAGGTCGACCAGCACGCGGCCGAGCTTCACGTCGACGCCGAGCGCGGCGTCGTGGTAGCGCACGCCTTCGAGCAGCAGCGGTCCGAGCAGGCGCCCGCCGAATTTTTCCACGCTGAGCTTGCCTTCCATCGCGCCGACCGCGCGCGCAAGCGCGAACTGCGCGCCGGATTCGCTGCCGAGCAGCCACCACGCGAACGATGCGACGAGCAGCAGCACGACGAGCACGACGATGCCCAGCCATTTCAGCAGACGCGGCACCGCGAAACCGCTTTGCCTGCCTTCGTCGCGTTCGCGTTGCGTGCTCATAGGTCCGGCCCGATCACGACGTGCAGTTCGACCACGCTGTCGGTTTCGCTTCGATTGATCGGAAAGCCCAGATCGGCGCGCACCATGCCGACCGGCGAGCGCCAGCGCACGCCGAAGCCGACGCCGGTCTTCTGTTCGTACGAACCGAAGCTGGAGAACGCATCGCCGGTATCGACGAACGTCGCGATGCCCCAGTTGGGCTTGAAGTAGTACTCGTACTCGGCGCTCGCCACGATCAGGTTCTTGCCGCCGACGATGAAATCCTTGCAGTCCATGTTCGGGTTCGCGGCACAGCGAGCGCGCGCCAACGGAATCAGGTCCTCGGCGAGTGGCGGCCCGATCGACTGGAACGAATAGCCGCGGATCGAGCGGTCGCCGCCGGCGAAGAAGCGCAGCTCCGGGGGCAGCTTGTCGAAATCGTCGACCTTGGTCGCACCGAGCGATCCACGCGCGATGAAGCGCGCGTTGTCGCCGATGCCGCGAATCCATTTCGCATCCGCGGTGAGCTGCGCGAACGTCGTGTCGGAGAGCAGGCTGCCTTCGCCGGCGCGCGCGGCCAGCGTCAGCGAATAGCCGCGGCGGACGAAGATCGGATCGTCGGCCTGCTTGCGCGACAGCGAGGCTTCCGGATACAGCAGGGTGGTATCGCCTTGCAGGTTGGCGACTTCGAAGTTGCCGGTGAGGAACTTGAGGCCGAGCGTGCGCGTCCAGCCGCGCCAGATCGCCGAGTCGCTCGCGGCGAGGCCCCAGGTGCGCGAGATGCTGGTGTCGGTGTTTTCGTCGCGGAAGTTCGCGCCGAAGTTCAAGCTGTGATTGTTGGGCCCGGCCAGCGGAACCGTGTAGAGCGCGGTCATCGTCTTCAGCTGCTGCGCGACCAGCGCCTCGAACTTCAGCTTGTGGCCGCGCCGGTTGACCCAGCGCCGCTCCACGCCGCCGCGCACGCCGGGACCGGTGTCGGTGCCGTAGAACACGCCGCCGGTATAGATCGTACGCTTGGCCGGCGCCAGCACGACCTTGATCGGCACGATGCCGTCGTGCGCGTGCTCGGTGTCCGGCTGCACTTGTGCGATCGCGAAATAATCGGCGTCGACGAGGCGCTGCTGCAGCGTGAGCACCTGCTCCTGCGTGTAGAAATCGCCTTCCTTCCAAGGAATGTAGCGATCGAGGAACGTGTCGGGGAACTGGCCGCCTTCGAACGTCGTCTCGCCGAGGCGGTAGCGCGCGCCGACCGTCCAGGCGAGATGGATTTCGGCGGTGTTCGCACTGCGCTGAACGTCGACGCGGTGGGTGATCAGCTGTGCATCGAGATAGCCGCTGCCGAACAGCGCAGCCTGCAAGGTCGCCTTGCTCTTTTCGTACGCGGCGTCGTCGAGCACGTGGCCCTTTGCCGGGGCGAATGCGGCGAGCGCCTTCTGCACGGCTCTCTGGCCGTCGGCGTCGCCGTCGAGCTTGATGTCGAGCACGCTGACCTTGACCGCGTCGCCGGGAACCACGTGCAGGACCGCGACGTAGTTTCCGCCGTTGTCCTTGAGTTCGCCATCGACCTTGGCATCGTAATAGCCATACGGCTGCAACGCGGACTGCGCCTGTTCGTCGGCGTGCTCGTACAGGCGCCGTGCCTGCGCCGCGGTGACGTCGCGATCGCCGTATTGGCCGATTTCGAGCCCGGCCAGCACCGCATCGCGCAGCGGCCCGTCGACACCGTCGAGCTGAACTGTCACGCGCCCAGCGTGTGCTGTGCCGGCGACCAGCAGGGCGATGAACAGAAAAAACCGGATGCGGCGTTGGCGTAGACAACCGTCGGGCGTGCGCATCGTGTAGTTATAACAGGAACCGCGTCGCGGTCACGTGATCGCCGCGCTTCTGCGACATGCTTTTGCAAACCTTGCTTGATGCTACGGTCTTGCCTGCGGCTGGTTCGACAGCGGCGCATCGAGCGCTTCGGCGTAACCGCCTTGCAAGTCCTGCGCAAGCTGATCGAGCGCACGAAACCGCGGCAACAGCGCAGCGGCGATCTGCTTGCCGCCGACGCTGTCATCGGGCGGCACGGCGCTCAACTGATCCACTGCGGCGTTCTGCACGCGCAGGAAGTGATCCTGCAGTTCGTACAATTTCGCCGTGTGCGTCAGCCAGGCGAAATCGATGCGCTGGCTCGCCTGCGTCGCCAACGTCGCATGCCAGGCGGCAGCGGACAACAGCGAGATGCCGAGGTCCACTTGCAGACGGTCGGGCGGCGGCTTGCTCGTGTCGAGCGCATCGCGCAGGGTCGTGACGATCTGCTGCAGCTTGCCGTGCGCGGTATCGATTTCCTGCCGGTTGGCGCGCAGTTCCGCCAGGATCGCGCTGCGCGCGATCGCGGCACGCTCGTTTTCTTGCTGGCGCTCGTTCCACTGGTTGAGGGCGAGCGCGAGCAGCAGTGCGATCACGACCGAGCCCGCTTCGATGAGGATCTCGGGCAGCTTCTCGCGCAGTCGCTCACCCAGGCCGTACCTGGTGGGTGCGGAAGGGTCGGTCATCGGCGTACCTCGAAAGGACGATGCGCCGAGTGTAGCGGCGACTTCGTTCAGGGTGGCGCGGCGTCGTCGTCGCCATAGGTAAAGATCGCGTCGCTGCCGCTCCCTACGCGGTCACGACGTTGTTGGCACCGAGGGGCCGGCACGAAGCTGCGCGATGCCGTTCCGGCCGCGGACGACGAGGGGGTCCGACGCACTGTGGCGGAGCCGCTGTCCGATGCGAGGCAGCGGCGTGACCACAGCGCCGAGCGTGCGTGGCGCGTTCGAAGGCCCTCGACAGCGACGGCGCCCGTCGCGATCGCTTCCGCTGAACGCAGGCCACGCGCCGCTGCGACCTACAGATGCAGGATCGGCAGCAGACCGATGATACCGACGATGATGAGATAGATCGCCACGACATAGTTGAGCAGGCGCGGCACCAGCAGGATCAGGATGCCGGCGATCAAGGCGATCAGCGGCTGCAGAGCGACATGGATGTGCATGGGGGTTTCCTTGCGGTCGGTTTCGATCGCGCAAGTTAGCAGCAGGACGTGACGAACGCACCCCGCGCTCTACGATGGTACCGATTCAGCGCGGGAATACCGACGCGGCCAGCAGCCGCTTCAGTTTCTTCGTGGCGCCGGCCGGTTCCTGTCCGTGCCGTGGGCCAGGCAGCTCTTCGTTTGCCGCGTCCGGCGCGGCGTAGCGTGAACGCCGCGGTGTCCATTCGAGCAGGTCGATCGCATCGTACGCATTCACCACGTCGAACACCTCGGTCATCGTCGCACCGGCAGCGGCCGCGATGCGGTGCAGCGGCTTCGAACGCAGCATGTTCATCGCGATGCGATATTGGCGCCGGTAGCTGCCGTCGACCGAGATCCAACTTTTCACCTTGTAGCTGCCGCCTGGGTCCAGATGCGGCGCGAGCCAGCCGTTGGAGCCGAGCAGGCCGGCCAGCCAACGCAGTCGCGCCAGCGGATGCGCCGGCGTGGTGTCGCGAAAATCGGCAAACCGCACGCCGCTGATCGGCCGGCATTCGCGCGCTTTCACCGGGTCGCGCAGATAGGGTTCGAGTTCGGAAAGATCAGCCGTCGACAGGTAGCTGTCGCTGTGGGGGTCGAGCACCAGCGCAGGCAGTCCCGCGCGTTCGATCAGCAGTGCGCCGCGGCCGCGCGCGATCAGCTTGTCGATATCGGTGACGATGCGTGCACGGCGCGCCGGATCGAACGTGGCGCGCCCGTCGTCGTCGGCCGCGGTCTCCGTCGCGGTCTCCTGCTGCGCGACCAGCGCGATCGGTGCGGCGCGTCCGAGCAGCGCTCCTCCATACGGCAGATCGAGACGTTCGGCCGGTTCCACGATGGAACGGTTCAATGCTTCGGCCAGTTCGTTCGCGTCGACGGGACGGCGCAGCACCCATTGCGCGCCGAGCGAGTCCGCCTGCGCATCGGCCAGCACGATGAACGGTTTGCGTTCGTCCAGCGCACGCACGCGGGCGACGCGGCCGCCAAAGTGTTCCAGATCGACGATGACGAGGTCGACGGCGGCGTCGGTCACGATGTGCCAGTCGTCCTGCACGCATGCGCCGGCCTTGCGCAACAGTGTGGCGATATGCGCCTTGTCGGCGTCCGCGACGCCGGCCATGGCCAGGTGTTTTTCGCTCTTCATGGGCTTCACTGGAATCGCGCCGGCATGCGGTCTACTACTCATGCCAGCTTTGGTCGTGCCTGCGTTGTGATCCAATGCAAAAAACGTGACACGCATGCGTGCGGCCTGTGGCCTTTGCGAACGGAATGCTGGACGACTTCCCGGAAACCTGCATGACAAAGCCGTCTCAGCAACGGCGCGACATCCGCCGAAGCGGGATCTGCGTCACACATGGTTACAAATTGGAGAACTGCAATCGCGCCGGATTTCGCGCCCGGCCCCGCCTTCGTTCGCGCGCCAGCACGCCTGAACAGGCATTTTTCGGCCACGCCCGTCGCAAGCCGACGAGACTCACCCCGCGGGCAGCAGAAACCGGCGCATCACGCGTTCCTCGTGCTCGATGCAGGCACGATCGCAGGACGCCTGCGGCTGGATGTGTCGCGTCCGACAGGCGGAGTGCGCCATGCGTCACTTCTCGATCGCGTTTGCCGGTGTGGCGGCACACGCCGTCTGCGGGTGCCGCGCGAACCGGAATTGGCGGCCTCTCAGTCTTCTTCAACCCTCGGCTTGTATGCGTCGGTCAGTTGTTTCTGCACGTGTGCCGGCACCGGTTCGTAGTGGCTGAACTCGATCGCGTAGCGACCCTGGCCGCCGGTCATGGCCTTCAGTTCGGTCTGGTAGTCCGCCACTTCCGCCAACGGCACCTGCGCCTTGATGATGATCTCGCCGCCGCGCAGCGAGTCGGTGCCGTTGATGCGCGCGCGCTTGGACGAAAGTCCGCCGGTGACGTCGCCGATGTGCGCGTCGGGCACGAACACATCGAGATTGACGATCGGCTCGAGCACCTGCGGGCGCGCTTTGACGATCGCATCGAGAAACGCCTTCTTGCCGGCGCTGACGAAGGCGACTTCCTTCGAATCGACCGGATGGAATTTGCCGTCGTAGACGATCACGCGGACGTCCTGCAACTGGTAGCCGGCGACGGCGCCGTGTTCGAGCACCTGGCGTACGCCTTTTTCCACGGCAGGGATGAACTGTCCCGGGATGGTGCCGCCCTTGACCTCGTCGGCGAACTCGAAGCCGCTGCCACGCGGCAAGGGTTCCACGCGCAGGAACACCTCGCCGAACTGGCCGGCGCCGCCGGTCTGCTTCTTGTGACGATGATGCCCCTCGGCCGTCGCGCCGATGGTTTCGCGATAGGCGATGCGCGGCGGCCGCGTCGTCACCTCGACGCCGTAACGCTCTTTCATGCGTTCCAGCATCAGCTTCAGATGCAGATCGGACAGACCGCGCACGATGGTCTCGTTGAGTTCCATGTTGTGCTCGATGCGGAAGCACGGATCTTCCTCGCCGAGCCGTGCCAGCGCGGTCGCGAGTTTCTGTTCCTGGCCCTTGTGCGCGGGCGTGACTGCCAGGCCGAACATCGGCAGCGGAAAGTCGAGCGGCTTCAGGCGGATCTGATCCTCGTCGTGAGAGTCGTGCAGCACCGCGTCGAAATGCACCTCCTCGATCTTGGCGACGGCCGCGATGTCGCCGGGAATCGCCTGTTCGATCTCCACATGATCCTTGCCGCGCAGCTTGAACAGATGGCCGACCTTGAACGGCTTCTTGCCGTCGTCGACGAACAGCTGCGTGTCCTTGCGCACCGTGCCCTGGTAGACGCGGAACACGCTGAGCTTGCCGACGAAGGGATCGTTGACGATCTTGAACACGTCGGCGATGACGTGCTTGTCCGGATCGGGCTCGGGCGTGATCGTCTGCGCGTTGGCGCCGCTGCCCTTGAGGAAGACCGGCGGATTGCCTTCCTTCGGATTCGGCAGCAATTTGGCGATCAGGTTGAGCAGTTCCTTCACGCCTGCGCCGGTGCGCGCGGAGACGAAGCAGATCGGCACCAGATGGCCTTCGCGCAGGCATTCCTCGAACGCGTCATGCAGTTCCTGCCCGGACAGGCCGGATTCGCCGTCATCGAGATAGTGCCCCATGACCGTCTCGTTGATCTCGACGACCTGGTCGATGATGTGCTGATGTGCGGCGGCGACGCTGGAGAAATCCGCCTCGCCGCCCGGCTGGAAAAAACAGTCGACGACGGCGCTGCCGCCGTTCGAGGGCAGATTGATCGGCAGGCATTCGCTGCCGAATTCGTCGCGCAGCGATTCGACGATGCCTTCGAGGTCGATGCCGGCCTGGTCGATCTTGTTGACGATCAGCAGGCGACATCGATTGCGCTGCCTGGCGCGGTCCATCAGCCGGCGCGTCGAGTGCGCGATGCCGGTGGCCGCGTCGACGACGATCGCGCAGGTTTCGACGGCGGCGAGCGCCGACAAGGTCTGGCCGCGGAATTCCTGGAAGCCGGCGGTATCGATCAGATTGATGTGCACCTCGCCGATGTCGATCGAGGCGATCGCGCTGCCCATCGAGTGCCGTCGCTCGCGTTCCATCGGGTCGTGATCGGAGACCGTCGTGCCGCGCTCGACCGCGCCTGCCGTCTGGATTGCGCCGCCGGCATGCAGCAGGACTTCGAACAAGGTGGTTTTGCCGGCGCCCGCATGGCCTGCGAGTGCGATGTTGCGGATGCCATCGGTGATATACGACATGACTGAAGCCTCCCAGCGAGATGTGTGGGCGAGGCCGTCATGGACGTCCGTGCGGCGGGTCGTGGCCGGACGGGCATTGCGCCACGCGGGACGGTCATGGCGGTACCGGCGCCTCGTGTCCGTGCAGCAGGCGTACCGGCCGGCATAGACTTGTCCGATCGAGCCGGAGGGTCAAGACGCAATGCGTGATAAACGCGCCAGCGCGGCCGCGACCGTGGTCTGCGTGCACGGCGCCGGCGCCGGAGGCTGGGAATGGGCGATTTGGGCGCGCGTGCTGGCTGCACGCGGTTTCGCGGTGTTCGCGCCGGATCTGCAGCCGGCCGCGGCGGGGATCGAGTCGACGCGTCTGGCCGATTATCGCGCGCAGGTGCTCGAGTGGTGCCAAGGCGTCGATGCTCCGATCGTTCTCGTCGGCGCGAGCCTCGGCGGCCGGCTCGCCCTGCAGGCGGCGCGCGCGGCCGCCGCACGCGCCTTGGTCCTGGTCAATCCATTGCCATCCGACGGCCTCGCCGGCAGTACGCCGCGACCACGGCGGGTTCCGTGGGGGCGCGAGCGTTCGCTGGCCGGCACGCGCCGCGCGATGGCGGATGCGGACGTCGCAGCGCGCCTGCATGCGTTCCGGCGCTGGCGCGACGAGTCCGGCGCCGTGCTCGACGAGGCGTGTGCACGATTCCCGCTCGAGCGGCAGGCGTGCCCGGTGCTGGTGCTGGCGAGTGAGTGCGACAAGGATGTGCCGGCCGCGGGCAGTCGTGCGCTGGCGGCGGCGCTGACGGCCGATTTCGAGTTGCTGACCGCAGCGACGCATGTCGGTCCGCTGCTCGGCCGCGACGCCGCCGTCACGGCCGCGCGCGCGGCCGACTGGATCGAGCGGTCGTGCCTTGAGCACGCTGCGGCGCACGAGAATTTAGCAGCGCTTTAGGCGAAGTTGATTATCCTCCCGGCCTCTGTGCGCCCGTGATTCGTGGCGCTTGCGCCTTCCCGATCCCCGCCGATGCCGCTGACGCCTACGCCCGCAAGCCCGCCATCGCCCGATCGCCCGGCGGACCTGCGTTTTGCGACCGATGCGCTGCCGTGGCAGCGCAGCCTGCGCTGGACCAGGCCGGCGCGCGACCGCCGCATGCTGCTGCTCGGTGCGCTGCTGGCGTTGCTGGTTACCGTGCTGGAGCTGATCGGCTTCGCCGCCGGCATGCATTCGTATCGTCGCGCGCCGGCGCAACGCCCAGTCATCGAGGTCAAGCTGATCGAGCCGGAACCCGTCCTGCCGCCACCGCCGCCGGATCCCGAGCCGCCGCAATTCGTGCGTCGCCAGAGCCGCATCGTCATCGCGCCGCCGAAAGTGCGCACCACGCCGCCGCCGGCGCCGCCCCAGGAAACCAGCGATGCGATGACCGCGCGCATGGGCAACGCCGGCGCGCCGGCGCCGCCGCCGCAGTTGTTCAACCCGGATGGATCGATCCGCCTCGGCGAAGCCGGCAAGATCGTCACTGCGCCGAGCGCGCCGAAGAATCCGCAGGAAGCAGCCAAGGCGCGCTGGGCGGAAATCCAGAAAAAAGGCGAGAACCCACTCGACTGCAAGAAGACGCGGTTCGCCCAGGCATTCGCGCCGGACGAATCGGTCGGCAGCGGCATTGCGCGCAAATACCTGTCCTGGGCCGGCCTGTACGATCCGCACGATACGCAGAAGCGCGCCGCACGCGCGGCGGAAGGCTGCGATCCGGCGCAATGACGGCAAGGCCGGCGCATGCTGACACGGATGAACGTCGGCAGCGGCGCATCGCTCTCGTTGCCACCGTTCTGCTCAATGGCATTTTTCTCGTGCTGCTCGAGTCGTTGATGCGGCCAAGTGCGACACCCCCGGCAGCGGGCGTGCCATCGGATACAGTCGATGTCCTGCTGGTACGCTTGATCGAACCCTTGCCGCCGCCGGAACCGCCGGCGGCCGTGTCCAGCGAAACCGCGCCGCCGGCCGACTCGACTGCAGCGCAGCCGCGGCGTCCGCGTCGGGCTGCGGAGAGTGGCCATGCGGCTGCTTACACCAGTCAGCAAACGCTTCCGGCCGTGCAACCTGCAGCAGGTTTCGATGCCGCTGCGAGCGATGCGGCTGTCGCTGCGGTCGAGTCCGCGCCGCCGCCGCTGCGCTTGTACGATCAAACAGGTCGCGTTCTGCTGCCCGATGCGCCGGCGGACGGTGCGGCCGTGGTGTCGTTTCCCGATCGCCCGCGGGTTGCACGTGAAGGCAATCCGTTCGTGCATCGCAGTCCATTGCCGTACACACCTACGCGTCTCGACAAGTACTGGCCGTCCGTGCGTGAGACGTTGGGCGGCGAACTGGTGCGCAAGGCCACCATGAAGCGGGTCTCGCGCACGCCGTGGGGAACGCAGGTCGAATGCACCTGGGTGTTGTTCTTCGGCGGCTGCAGCTGGGGCGCCGAGCCGCGCGCGACCGCGGAGGAGCTGCAGCAGATGCGGGCGGATCCGCCGATGCCGAAATCGTCCTCCGCTACCGATACGCGCAGCGGCGACCCGTCGCCGCGAGCGCCTCGCAGGGCCACGACGCCTTCGTTTCAACGATAATTCCGCGCCTGCGCTGCCGAGGATGGGCTTGATGATTCGAAATATTCAGGCCTTGCGAGGGATTGCGGCGTGCATGGTGTTTCTGATCCACCTGTTGTCGACGCGCACGGACATCGGGCTGGACTGGCTTCGTTATCACTACTGGTGGATCGGCCCGGCCGGCGTCGACATCTTCTTCGTCATATCCGGGTTCATCGTGAGCACGACGGCGGCCAGGGCCGGCGCGCATGCCTCGACGGGCCGCGAAGCCGCTTTCCCGTTCGCATTGAAGCGCGCCTTTCGCGTCTATCCGGTCTATTGGGTGGTACTGGCTTTGGCGTTCCTGGTGGCGCCCTACGTGGAACTGGCGCCCGACTGGGTCGTTGCCAGTTTCGATCGCGGACCGTTGCGCCTCGCATTGCTCGCGACGACCGAGAACGACAAGGTGATGGCGGCCTGGACGCTCTGCTATGAAATGTATTTCTATCTGGTGGTCACGGCTATTCTGTTGTTCGCACCGAAGCGCGTTTTTCCCATGCTCGCGTTGTGGACATTGATCGAGGCCGCCTCCATCGCGATCGCCGGGACGTTGAATGTCGAGTGGATGCGAAACGTAGTGCTGAGCCCGCTGTTGCTCGAGTTCGCGCTCGGGTGCGGGATCGGTTGCTTGATAAGCCAGGGAGTCGCTCGCGCTGGATGGTTCAGTCTCGCGCTCGGCCTGATCTGGTTCTGCGGCGGTGCAGTCGTGCACCGTCTGCACGGCAACTGGGACCCGTGGTGGCGCGCGCCGACGTTCGGCGTCGCGGCGGCATTCATCGTTTACGGACTCGTCGCCGTGGAAGAAGCTCAGGAATTTACATTGCCGAAGTGGCTGTGCCGGCTCGGTGATCCGTCCTATTCGATCTACATCTGGCACCAGCTATTGCTGGCGGCCCTGGCCTTGCTCGCGGACGAACTCGATTTGTTCTATCGAATGCCGGTCGTGCTGGTGCTGGCGATATGGACGTTCATCGTCATCGGGTTCGGCTTCCTCAGCTATCACTGGATCGAGCGACCCGCTTTGCAATGGCTGAACCGGCGGCTGCACGGCTCCGGCACGTCGAAGATGTCAATGCCGGATCTTGGTGGGCAGCGCTGATCCTACTTCTGACCGGTGGCGCGCGCCCAGGTGACGAATGCCTCCATCGCGTTCGCGCAGTCCCGATCGCCTGCCGCGCGCTGCGCATCTGCCTGACACTCCTTCACTTTTTTTGCCATCTCGTCGCCGTGCGCCATGTACCAATGTGCGCTGTGGCTTTGTTGGCACCCTGCCAACGGCATCGCGGCGCAAACCGAGGCGATGCAGAAGGCGCAAAACTTGCGGCCGAACATCGCAGGTCGCGGCGGCGGATACGATTTGATGTCATTTTGGGACATGATCGGCCTCCTGGCTCGGGCGCGCGGAGATCAAAGCGGCGAACGCGGCATTCGCATTCTTGCAATTCTGATCGCTCTCATTCAGTGACGGATACTTCTTGCATTCGCTGAGCTTGGCCTGATGCTCGGTGCTGTGCGCCATGTACCACTGCGCCGAGTGGATTTCTTCGCGGCAGGCGGCCGTCGACATGACGACGGCAAGCAGCGCCAACATCACTGGCCGTGGTATCGCCGATACGCGCATGGGCAGACTCCTCTCGAAGAAAAACGCGGGCCGCGGCATTCAAGCGGCCGTCGCGTTCTGTCGGGCGGGTTCGACTTCCGCATCGATCCACGCGCAAAGTTTGCGAATGCCATCGGCGAGAGCAACCGTGGGCTGCCACGCCAGATCGCTCTTTGCCAGCTCGATGCTGCACGCAGCATGCCGTACGTCGCCATGACGGAACGCGCCGTTGACGTGCGGCGACGGCGCGCCGTAGAGCCGCGCGATCACGTCCGCCAGATGCGCAACGGTGGTGGGGAGGCCGGATCCGATATCGTAGGCGAGCGCCGAATGATTGCAGCGCAGACTCGCGGCGAGCGCGGTGACTACATCGTCGATGAAAACGAAGTCGCGCACGATGAGCCCGTCTTCGTAGACCGGCAGGCTCTTGCCTGCGCGCGCAAGCCGCGCAAACAGCGTGCAGATGCCGGTGTATGGGTTGTGCAGCGATTGCCCGGGGCCGTAGACGTTTTGCAAGCGCAATACGGTCGCTTCAATACCGAACGCGCAGGCCCATGCGCGCAGCACCTGCTCCTGCGCAAGCTTGGTGGCGCCGTACACGCTGATCGGCCGCGCATCCGTGCGTACTGCATCGAAGGGAACCGGATCGAGGCCGTCGAAATCCCACTGCCCGCGCTCCAGTTGCTCGCGCGTGCGCTGACCGGGATAGACCAATTCGCGCGTCTGCGGATGGCGCCAGGCGCCTTCGCCGTAAACGGCGCGACTGGAGGTCAGCACGATGCGCCGCGGAAGCTTCTGGTGGCGCGCGAACGCGTCGAGCATCTGCGTGGTGCCGGTGACGTTTACGTGCGCGTGGCGCGTCGCTTCCAGCAGCGACTGCCCGGTGCCGGTTTCCGCGGCGAGATGAAGAACAACGTCAGGCGCGATGTCGTCGAGCAAGGCGTTCCATACCGCCGGTTGCGTCACGTCGCCGATGACGAGCTCGACCCTGCGGTCGAGCGCCTGGGGCCGGCGCCGGCGCGGATGCACTTGCGGATGCAAGCTGTCGAGCGCGACCACGCGATCGAAGCGGTCCGCCAGCATGCGGGACGCCGAGCAACCGATGAAGCCGGCGCCGCCGGTGACGAGGCAGGTGCCCCTTTGCGCGTTCTGATTCCTGTCCAAGAGATCTTCCTCGATCGGTGGCTCGTTCACGGCGGTCGAAGACCATCGTGCGCGATTCGACATATACGCCCTTGTCGCATCTTGCGGGCCCGGATATTTAACCCCAGACCAGTATGGGAAGGGTTATATGAACAAAAAGTTCAAATTTCGTCGTGGATTGATAAGACGGGCGGCGGACGGCTTTGGTCGCGAGGCGGATCGGTACGCTATGATCGTGCCGCATATTTCTTGCGCGACGACGGCGCCTGCCATGCTGCCGCGCTGCAGGCTGCCGTTGCCACACAAAGCACGGGCCTGCGGCCCGTCACGGAAGAGCGCCCATGCAAGATCGCAATATCCCTCTTTGCGTTGATCTTGACGGTACCTTGGTCCGCTCCGATCTGCTGCTTGAGTCCGCGCTGGCTCTCGTGCGCAGGAATCCGCTGCATCTGTTTCGTTTCGCCGCGTGGCTGTTCAGGGGCCGCGCGTATCTGAAGCGGCAGATCGCACTGCGCACGTCCGTCGACGTGGCTGCGTTGCCCTACGACGAACGCGTCGTCGGCTGGTTGCGCGACGATGCGCAAGGGCGTTCGAAGATTCTGTGCACCGCCTCCGATCAGGCGCTGGCCGATGCGGTGGCCGCGTATGTCGGCGGGTTCGATGCCGTCTACGGCAGCGATGGCCGGAGAAATCTCGGTGGCGCCGGCAAGGCGGCGCTGCTGGTCGATCGTTTCGGTGAGCGAGGGTTCGACTATGCCGGCGATGCATGGCCCGACCTGCAGGTCTGGGCGCATGCGCGCCGCGCCGTTATCGTCAACGCATCCGCGCGACTGCTGCGCCGCGTACAGCGCACCAACGAGGTCGAGCGCGTGTTCGCGCGCACGCGAGCGGGATGGCCCGTCTGGCTGTCGGCGTTGCGCCTGCACCAGTGGATGAAAAACGTGCTGGTGTTCGTGCCGCTGCTCGCCGCGCATCTGGCGCTGCAGCCGCCTGCAGTACTGCGATCGATCGTCGCGTTCGTCTGTTTCGGATTGTGCGCATCGAGCGCATATCTGCTCAACGACCTGTTCGACCTGGACGCAGACCGGCGGCATCCGCGCAAGCGTCTGCGCGCGTTCGCGGCCGGTGCGCTGCCGATCGAATCCGGCTTGATCGCCGCTCCGCTGCTCAGCCTCGCTGCGCTCGTGCTCGGCTATCTGCTGTCACCGCTGTTCGCGCTGGTGCTGCTGCTCTACTGCGTGACGACGCTGGTCTACTCGATGGCATTGAAGCGCGTGGCGATACTCGACGTGGTGTCGCTCGCGGTGCTCTACACGATCCGCATCATCGCCGGCGCCGCGGCGATTCCGGTTCCGGCGTCGTTCTGGCTGTTGGCCTTCTCGATGTTCCTGTTCCTGAGCCTGGCGATGATGAAGCGCTACACGGAACTGCGCGGGGTCGTGGCGAATGGAGGCGTTCGCGCCCACGGACGTGGCTACGTCGTCGGCGATCTTCCGCTGATCCGCGCGCTGGGACCGGCCAGCGGCTATCTCAGCGTGCTGGTGCTCGCGCTCTACATCAACAGCACGGCCAGCGAGGTGCTCTATAGGCATCCACTGGTGCTCTGGCTGTGGTGCCCGATGGTGTTCTATTGGATCAGCAGGGCGTGGCTCGTTTCCCATCGCGACGAGATGCACGACGATCCGGTCGTATTCGCGCTCACCGATCCGGTCAGCGTGTGCGTCCTGGCTGCCTGTGCGGTCGCGGCGATCGGCGCAATCTAGGCGATCACGGTGCACGGGCCGTGCATCAATCGTTCGCGATCACCGCGTCGCGTTCAAATAGCGTGATCTAGAGCCCGAGGCCGGACGGGCGATCCGCGTGCTCTTCCATAGCGCCGCAGTGACCCGATGGAGCGCCGCTCAGCTGTCGGAGCGGTTGGCGCGACCGGAATGCACTTTGGTGCCGTTCGGTTTCGAGCGCAGGGCCTTGGCCAGGCGATGCGATCGATGCAAAAGCGAACGCTTCATCGCGAAGGCAAGTCCGGCCAGCGCGATGCGCACGCGCGGCGGTGCCGACCATTCGACCGCGGCGTTCGCCGGCGGCGGCGCGACGGCGCTGCCGGGCGCCGGACCGAACATCATCTGCATCACCTGATCGCGGATGTCGCCGCTGCGAAAGCAGCTCGCCAGCAACTGGTACTTGTATTCGAGTTTGGTGTAGTTCTTCGCCGCCTGGCGCGTCGTGAACACGCTGCGAGTCGCGTAGCCTGCGGCCTGCGCACAGTAGGTGACCAGGCGCTCGATCGCGTGCGGCAGGTCGCTGTCGCCATAGACCTCCTCGTTGAACTGCGACCACGTCCAGTTGTGCTCGAACAGCCGCGTCAGCGCGGCGGGGCGGAACCAGAACATCGACCCGTAGGTAGCGATCGGCGTGTGGATGTCCAGCGGTACGTGGATGCCGAGCAGCTGCGCGAGCGCTTCGACGCGCGGCTTGTTGAGGAACCACGCATGGCCGAGCGTCGGATAGCCGATGTGAACGGTCGGCGGAACGACGACGCCGATGCGAGGTTCGCGTTCGAGCATGTCGAAGAGGTTCTCGACATAACCGCGCGACCCGAGCAGGTTGTCGAGCAGATGATGCTTGAAGCCGTTGCCGCGATTCGATCCGTCCTGCAGCGACTTCTTGCTGTGGATTCGGCATAGCAGTCCGTAGCGGCCGGACAGCACGACATCGCGATGGGTGATCAAGAGAGCGGAGGTGTCGCGCCCCAGGTTCGACTCGACGACATCCACACGCAATGCGCCGCGGTCGAAGTCGGCCAGCTGCGCCTCGATGGTTTTCTTCTTTTCGTGGCTGTCGGTCGTGACGAAAAGATCATAGGTGCCTGGGATGTGCTGCGTGTACTCGAGCATCTCACCGAGCAGATCGGTCCAGTAGACGTGCGCGAGGACGCCGACGCGGCCGAACGACCACGCGGCAGGCGCGGGATCGCAGCGCACGTCGGGAAAGATGTCGAGCAACTCCAGGTTCGTGTAGAGCGTGCGCAGTTCAGACGTGCGCAGTGTGTTGCGCTCGATCAGGCCGATGTCGTAGTCGGAACGCTCGCCGATCAGGTCGAGCGCACGGCGCAGATTGATCGCTTCGGACGCCATGTACAAAGGGTCGTGGAAGAACGGCCGCCGCTTCAGGATCGGGCAGCGCAGTTCGACCATGCGATCGACTTCGAGGCAGAGCGGGTGGACCGTGGTGAATTCTTCCGGATCCATGTAGACGCGATAGCCGAAGCCGAGCGACGAGAAGTGCTCGGTGAAGCGCATCTCGTGATGCCGGATCGAATCGGTGTAGGACTGGATCATCGGCATCCCGCGCCAGTACGACCAGAATGACTCCGAATCGAGCATCGGCTGGCGGATCGCGATGAAATGTGACTGGATATGCAGCGGCAGCACCTCGCCGCCGGTCAGCGGATTGGGTCGGCATTCCTTGTGCGCGGTGATGCCCCAGAAATCGCAGGGCTTCGCATCCATCGCGCCGAACATCTCGCCGAGCGGAAAGATCGGCGCGTAGAACGTGTAGTTGAGCAGCAGCAGTTCGTCGTAGGCGGAGAGCTCGGGGCGGCCGATGCGCTCGATCGCCTCCTTGTACCCCCATACGTCGTAGCCGTAGTTGGCGCGCACGATGACTTCGTCCGATTCCGTGCGCAGTATGTCCAGGCCCTCGGCGCTGGGCTTGCCGTTGCACACGACGACGAGCCTGGCGACGTGTTCGCGGAACGCGCGCAGCGCGATCGGCACATAGCCGTCGACGAAGCCGGCTTCATCGTAGAAAAGGTAGATGCCGATGCGGCGCTTTGGTGTGGGCGCGGACTGTCCTTGTGCTCGCATGGGAGCCGACCTCTCTTTTCGTAACGCTGCCGCCGTAGGGCCCCGCAATGGCGCTCGTCGCGCGCGTTGCTGCGGATGACGGCACTGCGACACCGGCTCGGACCTTGGAGTTTAGAGGAAGTTGCGACGGCTGACGAAGCGGCATGGCGCACAAGCGCACGAATCGGTGGCCACGCCGGCCGGGTCGGCTATGATTGCGGGCCGGGTAGGCGCACCTTCTTCGCCGCTCCCCGACACGTCGCACCTGCAGCAGAGCGAGATCTTCAAACGATGTTGGCCGGACCGTTCCTTCCCTTTCTCGAGCAGCGCTCGCTGCTGCTGGAGTTGACCAAGCGGGAAGTGCTCGGCCGGTATCGCGGCGCGAGTTTCGGCCTGCTGTGGTCGCTGCTCAGCCCCTTCCTGATGCTATGCGTCTATACCGTCGCGTTCGGCTTCGTGATCAAGAGCAAATGGCCGCATGCCGTCGAGGGCCGGGCGAACTTCGCGCTGATCCTCTACGTCGGGCTGATCGTGCACGGATTCTTCGCCGAGTGCGTGTCGCGTTCGCCGCGCCTCATCGTCGATCATCCGAACTACGTCAAGCGCGTGATCTTTCCGCTCGACGTGTTGCCGTGGGCGATGATCCTTTCGGCGGTATTCCATGCGTTGATGAGCATGCTCGTCTTCGTCGTGCTGTATGCGATCACCTCGGGCACCCCGCCGTGGACCGTGGTGCTGTTCCCGCTCGTTCTGCTGCCTTTCGTGCTCGTCGTCAACGGCATCGCATGGCTGCTCGCCTCGCTCGGCGTGTATCTGCGCGACATCAGCCAGGTCACCGGCGTCTTCATCACCGCCGCGCTGTTCCTCTCGTCGGCGATCGTTCCGCTGGAGTCGGTGCCGGAGCGCTACCAGACGGTTTTCCGGTACAACCCGCTGACTTTCATCATCGACCAGGCACGCGAGGTCGCACTGTGGGGCAATCTGCCGGATTGGAACTGCCTTGCGTTCTACGCCTTTAAAGCGGCGATTTTCATGTACCTGTGCCACGCCTGGTTTCGCGCGACGCGCAACGGATTCGCCGATGTCCTCTGACAATCTCGCGATCCATCTTCGCGGCGTCGAGAAGACGTTCTCGATCTACGACCGTCCGCATCATCGCCTGCTCGAGTCGCTGTTGGGAACGCGCCGGCGCACTTGGCATCGCGAATTTCATGCCTTGCAGGGCATCGATCTCGACGTCCGCCACGGCGAAACGGTCGGGCTGATCGGGCGCAACGGCGCCGGCAAGTCGACGTTGCTGCAGATCATCTGCGGCATCCTCACGCCGACGCGTGGGGTGGTCGACGTACGCGGGCGTATTGCCGCGCTGCTCGAGCTCGGCGCGGGTTTCAATGCCGAATTCAGCGGCCGCGAGAACGTATTCCTCAACGGCACGGTGCTCGGGCTGACCCGCGCGCAGATCGAAGCGCGCTTCGACACGATCGCGGCGTTCGCCGACATCGGCGATTTCATCGACCAGCCGGTCAAGACCTATTCGAGCGGCATGTACATCCGGCTCGCCTTTGCCGTCGCGATCCACGTCGACCCGGACATCCTGGTCATCGACGAGGCACTGTCCGTCGGCGACGAGGCCTTCCAGCGCAAGTGCTTCGCGCGCATCGAGCATATCCGTGCGAGCGGCGCCACGGTATTGTTCGTCTCACACGGCGTCAGCACCGTGGCGCAGCTGTGCGACCGCGCTGTGCTGATCGATGCTGGCGAGGCGCTCATGACGGGGCCGCCGAAGCCGGTCATTTCGCGCTATCACAAGCTGCTCTACGCCTCGGCGGCGGACGCGCCGGCGATCCGCGCGGCCATCCGCGAGGAATTCGAGCGCGGCATCGGCGACGCGCTGTTGCCGATCGGCGAGCGGGCCGCCAACGATGTGGAGGACGACTTCGCCGACGGCTATCTCGATCCGGGGCTGGTGCCGCAGACCGTGCAATACGGCGGACGCGGCGTCCAGGTCGATGCCGTGCGCATCGAAACGGCGGACGGCCGCCGCGTCAACGTGCTGCGCGCGGGCGTCCGCTACGTCTATCGTTACCGCGTGCGCTTCGACGAGGCCGCGGCGCTCGTGCGTTTCGGCATGATGATCCGCACCGTGACCGGACTCGAACTCGGCGGCTGCTCCACCGCCGTGCACACCCGCGGATTGGACCTCGTCGATGCCGGTACTGAGATCGACGTCGCCTTCGGCTTCCGCTGCCTGCTCGCCGCGGGCACCTACTTCTTGAACGCCGGCGTGCTCGGCCGACCGGACAACGAAGAGGTGTTCCTCGAACGCCTGGTCGACGCGGCCATGTTCCGCGTGTTGCCCGACCTCGAGCGGCTGGCGACCGGCCTGGTCGACCTCGATTTCGAACCGAACGTCGATCTGGCGGTCAAGATCGACCAACGCGACACTCTCTCGACGCCTCGGCGCTAGCCTCGATGCAAGCAGACACGCCCAACTCGGAACCGACAGCCGTGCTCGTCCTCGGCATGCACCGCGGCGGCACGTCCGCGATGGCGGGCCTGCTGCACCAGCTCGGCTTCGACGCCGGGCCCTCGCTGATGCCGGCGGTCGCGGGCGTCAACGGCAAGGGGTTCTGGGAGCACCTCGACGTCTACCGCATCCACGAACGCCTGTTCGCCGCGTTCGGCCGCTCGATACTCGACCCGCGCGAAATGCCCGCCGGCTGGCGCGATCATCCCGAATTCCAGACGGCGGTGAGCGAGGTTCGCACATTGATCGAACGCGATTTCGCTGCTGCGGCGCGCTGGATCGTCAAGGACCCGCGCTTGTGCAAGTTCGTGCCGGTCTGGCTGGAGGCATTCGCGTCGATCGGAATCCGCCCGCGCGTCGTGATGGTCGCGCGACATCCCGCCGAAGTCACGCGGTCGACGCGTGCGGTGGGCTGGTCCGATTCGACGGCGCGCGTCCATCTGTGCTGGCTGCAATACATGATCGAGGCCGAGCGCGCCACGCGCACGGTCGCGCGGTCGCTGGTCAATTATGCGGACCTGCTCGTCGACTGGCGCTCCGAGGTCGCCCGCATCGGCGCCGAGCTCGACATCCGGTGGCCTGTCCTCGACGAGGCGCGCGCCGCCGGGATCGACACCTTCCTCGACGCTCGCGAACGCCACCACGTGGAGACGGCGAGCACGCACGGCGATGCGGAAGCTGCGCTGCCCGCGCTCGTCACGGAACTGCATGAAACCTTCCGGGACCACGCGGCGAGCCCCGATCTGTGGTCGCGCGTGGCGACGTTGGGCGATGTGTATCGCCGCGGCGAGGCGGTTTTCGGCCCCTGTCTGGACCAGGACATCATCGACCTGACCTTGACGCGGCTGGCGATGGAACAGCAGCGCGCGCAGATCGCGCAGTCGCTGCAAAACGACGCGATCGTGATTCGCTGTCGGCGCGCCGACGAGCCGTTTGGCGCCGAGATGCATAGTGCCCAGCATTGCGACCCGCACGGTGCGGCGGCGAATTTTCAATGGGACTTGCCAGCCGCGACGCCGCTGGATTTTCTGCGCGTCGGGCTGTTGCAGCCGGGCGCCTTCGTGGTGCGTTCGTTGCGTCTCGACGATGTCGCCGTGAAGGATTTCGCCGACCGTTTGACCTCGACCAGTGCCCGCATGCCGCCACGCCGCGATGGCGCGGTCGGCATCGCGAGTGCGCAAGCCGGCGCATGGGTCGAGTTCGACATGCGAGGCGCGCGTGCCGCCGACGACGGACGATCGTTCATCCGAATTTCCATCGAGCTTCTGCGCGAGTCGGGCGCCGCGGAGCTCGCGGCGCTGATCACCAGCGCGGTGGCGGACGGGTTGGTGGGCGGCTTTCAGGCCGCCGCGCAACACGATTGAAACTGGGATTCGGGGCGCGCAGCCCCGATCCTGGAGTGGCCGGCTCAGAGCAGTTCGCTGCGGCACCGTTCCAGCAATTCGCGCCGATCGAAGATCAGCGGGTGCTCGGTCCTGCGCAGCACCTGGTAAAACTCGCATCCGTCCCAGGTTGGGGCCTCCGTCGCGCCCAGTGCCGTGAGCCCCAGGGCGCGAAGGTCTTGCAGGATCAGAAGGAAACGGCTCGGCGTGAAGCGCCAGTTGTGGACATCGACGTATGCCGTCGACGTCTGCGCTCGCGACCACGCCGATCGTGCATCGTCGAACGTGTGCAGCAGTGCGACGTCGCTGGTATTGCTGGGATCCCAGGCGATCGCTCCTCCGGGACTCAGCCACGCCGCGTTCGCCACATGGTCGAAGAGTTTGCCCGGCGTCGCACGCGTGCGACGCTGGTAATAGGCGTCCAGCACATCGCCGGTCGAGGTCGGCACCTGAAACGTGTCGAAGCAGTAACGCTTGTCGGGAATCGCTAAAGCGAGCACGCCATCGCCCGCCAGCAGCTGCTCGCATTGGATCAAGAAGCCGACGAAGTCGGGTGTGTGTTCTATGACGTGACTGGCGATGATCCAGTCGTAGCAAGCTCGCCGGCCGATCAAGTCAGGCAGGGGTTCGCCGTTCCAGATGAAATCGACGTCCTCGATGTTGGCGACATCCACATTGTGCCCCGCGTACTTCTCGCGCAGGATCTCGGCGCTGGCGTGATCCAGTACGTGCACATTGAAACCGGCACGCTTGGGCGCCAGCGGGCTGTGGCTGGGGCCGATCTCGAGGCCGAGACCATCGCGGCGGATGGCGCCGAGCAGCGCCCTTTCGCGGGTGGACGGCAGATAGGCGGACGAAGCGGATGCGTGCCCCGCTGCCGGTGTTTTTTCGTTGCCGTTTAGCCCCGGCATGTTCGCCATCGAGTTGTCGTCCATCCGACCATTCCCTACGTAGACCTCGAACGCCCCGCCTGAACGAACGCGCCGATGGCGCAAAAGCCAGCGGACCCTGCCAAAGCCTGCTGTCTCAATGCCCAGCAGGTCGTCGACCTACAGCATCCGCATCAGCTCCGGCATCAGCGGCAGCTTGCGCACGCGCACCGTCGTCGCCGCGTACACCGCGTTGGCCAGCGCAGGCGCGGCGCTCGGCACGCCCATTTCGCCGGCGCCGCACGGCTCCGCCTCGGATTGCACGATGACGACCTCGACGTCCGCCGGCGCCTGCGCCATGCGCAGCAGTGGATAGTCCGGGAAATTCTTCTGCTGCACCTGGCCGTCCTTCAGCGTGATCGCCAAGTGCATCGCGGTCGACACCGCGTCAACGGTGCCGCCGATCATCTGGGCCTCGACGCCGAGCGGGTTGACGACGCGGCCGACGTCGACGACGCAGACGGCGCGATGGATGCGCAGATCGCTGCCGTCGATCGACACCTCGAATGCATGTGCGGCATAGCCGCCGAAGGTGAAGTGGCAGGCGATGCCGATGCCGTGGCCGTCGTCGCGCCGCGTGCCCCAGCCGATCTTGTCGGCGCACCGCTTCAGCACGTTCGCCTGGCGGCCGGTGTCGAACGTCGGGCCGCCGTGGCCTTGATAAGCGATCTGGCGCGGCTCGCCGAGCAGGTCGAGGCGCAGCTGGACCGCGTCCTGCCGCGTGACGACTGCGATCTCGTCGATGAAACTCTGCACCGCGAACGCATGAAACGTGTGCAGCGGCGCGCGCCACCAGCCGCGCGGCATGCCGGAGGCCACGCTGAAGAAGGTCTTGTCGAGATTGGCGACGAGACCGGCGGGGAAATCGTCCGGTTCGAGGCAGCCGCTGAAGATCGGCCTTTGCTGCATGCCGGCGTCGCGGTAGTTGCGCGGCGTCGCCGCGCAGCGGTGCGACCAGCCGGTCACGTGTTTCTTGCGGTCGATCGCCGCGCTGAGCGCGTGCACGCCGAACGGGCGATAGAAGTCGTGCTGCAGATCGTCCTCGCGCGTCCACATCAGTTTTACCGGCTTGCCGGCCGCCTTGGCGATCAGCACGGCTTCGGCGACGAAGTCGTTCTTCAGGCGCCGGCCGAAACCGCCGCCGGCGCGCGTCATGCGTACCGAGATGTCCTTCTGCGCCAGACCGGTCAGGTCGGCGATCATCTTCGATGCGCCGTCCGGGCTCTGCAGCGAGGCGACCAGGCGCGCGCTGTCCTGCTTGATCTCGATCAGCGCGCCGGGCGGTTCCATCGTCGCGTGCGCGAGGAACGGCATTTCGTAGCGTGCCTCGATCACCTGGCGCGCCTGTTTGCGCGCCTTGGCGAGGTCGCCGTCGCTGCGCACGCTGACACCGCCTTCGTTCTTGTCGAGCAGCTCGTTCGCGCTGGCCGCGAGCGCCGCGCTGGATTCTTTGCTCCAGGGACCTTCCTTCCACGCCACCTTCAGCGCATCGCGCCCTTTCAACGCGGCCCAGGTGTTGTCGGCGAGCACGGCGACGCCGGCCGCGAGCACGCCGTCGAACGGCGCATCGGGTGCAGGCCCCGGAATCGCGATGACGTCGCGTACACCGGCGACGCGGCGCGTTTCGCTGTCGTCGAAACTTTCCATCGTGCCGTCGAGATACGGACAGCGCGCGATCACCGCGACCAGCGCGTTCGCCGCATACGTATCGATGCCGTAGTGGCTGCGGCCAGTGACGATATCGCGTGCGTCGACCACGCGCGTCGGCTTGCCGATGATGCGGAACTGATCCGGCGATTTCAGCGGCAGCGGCTGATCCGGCGGTGCAATCGACGCGGCGCTGCGCGCCAGCGCGCCGTAGCTGAGCCTGCGTCCGTCCGGCGCGATCACCTGGCCGGCTTCGCTGCGCAGCTGTTCGGCCGGCAGGCTCCACTCGCGCGCAGCCGCTTGCAGCAGCAGCCAGCGTGCGCTCGCGCCGACTTCGCGCAGTTCCTTCCACGCATCCGGAATGCTGGTGCTGCCGCCGGCGCCCTGGTCGCCGTATTTGTTTGACGGACCCTTGTCGGTGTCGATATAGCCGAACGGCAACTGCACCACGCGTACCTGGTTCCAGTCGACATCGAGCTCCTCGGCAATCAGCATCGGCAGCGCAGTCATCACGCCTTGGCCGATCTCGCAGCCGCGCGCACCGATCACGATGCGGTTGTCGCGCTCGATGCGGATGAAGGGACCGAGTTCGGTGAGGTCGTCGCCGAGCAGTTCCATCGGCAGGTCGGCCGCTGCGGGGTCGGCCAGCGCCGCGCGCATGCCGATCAGCAGCGCGCCGCCGGCGCCGAGCGAAATCGTCAGGAAACGGCGCCGGCCGGCGTCGACGGGCGTGGTCACTTCTTGTCGCCCTGGAGCAGTTCGGCGGCGCGCAGGATCGCCTTGCGCACGCGCGGATAGGTGCCGCAGCGGCACAGGTTGCCGATCATCGCGATGTCGTCGTCGCCGGGCTTTGGCTTGCGCTGCAGCAGGTCGACCGCGGCCATGATCTGGCCCGCCTGGCAGTAGCCGCACTGCGCGACATCCTGCTCGATCCAGGCCTGCTGCACGGGATGCAGCGCGTCGGTCTCGAGCCCTTCGATGGTAGTGACCTTGTGGTTCGCCGCGGCCTGCATCGGCATCACGCACGCGCGCGCCGCCTTGCCGTCGAGCAGCACCGTGCACGCGCCGCAGGCGCCGATGCCGCAACCGAACTTGGTGCCGGTCAAGCGCAAGGTATCGCGCAGGAACCACAGCAGCGGCATCGCCGGGTCGCCGTCGTGATAGTACGGTTTGCCATTGATCGAGATCGCCAGCGCTTCCGGCGGATGGGCAACGGCGGGCCGGGCGCTGGTTTCCGCGGCATGTTCGGTTGGGTTCGGCATCTGCGCATTGTCGCATCAGTCGTCGCAGCGGCACAGGCGCAAAGAGGTCGCCGCATGCGCGATCCCGTGCATGCGGCGACCCATCCGGGCAGAGGGGTAGGCTCCCGGAAGGATCCGGCTCGGGCGGAACCGGATCCGGCGGCCGCTCCCTCGGCCGCGAAGAAAAGACGGGATCAGTCCGCGCAGTTCACGCTGGTATCGGCATGGCCGAGCGTGACGTCCGCCGTGACGAGGCCGGCGACATTGAGGTTGAGGTGCAGGGCGTTCGACGACAGCGTCAATGCGTTGATGCCATCACCGCTGCGGGTTTGTTCGTTCAATACCAGCGTCGCACCGACGATGCCGAGCGCCCGCAGATCGATGCCGGTATTCGGCGGCGGATTCAGCGGCAGGTCGGGCACCGATATTCCGAGGATCGAGACGTGCAGGCCTGGCAGGTCGGTGGTATTGACCGGTAGCAGGCTTGGTGTATCGAAGCCGTTGCTGTAGAGCCGGTTCGAAATTTCGTCGCCGAGGTCGTTCGGCTGCGCAGTACGACCCGGCGCTCTGCCGGGCTGGCTCGGACATTGGCCGGAGATCACCGTCAGCGCGTGCACCTGCTCGGCGCCGATCTCGAGAAGGCTGGCGCCGAGCAGGCCGACTGCGCTGACGGCGACGCTCGCGGCGGTTGCCTCGGCGCCACCGATGAACTGCGCCGCGCCGGGAACCCACTGCACCGTGGACTGCAGCGTGGCGGCCGATACGCTCGCCAGCGCATTGCTGTTCGACCAATCCTGCAGTTGGTCGTGCAGTTCGAAGGAATCCGCTTGCGGCGTCATCAGCGACTGCTTGATCGGCGCGATATCGAGATGGAGCAGGCCGGCGACGCTGATATGCGCCTGGATGTCGTAAGCGTTAGCGCCGGCAGTCTGGGCGAACGCAGAGTGGCCGCTGATGCCGAGCGTGCCGGCGACGAGGCAGGCGAGAGAGCGACGCGCGATGAATCGACGGGTCGTGGATGTCATGGTGAGTCCCCTGAATCTTCGCCTGCGCCATCAGTAGACGGCAGTGACGTGGGCGCGGGAACCTGTCGGTCCTTACAGGCGAACACCTAGCCAATCTTCACGCGCTTGCGATGTTCGCCGTATCAGCATGAGCGAACGATGGAAGGGTGAAGCGCGCGTGAAATATCACGCGGATGATGCAGCGATCGCCCGATCTCAATGCGCGCCGAGGTCGCCCTTCGGCAGCCGCCGCCAGATGAAATACAGCGGCAGCCCGGCCAATGTGATCAAGGCGCCCATGCCGGCATCGCCCGGATGCTGCCAGGCCGTCACCGCGACGACCCACAGTACGGTCGCGAGGAACAGCAGCGGCAGCAGCGGATACCACGGCGCGCGGAATGGCGCGCTTTCGCCTTGGCGGCGATACCAGAACAACGTCGCGACGACCGCCGCGTAGCCGAGCCAGTCGCCGGTGGTGGAGTAATTCAGCAGCTGGTCGAAGGTGCCGGTCAGCGCGAGCAGGCACGACCAGGCGGCCAGCACGACCAGTGCGATATTCGGCGTGCGCCAGCGCGGATGCAGGCGCCCGGCGCTGCGGAAGAACACGCCGTCGGCACCCATCGCCTGGAACACGCGCGCTGCGCCGATCAGCGAGATGTTGCAGAAGCCGAGCGTCGAGATCGCGATGCCGGCGGCGATCAGGCGCGCACCCCGTTCGCCGAGCACATGGCGCATCAAATCCGCCGCCGGCGCCTTGCTCGCAGCGAGGCCGGCATGGCCGAGTACGGCGAGATAGGCAAGATTGACCAGCAGGTAGCACGCCGCGACCAGCAGCATGCCGAAGAACAACGCGCGCGGGATGTTGCGCTGAGGCTCGCGGATTTCGCCGGCGATGTCGTTGGCATAAGTCCAGCCGCCGTACGCGAACAGCACCGGCAGCAGCACGCCGCCGAGTGCGAGCGGATTCATCGGCGCGGGCGGCGCGCTCGGCGGCGGTGCGCCGCGTGCGAGCAGCCCGGCCACCACGAGCGCTGCGACCGCCGCGAGCTTCAGCACGGTCAGAATGTTCTGAGTCAGGGAGCCTGCGCGGATGCCGAACCAGTTGACGCCGGTCAGAAACACGATCGCGCCGACCGCGTAGGGCCGCGCATCCGTCACTTCGAGGCCGAGCGCGGCCGCGGCGTACTGCACGAACACCATCGCAACGGCGGCGATGCTGCCGGAATGGTTGACCACCAGCAGGTTCCAGCCGTAGACGAACGCGATCACCAGGCCGAATGCCTCGCGCAGATTCACGTAGCCGCCGCCGGCGGCCGGCCGCCGCGCACCGAGTTCGGCGTAGCAGAGCGCACCGATCAGCGCGAGCGCGCCACCGATCGCCCAGGCGAGCAGTTGTTCGCCGCTCGAACCGGTCTGGCGGGCGATTGCGGCCGGGGTCAGGAAGATGCCGGAACCGATCACGCCACCGACCACGATCATCGCGGCGTCCCAGGCGCCGAGGCGGCGCGCGTAGCTGACGGCTGGCTGGTCCATGCGATTTCCGGCGGACGAAGGCGCGCCAGCATCGCCGCTCGCGCTGCGTGTGTCGAGTGGGTCGAAAGCACAGCAACAGCTTGAAACACGAAGGACACGGAGAACACGAAGGGGAGTTTTGTTGCGCCTCGCATTCTTGATCGGCCGATCGTGGCGGGTGGCTTCGCGCGCCTCCCCGGTAAGCCGCAGCGTTCAGGCGTTCGCCGGGACGACGGCGCGGGGACGGGTTTGGTAGTTCGAGTGGCCTTGGCTTTTTTCGTGAGTCGGCCCTTCAATCGAGCTTGATAGTGTCCGCGCGCGCATCGTGTTCCAGGCTTGGTTGGGTCTACGTGCCGCAAGTCAGAGCAAAGCCAGAAGATCGAAACCCCAAGAACACGAAGGACACGAAGAATGGCTTTGCAGAAACAACCGTATCAGCGTTGCCCTTGGCCTTCGTATTCTCCGTGTCCTTCGCGTTCCGGTCTTCCGCCTGCGCTGCACCCAGAAGGCCGGCGCCCAGCCCAGCGATTGCGTTCTGCTGCGGCGCACGAAAGAATGCCGTGCTTCATTGCCCGTGGAACCTTCCGTGAGTGCAGTTACCAGAGCGCTGCCGGCCAGTCCGGCGCCGTGGGTGGTCATCAAGTTCGGCGGTACCAGCGTGTCGCGGCGCGAGCGCTGGGAGACCATCCGTCGTATCGCCGCGGCGCATCGTGCGCGCGGCCGGCATGTGCTGATCGTCGTCTCGGCATTGTCCGGCATCACCGATCAGCTGAAGGCGATCACCGAGGCGCGCACCGACGAAGCGCGTTGCCGCGCGCTGCAGGCCACGATCGTCGAGCGCCATACGGCGATGCGCGTCGACCTCGAACTGCACGAGTGCGCACGTCTGGCCGCACGCCTCGACGACCTCGATCGGCTGATTGCCGATCCGCGCCGCGAGCAGGCCGCAGTGGCCTGGCAGGCCGAAGTCTTCGCGCTGGGCGAATTGATGTCGAGCGCGCTCGGCGCGCAGTTTCTCGAAAGCGGTGCCGATGGCCTGATGACCGCCTGGCTCGATGCACGCGACTTCCTGCGCGCCGAGGCGCTGCCGAATCAGACCGCCTGGGGACGCTACTTGTCGGCGACGGTGCCGGTCGCGCACGACGCCGGCATCGCCGCCGCGTTGGCGGCCGCGGGCGACGTGTTCATCACGCAGGGCTTCATCGCACGCAATGCCGACGGCGAAACCGTCTTGCTCGGACGCGGCGGCTCGGATACCTCGGCGGGCTACTTCGGCGCTTTGTTGAAAGCGGAACGGGTGGAAATCTGGACCGACGTGCCCGGCATGTTCAGCGCCAACCCGCGCGTCGTTCCGGATGCGCGCCTGCTGTCGCGGCTGGACTACGAGGAAGCACAGGAGATTGCCACGACCGGCGCCAAGGTGCTGCATCCGCGCTCGCTCGGTCCCCTGCGTCGCGCGCAGGTGCCGCTGGTCATCAAGGACACGCATCGACCGCATCTGGCCGGCACCGAGATCCGCGCCGCGGCAGCCGACGCGGCACCGTGCATCAAGGCGATCAGTGCGCGCAAGGGCGTCACCCTGGTGTCGATGGAAACGGTCGGCATGTGGCAGCAGGTCGGCTTCCTCGCCGACGTGTTCGATGCGTTCAAGCGCCACGGCCTGTCGGTCGACCTGATCGGCTCGGCCGAGACGAACGTGACGGTATCGCTCGATCCGAGCGAGAACCTGCTCGACTCCGACGTACTGTCCGCGCTCGCCGCGGACCTTGCGAAGATCTGCCGGGTCAAGGTGATCGCGCCCTGCGCCGCGATCACCCTGGTCGGTCGCGGCATGCGCTCGATGCTGCACAAGCTGTCGAGCGTACTGGCCGAGTTCGGCGCGCTCGCCGTGCATCTGATCAGCCAGTCGTCGAACAATCTCAACCTGACCTTCGTCGTCGACGAGGCCCTGGTCGACGATCTGATTCCACGCCTGCACGCGCTCTTGATCCGCGCCGACGCGTTGCGCGTCGAGGACGGTGCGGTGTTCGGCCCGAGCTGGCGCCAGCTCGGCGAAGATTTCGCCGCCAAGCCGCGCGAGAGCTGGTGGCATGGGCGCCGCGACGAGTTGCTGCACGTCGCCAACGAGGCGTCGCCGCGCTACGTCTATTCGATCGATGCGGTGCGCGCGCAAGCGCGTGCACTGCGCGCCTTCGACGCCGTCGACCGCTGGCACTACGCACTGAAGGCGAATCCGCATCCGGCGATCCTGCGCGCGCTGCACGAAGAAGGCTTCGCGTTCGAATGCGTGTCGATCGCCGAGGTCGATGCGGTGCGCGCGACCCTGCCGTCGCTGCCGGCCCAGCGCATTTTGTTCACGCCGAACTTCGCGCCGCGCGATGAATACGCACGCGCGCTTGCGAACGGCGTGCACGTCACCCTCGATGCGCTGCATCCGCTGCTGCACTGGGGCGAACTGTTCCGCGGACACGACCTGCACCTGCGCGTCGACCTCGGCGTCGGCCGCGGCCATCACGACAAGGTCAAGACCGGCGGCGCGTCCTCGAAATTCGGCCTCGCGCTGGATCAGGTCGACGAGTTCCGCGCGCTCGCGCGCAAGCACGAGGCACGCATCGTCGGGCTGCATGCGCACCTTGGCTCCGGCATTCTCGACGCCGCGCATTGGCGCTCGGTGTATGCGCAACTGGCCAGTCTTGCCGAGGGCTTCAGCCGCATCGAATCGCTCGATATCGGTGGCGGTCTCGGCGTGCCGTCGCGGCCGGACGAAGTGGCGCTGGATCTGCCGGCGCTGTCCGCCGCGCTGACCGAGGTCAAGAGCGCGTATCCGCAATTCCGACTGTGGCTGGAGCCGGGGCGCTTCCTCGTTGCCGATGCCGGCGTGCTGCTCGCGCGCGTGACCCAGGTCAAGCGCAAGGGCAATGTCCACTACGTCGGCATCGATGCCGGCATGAATTCGCTGATCCGGCCGGCGCTGTACGACGCCTGGCACGAGATCGTCAATCTTTCGCGTCTGCACGAAGCGCCCGAGGCGATGGTGCAGGTGGTGGGACCGATCTGCGAGAGCGGCGACGTGCTCGGCACCCATCGGCGCCTGCCGGCGTGCCAGGAGGGCGATGTGATCCTGATTGCGCAAGCCGGCGCATATGGCGCGGTGATGGCCTCGCGCTACAACCTGCGCGAGCCGGCGGCGGAGATCGTGCTGTGAGTCGTGCGCGTATCGTGCTGCATCTCGTCGCACTGCTCGCGCCGTTCTTCGCCGCCGGCGCCTTCTGCGCGTTGCTGTTCCGTTCCGAAACGATCTCCGCCTGGCGCCAGGCGGGCATCCTCGGCGGTATCGGCGCGCTCGCCGCGCAGATGGCCGCTGCGGTGTGCTGGCGCTCGCTCGATCGCCGCGCACGCGTTGGCAGCGGCGCGTGGAAGATCGGTCTCGGCATGGCGGCGCTGACGCATCTGTTGTTCGGCGTATTGCTGATGGCCGCGCTCGCCGCATCGATCCGTCTCCTCGACGCAGGCGATCCCGGCAACGCAAAGGATCTGCTGTTGCAGGCGTCGTTCTTCGCGCTGGCGTCGCTGACCACGGTTGGCGCGCTCACGCTTCCGCTCAGCGCCTGGCTCGCCCAGGCGATTGCCGCGCTGCGTCGCAAGGAGCTTGCCGATGGGGCTCGCTGATCCGCGCGCCGCGCAGGCGTTCCGCTTCGTGCGGCGCCACTATGCCAATGGCGTCGCCGAGCTGGTCTATGCGTTCGACGACGGTCCGGAGCTGGTCGAAAACGTCGTTTTCCTCGATGCGCCCGAATTGCCGCCGGAACGTGTGGCGGCGTTCGACGCTGCGCTCGATCTGCTGCATCTGATCGCCGGCATCAGCTACTACAAGGCGGGCGTGCCGCCGCAGATCCGTGTCGAGTCGATCGGGCTGGATGGTTCGACCGCCGCGTTTCTCGACGAGCTGTATCGCCACGGCCTCGGCGAGTTCGCCTATCAGAACGCGCTGGATCTGCGCGGACGCATCCGCTTTCCTGCGACCGCGCCTGAACCGCCCGCGGCGACGCGCGCGGCACTGCCGCGGCGCACCCTGGTGCCGATCGGCGGCGGCAAGGATTCGCTGGTCAGCGTCGGCCTGCTGGCCGCCGCGGACGAAGACGCGACCGCCGTGTGGGTCGGCAATTCGCCGTTGATCGCGGCGTGCGCCGCGCGCACCGGCCTGCCGCTGCTGAATCTTCGTCGCGCTCTGTCGCCGCTGCTGTTCGACTACAACAAGGCCGGCGCGTACAACGGCCATGTGCCGGTCACCGCGATCAACTCGGCGATCCTGGCCGCGGCTGCAATCCTGTACGGCTACGACGCGATCGCGTTCTCCAACGAGCGTTCCGCCTCGAGCGCGACGCTCGAATACGACGGCCAACCGGTCAACCACCAATGGAGCAAAGGCTGGGCATTCGAGCAGGCTTTCGGCGATCTGCTGCGCGCGCGTGTCGCACCCGATCTCGACTACTTCTCGCTGCTGCGGCCGCTGTCGGAACTCGCCGTCGCCGCACGTTTCGCGCGCAGCATGCGCTACGACGACGTGTTCTCCAGCTGCAACCGCAATTTCCGCATTCTCGGTCCGCAGCCGACCGATCGCTGGTGCGGCCAGTGTCCGAAGTGCCATTTCGTCTTCCTCGCCCTGGCGCCGTTCATGCCGAAGCCACGGCTGCTGGCGATCTTCGGACGCAATCTGCTCGACGATCGGGCGCTCGCCTCGGGCTTCGATGCCTTGCTCGAGTACCAGGAGCACAAGCCGTTCGAATGTGTCGGCGAGGGCGTCGAATCGCGTGCTGCGCTGGCGGCGCTCGCCGGTCGCGCGGAATGGCGCGAGGATGCCCTGGTCGCGCGCTTCGCCGAAGAAATCCTGCCGCAGCTCGATCGTGCCGAGCTCGACCTCGAGGCATTGCTGAGGGCCGAAGGGGAACATCGGATTCCCGCGCGTCTGCAGGATGTGGTGTTCGATGCGCCTCGCTGAGCTTGCCGGCAAGCGCGTCGCGGTCTGGGGCTACGGTCGCGAGGGCAGGGCGGCGCTGGCCGCGTTGCACTTGCGTGTCCCGCAGCTGCGGCCGACCTTGTTCTGCAGCGAAACGGAAGCGGCGAGCCTGAACTTCGATGATCCCCAGGCCGGTTTCGATGCGATTCTTTCGGGCCGTCCGCCGGCGCAACCGGCGGCGCAGATCGAGATCATCACCACGCCGCCGGACGGCGCCGCGCTGGCCGCGTTCGATGTCGTCATCAAGTCGCCCGGCGTCAGCCGCTATCGGCCCGAAGTACTGATCGCCGAGCACGCCGGCACGCACTTCACCGCAGGCACGGCGCTGTGGTTTGCCGAGCATCCCGAGGCACACGTGATCGCGGTCACAGGCACCAAGGGCAAGAGCACGGTCAGCGCGTTGATCGCGCACCTGTTGCGTGCGCTCGGACATCGCGTCGCGCTGGCCGGCAATATCGGGTTGCCGCTGCTCGAATTGCTCGATCCGCCGCTGCTGCCGCACTGGTGGGTGGTGGAGCTGTCGAGTTTCCAGACGCGCGATGCGCCTGCGGTCGCGGTCGGCGTGATCAACAATCTGTACGAAGAACATCTCGACTGGCACGGTACGCGCGAGCGCTACGCCGCCGATAAACTGGCGCTCGCCGAGGCTGCGAAGACGCTCGTGGTGAATGCGCGTCAGAACGAACTGGTCGCCCGGCTCGACACGCATCCGCGCCGCATCGTCTTCGGCGGTGCCGACGGCTGGCATGTCGCCGACGGCATGATCGCGCGCGATGCGCAGCCGGTGTTCGACCTCGCGCGCACACCGCTGCCGGGTTCGCACAACGCGCTGAATCTTTGTGCTGCGCTCGCTGCGACGGAAGCGGCCGGCGAGGACGCTCGTGCGGCGGCGCCGGCGATCGCGACATTCCATCCGCTGCCGCATCGCCTGCAGACGCTCGGCGAACGTGACGGCCTGATCTGGATCGACGACAGCATCGCGACCACGCCGCAGGCGACGCTCGAAGCGCTCGCCAGCCTCGGCGACCGCGCGGTGACGGTGCTCGTCGGCGGCTTCGATCGCGGGCTGGACTGGCGCGCGTTCGCCGAGCACATGCGCGAACATCCCGCGCATGCAATCGTCACGATGGGGGCGAACGGCGCGCGCATCCGAGCATTGCTCGACGAATCGGCCGGCAGCATGCCGGTGCGCGGCGAAACCGATCTTGTGTCCGCGCTGCGCACCGCGCGCAGCCTGGCGCCGCCCGGCGGCGTCGTGCTGCTGTCGCCGGGCGCGCCGAGCTTCGATCAATTCAGCGACTACGCAGCGCGCGGTCGCGCGTTCGCCGCACTGGCCGGATTCGACGGTGCCGGCGCCGATGTCATCGAGGGCCTCGGTATCGGATGAACGCGTGCGTCGCGACGGCGACAGCGCGTGGCGACTGCAGGCCTTGGACACAGCGCGCGCAGATCGTCGGCACGGCGATCGCTCGATTCGTCTGGCGAACGTCTTTGGCAGCCGGGTCTGCGTAGCGGAATCCCGCCCGAGATGTCGAAAAATAAAGTTCGAGAACGATAGAAATCACCACTGCACGCTGGCGTGGCGTGCACGCATCGGCCGGCGTTGCAGCGTCGACGCATCGAGGTGCGTCGATTTCCGCAGGCATACGGCAACCGAAACAGCCGCCGCCGGCCTATCATGGCGCATCTCACCTCCGGAGTCGTGTCATGTCCCTATCGCGCTTGCTGGCTGCATGGGTGTTTTCCTGTTTCGGCCTGTCGTCGGCGCACGCTGCGCTGGTCGCCCGCAACATCGACTACGACGTCGGCGGGAAGAAAATGCAGAGCGTGCTCGTCTATGACGATGCACTGAAGACCCCGCGGCCGGGCATCGTGATGACGCCGGACTGGCTCGGCATCAATGCGGACAACATTGCGCTGGCCAAGCAGATCGCCGGCAAGGATTACGTGATCCTGCTCGCCGACGTGTACGGCGTTGACGTGCGGCCGCAGAATGCGCAGGAAGCGGGGGCGGCAACCAAGACGATGTACGACCATCGCAGCGACCTGCGCGCGCGCATCGGTGCCGCGCTCGCGCAATTGAAGGCACAGGCCGGCAAGGCGCCGCTGGACGGCAGGCATTACGGAGCGATCGGTTTCTGTTTCGGCGGCGCGACCACGCTGGACCTCGCGCGCAGCGGCGCCGATGTGCAGGGCGTCGTGTCGTTCCACGGCAACCTGTCGACCGACGATCCGGCGCTGGCGAAGAACATCAAGGCCAAGGTGCTCGTGCTGCACGGTGCCGACGACAAGTTCGAATCGCCGGAGCAGGTGGCCGGTTTCCAGCAGGAGATGCGCGACGCCGGCGTCGACTGGCAGTTCCTCAGTTACGGTGGCGCCGTGCATTGCTTTGCGATTCCGAGCGCGCACGGCGAGGTGCCGGGCTGCAAATACGATGAGCGTACGGCCAAGCGCGCGTTCGCGCAGATGCATGCGTTCTTCGGCGAGACGTTCGCCGCAAAGTAAGGCGAACGGCAGCGACTCGACGCCGGCGTGAGCGGGCGTCGCGATCGCTGATTGTCGTTTTGTCGGTTGCGGCGGAGGTGCCCGCTGCAGGATGCGCGGCGGGCGGGCAGGCTCAGCGCGTGCGATCGATCGCGTAGTCGGCCAGCACGCCGAGCGCGTCGCGCGCATCCGAAGCCGGCAACGCCGTCAGTGCGTCGCGCGCGGAGCGCGCATAAACATGCGCGTGAGCACGCGACGCCTCCAGCGCCCCGGTGCCGTGGATCGCGGCGAGCACGTCATCCAGCGCCTCCAGGCCGCCGGCCTGGATTGCGCGCTTCAACACGCCGGCCTGTGCGGCATCGCTGCGTTCGATCGCGATGATCAGCGGCAGCGTCGGCTTGCCCTCGGCGAGATCGTCGCCGATGTTCTTGCCGAGCGTATCGGCGTCGGATACGTAATCGAGCACGTCATCGGCGATCTGGAAGGCGTAGCCGAGGTCGAGTCCGTAGCGCGCGAGCGACTCCTCCTGCTCGATCGGCAGGCCGGCCAGCACCGCGCCGAGCCGCGTCGCCGCGGCGAACAGCACGGCGGTCTTGCGTTCGATCACGTCGAGGTAGGCGCGCTCACGCGTGTCCGGATTGCCGATGTTGAGCAGCTGCAGGACCTCGCCCTCGGCGATGCGGTTGGTGGTGTCGGCGAGAATCTGCATCACGCGCATGCTGTCGAGCTCGACCATCATCTGGAACGAGCGCGAGTAGAGGAAGTCGCCGACCAGCACGCTGGCAGCGTTGCCCCACACCGCATTCGCGGTCTGGCGTCCGCGGCGCAGGTCCGACTCGTCGACCACGTCGTCGTGCAGCAAGGTCGAGGTATGGATGAACTCGATCAGCGCGGCGAGCTGGATCTGATGCGTCCCCGCGTAGCCGGCCGCGCGCGCCGCGAGCAGGTGCAGCATCGGCCGCAGCCGTTTGCCGCCGCCGCCGACGATGTGCTCCGCCACCTGGTTGATCAGCACGACATCCGAGGCAAGCCGGGCGCGGATCAGCGCGTCGACAGCGCTCATGTCGGCGGCGGCGAGGACCTGGGCGTCGGCGAAGCGTTCGATGCGGGAGCGGCTGGCGGGCTGGGAAACGGCGGACATCGAGGAGGCTTTGTGGTCGCGAAGGCCACAAGTATAACGGCCCGCCGCGCCGGGCATGTGCAGGCCGGCGCACGCTGCCGCGGCCACGGATGGCGAACTCGGAGGCCAGTTCGCGACGGGCAGCGGCGCGGTTGCCCGTGCAGCGATTGAAAAAAGCCTGGGTATGAAAGCGGGCGGTTGTCGACCGGCTCGAAGTGTTCTCTGGACCATCGGCCGATGCAGCTCATCGCCGACGGCAAAAAGAAAACAGCGGCACAGTCAAGCTATCGCGGGTCTGCAGAAAACGCCACGAACGCAGCTTTGACCCAGGTGACGACGAAGGCGCCGTGGCGACTGCGAATTCGCTGACCGTCACGAGTGAGCTTTGAGTGCGCAACGGACTCGGCCGTCTTCCTTTCGTGCCGGTGCTCATCCCGGCACTGGGCACGACGTCAATTCGCTTCACGCAGAACGCACAGCGGTCAGATTGAGAACGACGTCAACGCCCGCCTGAGCGACACAATTCGTGACCGTGCCTGCAAGGTTCGCGTAAGGAACCCGGTGCTATAGCCCGCATGCGGGTTGCCGATAGGGAATCTCGATACACGGTCGCACTCACGACGGTTCACCGCGTGGGCTGCCGGTGGCACACGTCGCTCGCGCGACATCGCTACTCGTGTTTGCGGTCGGGGGGCACTCGCCGGGACATCGCGACAATCATCAGCACTTGGAGGTATCACGCCCACGCACCTGCGCGTACACCGTCGGCGAATCGGCATCAGACCGCGACCGCACGGCCTACGTATCCGAAACCAGCATATTGAGGGAGTCAGTAATGCTTAGATCAACACAGATCCTGCGTGGTGCCGCGTTGTCGGCCGCCGTCGTCGTCGCCATCGGCGGCGTCACGGCACAAGCAACCACGGCGGTAAGTGCCGCGCCAGCAACGAATGGACGCACCGCCGCGTCGAGCATCGACACCACGATCGCGAAGGTCACCCCATCGATCGAACTTCGCCAGGGCGAAAGTCTCGGCGGTGTGGTCTCGCAGACCGAGCCGGTACACATCGAAGTCGCCCTGAGCCTGCGCAATCGCGCCGCGCTCGACCGCCTGATCGAGGCCAATCGCAACCCGAGTACGGCCCGAGCCCCGCTGACCTCGGACGAATTCGCGGCGCAGTACTCGCCGACGCAGGCCGATGCGCAGTCGGTCGCAAACTTCCTGAGCAAATCGGGGTTCACCAACATCTCCATCGCGTCGAATCGCTTGCTGGTCTCGGCCGACGGCAACGCCGCCGTCGCCCAGGCGGCATTCCACACCACGCTGGAGCGCGTGACCGCAGCGGACGGTCGCGAGGCGTTCGCCAATACATCGCCCGCCTATGTCCCCGTCGCCCTGAAGGACACGGTACTCGCGGTGCTCGGCCTGCAGACCGTGCACCAAAGTCACACGATGCATGCCGCATCTCCGGATGCCGTGACCGGTCACAACCCGCTCGAATGGTCGTCGATCTACGGCGGCACCGGCGTCGCGACCGGCGCCGGTGTCACCGTCGGCATCATCACGCAGGGCAAGGTCACGCAGTCGATCACCGACTTCGCGACGTTCATCTCGCAGAATGGTCTTGCCTCGGTGCCGATCCAGACGGTCACCGTCGGTTCGACCAGCAACGATGCCAGCGGCGTGACCGAGTGGGACATCGACAGCCAGGATGCGCTCGGCATGGCCGGTGGCCAGCTCAGCAAGATCATCTTCTACAACATCCCGACCTTGTCGAACGCCAATCTGATCGCCGGTTTCAACAAAGCCGTCGCCGACAACGTGACGAAGATCATCAACGTGTCGATCGGCGGCTGCGAGACCAATGCGAAAGACGGTGCCAACGCTGCCGGCGATCAGGTGTTCGCCCAGGCCGTCGCACAGGGACAGACGTTCTCGATTTCGACGGGTGACGACGGCGCCGACGAATGCGGCGACGGCGGTACCACGCCGAGCTGGCCGGCGAACTCGCAGTACGTGATGGCGATTTCGGGCACTACGTTGGACGCGTCGACCACCACCTGGACGAGCGAAGTGGTATGGAACACGCTTTCCACCGGTCATGGCGCGACGGGCGGCAGCCAGAGCCTGTACGAGCCGAAGCCAAGCTGGCAGACGCTGTGGTCGGGTCCGCGTCGCGGCGTCGCCGACGTCGCCTTCGAAGGCGATCCCGCCTCCGGCGCGAAGGTGATCGTCAACGGCGGCATCCAGCAATGGGGCGGCACCAGCCTTGCCGCGCCGATCTTCGCCGGCTTGTGGGCGCGCGTGATCGCAGTCAAGGGCACCAACGTCGGCTTTGCCGGACCCTTGGTGTATCAGCTGCCGGCGGGCGACTTCCACGATGTCACCTCGGGCAACAACGACGGCTCGACCGCCGGCCCGGGCTACGACCTCGCCACCGGCCGCGGCAGCATCATCCTGAGCAGTGCGATCACGCACATCGGCGGCGGCAGCGGCGGCAATGTCGCGCCGGTCGCGAACTTCACGTTCACGACCAGCGGCCTGGCGGCCACCTTCGCCGACAGCTCGAGCGACAGCGACGGCACGATCAGTTCGCGCGCGTGGAACTTCGGCGATGGCGGCACGTCGACGGCGACCAGCCCGAGTCACACCTATGCCAGCGCAGGTACCTACAGCGTGTCGCTGACGGTCACCGACAACGGCGGGGCGACCAACACGAAGACGCAGTCGGTGACGGTCAGCAGCGGTGGCGGCGGCGGCGGTTCGACGCAGCTGCTCGGCAACACCGGCTTCGAGTCGGGCACCACGCCATGGACCGGTACGACCGCCGATATCTGCACGACCAGCTGCGGCAGCGAGACGCCGCATGCGGGCACGCACTTCGTTTGGCTCGATGGCTACGGCACGACGCACAGCGAAAACATCGCGCAGCAGATTGCGATCCCGGCCGGCAAGACCTCGGCGACGCTGCAGTACTACCTGCACATCGATACCGCGGAAACGACGACCTCGACCGCCTACGACACGCTGAAGGTGCAGGTGCTGAACACTTCCGGCACCGTGCTGGCGACGCTGTCGACGTACTCGAACCTCAACAAGAACACGGGCTACGCCGTGCACACCAACAGCCTCGCGCCGTACATCGGCCAGACGGTCGTGATCAAGTTCCTCGGCGCCGAGGATTCGTCGCTGCAGACCTCGTTCGTGATCGACGACGTCACCTTGACGGTGCAGTAAGAAAACGGCGCGACTGCCTTGCGCAGTCGCGCCGCTCGCCGACGACGAGGGCCGCGCAATGCGGCCCTCTTTTTTTGAAAACTGAGTGGGCCGTCCCGATCAAACCTCGCTTTGCGCAACGCCGCAATGGTGACGGCAATGTTCGCCTCCACGCTGGCCACTCTGCTGTGGTCGAGCGGCGACACAGTTTGGCTGCGCGCGCGTCATTCCGCTCGCCGACCGCAATTCCTCCATCCGGCGACACGCTGCTGCTTGTTGCGACGCAGCTTGACCTGGGCTTTCCAGGAATGTTTTATGAGGGATGCGTGACTTTATATATGAAACACGATCAGGCACGGATTTGTTCGACGGATGCGGCTCGACCTTCAGCGTAGGAGAAGCCATGCAAAGGTATTTCGTTGCGCTTGCTGTCGGACTGTCGGGTTTTCATGCAGTTTTCGCGAATGCGGCGGTCATATCGCAGGCCGGGCCGAATCCTATTCAGATCGACCAGACTGCAACGACCGACAACGTCCAGGTGCTGATGGCGACGCTGGCGGAACGCAACAGCACCGCGTCCGTCGCGAATCCGGCCGAGGGTCGCAAGAATTTCTATATCCAGAACTTCAATACGGCGTCGGACTATCTCGCCTGGACCATCTCGGTACCGGTCGGCGCGAGCTATCAGCCGACGGTCATGCTCAATGCCAGCAGTGGCCAGCAGTTCTCACTGAGCGTCAACGGCGCCGTCGCGGCAACGTTCACGGCGGGCGGCGGCTGGCAGCGGCAACTCGCGCCGAACCTCACTCTTCCCGCAGGCAGCGTCGTCATCAGACTTGCGCGCACGGGAACGCTCACCGGCAGTGCGCAAGTCAAGTCGCTGGAATTGCTGCGCGCCTCGGATGTCGCCGCCTACACGGCACGCGTCGCCGCTGCACGTGCCGATACGGCCTGGTTGAGTCAGGCCAAGTACGGCTTGATGTTCCAGTATGGACCGTGGGGCTTTCCTGCGGGCGGCGGCGCCGCCTTGCCGCTCGATCAGCAGGCGGCCAATTTCAACGTGAGCAATTTCGTCGCCATGGTGAAGTCGACCGGCGCGTCCTATGTGATCTGGTCGATCAGCTGGTGGGGCTATCACATGGACGCACCGCTGACGGCCCCGAACGACATCGTGACGGCTGCGGGCGGTCCGGCGAATCCGCATCTGACGGCGTCGACCGATCTGATCGGCAATATCGCCGCCGCGCTGAAGGCGCAGGGCATTCGCTTCATGATGTATTACCACACCGGCGACGAGGACGCGGCGTGGTGGCCGTATCAAAACTATCCGACGAGCTTCTCCGCCGACGGTACGGGTGATCGCAGCACGTTCTTCGACAACTGGGAATCGGTCGTCGCCGAAGTGGGCCGGCGCTACGGCAGCAACCTTGACGGAATTTTTTTCGACGATGGCTGCATCTACTATCCGGCGCCGTTCGAAGAACTTCAGGCCGCAGCACGTACGGGAAATTCGGATCGCTTGGTGTCGTGGAACGGCGCGGTGTTCGGCGGCATCCCCGTGACCGATTTCCAGGACGTCGAATTCGGCGAGGGCAGCCAGGGTCAGACGACGACGGGAAGCGCTCCGAACGGCGGCAACGGCGTGTACGTGTCGGGTCCGAACAAAGGTCTGCTACAGCACGGGATGTTCATTCTCGACAACGATTGGGGCGTGCATTCGCGCGGCCAGCAGATCGTCAGCAACAACACCTCGGCGAGCACCATGACGGCGTGGATCAACAGCGCGTCGGCACGCGGCGTGCCGATCAGCCCCGACTTGATGATGTACGAGGACGGCAGCGTGTCCGCAGCGGATCTGACGATGCTGCAGCAGGTCAGGCAGAACATCTACGGCACACCCGGTCAGACGCTGGTGAACGACAACAGCACGGCGATCACCTACGCCGGCGCCTTCAGCGTCAGCAGCAACCGCAATGTCGGCGACTACAGCAACGACGTGCACTACACCACGGGCAACGGCAATTCGGCGTCGTACACATTCACCGGGAAAGGGATCGACTTCCTCACCGAGAAATACTCCGACGAGGGCCAGATCGATGTCTACATCGACGGTGCCTTCGCGCAAACCGTGAATGCAAGCAATAGTACGCGGCTGATGCAGCAGGTCCTGTATGCGCGGACCTGGGCCAATGCGGGAAGTCACACCATCAAGGTCGTGAAGAAAAGCGGCACCTACCTGCTGGTCGATGCATTTCGCGTATACGACTAGCAGCGATCGGCCGAAGTAGGTCTGCAGCACGGTGATCGGCTCCCGACGCCAGACTTGGCTGTGCATGCAGGACACATTTCCTATTCTCGCGATACCCGGTCGACAGCAGCACGAAAATGCGCGCGTTGCTGGCTTCCCGCGCGCGCGAACAGCGACCCGCCACCTTTACACCATGAGTCAGTTGTCGAGTGCGAGGCACGCGCCGCCGGCGCGGACCGCCGGTTTAGTGCGGACGCGCCGCCAATGGCTGCGGAGCAGCATCCGAGCGTGCGCGACGATTCCAGCCGCGCATGCTTGGACGTTGCGGTCGGGCATGGCACCTGTGGCGCCGACCTGCAGTCGCAGAATGCCGCCGAATCGCCGATCCAGGAACGCATGCGTCAATGGATTGCGCAAGGCTCCATCCGTAATGCACTCCGCGGCTCGGACGCTCCTTTTTGCCCGGCATCGCGCTGAACAGGATGCTGCAGCGCAGCTTGAGTGTTTCGTATATGGAATCATAATTCGTATACAAACAACGGCGAATTACAGCGACTGCCGCTGACCGCGCGGAAGCGCCGTTGCGACTCGGGGAGAGGGGAATGTTCAAGACGAGCCTGGCGTATGCCATCGGCATCGCGTTGATGACGGTGTGCATGGGTGCTTCCGCGGCCGAGCCGCAGCCGGACGAGACATTGTCCGCGGCCGACCCGCAAACCAGCGAAGCGCAGACGCCCCCGCCGAAACCCGAAGAATCGCCTCAGGAAATGCAGGCGATCCAGGTCTCCGGATATGCCGGCAGTCTCGCCAAATCGGTGGCGAACAAGCGCGCCGCCGAGGTCATCAGCGACACCATTTCATCGGAAGATATCGGCAAGTTTCCCGAATCGAACATGGCCGAATCGCTGCAGCGGATCACCGGTGTGCAGATCACGCGGAGCTTCGGCGAAGGCCAGTACGTCAGCGTGCGAGGTCTCGATCCGAAATTCACCGCCGTGCTGTACAACGAGCGCGAACTGCCTTCGCCGACCGGCTCGCGCAGCTTCGATTTCTCGATACTTTCGGCCGACTTTATCAGCGCACTGCAGGTGTTCAAGACGCCGACACCCGAAATGGCGGAGGGCGGCCTGGCCGCGACCATCAACGTGCAGACGCTGCGCCCGCTCGACTACGGCAAGCAGAAATTCGCGGCGAGCGTCGACGGCCTGTACGACAAGAATGCGGGGGAGACCACACCGAAGGCTTCGCTGATCTACACCGATACGTTTCTCGACAAGACGCTCGGCTGGGTTGTCGCCGCAGACTACAGCAAGCACGACGTTAATCAGCAGATCTATCAGGCATACGGGCTGCAGCCCTTCGTCGGAAGCCGGAATACGCCGCCGCTGGACTATGCCCAGAACGGCAACTTCGACACCCCGGTACAGATGCAGAACGCCGAGGGCTACGGCGAGAACTACGGATCGCGCAAGCGCCAGAGCCTGATGTCGATGCTGCAGTTCAAGCCGAACGAGGTATTCGAAGCGCGCCTGGACGTGCTCTATTCGCAGTTCAAGAGCGATATCCTTGAGCCGTACTACGCGCTGCGACAGGTCAACATGCTCGGCCCCGTTCACGCCAGCCAGCTGGACGACGCCAACAACGTCGAATACATCGACGCCGACGGCGTCGACAACCGCAACAATACGCGCTACGCGCAGACTCACGACAAGTTGAAGTCGATCGGTCTGGGTACGACGTTGTCGCTGGATGCTTGGCGGCTCGACGGCGACGTGTCCTACTCCAAGGCCGACCGCAAGTACTGGGCGCTGGGCCTGGAGACGCTCGGCCGTGCCAGCGGCTTCTACGATTTCCGTGAAGCGCCCGGCGATCCTGCATCGATGGGCTACACGCGTGGGTGGGACGCGTTCGACCCCAACAACTACAACGCGCTGGGCTTCAACGGCAACGACGGCGACACCACCAGCGACACGATCAAGCAGGTGACGGTCAAGGCTCTGCGCAATCTGCAATGGGGCGTGTTCAATACGCTGCACGTCGGCGGCTCCTACAGCGAGCGTACGTTTGCGACCGGCAGCCGCTTCCTCAACGTATCGGCACAACAGATCGCCGACGCGCTCGGGCTTGTGTACAACCCGAACGTCGAGGGGGGCAGCTTCAATGCGGGCCAGTTCATGAGCCGCTACGGCGGGTCGGGCTTCTTCTCCGGCTACGACGGTTCGGCGCAGTTTCCGCACAGCTGGCTTTCGTCGGATCCGTTCCTGTTCTACAAATTCCTCTCGCTCGACGACCTCGAGCGCCTGTCGCCGCCGACGGCGCTGACGACGAGCGTTTCGAGTACGCGCGAAAAGGTCGGCTCGGCGTTCGTCAAACTCGATTTCGACAGTGCGGATTCGACCTGGGGCGGCAACTTTGGTCTGCGCTTCGTCAACACCGACCAGTCCTCGACCGGCTATGCGCCCGACTTGTCGCTGATCACGTTCGACCAGCAGGGCGCCGTGACGCGCATTCCGAATGTCACACTGACCACGGTGAGTCGCTCGTATTCGGAAATACTGCCGAGCTTCAATTTCCGCTATTCGATCACCGATGACTTGCTCGCACGTTTCGGCGCGGCCAGGGTCATGCAGCGGCCCGACCTGAGCGTGCTGGCGCCGACGACGACGGTCAACGCGAACGTGCGCTCGATCAGCCAGGGCAATCCCGGCGTCGATCCGTACATCGCCAATCAATACGATGTGTCGCTGGAGTGGTACTTCAACGAGCAGAGCCTGCTTTCGCTCGCATTCTTCTACAAAGACGTGAAGAATTTCATCGTCAATACCACCAGTCCATTGACCTTGAACGTGCAGCTCGTGCAGGGCGGCGGTACGGTCCCGATCGACTTCACCGTGAGCAAGCCGGACAACGGTTCCGGCACCAAGCTCAAAGGCCTCGAGTTCGGCTACCAGCAGCCCTTCACTTTCCTGCCGTCGCCGTTCCAGGGCTTCGGCGCGATGGCGAACTACACCTATATCGACGCGAGCAAGATCAGGGTCGTGCAGAGTGCGCAACCGGTGGCGTTGAGCGGCGTATCGAAAAACAGCTACAACGCCGGTTTGTACTTCGAAAATACGAGGTTCGGCGCGCATCTTCTGTACAACTACCGCAGCGGCTTCGTCTCCGATCCCCTGAGCTATTTCGGTGACGGCGCCTTCGTCAAGTCGTACGGACAGCTGGATTTCTCCGCGAACTACAACGTGACGCAGAACGTGACGCTCACCGCGGAAATCCTCAACGCGACCGACGAGCCATATGTCATCGTCAACAACATCGGCGTCAATCGCAGCTATGCGCTCGATGGCCGCCGCTACTCGCTGGGTTTGCATGTGAGCTTCTGAGAATGTATCCGCGCTGCGGACGAAATCGGTGCCACGCTCGTTTCGTTCAGTGCAGCGATCGGGGGTTCCACCGGAGTGCCGACATGCTGATTCTCCTAATTGCGGGCTCGCCGCTCTCTATCGAGGCCGGTGCGACGCGAACTCGCGAGGCGGCGGCATCGCTTCGCCGTCCAAAACAGTTCCGAGGAGCCGCGGCAGTTTGGCTCCGCATCCGGAGTTATACAAAGGGGAATCGCGTTCATTGACGCGGTGCATGAGATGCCTACTACGGGACGCCTGCCGATGTTCCGAGCGGCGCAGTCGGATACACTTCGGCCCATCGTGCAGTGCGCAAGCCGGGCGATTGCAGTGCGAGCGGCGCCCGCCGACGTCGTCAGCCTGGGTGCCGAATCGACCGCAACGCATACGCATCGCCCGCCCATCCGACAGGACGCTCATCTTGACCAGCGCACCCAAGTACCGCGCACCTGCGCTCGACAAAGGCCTGGATATTCTCGAGTTGCTTTCGCGCACCGCCGGTCCGTTGAGCATGACCGAGATCGCCAATGGCATCGGCTATTCGAAGGGCGAGATCTTCCGCATGCTGCAGGTGCTGGAGGGGCGCCAGTACATCGTGCGAGCGGAAAACGACAGCGGCTATTCGCTGACCAACCGCCTGTTCATGCTCGGCATGGAACGCCCGCAGAACAAGAGCCTGGTGGAAGCGGCGCTTCCGGTGATGCATCGGCTCGCCGATGAAGTGATGCATCCGTGCCATCTGGTGGTCGCTTCGGCGGAGCAGATCGTCGTCATAGCGCGCGTCGATGCGCCGAGCGACCTCGGCTTCGTCGTACGCGTCGGACATCGACGGCCGATCGCTCACTCCACGTCAGGCTTGGTGCTGTTCGCATTCCAGAGCGAGGAGGTTCGCGCACGCTGGCTCGGCGTGCTCGACAACAAGGACGCCGGTTATAAGCGCAAGGCCTTCATCGAGCGCGCGGATCAGGTGCGCGCGACCGGCTACGCGAATTTTCCGAGTGAAGCGGTCGCCGGCGTGGTCGACCTGTCGGCGCCGATCCTGCAATACGAACACGCCGTCGGCGCGCTGACCATCCCTTTCATCGATCGGCATCCGCCCCTCGTCGCGATGAAGCATGCGATCGTGTGTCTGCGCCGGGCGGTCGGCGATATCTCGGCCAGTCTGCCGACTTGAGCCGGACTGGCGATACCTGCGGTTCAGCGCGTTCCGAACGGCAGGCGTCGCGCTGCGCGCGGTCGATTTGTTCCTTTCGCGCGAAGAGCAATCCGCCGCCGCGGTCGAGGAACGGCCTCGCTCAACGCGCTGCGCGGAGGTGCTCATTCTCTACGCCACGTCGGCACAGTCGCGCAACTGACGGCGTCCGCCGGTCGCCACCAATGACGCATCGCAGCTTGTAAGTTTCATACATGCTGATAGCATGTATATATGAAACATACCGGTCTGAGCGTGGAACGGGAGCGAGGCGCGCGCTCGTGTGCTGCTCCGGTGGAGAGAGCAACATGCGTGCTACTCGGGAGTCCTCCGTTGCAGTGTTCGCGCATATTTCCGCAGTCGGTTTCGGTGCAGCGCCGATCGGCAATCTGTACGCCGAAGTAGCCGAAGACGAGGCGCAGGCCGCATTGGCGCGTGCACTCGATAGCGGCATCCGCTATTTCGACACCGCCCCGTTCTACGGTCACGGTCTGAGCGAGGAACGCCTCGGCCGTGCGTTGAGCGGTTTGTCGCGCAATACATTCACGCTGTCGACCAAGGTGGGACGGCTGATCGAAGCCGATGCGGCGAAGCAGGCGGCGGTCAACGACGGTTTCGCCGTGGCCGGCAGCCGCGCGGTGTTCGACTACAGCGGCGACGGCGTGCAGCGTTCGTTCGCGTCGAGCCTTGCGCGTCTTGGTGTCGACCGCGTCGACCTGCTGCTGCTGCACGATGTCGGGGCACGCACCCACGGCGCACGCCACGCGTCTGTAGTGCGGCAGGCATTGGATGAAGCGCTGCCGGCGATGGCCGCATTGCGCGATGCGGGCGCAGTCGGTGCGATCGGTCTGGGCGTGAACGAGGTCGAGGTATGCCTTGAGCTGATGCCGCGGTTCGACCTCGACTGCATCATGCTCGCCGGGCGCTACACGCTGCTCGAGCAGCGCGAGGCACTACCTCTGCTCCACGAGGCGCAGCGACGCGGGATCAGGATCATCGTGGCCGGACCGTACAACTCGGGGCTGCTCGGCGACGCGCGTGCACCCGGCCTCACCTACAACTACGCGCCGGTCGAGCCCGATACGTTGGCTCGCGCGCAGGAAATCTACCGGATCTGCGCGGATGAAGGCGTCGATGTCGGTGCGGCGGCGCTGCAGTTTCCGCTCGCGCATCCTGCAGTGGCGAGCGTCGTCGCCGGCCTGCGTTCGGCCGAAGAAGTGGTCAGCGCGGTGACACGCCGCGATGCGCTGATTTCAGCACGTCTTTGGCAACGGCTGCGAGCCGCCGAAATCGTCGATCCCGCAGCACGAGTACCGACTGCATGATCGTGGACGCGCATCAGCATTTCTGGGCGCTCGAGCGCGGCGACTATGCGTGGCTGACGCCGCAGCTGGGCGTGCTCCATCGCGACTATGGGCCCGACGATCTGCTGCCTCTGCTCGCCGCGCACGGCGTCGATGCGACCGTGCTCGTGCAGGCCGCGCCGACCGAGGCGGAGACGTACTTTCTTTTCGATCTGGCGAAACACCATGCGTTCGTCGCGGGGGTCGTCGGCTGGACCGATTTCGCGGCGCCCGAGGCAGCCGAACGCATCGCAATGCTGGTTGCGGCGGGCGCAGGAAAACTCAAAGGCCTGCGGCCGATGATCCAGGATATCGCCGATCCGGCCTGGCTGCTGCGCGATGATCTCGACGCGGCCTTCGCTGCACTGACCGCGCACGATCTCGCCTTCGATGCGCTGATCAAGCCTGCGCAGATGCTGCCGCTGCTTGCGCGCCTGCGGCGGCATCAGGATCTGCGCGCGGTGATCGACCACGCCGGCAAACCCGACATCGCCTATGGCGGCTTCGACGCGTGGGCGCAAGGCATTGCGCAGCTCGCCGGCGAGAGCGGCGCCTACTGCAAATTGTCCGGCCTGCTCACCGAGGCGGGCGACAAGACCTCGTTCGACGACATCGCTCCTTATGTGGCGCACGTCTTCGACTGTTTCGGTGCGCAGCGCGTGATCTGGGGCAGCGACTGGCCGGTGCTCAACCTGGCCGGCGACTACGCGCATTGGCTCGATCTCGCGCGTGCACTCGTTCGAGGCCTCGCGCACGGTCAGGAGGACAGCGTTTTCGCCGGCAACGCACGTCGCTTCTATCGGCTGGCCGCGGCATGAAGACGGCGGTTGAATTCTGCATCATCGGTTGCATGGGTCGTCGCATAGGATTGGAATCATGAGCGCACGTTTGTCCGGCAAGCACTGTCTCATCACGGCCGCAGGTGCGGGTATCGGGCGCGCGAGTGCGATCGCCTATGCACGCGAAGGGGCGAGCGTGCTCGCGACCGACATCGACTCTGCGGCGCTCGACGCGCTGGCCGGCGAACACGCGTCGATCCACACCGCCGTGCTCGATGTCACCGATCCTGCGCAGATTGCGGCGCTGATCGCTGCGCATCCGCGCATCGACGTGCTGTTCAACTGCGCCGGTTACGTGCATGCCGGCAACATACTCGACTGCGACGAGACAAGCTGGCGCCGTTCATTCTCGATCAACGTCGATGCGATGTATTACCTGTGTCGCGCCGCGCTGCCGGGGATGCTGGAAGCGGGCCAGGGAAGCATCATCAACATGTCCTCCGTCGCCTCGAGCGTGAAGGGGGCGCCGAATCGATTCGCTTACGGTACGACGAAGGCCGCGGTGATCGGACTGACCAAGGCGATCGCCGCCGATTTCGTCACGCGCGGCATCCGCTGCAACGCGATTTGTCCCGGTACGGTCAAGACGCCCTCGCTCGCCGGTCGCGTAGCCGCGCTCGGCGGCGATCAGCAGGCGGCGTGGAAGAGTTTCACCGATCGCCAGCCGATGGGCCGCCTCGGCGAAGCCAATGAGATCGCCGCGCTGGCGCTGTATCTCGCTTCAGACGAGTCCTCGTTCACGACCGGCGCCATCCACGTCGTCGACGGCGGATGGTCGAATTGAAATGACGCGGCCGTTCATTCGGGATGGCCAAGAAACGGCGCGTCCGCGCTCTGGACACGGATGCTCAATGGTTCGCAACGATCGTCGAAATAAAAGGTAGGCAAGCATGAAGCTGGTACGGTACGGCCAAGCCGGTCGCGAGAAGCCGGGTATTCTCGATGCGCAAGGCACGATTCGCGATCTTTCGGCTGTGATCGCCGACATTGGCGGGGATACGCTGACACGTGCGGGCATCGAAAAACTGCGTGCCCTCGACGTCAGCGTGCTGCGGAAAGTTGACGGCAGGCAGCGCTACGGCGCGGCGGTGGGCGGCGTCGGCAAGTTCATCTGTGTCGGCCTCAACTATGCCGACCATGCTGCCGAGTCAGGCATGCCGGTGCCGGCGTTGCCGGTCATTTTCATGAAGGCGACGACGGCGATCGTCGGCGCGAACGACAACATCCGAATTCCACGCGGTTCGGAAAAGACCGACTGGGAGGTCGAGCTCGGCGTGGTCATCGGCGATGTCGCGCGCGACGTGTCGAAGGAGGAAGCACTCGATCACGTAGCAGGCTATCTGGTGGTCAACGACGTCTCCGAGCGCGCTTTCCAGATGGAGCACGGCGGCCAGTGGGTCAAGGGCAAGAGCTGCGACACATTCGGGCCGATCGGTCCGTGGCTGGTCACGCGCGACGAGGTGGCGGATCCCCAGAATCTGGCGATGTGGCTCGACGTCAACGGCCATCGCTATCAGAACGGCAGCACACGGACGATGGTCTTCGACGTGGCCTATCTCGTCAGCCACATCAGCCGCTACATGACCTTGATGCCGGGCGACGTGATCTCGACCGGCACGCCGCCCGGCGTCGGCCTCGGCCAGAAACCGCCGGTGTACCTGAAGCCGGGCGACGTGGTGGAGCTCGGCATCGCCGGACTCGGCTCGCAGCGCCAGCAGGTGGTCGGGGCGACCTGATTCTATAAACGTTTACGAATGCGCAGTTCGGCCATTGCGCTCCGATCGAGGTGCCGGCAAGCATGTGCTCCGGCATCGAATCAAGAGAGATGCGAACCCATGACGAAAATCACCGCCCTCGACGCATACGACGTGCGTTTCCCGACGTCACGCAGTCTCGACGGCTCCGATGCGATGAATCCAGACCCCGATTACTCGGCCGCCTATGTCGTACTGCGCACGGATGATCCTGCCGGCCTCGCCGGCTACGGCTTCGTGTTCACGATCGGGCGCGGCAACGATGTGCAGACGGTCGCGTTGCAGTCGCTGGCGCATCTAGTTGTCGGTCGCCCTGTGGACGAAGTAGTGAACGATCTCGGCGCTTTCGCGAAAACGCTGACCGGCGATTCGCAGCTGCGCTGGCTCGGCCCGGAAAAGGGCGTCGTGCACATGGCAGTCGGCGCGGTGATCAATGCGGCCTGGGACATGGCGGCGCGGCGCGCGGGCAAGCCGGTGTGGCGGTTCATTGCCGAGATGAGTCCCGAGCAGATTGTTTCGCAGATCGATTTCCGCTATCTCACCGACGCCCTGACGCCGGACGAAGCGCTGGCGATTCTGCGCGAGGCCGAGGCGGGCAAGAGTGCGCGCATCGCCGAGTTGATCGAGAAAGGCTATCCGGCGTATACGACTTCGCCCGGCTGGCTCGGCTACTCGGACGAGAAGCTCGTGCGTCTCGCAAAAGAAGCGGTCGCCGACGGGTTCCGCACGATCAAACTCAAGGTCGGCCTGAATGTCGACGATGACGTGCGCCGTGTCGGTCTTGCGCGCGAGACGATCGGGCCGGACATTGCGCTGGCGATCGATGCGAACCAGCGCTGGGACGTAAAGCCGGCGATCGAATGGATACGCAAGCTCGCCTCGTTCGACATCGCGTGGATGGAAGAGCCGACCAGTCCCGACGACATCCTCGGGCACGCGGCGATCCGCAAAGGCGCGGCGCCGGTGCCGATCTCGACCGGCGAACACACGCAGAACCGGGTGGTCTTCAAGCAACTGTTCCAGGCCCAGGCGGTCGACCTGGTCCAGATCGACGCCGCGCGCGTCGGCGGGGTCAATGAGAACCTTGCGATCCTGCTGATGGCGGCGAAGTTCGGCGTGCGCGTTTTTCCGCACGCAGGCGGCGTCGGCTTGTGCGAACTGGTGCAGCATCTGGCGCTGGCGGATTTCGTTGCGATCACGGGAAAAATGGAAGATCGTGCGATCGAATTCGTCGATCACCTGCACGAGCATTTCGTCGATCCCGTGCGCATCCGCACGGGCCGCTATCAAGCACCATCCGTGCCGGGCTTCTCGGCGCAGATGCATGAGGCGTCCATTCGCAACCATCTCTTTCCGGGCGGTCGCGTGTGGCGGGAATCCGAGCAGCCGGCAGCGCCTGCGCTGGCGTGAATCGCACCTTCGCAACGCGCCACGGGAACGAATCATGCGGCTGCACGACTGCCACAATTTCCATGACTTCCGCATTCGCGCCCGGCAGCGGTTGCCGCGACCGATTTTCGACTACATCGACGGCGCCGCGGACGACGAAAGCACCCACCGCCGCAATACGCTGAGCTACGAGCGCTGCGATCTGGTGCCGAATGTCCTGCGCGGCGTCGAGCGCGTGGACACCTCGGTCGTCGTGCTCGGCCAGCAGCTCGCCGTGCCGTTCTACTGCTCGCCGACGGCGGTGCAGCGGCTGTTTCATCACGAGGGCGAGCGCGCGGTCGCCGCTGCGGCTGCGAAGGTCGGCACGATGTTCGGCGTCTCTTCGCTCGGCACGGTCGACATGGAGGAATTGCGCACCACGCACCCCGGCGCGCCACAGATCTATCAGTTTTATTTCCATAGGGACCGCGGCCTCAACCGCGCAATGATGCAGCGAGCCAGGGATGCCGGCATCGAGGTGATGATGCTGACGGTCGACGCGATCACCGGCGGCAATCGCGAGCGCGACCTGCGCACCGGATTCTCGATTCCGTTCAAGCTGAACCTCGCCGGCATCTCGCAGTTCGTCATCAAGCCGCGCTGGGTCTGGAACTATCTTACCCACGAGAAATTCCATCTGCCGCAGCTCGACCAGCACGTGCGGATGGACGGCGGCGCGATGTCGATCGGCCGCTATTTCACCGAGATGCTGGACCCGTCGATGAACTGGAACGACGTGGCCGAAATGGTCCGATTCTGGTCCGGTCAGTTCTGTCTCAAGGGCATCATGTCGGTGGCCGACGCAAAAAAGGCCGTGGAGATCGGTTGCACTGGCATCGTGCTGTCGAACCATGGCGGACGCCAACTGGACGGCTCGCGCGCGCCGTTCGACCAGCTCGCCGAAATCGTCGATGCGGTAGGCGACAGGATCGACGTGCTCGTCGACGGCGGCATCCAGCGCGGCACGCAGGTGCTCAAGGCACTCTCGCTGGGCGCGAAGGCGGTCGGGATCGGTCGCTATTACCTGCACCCGCTGGCCGCCGCCGGCCAGGCGGGCGTCGAACGCGCGCTGGGCCTGCTGCGTGCGGAGGTCGAGCGGGGGATGAAGCTCATGGGCTGCACCAAAGTCGATCAGCTCTCGCGTGAAAACCTGCGCATACGGTAGCGCGACCGCGAATGGCGCAGGAGGCGTCGATGCGATGGTCGGAGTGCGCTGCGCCAGCCGCAAGATTTGGTATGTCGCATCAGCCGGTGTTACCCACCCACTTGTCGTGAGGCAGCTATGAGCAACCATTCCAGCCGCTACAAGCAATGCGTGCTCGCCCTCGGTATCGTGGCTTGCGCGTGTGCTGCCGATGCGCGCACCGATGCGGCCGCACACGCCGTGGCAGAACGTCCCGTCGCGGCGATCCAGGATACGGAAACGAAGGCGCAGCGCGACGCGCGCATGGCATGGTGGCGCGAGGCGCGCTTCGGCCTGTTCATCCATTGGGGACTGTATGCGGTGCCTGCCGGCACTTGGAACGGCAAGCCGGTTGCATCGATCGGTGAATGGATCATGCACAACGCGAAGATTCCGGTCGACGACTACAAGAAACTCGCTGCACGGTTCGACCCCAAACAGTTCGATGCGCACGCTTGGGTGGCCCTGGCCAAGGCGGCCGGCATGAAATACATCGTGATCACGAGCAAACATCACGATGGCTTCGCGATGTTCGATTCCAAAGTCGATCCGTTCAATATCGTCGCCGCGACACCTTTCAAGCGCGATCCATTGCGTGAACTTGCGGCCGAAGCGCATAAGCAGGGCATCCGGCTCGGCTTCTACTACTCGCAGGATCAGGACTGGACCGCACCGGGTGGCGCGGCGATGGGCGGACACTGGGACAAAGCGCAGGACGGCAGTTTCGCCGACTACCTGCACAAGAAGGCGATCCCGCAGTTGAAGGAACTGCTGACCAACTACCAGCCTTATCCCGCCGTCGTCTGGTACGACACGCCAACCGAGGAGATGACGCCGCAGCTCGCAGGCGAATTCGTCGCGCTGACCAACCAGTATCCGAATCTGATCTGGAACAACCGGCTCGGCGGCGGGTATCCGGGCGACACCGAAACGCCCGAGCAGCACATTCCCGCGCGCGGTTTTCCCGGCAAAGACTGGGAATCGTGCATGACGATCAACGACACCTGGGGCTACAAATCCTATGACGCGAATTTCAAGTCGGCGGAAGTCCTGGTGCGCAACCTGGTCGATGTCGCGAGCAAGGGCGGCAACTACCTGCTCAACGTAGGACCCGATGCGAGCGGCGTGATTCCGGCCGCCGAGGTCGAACGCCTGCAGGCGGTGGGCAAGTGGATGGATGTCAACGGCGAGTCGATCTACGCGACGGGTCCGACCCCTTTCAGCGGCGACCACGGCGCCTATTCGACGACGGAGAAGACCGTCGGCGAGGGCAAACCGAAATGGATTCCGGCCTGGGACTGGCGTGCGACGACCAAGCCGGGGAAGGTCTACATTCATCTCTTGCAGTGGCCGGCGAAGTCGTTTCGGGCTACGGGCGCCACGATGAAGGTTAGGCGGGCCTATTTCCTGGCCGATCCCAAACGCGCGCCGGTGACGTTCACGCAAACCGGTACGAACCTCGATGTGAAGCTACCGGCCGAGCCGCTCGATCCGATCGACACGGTGCTGGTACTCGAAACCGGGAGTTGAGGGCTGCGCGAGCACAACGATTCTTCGATGCTCGATCCGGACACGGCGTCATGCCGGCGTTTGATGGCGTCACGAGAGAAGTTGTTCTTCTGGCGCACGGCGAATCCGCAGCATGAGTACGCGCCGAGCGGCCGCCCTGATTTGTCTACTCGCGCCGCTGATTGCGACGACACGGTTGCAGGCTAGCGACCAGCCAGCAAAGTCCTCGGACTACGCGGTTTTTCACGTCGGTGGCACCGGCAGCTACGCCAACATCGCGGATGCACTGCGAGCGGCGCAAGACTACAAGCGCACGCACGCAGCGGCACCGGTGCGTATCGAAATCGCGAGCGGCGACTACTACCTCGATGCGCCGCTGAAAATCGGACCTAGCCTTTCCGGCGACGCGAAGCATCCTACCGAAATCGTCGCCGCATCGGCGGATCAGCCGCCGCGCCTGCTCGCAGGGCGAAAGCTCGCCGTGCGCTGGCAGCCATATCGCCGCGGCATCGTGCAGGCGAAAGTCGATGGGGCCGCGTTCGATCAGCTGTACGTCGACGGGCTGGCGCAGGTGCGTGCACGCTATCCCGATTTCGATGGCAAGGTTGCCGTGCTCGGCGGTTATGCGGCCGATGCGCTCGCACCCGAGCGCGTGGCGCGCTGGCACGATCCGGCGGGTGCGATCGTGCAAGCGTTGCACGACAAGCGTTGGGGCGGCATGCAGATGCCGATCCTCGGCAAACGCGCGGACGGCAGCCTGATCCTCGGCGACGCGGTCGGCAACAATCGGCCATCGCTGCCGCATGCGACTTATCGCTACGTCGAAAACGTCTTCGAGGAACTCGATGCTGCGGGCGAATGGTTCTGCGATGTGGCGCAGTCGACCGTGTATTTCATGCCGCCGATCGGCGTCGATCCGAACAGGGCGACGATCGAAGTCAGTGGACCTGCGCGCGTGCTCGATCTGCAGGGCACGGCGCGGAATCCGCTGCGGCATGTGCGCATTGCCGGGCTGACGATCGAGCATGCAGGCGCGACGTTTCTGCACGCGCGCGAGCCATTGCTGCGCACCGATTGGATGATCGCACGCGACGCGGCGCTGTATCTGGAGCGTACCGAAGACGTGCGCATCGAGGACAGTGAGTTCAGCGCGCTCGCGGGCAACGCGATCTTCGTCTCCGGCTACAACCGGCGCGTCACGATCGCGCACAACCACATCCACGACATCGCCGGCGGCGGCATCAACTTCATCGGCCGGTCCGATGCGGTGCGGTCGCCGAGCTTCCAGTACGATCAGATCGTGCCGTTGGAGCGAATCGATCGCACGCCCGGGCCGAATTCGCAAAACTATCCCGCCGATTCGCTCGCCGAAGACAACCTGATCCACGGCATCGGCGGCATCGAAAAACAAGTTGCCGGCGTCGAGATCGATATCGCGAAGAACATCCGCGTTGCGCACAACAGCATCTATGAGGTACCGCGCGCGGGCATCAATATCGGCGACGGCGCATTCGGCGGGCACCTCGTCGAGTTCAACGACGTATTCGATACGGTGCTCGAAACCGGCGACCACGGTGCGTTCAATGCGTGGGGCCGCGACCGTTTCTGGCATCCCGACCGCAAGGTGATGGATCGCATCAATGCGAACGGCCCGCAGCTGTGGAAACTCGATGTCCTCGAGCCGATCACGCTGCGCAACAATCGCTTCCGCTGCGATCACGGCTGGGACGTCGACCTCGACGACGGTTCATCGAACTACCGTATTTACGACAACGTGCTGCTCGCTGGCGGACTCAAGTTCCGCGAGGGATTCAGTCGCCAGGCGTGGAACAACGTTCTCGTCAACAACGGGTTTCATCCGCATGTCTGGTTCGCGCGCAGCGGCGACACGTTCGAGCGCAACATCGTCATGGCGGGCCATCAGCCGATCCTGATGTCGCACTGGGACGCGACGATCGACCGCAACCTGTTTCCGACCATACAAACGCTCGATGCCGCGCACAGGCTCGGACTCGACGGGCATTCCGCGTTCGGCGATGCGGATTTCATCAATGCCGCGCGCGGCGATTTCCGGGTCGAGGACACGAGCCCGGCGCTCGCGCTCGGCTTCAGGAATTTTCCGATGGACGCATTCGGCGTGACGAGTCCCAGGCTCAAGGGTCTCGCGAGGACGGCGCCGATACCCGAGCTTGTTTCCT
>Ga0247776_10000015_pt1 | contig 80120 bp, 78 predicted proteins | sample UWRJL199509C5_FD_179912 | JGI IMG/M metagenome (GOLD analysis project Ga0247776, IMG submission 179912) | Plant litter microbial communities from Arlington Agricultural Research Station in Wisconsin, United States - UWRJ-L199-509C-5 | ecosystem: Environmental > Terrestrial > Plant litter >...
AGCCGGTCCCAAGGGTATGGCTGTTCGCCATTTAAAGTGGTACGCGAGCTGGGTTCAGAACGTCGTGAGACAGTTCGGTCCCTATCTGTCGTGGGCGTTAGAGATTTGAGAGGGGCTGCTCCTAGTACGAGAGGACCGGAGTGGACGATCCCCTGGTGTTCCGGTTGTCACGCCAGTGGCACTGCCGGGTAGCTACGATCGGAAGCGATAACCGCTGAAAGCATCTAAGCGGGAAGCGCGCCTCAAGATGAGATCTCTCGGGACACAAGTCCCCTAAAGGCCCCATGAAGACTACGTGGTTGATAGGTCAGGTGTGTATCGCAGTAATGCCGAGCTAACTGATACTAATGAGCCGTGCGGCTTGACCATATAACTCCAAGACGCTTCACCTGCAGCCTCGACGAATTCGTCTGAAGGCAGCCAAACGCGAACGTTACGTCCCAAGTCCCAATGCCGAGTCCGCGCAGCACTGCGCGACTCGCACCGCTTCCCTGGCGACCTTAGCACTGTGGTCCCACCCGATCCCATCCCGAACTCGGAAGTGAAACGCAGTAGCGCCGATGGTAGTGTGGCTTAAGCCATGCAAGAGTAGGTCATCGCCAGGGGCTTTGTCAGAACGCCTTCCCGTTTGGGGAGGCGTTCGCTTTTGCGCGAATAGCGCGGCCCGCAACAGGTCGTCGCCAGGGGCTTTATCAGGACGCCTTCCCGCTTGGGGAGGCGTTCGCTTCTGCGCGGATTTGCGCGATAGCGCGCTCACGACAGGGCGCGTCCAGGGACTTATCAGAAGCCTGAAGTCGTCGCCGTGGCACGCGCGGCGCCATTGAAACAATTGCTGCGAAATATCGAGACGGCGCAAAAGGAGGCTCGTAGTCCTCGCTCGAGCCGGAGACATAGTGGCGATTCCACGGCGGGTGTCTTTTGCTGATTCTGTGTCGACGCATGCCCCGTGCGACGATCGCGCTCGTGAGCGCTAAAATCCCTTGACTGCCCTTAAGATCGCCCGTCCCATGCAATGCTTCGTCTATAAGAGCAGCCGTAAAGCCGACACCTACGTGTATCTGCGCGCTCGCGACGATTTCGCGGCGTTGCCCGCAACGATTGGCGAGACCCTCGGCACGCTCGCCTTCGTCATGAAATTCGAGCTGACGCCGGAGCGAAAGCTCGCGCGCGAGAATGCCGCTGCCATCATTGAAAACCTGCACAGTCGCGGGTTCCATCTGCAATTGCCGCCACCGGTCGATTCGCTGCTGGCAGAGTTCGATCGCTGAATGATCCGCACTTAACCTGCGGTTAGCCGCAGCCCTCGCGCACGTGGATATACTCGGCGCGGCGCGGCGGCTGCCGCGGTGGAGTGGATACGCGAATGCCCAAACGCGCCGTCAGTCGGCTGCCTACGTTTTTCGCGGCGATTCGCCATCTGCTGCCAGCCTGGCTGCTGTTCACGCTGGCCGCGCTGATCGATCACCCGCTGGCGCTGGTCCTCATGTTAGCCGCCAACGCGCTCACGATGACCGCAATCTGCCACGCCATCGGCTTCGGTCGCGAATCCAGTTTCCTGCGCAGCCTCGGTCGCCGCGGGCTCGCCTATTTCATCTTGCTGACCGCCTATACCGCGTTCGTCGCCGCCGCGCTCGCCGGCCCGGCCCTGTGGCTGTCGAAAGACAATTCCCTGGCGGCAGCGCTCGCCCTATCCGCTGCGCTCGTCGTCGCATTGCTCGCGCTCTGGCGCATCTGGCCGGCTTTCGCGCTGCCACTGCTGTGGGACGATGCCTACCCGCACGACGATGAGCGCGGCTCCTGGCTGTCGACTGCGTTGCGTCGTTGTGTTGCGTTCGCGCGCCACCTGACCCGCGAAAACGATCTGTTCTTCGGCTACGGCCTTCCCGCCGCGTGCGCCGCCTTGTTGCTCGCGACTGGCGCGCTCGCCTTGGCCGGGCTCGGCGGATTTCTTAGCGGCGAAGTGCGTACGGTCGGCCTGTTCATTTATGCCGTGCTGCTCGCTCCGCTCGCGCACGCGCTGCTCGCCAATCGCTGCCTGCGCGCGTTGCTGGCGGATGCACGCAGCGCCCGGCAGCAACGACAGCCGAGTGGCGATACCGAGCAGGTCACGCCGAGTCCAGAGGCAGCACCGGTTGGTTTGCCTCCCGGGATCAGCCGTGCGGAGCTCGACGCCACCTTGCTGTGCGCCGTGCAGTCGGCGCAGACCAGTCTTGCCCTGGCGGCTATCGAACGAGGCGCCGATCCGAATGCATTGCCCGGGCCGGAGCAACGCGACCAGCGCAGTGCGTTGATGATCGCCGTGACGTTGCCCGATCTGCGCTTGCTGCGCGCGCTGATTGCCAAAGGTGTCGACGTCAACAAAGCGCTCGGCGGCATCACACCACTGCTCGCCGCTACGCGCGACAGCTTCCAGGGGCGCCCCGACGCCGTCACCACGCTGCTCGCCAACGGCGCGAGCGCGCGCTGCGCCGATACCGGCGGCAATACACCGCTGCATCATGCAGCGCGCTGTGCGGAACCGATCATCGCTGCGCTGCTCCTCGATGCGGCGGCGGACGTCAATGCCGTCAACGGCGAAGGTCTGACTGCGCTTGGCATGGCCTGTGGTAACGCGAACTGGAACAACGCCGCGTTTCTGCTCGAGCGCGGGGCGAACGCCGAGGTCGAGCATGCGCAGCCGGCGCTGTTGCTCGCCGCCGGTGTAGCGGACGACGACCCTGCAGGCGTGAAACTGCTGCTGAAACAGCGCGCGAGTGCCGATGTGCGCGGTTCGCTCGAACGCACGCCGCTGATGGCGGCGGCGCTCGCCGGGCATCCGCGCATCGTCGAAGCCCTGCTCGCTGGCGGCGCCGCGGTCGATTTGGCCGACCATCGCGGGACGACGGCGCTGATGGAAGCGGCGCGTTCCGGCGCCGTCGCCGCGATCCACGCGCTCGCCAAGCGCAAGGCGAATCCCGACGCGCTGGATACGAGCGGGCGCACTGCGCTGATCATCGCCTGCCAGTCGCGCCATGCCAGTGAGGAAACGGTGCGTGCATTGCTCGCGATGGGAGCGGACCGCGCCCACGCTGGCATCGATGGTAAGCGCGCGCTCGATCATGCGGCAGCCGCAGGGCGCTGGCACATCGTCGCGCTGCTCGATCCCGCCTATCCGCTGCCGAGCAATCTCGGTGGCGGCGCGCCATCGGCGCAGCACGCCAGCACTGATCATCTGCTGGATGCGTTGCGCTTCGGTCACTGGAACGTGGCTGCCGAGTTCGTTGGTGTGCTCGCCGATTGGCCGCCATCCGCGCTGGCCGACCTGTATGTCGATCTTGCCGATGCGGATCTGGCCGATGCTCGGGCCTGGCTGCTCAATCACGGCCTCGCCGGCGATGCATTGCTCAGTGACGGACGCGTGCTGTTCGACGTGCTGGTGGCGGGACTGCCAGAGACTGCGGCGGCGCTCCAGCAATGGCTCGGCAGCGCAGCCCAGGTTGGTGGCGCCGGACTCGTCGCACGCGTGCTCACGCTCGCACCGCCGGGCGAGGAGGGCGATGGCGTACGCGCGATCATTACAACGCTCATCGAACGCGGCGGCGATGTCTTCGGCGCCGCCAGCGGGCAGCGCAGTGCGCTGCATCTCGCCGTCGCGCAAGGTGATGTGAAACTCGCCGCGCGCCTGCTCGATCTCGGCGCGAATCCGAATGCGCGCGACGCCCAAGGGCGCACCCCGCTGCATCTGACCGTCTCCTTCGACGTCGTGCAAGCGGTACCGTTGCTGCGCATGCTCCTGCGTGCGGGCGCGAGTCCGGAAATCGCCACGGCAACCGGCGAGACCCCGCTGGGTCTCGCGTTGGCGCGACCGCAGCGCGAGTTCGCATACTGGCTCAACTGGACGCAATGGCGGCTGCCCGGCCGACGCCTGCGCGCGGAGGATCTGCCTGCCGCGGCTGCGCTTGGCGATGTCGATGCGGTCGAACGTCTGCTCAAGCTCGGACTTGCGCTCGACGGCGAGGACGCCAAGGGCGCGACCGCGCTGATTCGCGCGGCGGGATCAGGCCATGCTGCACTCGTCGTGCGCCTGCTCCAAGCCGGCGCCGACACGGCGCGTACCGCCCATTCGGGCATCCATTGCCTCGGTGCTGCCGTCAGCGCGAAACGCGAAGCGGTCGTGCGGACGCTGCTCAATCATGGCGTCGCTCCGGATGCGCGCCTCGCCGGCGGCGCCACCGCGCTGATGGTCGCGGCGGCGCTGGGGCAGCTGTCGACTGCAGCCGCACTGCTCGAAGCGGGCGCCGACGCGAATGCCGCCGACGAACGCGGCGCCACACCACTGCAGGTGGCCGCGCAGTACGCCTTCGACAGGGGCGACAGCGCGGCTGCGCGCGGTCTGTTCGATGCGCTGCTGCGTGCTGGCGCGCAGCTCGACGCACGCAACCAGGCCGGACAGGATGCCTTGCTGATCCTGCTCGGTGCGCGCGCGCAGCCTGGCGCGCGCTGCGACGCCGAGCGCCTGTTGCAGCTGACGGGTTTTCTGCTCGAACGCGGTGCCAAGGTCGCTACGCAGGACCATCGCGGTGTCGGCGTGCTGCACGCGTGTGCGTTGCATGGCTTGTTCGGTTGCGCACGCCTGCTGAAGGCGCACGGTGCGCCACTCGACCTCGTCGACGGCTTCGATCGCAGCGCCGCGGATGTCGCCGGATTGCTCGGTTACGTCGATGTCGCCGCCGAGCTCGGTTCGATGCAGACGCCGCTGCCGAGCGTACGCCAGACCCTGCGCCGTCCGGCACGCGCGCCGGACTAGGGCAGCGACACGCCGACGTGTTCCGCTGCAGCGCTGCTCAATCCTTCATGCGGCGATACAGCGTCCACGGCAGCGCACGCACGATCAGTGCGATCAAGGCGAACTTGAACGGCAGATAGCGCAGCGACGAACCCTTCCTAAGCCGTGCGACCACCGTCCGCGCAACGTGCGCCGGCGCGACGGGCGCGGTCGGCAGCGGCATGCCGTGGGTCAGATTCGTGGCCAGGAAACCGAGCTGATACAGCTGCACGCGCAGTTCGTCCGGCCGATAGCGCTGGCGCAGGCTTTCGTACAGCGAGACGAGCGCGCGCTTGGCGCTCGCATAGACGACGTTGCGTCCGCGGCCACGTACGGCGGCGATGCTGCCGAACAGGACGATCGTGCCATGCGTCTCCAGCAGGCGCGGCAGCAATCCCTGCACGATCGCCAGCGGCGCATGCAGGTTGATCGCGAGCAACTGGCCAGCTGCGGCCGCATCGAGCGAGAGATCATCGTCGCGGCGTGAATGGCCGATCGGCAGCAACAGTGCATCCGGCGCCGACAGTCCGTCCAATGCAGCGGCGATGCGCGCGCCCGGATCCGCTTCGCGGCCCAGATCGAGCGCGAGCGTGTTGACGGCGATGGCGCAGCGAAGCGTCAGGTCGGCCGCCAGCGCGTCAAGGTCACGCGGATCGGAGGCGACCAGCAGCAAGTCGTGTCTGCAACGCGCCAACTCCTCGGCCAGGGCACGGCCGAGTCCACTCGACGCGCCGATCACGACCGCGCTCACAGAGCGAGCCTGCGCGCGAGTTCCGAGGTGTGCAGACCGCCGGCGTTGCAGGCGGCCAGACGGAAGCGCGCCGCTTCGAAGCCGCCGATCGCTCGGCGCGCCGTGGTCGCGTCCAGGGTCGACTCCTTGATCAGATTGGGACGGCCGCCGTGTGCGATCGCAAGCTCGGCCAAGGCTTCCAGAAATCTGCGTCGTGCAGCTGCCGCGGGCGTCGGCACCTGGATCGCCAGCGAAATGCCGTCGCCATCGAAACCGAAACCGTCGGCCACGCCGGCGAACAATTTACTCGCAATCAGCGCAATCAGCGGACGCTCGCGCGCGACGCATTCCTTCAGTGCGCCGGCGAAGTTTTCGAAACGCGCGTGCGGAATCAGCCACTGCGCCTCGGCCATACCGGCTTTGCCGTAGCCGGCGAAATACACGCGCGCATCGTTGAGCGGGAACAAGGCTTCGGTCAGCGCCATCGGCGCCTGCCCGGCTCGACACCAACGCGCGCCGAGCCAGGTGTTCGCGGCAGCGATGCCGAGCCGATTCCACAACGCAAATGGCAACGGCGGCACCAACGGCGGCAAATCGCGCTGCGGCGACGGCGCGTTCAACGAGCGCGCATCCGCGATGTCGCTCGCCAGGCCGATGCGGACGACGCCGCGGCCAAAGCGTTCGGCACGGCCGTCGTGCCAGCCGTACAGCACCGGCGCATTGCCCGCTTCGCGCAGCACCTGCGCGGCTTCGATCAGGTCGCGCACCGGTACGCGGCGCAGCACCAGCGCGCTCGGCGGCCGCGCCAGGCGCAGCGTCGCGCGCGTGATCATGCCGGTCAGGCCGAACCCGGCGCAGGTCGCCGCGAACAGATCGGAATTGTGGTCCAGGCTCGCCACGACGATGCCGTGGCCGGGGATATTCAGCTCGAGCGCTTCGACCTGCGCGCGGAACGTGCCGTCGCGGGCGGGATTCTTGCCGTGCACATCGGCCGCGATGCAGCCACCGATCGTGGCTTTCGGATGTCCAGGCGCCACCGCGACGTACCATCCATGGGCGAGCGCGAAGCGCTGCACATCGCCGATGCGCGCGCCTGCCTCGACGGTGAGCCGGCCGGCGTCGGCGTCGAACGCGAGCAGGCGATCGAATGCAGCGAATTCCTGGCTGATCGCATCGCCGCCGAAACTTGCCGCCACATACGACACTCCGCTGCCGCGAGGAATGCGCGGCGCGTCGGTCGGCAAGGCGTCGAGCAGACGATAGCGATCTGGTCGCTGCACCTCGCAGCTGGCGTGGAACTGGCGATCGAACGTGATCAGACCGTTGCGCGCAAGCGCGTAGCCGCGCGCGTCATTTTTCATCGTCGCGTCCGACGTCGGCCTGGAAAAGCCGTTCCAGATCCGCGCGTGATTCCTTCGCCGACTGCAGCAGCGCCGCCTCGTCGTCGTAGAGCGGGTACTGATTGGCGAGCACGCGCTCGTCGTGCTTGCGGAAGCGCTGCACATAGTCCGCCGCCGTCGCCTTGTCGTAGCCGAGCCCCTCGAATACGCCGCGCGCGATCTCGAGGCTGGAGAAAAACGTGTCGCGCGTGATGCTGTCGATGCTGAGGTCCATCAGTTTGAAGACGTGCTGGCGGTTGCGCGCACGCGCATACACCTTCAGATGCGGAAAGTGGCGCTTGAGCAGGCGCGCGGTACGCAGGTTCGATTCCGGATCTTCGGTTGCGATCACGAAGATTTCCGCCTTGTCGGCTTGCGCCGCGCGCAACAGATCGAGGCGCGACGCATCGCCGAAAAATACCGTGTTGCCGAAATGACGCATGAAGTCGACTTGTTCCGGGTCGGCTTCCAGCGCAGTGAACGGAATCCGGTTCGCATTCAGCATGCGCGCGACGATCTGCCCGACGCGGCCCATGCCGGCGATGATGACGCGCGGCGTGGCCGTGTCGAGCTTGTCGAACTCGCGTGTCGGCTTGCTCTTGCCCGCCGGTGCGAACTCGGCACGCAGGCGCACCAGCAGCGGTGTCGCCGCCATCGACAAGGTGACGATCAACACCAGCATGCCGCGCTGCTCGGGCGACAGCAGGCCATTGTCGGCGGCGAGCGTGAACACGACGAAGGCGAACTCGCCGCCTTGCGCGAGCAACGCCGCCAGAGCTATCGACTGCGCATTGTCTTCGCCGGCCGCAGCGCGCGAGACGGCGTAGAGCACGATCGCTTTCAACGCCAAGAGCGACACCAGCAGCATGCCGACCATCTGCGGCTGCGCCAGCGCCATCTGCACGTCCAGCGACATGCCGATGCTGACGAAGAACAGGCCGAGCAGCAGGCCACGGAACGGCTCGATCTGCGCTTCGATCTCGTGGCGGTACTCCGAGTCGGCGAGCAGCACGCCGGCGAGGAACGCGCCGAGCGACATCGATATGCCGCTGAGCTGCATCAGCCACGCGGTGCCGATCACGACCAGCAGGGTGGTCGCGGTGAAGACTTCCGGCGTGCCCGCCTTCGCCGCCGCGCGGAACAGCGGGCGCAGCAGATAGCGCCCGCCGACGACGACGGCGGCGATGGTCAGGATCACGCGCAGCCCCGCCAGTACGTCCTCGACGCCGCGCGCCGCGTGGCTGCCGCCGAGGATCGGAATCAGCGCCAGGATCGGAATCGCGGCGACGTCCTGGAACAGCAGGACGGCGAAGCCAAGACGTCCGTGCGCACTGGTCAGCTCTTTGCGCTCGGCCAGTAGCTGCAGATCGATCGCGGTCGACGACAGCGCGAGGCCGAGTCCGACGATCAGCGCAGTCTTCCATTCGACGCCGAAGAAGTAGGTGACACTGCCGATCAGCGCAGCGGTGGCGATCACCTGCAGGCTGCCGATGCCGAACACATTGCGGCGCATGACCCACAGACGCTGCGGCGACAGTTCCATGCCGATAACGAACAGCATCAGAACGACGCCGAGTTCGGAAATCTGCGAAATCTGTTCGGTGTTGCCGATCAGGCGCAGCCCGGACGGCCCGATCAGCGCGCCGGCACCGAGGTAGCCGAGCACCGCACCGAGCTGCCAGCGCTTGGCCAGCGGCACCGCGATGACCGCGGCGAGCAGCAGCACGACGGCGTATTGGAGAAAGCTGTGATCCACGCGCACTCCTGACAATTCGCGCGAATTATCGCATGCGCTGCGCGCCCCGCGGCCGCATGTCGCAGTCGTTGAGACCGATGGATTGCAGAGTCGCCGTACCCTATAAGGAAAAAGCCATGTTTGTCGCGCCGCTGGCTCTGCCAGGTTCTTCAGAATCGTCGAAACATTCGTTGTCGCCGCATGTCGATCGCCGAGCGTCGCAGGTAGCCGCCTCACCGTTCCCGGCCGCCGTGCTGCTTGCATGGCTGGTGATAGGCGTATGCGTCTACGTGCTCGTCCCCACCGCGCGCGGGGACGAACGTCTCGGCGCGACCTTGCCGTTCTGGCTCGTCGTCGCACCGCTGCTCAACGTGCTCTGGTTGTGGCGCCGGCGCTGGCTGGCCCCGCTGACGAGACACGTGCGTGGAAGCGGCCGGCGTGTGCGCACGGCCTCGGCCAAGCGTTTGCGTCCTACGCGCCGAACGCACATGCGCCAGCGCAACGGCGCCGCGTCAGCGTGGGGTATCCGGTGAGCCATTGCCGACGTCAGGTGCGTCCAGCAGATCCGGTTCCACGCCGGTGACGTCGAGCAGGTAGTAGCGGCGGTCGGCGATGCGGCGCACGCCGGGCAACGAGGCAAGTTGCGCGGCGGCGTCGATGCCGAACGGTACGGCCTGGCGGAGGTCATTGGTGTCGGAGTTCGGCATGATGAGATAGCCGATGCGTTGTGCGCCAATAAAGCGGCGCAGGCTGGCCGCATCTTTCGTGTACTCAGGGCGCGAAAAGAAAATCGTTTCGAGATCCTCGAATCGCGCCGGCAGCCAGAATTGCACGCCGGGTTCGACCTCGCCGATGACGCGTGCATCGCGCGGCCGTTCGGCAAGGTAGCCGCTGATACGCGCAATGCCGAAGGTCTCGGCAGTCTCGCGGCGTTTGCGCGCGGTGTCGCGCGGCGAACGTGAGAAATCGGCGTCGAATGCGCGCGTGCCCGGCGTCCAGGCTTCGCTGATGAAGCTGTAGCTCGCCTGGAAGAACGCGAACGCCATGCAGCATGCCAGCGTGACGATCATCAGGCGTGGCACCGAGGCTAGTCGCGCGAATACGGTGGTGCCGCCAAGCAGGATCGCCGGCGCGACGGCCAGCTGGAAATAATTGCCATCGCCGCCGCGCACCATGTAACGGTTGCAGATCGCGAGCAGAAGCCCCGTGGCGATCAAGGCGATCAGCGGCCACGCCGCGCGGCTGTCGGAGTGCCGCGTTCGATGCAGCCCTGCGCCTGCGCTCGCTGCCGCAACGAGGCCGAACCAGAGCCACACGTTGCCGGTCCAGGTGATGACGATATGCGGCAAGGCCTGTGGCCGGAACAGCCAATCGATCATCAACGCAGGCACATCGGCCCATTCCTGCGGGGCGGCCCAGGCGAGCGTGCCGGCGGGCTCTTTCAACGCAAAGCCCAGAGCAAGCCACAGCTTGAACAAAGGATCCGGGCCGATCGTGGGAACGCCTGCCAGCAGCAAAGTGCGCACGCACACGAAGACGGCCGTGGCGGCGACGAGCGCGAAAACAGCGCATGCAAACTTCAACTCCGATGCAGCATCTGCCGACGCCGGGGTGCGCCTGCGCCCGAAGCCCGCATCCGCGCAGACGACTGCCAGCATGATGCCGGCATACGGGATCGCGGTGAGCTTTGCGCTGCATGCCAGTGCAGTGCACGCGAGCATCCAAAGGCACGCGGAGCAGGAGCGCGATTGCAGCCAACGCATGCCGAAGACCGCTGCGAGCACGACCAGCAATGTGGCGAGCAAATCCGGTTTCGGCTCGGTCGCATAGTTCGCCAACGCTGGCAGGGTGGCCAGCAAGGCGAGTAAAGGCGCTTGCGCGCGCGCCGGAGCCTTGATGTTGCGCAACACGACGCGACACGTGAGCAGCAGAAGAAGGAGGACCAAGATCGAGAATGCGTCGATCGTTGCATAGTCCCTCATCGCGCTCAGTGGCAGCAGGAAGAGTTCGTAACTCTTCGGGAAATAGTGCACCGGCGAAACGAGCCCCAACGCTTCGTAGACCGAATGGCCGGGAACCAGAACATACAAGCCGCGCAGGCCGTACCACAGGGCGTCGAAACCGATCGCGACGCGACTGCGCGCGAACAGCACCAGCATCCAGGCCGCGAGCACGCCATAGCCGATCCGATCGGCGAAATCCTGTTCGCGCACGCGGCGCCACAGATGGAGCAGCAACGGTCGTTGGCCGCCGAACAGAGCCGGTACCGCAAGCAACAGCGTCAGCCATTGCAGTTGCTTCGCAGAACCGAAACCGAGTGCAGACGACGTCCAGGCGCAAAAGCTCCAGAGAGCGAACCCGCCGACGAAAGCTTGCACGTAGTGCAGCGAGCCATTCGGCGGCGGCATGCGCAGAAGGCGCCGCAATCCCATGCCGAGACCGACGATGAGTTCAAAATACAAGGCATCGACCAACAAGACCGCATCGACCGCGTGGCGGCGCAGGTACAGCGCCGCGGGTAGCACGACCAGCGCCACCAACCACCCGGTACGGTTCAACGCAAAACCGCAGCCGATCAGCGCGAGCAGCAGCAGTGCTTCGATGCCCCCCTGCCAGAAGGACGGGCGCGCCAAATGCCAGTCGAACGGACCGGGGACGATGAGTTGCCAGATCGGAATGCCGAGGAACGAAGCAGCGCTTGCCGCGATGAAAAGGGACGTTCCAAAGTATGCCGGCCGACAGTGTCGATCCGCGATTCTCATCGGCACTGGCGAATTCAGCCGCGCAGGCCGAGCCGCTTGCGCTCCATCCGGCGCAGGAATTCGTCCATGATGCGGCGATACAGATCCTCGCCGAGGTAGGCATCTTCGACGCCGGCATCGATCGACGGGTTGTCGTTGACTTCGATGACGACTGCGCGGTCGCCGGCCTGCTTGAGATCGACGCCGTACAGGCCGTCGCCGATCGGTGCCGTCGCGCGCTGCGCGAGCTTGACGATTTCCGGCGGCGCCTCGCGGATCGGCAGCGTTTCGAAGCCGCCCGATTTCGCGGTGCCTTTCGCGCCGTGGTTGTAGATCTGCCAGTGCCCGCGCGACATGAAGTACTTGCACGCGTACAGCGGCTCGCGATTGAGGATGCCGATGCGCCAGTCGTATTCGGTGAACATGAATTCCTGCGCGAGCACCAGCGCGGTGTGCTGGAACAGGTCGTCGGCGGCTTTCTTCAGCTGCGCGGCGTCTTCGACCTTGACGATGCCGCGCGAGAACGAACCGTCCGGAATCTTCAGCACGATCGGAAAGCCGAGCACGTCGGGAAGCTCGGCGAGTTTCTTCGGCTCGTCGCGATAGAGGATCTCGGTGCGCGGCGTAGGCAGCTTGCGCGAGCGAAGCAGGTCGTGCAAATAGATCTTGTTGGTGCACTTCAAAATCGAGCTGGGGTCGTCGATGACGACCATGTCTTCCTTCTCGGCCTTGTTGGCAAAACGATAGGTGTGGTTGTCGAGCGCAGTCGTCTCGCGGATGAACAATCCATCGTATTCGGCCAGCTTGGTGTAGTCGTTCTTCGAGATCGTATCGACCTCGATGCCGAGCTCGGCGCCGGCTTCGACGAAGGCTTTCAGCGCGCGCTTGTTCGACGGCGGCATCGACTCGTTCGCATCTGCCAGCATGGCGAGATCGAAGCGGAACTTGCGTCGCGCGCGCGGCTTGCGCCAGAGTTTCTTGGAGAACTTGTCGAGCGCCTGCGCGAACGCGTCTTCCTGCGAATCGGACAGCGTGTGCAGGCCGGTCGGCTTGATCGCGGCGATCTGCCAGACGCGCTCGCGTTCGAACTCGATGCGCAGGATGGGGCAGGGAAACGTTTCGAAGACCTGGCGCGCGATGTCTTCGAGGCTTTCCGACGCAGTCTCGCCGAAATACAGCAGCACGCCGAAGTCGGTCGTGTCGCGGCCGCCATCAGGCAGAAACTTCTGCAGCTTCTGGTTGAGATCGTCGATATCGAGGCCGTACAGCGAACGCCGGCGCAGATCGTTGATCGCACGCACCGACGGAATCACCTTGTGTCCGCGCGCCTCGGCCAACAGCGAGACGTAGTAGCCGGTACCGAGATACTTGTAGCTGCGGCAGAGGTTGATGACCTGGGTGCGCTCGTCGTCGCTGCCGATCGGCTGCTTCAGGTAGTCCTGTGCCGTGACGACGTTGTCGGATGGGTAGTAGGACCCCCAGTCCGATGCTTTTTCCACGACGATGACGAGCCGACTCATGCGCTCAGCTTGGCTGGAAACTCGAAGGGGCGGCGGGCGTCGCGGCGCTCATGCTCGGGCGGCGACAGCGGCGGTGGCAGAGGAGATGGACATGTGGGGCGCGCAGTGTGACACAGGCTAGCGCAGGCGTGCAGCAGGCCCGCAAAGTCGCCGTTGCGATGAAGCGAACATGAACGATCGCATCCTCGTCATTGCGATGTGTAGATCGCTGGACTAGGCTGCGCGCCGTGCTCGCGCCGGCCATCCCTTTGTTCGACCCGGAATCCTCGCCTAGCGAGGTGCATCTGCGGCGCGCGACGATCAACGATCTCGATGTGCTCGTCGAGCTCGAGAACGCCTCGTTCGCCGTCGAGCGCATGAGCGCACGCCAATGGCGCCGGCATCTGGAAAGCCTCAGCGCGGAAATCTTCGTCGCGATCCGCGCGCGCCGCGTCATCGGCGCCGCCGTGGTGTTCTTCCAGCGCAGTCATCGCGTCGCGCGGCTGTATTCGATCGCGGTCGCAACCGACGAGCGCGGCCGCGGTATCGGCGAGATCCTGCTCGGCGCGGTCGAGCAGTCGGCGCGGCGGCGCGGTTGCCGCGTGCTGCGACTGGAAGTCCGCGCCGACAACCCGGTCGCGCAGCGTCTTTACGAACGTAAAGGATATCGTCGCTTCGGCCTCAAGCCCGGCTATTACGAAGACGGCCAGGATGCCTTGCGCTACGAGAAGGCCCTGATCGCCGCGGTCACCTGAGGTCTGCGCCGCCTTCGCCGGCGTCAGCCCTCGCCCGCGCTCAATTTCGCCTTCGTCGCGGCATCGGCTGGGCGTGCCACCAGCCCGCCAGCGGCCGCCAGCGTAACGCTGTAGTGGCCGCCATCGACCAATGGCAGATACGCCGCGCTGCCGTAATCCGCATCGACCCACGGCAGCCAGCGTGGATAGCGCTGCTTCAGATGCCACAGGTCGAATGCCTGCAGCGGCGTCAGCGCCACCACGCTCTTCGGCGCTTCACGCTCCGCTGCGATGTCACGGTAGCGTCCGCTGATGCGATCGAGCTGATACAGCGGCGGCGCACCGAGCACGACCGCGCGCACGTCCCACTTGATCACGCGCGCATCCAGCTGCCAGTCGTCGCCGGACAGCTCGACCTCGCGCGCGGCGCCGTCCGGCGTAGTGACGGTGACTGCGTAGCGCTGCGGTGCCAACTCGCGCGCGTCTAGCGTGGCGATTGCCGATTCGGCCGACAGCCGCCGGTAGCCGAGCAAGGCGGTGCCACCAAACGCGGCGAGCAGCGCGAGCAGCAGAAACACCAGGCACCACAACGCCCGGTGGCTCGCCGCGAATCGGCGCCGGCTGCGCCAGTGCCGGCGCGCACCGACGCCCTGCGCAACCGCGAACAGCGCACAGATCGCAGCGAAGATGAACAGCCCGGTCAGGAACGGCGTCAGCGACATGGCCGCAAGCATAGCCGCCCGGACGCTGAGCGGTCGCTATACTGCACATCAGCCTTCGCAGGACCGTGCCCGATGTCTTCGTCCCGCTCAATGTTTCTGTCATGCGCGCTCGCCCTGACCGCGCTGCTGCTCGCCGCGTGCGGCAACAAGGGCGATCTGGTCAAGCCGACGCCGAAGCCACCGGCCCCCGCACAGCCCAATAGCCCAGACACGCCCGCGACACCGGCCGCGCCGGTGTTGGACGCGGCCAAGCATTGAGACGGCCGTCCGCGTGGGCCTTCGTTTCAGCAAGATGCATGGCCTCGGCAACGACTTCGTCATCGTCGATTGCCGCACGCAGCCGTTCGCGCTCGACGCGAGCGCAATCCGCCTGCTCGGCGATCGGAATTTCGGGGTCGGGTTCGACCAGCTGCTGACGATCGAGCCGGCGTCCGACCCGAGCTGCGCGTTCGCTTACGGCATCTGGAACACCGACGGCACGCCGTCGGGTCAATGCGGCAATGGCCTGCGCTGCGTCGCGCGCTGGCTCGTGCGCGCCGGCGCACTCGCGGCCGACGCCACGGCGCGCTTGCAGAGTCCGTCCGGCGCGGTGACGGTGGAACTGCTCGGCAACGGCGACGTGCGCGCCGACATGGGCGAGCCGCGCTTTGCATCGGCGGACATTCCGCTGGTCGTCGGCAAGCATGCGTTCGATGAGAAACACTTCCGCTACACCATCGACGTCATCGGCGAGGATGTCGACATCGGCGCGGTCTCGATGGGCAATCCGCACGCCGTCGTCGAAGTGGACGCCGTCGTCGACGCGCCGGTTGCGGTGCTCGGCCCGCAGATCGAACATGCCGCGGCGTTTCCCAACGGCTGCAACGTCGGCTTCGCCGAAATCGTTTCGCGCAACGCGATCCGTCTGCGCGTGTGGGAACGCGGCGTCGGCGAAACGCTGGCGTGCGGCAGCGGCGCCTGCGCTGCGGTCGCGGTCTTGCGTCGGCGCGGGAAGCTCGATGCCGAAGTCCGCGTCGCCTTGCCTGGCGGCGAACTGGCCATCCGCTGGGAAGGTCCGGGGCATACGCTGTGGATGAGCGGCGCGGCGACGTTCGTGTTCGAAGGCGAGTGCTAGAAGCCGGCGTGGCTGGCCGGCGATTGCTCCGTGCCGGCACGCTTGCCAAACTGAGAGCAGGGCGCCCGGCCCGATGATCGATCGCACGCACCACGCACAGGCCCCGACACAGTGAGGAAGTCATGAGCGAACTCAGCGTCAAGGATGGTCTCACCGCGATGGAGGTGGCCAGTTACCTGCGCCGTCATCCGGAATTCCTCAACGAATTTCCCGACCTCGCGCTCGCCCTGGTGCTGCCGCGCGAGCAAGGCTCGGCGGCGTCGCTGGCCAGCTATCAGCTCGAGGTGCTGCGCGACAAGAATCGCGATCTCGCGCGCCGGCTGCAGGAACTGATCGAGATCGCGCACGAGAACGAGGGGCTGATGGTGCGCGTGCATACGCTCACCCTGGCGCTGATGCGCGCGAAGACGTTGCCGGAAACCGCCAACGCGGTCGTTGCCGCACTGACCGAGGATTTCAATACCGACCTGGTGCGACTGGTGCTGTTCCGCGCGGACTCGGATTTGCCCGCCGCCGAATGGCTGATCGCCGAGCCGGTCGGCCCGAGTGCGTTTCCGGCTTTCGCGGAATTCTTCAAGCGCGCCGAACCGCTGTGCGGACGCCTGCAGCAGGACAAGCTCGATGTGCTGTTCGGCAAGCACGCCGATGAAGTCCACTCCGCCGTGCTGTTGCCGATCGGTACGGTCGGCATGCTCGCGGTCGGCAGCCACGACGCCAACCGCTTCCATCCGGGCATGGGCACGGTGTTCCTGAAACTGATCGGCGAAGCGGTCTCGGCCGCGATCGGACGCTTCCGCAGCTGAGCCTATGGACACGACGCTGAGCGAGCCGGTCGATCGCTTCCTTGCCTACCTGCGCAACGAACGGCGCTATGCGGCAAGCACGATCGAACACTACGCGTTCGGCCTCGCGCGCCTGGCGGATTTTGCCGAAGCGAACGGCCTGACGCGCTGGCGCGATCTCAAGCCCGACCAGGCGCAATCGCTGCTCGCGCAGGAGCACCGCGGGCACCGCTATTCGGCCTCGACATTGCGCGGCCTGGCGTCGGCCTGGCGCAGCTTCTTCCGCTACCTCGCGCGCGAAGGCGAGGTCGCTGCGAATCCGGCGATCGGGCTGCGTTCGCCGAAGGTCAAGCGCAAGCTGCCCGAGGTGCTCGATGCCGATGAAATGAACCAGCTCGTCGAAGTGCCTGGCGACGATGTCGAAGCCGTGCGCGATCGCGCGCTGCTGGAACTGCTTTATTCCAGCGGCCTGCGCGTGGCGGAGCTGTGCGGCATGCGCTGGCGTGATCTCGATGCCGGCTCGGGCTTGCTGCGCGTGACCGGCAAGGGCTCGAAGACGCGCATCGTGCCGGTCGGTGCGAAAGCGTTAGCCGCATTGGCGGCGCTGCGCGAACAGGATGGTTGCAGCGACGACGACCCGCTCGTACGCGGCGCGCGCGGCGGTCCGTTGACGCCGAACGGCGTGCGCGCCCGGCTCAAACGGCGCGCCAACGAGCAAGGCGTGTGGAAACGCGTCTATCCGCATCTGCTGCGCCATTCCTGCGCGAGCCATCTGCTCGAATCCTCCGGCGACCTGCGCGCCGTGCAGGAACTGCTCGGCCACGCCGACATCGGCACCACGCAGATTTACACGCACCTGGATTTCCAGCATCTGGCCAAGGTCTACGACGCGGCGCATCCGCGTGCGCGGAGAAGGTGAATCGCTCGCTGCCCCGAGCTGCGAAGGGGAAATAGGAAAGGAAGGCAAGGCGCAAGCGTGCGCTAGAGTGGGCTTGTCTTACCCTTTCCGATTTGCAGCCCGCGCAGCGAGCGGCGCGCAAGCCGCGCAGCGGCCGACGCCCGCTTGCATTCGCAAGGCAAGGCCCAAAATTCCGTTCCTCCGTCCGGAAAATGCCTGCAATGGACAGCTTCCACGCCACCACCATCGTTTCCGTCCGCCGTGGCGACAAGGTCGTGATCGGCGGCGACGGCCAGGTCACGCTCGGCAATACGGTGATGAAGGCCAACGCGCGCAAGATCCGCCGCCTTGGCAAGGGCGAGGTGCTGGCTGGTTTCGCCGGCGCCACCGCGGACGCGTTCACGTTGTTCGAACTGTTCGAACAGAAGCTCGAGAAGCATGGCGGCAACCTGACCCGTGCAGCGGTCGAGCTGGCCAAGGACTGGCGCACCGAACGCCGTCTCGGCCGTCTCGAAGCCTTGCTCGCGGTCGCCGACAGGAGCACCTCGCTGATCATCTCCGGCAACGGCGACGTGCTCGAGCCCGAGCTCGGCCTGATCGCGATCGGTTCCGGCGGTCCGTATGCCCTCGCCGCAGCAAAGGCTCTGCTCGAACACACCGAACTGGAGCCGCGCGCGATCGTCGAGAAGGCGTTGAACATCGCCGGCGACATCTGCATCTACACCAATCACAACGTGTCGATCGAAGAATTGGGATTCGGGAGTGGGGATTCGGGATTCGGCAAAGCGTCGAGCTGAGAACCCCTTGCACCCGGCCAATCCCGAATCCCGAATCCCGAATCCCGAATCTCGAATCTCCAATCCCGGTTACTCCATGTCCGAATTGACTCCGCGCGAAATCGTCAATGAACTCGACCGTTACATCATCGGCCAGCAGGCGGCCAAGCGCGCGGTCGCCATCGCGCTGCGCAACCGCTGGCGGCGCATGCAGCTGGAGCCCGGGCTGCGCGAGGAAGTCACGCCGAAGAACATTTTGATGATCGGTCCGACCGGCGTCGGCAAGACCGAGATAGCGCGCCGGCTGGCGGCGCTGGCAAATGCGCCGTTCATCAAGGTCGAGGCGACCAAGTTCACCGAAGTCGGCTATGTCGGCAAGGATGTCGAGCAGATCGTGCGCGATCTGGCCGATACCGCGGTCAAGATGGCGCGTGAACAAGCCAAGACGCGCGTGCGTTCGCAGGCCGAGGACCGCGCCGAGGATCGCATCCTCGATGCGCTGCTGCCGCGCCGCCAGCACGGCGTCGGCTTCGCCAACGAGCCGCAGACGGCGGACGCGCGCGATGCCGAAACGCGCCAGAAGCTGCGCAAGCAGCTGCGCGAAGGGGCCCTCGACGAGCGCGAGATCGAATTCGATTTCGCACACAACGTCGGCGTCGAGATCATGGCGCCGCCGGGCATGGAGGAAATGACCAGCCAGCTGCGCGGCATGTTCCAGTCGCTCGCCGGCCAGCGCAGCCAGACACGCAAGCTGCCGATCGCGCAGGCGCGTCCGCTGCTGCTCGAAGAAGAAGCCGGCAAGCTGGTAAACGACGAGGAAATCAAGACGCAGGCGATCAGCAGCTGCGAGCAGAACGGCATCGTCTTCATCGACGAAATCGACAAGATCGCGCAGCGCGGCGAATGGAGCGGCGCCGGCGTCTCGCGCGAGGGCGTGCAGCGCGACCTGCTGCCGCTGGTGGAGGGCTCGGCGGTGTCGACCAAGTACGGCATCGTCAAGACCGACCACATCCTGTTCATCGCATCGGGCGCGTTCTCGCTGGCCAAGCCGTCCGATCTCGTACCGGAGCTGCAGGGGCGCTTCCCGATCCGCGTCGAGCTCGCCGCGCTGAGCGCCGACGATTTCCGGCGCATCCTGAGCGAGCCGCACAGCGCGCTGACCAAACAGTACACGGCGCTGCTGGCGACCGAAGGCGTCACGTTGGAATTCACCGACGATGGCATCGCGCGGCTTGCCGAGACCGCCTTCCATGTCAACGAGCGCACCGAGAACATCGGCGCGCGCCGCCTGCATACCGTGCTCGAACGCCTGCTCGACGAAATTTCCTACGAGGCGTCCGACAAGAGCGGCCAGCACTACCGGATCGACGCGGCGTACGTCGACGCGCATCTGGGCGAGCTGGTCAAGGACGAGGATTTGTCGCGCTACATCCTGTGACCGACATGACCTTCGCGTCCGTCATGACCTCCACCCGTCGTACCGGCGAACGCCGGGGCCTAGCGTTGTTGATGAGATGCGATGGAAGGCGCTGGATCGCGGCGCTCGCCGGAATGACGACGATATGAGTTTGCAAGACCGTCTCCAAAACTTGCGCTATTCACCCCGCTACCCGACCATACCCGCATGAGCACCGTCGTTCCCTTCAAAGCCCGTGGCGCACGCGCCGAACTTCGCGAAGCGCTGGAGCAGCGCATTCCGCTGCGCGTGCAGCGCGAACGGCTGCAGCCTGGCGTGATCCATGGCTACGTCGTCGGACTTTCGCGCGACTTCTGCCTGATCGCCGAAGTCGGCGACGCGATGCGTTTCGACGGCTATATCGCGATCGCCGTATCCGACATCTCGGCGCTGGAGCACGATCCCTCGCGCGAATTCGTCGACAAGGCGCTCGCATTGCGCGGCGAGCAGCTGCTGGTGCCGGTCGATTTCAAGCTCGACGACTGGGCGACGATCGCACAATCCGCCGCGGCCGCTGCACCGTTGATTTCGATCAATATGGTCGAGGACGACGAGGGCGAGATCAGCTACGTCGGCCAGCTCGTTGCGATCGAAACGAATGCGCTGGTCGTGCGCGAGCTCGACCCGAATGCGCAGTGGTACCCGGATACCGGCGGCTACGAAATCGAGGCGATCGGTTCGATCGGCTTCGGCAGCGGCTACCTTGACGCGTTGTGGCAGGTGGCCGGGTCGCCTGGCGACCCGTTGGCCGCGCGCAAGCCACAGGATAGTACGTTGCACTAGCTGGTGCGATCGGGTTTGCTGCTGCGATCGTCCATGATCGCTGTAATCCGGAACATCGAAGTGGCTTTGCTTTAGCGCGTCTAGGCGACTCCAGAAGCGGCCATCATCCATGGCCGCACTTTCAAGTGAAGCAATATCCTCCCGATGAGCGCGCCTGTCCCGACGAATATCACCCTGCACCGCGCCTCGCACGTGCTCGAAGTCGCGTTCGACGGGGGCGAGAGTTTTCGTCTGTCCGCCGAATATCTGCGCGTGAACTCGCCGAGCGCCGAAGTGCAGGGCCATGGGCCGGGTCAGAAGGTGCTGGTCGCCGGCAAGGCGAACGTCAACATCGATGCGGTCGAGCCGGTCGGCAACTATGCGGTGTTGCTGCGCTTCGACGACGGCCATGCAACCGGGCTGTTTTCGTGGGATGTGCTGTACACGCTCGGGCGCGAGCACACGCGTAACTGGCAGGCGTATCTCGACGAGTTGGCCGCGCGCGGCGTTTCGCGGTTTCCGTAACCGCCGAGCTGCGCCCGGCCGAGTTTCCATGCGCGGTCTGAAAGCCTGCCGACAGCACGGCGTGTGCACACTGCGTCTGCTTGATCGAGCGGCACGCGGGGAGTCCGGCGTGTCCTTTGCGCCCCTCTCAGCGCGAGTACCGAGGCCATGCCCGAAGACATCGAGATCGACACCGACAAGCTGCGCGAGACGATTGACGAGGAAATCGAGCGGGAATCGGGCGGCCTGCTGCGTCAGATCGCTTTGACCACCGCGCTGTTCGCGGCGTTGGCGGCCATCGCAGCGCTGCAAGCCGGCGGTACCGTCAACGAAGCACTGGTGCTGAAAACCGAGGCGACGCGCCTGCAAGCCGAGGCTTCCGATCAGTGGGCCTACTATCAGGCCAAGGGCCTCAAGGCGACCGTGCTCGATGCGCAGAAGAACGTCTGGGCGGCGGCCGGCAAATCGCCGCCGGATCAGCTTGCGATCGACAGCGCGCGCTACGTCGAGGACCAGAAGAAAAGCCGCGAGAAAGCCGAAGCGTTCGAAAAGCAGCGTGACGAACAGTCCGTCGAGGCCGACGCGCTGCTGCATCGCCATCACTTCTACGCGGAAGCCGTGGCCCTGCTTCAGGTCAGCATCGCACTCGGTGCGGTTGCCGCGTTGACGCGCCGGCGCGCCGTATGGATCGGCTCTTCGCTGCTCGGGCTGGCCGGTCTCGGTCTGTTCGCGTTCGCCTTCGTGCACTGACGCCGGCGTCCCCGCTCACCAGCCACCGCCGCCACCGCCTCCACCCCCACCACCGGAAGAACCGCCACCACCGCCGCCGGACGAAGAGCCGGGCGCGCTCGACGACGACGAGATTGCGCCGCTCAGTGACGAGCCGAGGCCGTCGGTGAAACTGCCGAGGCTGCCGACGGTGCCGCCGCCCTGATACCAGCCGATCGCACTGGCCGCCGCCGCGGCAGCCGCTGGACCCACCGCAGCGGCGAACCGATCGGCCCAGGTCTTCTCGACGCCGAGCGCGAGCGCATACGGCAGGAACCGCTGGAATTCGTCGCTGGTCAGCGGCGGCGCCTTCTGCAACGCCAGTTCGTCGCGCTCGGCGACGCCGAGGTACAAGCGCAGCCCGGCGATATGGTCGAGCAGCTTGCGCCCCTCGAGCGTCGGCGCCTTCAGCCAGTGGAAGAACGCGAAGTTGGTCAGGAACAGCGCGGCGGCGATGATCGAGAAGCCGACGCCGGTGAGGCCGACGAACACACCGATGCCGACGATTTCGCCGGCGACGAACGGCAGCGCGAAGACGCTCAGGAAGAGCGCACCACCGTAGCCGAGCACGCTCGGCGGCGCTCGCCAGGCGGCGATCGCCTGGCCGACCAGGGCGATCACGCCGAAAGTCCAAGCGCTCAGCCAGATCAGGATGAAGCCGCCACCGGCCAGTGCCGGACCGATGCCGCGCACGAGCAGACCGGCGAGCAGGGCGACCGCGGCGAGCAGTGCGCCTGGAATCACCAGCCGGCCGTTGGTATTGAAGTAGCGGCCGAGGCCCGACTTCTTCATATTCGCTTCGTGCGCCTTCAGCGCAGCGGCAATGCGCGTGTGTTCGGCTTGTTTGAGGGCCAGGACTTCGCTTGGTCCGAACAGCCCCTTCAGTAAATCCACTTCGAGCGGCAGTACATCGGCATTAGCGCCGCGCGTGCGCTGCAGCGTGTAGTCGCGACCCCGTTGCTCGATGCGCAGCGCACCGCGCACGCCGAGGTCGACGACGTCGGCGGCGAAGCAGCGGTTGTCGTAACCCATGCGTTCGATATAGCGCAGCGCGCCCGGCGTGAGACCTTCCGGCGCGTTGTACTGCGCGATGATCACCCCGGGTTTCGGATCGCGGCCGACGCGAAACCATTGCAACAGATAATACGCCCACATCAGCAGCAGACCTGCGCCGCCGACCAGCACGCCGCCGTTGTCGCGCAGGAACCACGTCGCGCGCTGTGCGGCTGCCGGCGCATCGACGACGCCCTTGGGGAAGCCGACGACCACGGTCAGGCCTTCGTTCGGTCCGAGCGCGCGCGTCGTGCGGATCACCGCATACGACGGCGCTTCTGCCTGTGCGGCATAATCCTGCGCCTTGCTGCCTTGCGCGCCCGTGTAGCCCTCTACGCGCAGGTCTGCCACGTCGATCGAACCCGGCAGCGCGATCGCCGCGCTTGCCGCATCGATCGGGAATTCCCAGCCGTTGCCGGTGACGTTCCAATACAGTTCGTCGTGGTCGTCGAAGAAGCCGAGCTGGCGCGTCGTGCGGTAATGCAGCTCATAGGCGTATTCGCCCGGCGTCAGAACGCTGTCGCTGGAACCGAAGTACACACGGATGCCGTTGCCTTGGCGTTCGGTGTGGAACGGCTCGTCGTGGCCGTCGCGCTGCAAGCCGATCGGCTCGAAATCCACATGTATACGATTGCCTGCGCGGTCGCGATAGTCGGTCGGGAAATCGCGGTAGATGCCGTGACGGATGCGCTCGCCTTCCCCGCGCACGCGGATCGTCTCGGTCACCTCCATGCTCGCGTCGGCGGCGATCGTGATGTCGCTGTGGAAACCGAGGATGCGTTCGTCGGCGTGCGCGCGGCCGGCGAGGAATGCCAGTGCGATCAGTACCGCGTTGAGGCCTGCGCGCATCATGCCGGCGCCTCCTGTTCCGCGCCCTGGCGGAAGAATTCGGCCGGCCGGAAATTCGCCAGCCGCGCCACCAGCAACGACGGAAACGTCTCGATGCGGTTGTTGAGGTCGCGTACCGCGCCGTTGTAGAAACGTCGCGCAAACTGCAGATGATCTTCGACACCGACCAGATCGCGCTGCAAGGCGAGGAAGTTGTCGCTGGCCTTGAGCTCCGGATAGCGCTCCTGCAACGCGAGAATGTGCTGCACCTGGGCGGCGAGTTCGCCTTCCAGCTGCGCCTTGTCGGCGAGCGACGCCGCGGCGATCGCACGCGTGCGCAGCTCGCTCAGCAACGTCAGCGTGGAGCGCTCGTGATCCGCATAGCCTTGCACCGCGGCGACGAGTTGAGGCACCAGGTCGTGCCGCCGCGTGAGCTGCACGTCGATGTCGCTCCATGCCGTGCGCACCTGGTTGCGCGCAGCGACCAGCTCGTTGAAGACGAACGCGGCGACCGCGACGAAGGCGATCGCGCCGATCCACCACCCGACCATGCGCACGCTCCCCGCGAACCGCAGCGGGCGCATTATCGACGAACTCGGCACGACCGCAACGATATCCGGCGACGGCACAGGCGGCGTCTGTCGCGTGCGGCTTGCGGTACGATGCGCGGCATGAGCGAACCCAACACCACGCATTTCGGCTATCGCGACGTGCCGGAGGCCGACAAGGCCAAACTCGTCGGCGAGGTGTTCACGTCGGTCGCACGCAAGTACGACGTCATGAACGATCTGATGTCGTTCGGCGTGCACCGCTTGTGGAAACGCTATTTCGTCGCAACCAGCGGCGTGCGTCCCGGCGACGCCGTGCTGGACCTCGCCGGGGGCACCGGCGACATCGCGGCCTTGCTGCTGCCCAGGGTCGGCGACAAGGGCCGCGTCGTCGTCGGCGACATCAACGGCGACATGCTGCGCGTCGGCCGCGACCGCCTGCTCGATCGCGGCCAGCTGCGCGGCCTCGACTGGGCGCAGATGGACGCCGAGGCACTGCCGTTCCCGGACAAGAGCTTCGACTGCGTGACGATGGCATTCGGTCTGCGCAACGTCACCCGCAAGGAAAACGCACTCGCCGAGATCCATCGCGTGCTGAAGATCGGCGGCCGTGCGCTGGTGCTCGAGTTTTCCAGTGTGCGCGCCGAGTTCTTGAAGCCCCTCTACGACTTCCATTCGTTCCAGGTGCTGCCGCGCATCGGCCAACTGATTGCCGGCGATGCATCGAGCTATCGCTATCTGGCCGAATCGATCCGCAAGCACCCCGATCAAGCGACGTTGAAGGCGATGATGGAGACGGCCGGCCTGGTCAAGGTCGACGTGCGCAATCTTTCCGCCGGCATCGTCGCGATCCATCGCGGTTATCGCGTCTGAGGCCGCGCGCGTCATGCGCGTTCTGGTCACCGGGCCTACGGGTCATCGGGTCGCAGATCGTCGCGTCGCGCACGCGATCTTTGCATGACGTTTACCTCGTCCCGGCACTTTCGTCACGGGTCGAACGCTCTCCGGCGCGCCAGACTCGGCGGGATCGACGCATTCAGTCCATCCACGCATCGGCATCGCCGGGGAGTCTTCATGCGCAAGAAACTGCTGGGAACCGTATTGTTCGCGTTGTCACTCGCCGTCACGACACGTGTCTTCGCGGCGGACGACAACAAGGATGCGGACGCCGCGCCGGACAAGGACGCCAAGGCTGCGAAAAAAGACGAGACACCGATTCCCAAAGAGAAGACCGCGGTCTCGCACGGCAGTGTCGATGTCGGCGGCCGCTCGATCCACTACACCGCGACGGCCGGCAACGTGCTGGTCCGCGACGACAAGAACGAGCCGAATGCGAGCGTGTTCTATGTCGCCTACACGGCCGACGGCAGCAAGGATGCGTCGAGCCGCCCGGTCACCTTCCTCTACAACGGCGGCCCGGGCTCGCCGACGATCTGGCTGCACATGGGCTCGATCGCGCCGGTGCGCGTCGAATCGGCCAGCGCGTCGCCGACCGGCCCGGCGCCGTTTCACCTGATCCCGAACAAGGACAGCCTGATCGACAAGACCGATCTGGTCTTCATCGACGCCGTCGGCACCGGCTACTCGATGCCGGTCGGCAAGGGCAAGGGCAAGGACTTCTGGGGCGTCGATCAGGACCTCGCCGCGTTCGCCAAGGCGATCACGCGCTACGTGACGATCAACCAGCGCTGGAACTCGCCGAAATTCCTGTTCGGCGAATCCTACGGCACCACGCGCTCGGCCGGTCTGGTCAACCTGCTGCAGAGCCAGGGCATGGCGTTCAACGGCGTCGTGCTGCTGTCGTCGATCCTGAATTACGGCGCGAATTCGCCGGGCCTGGACCAGACCTACATCGGCGCGTTGCCGACCTTTGCCGCGATCGCGTGGTACCACGACAAGGTGCCGAACAAGCCGGCCAGCATGGAGGCGTTCGTCGACGAAGCGCGTGCGTTCGCCGCGGGCGACTACGCGACCGCGCTGGCGAAAGGGCACAACCTTTCCGCCGCGGACCTCGATGCGATGGCGGGTAAGCTCAGCCGCTATACGGGCCTGTCGCCGCAGTACCTGAAAGAGGCGAACCTGCGCGTCAACCAGAGCCGCTTCCGCAAGGAACTGCTGCGCGACGAGCGCCGCACGATGGGCCGCTACGACGCGCGCTACGAAGGCATCGATCTCGATGCGGCCGGCGAAAATCCGGACTACGACGCGTCCGACACCGCGATCTCCGGCGCCTTCATCGGCGCGTTCCATGCGTACATCGACGGCACGCTGAAGTGGCAAACCGACGAACCGTACAAAACGCGCACCGAGATCATCCGCGAATGGGACTGGAAGCACGAAGTGGCCGGCTCGCGCCAGCCGCAGCGCCAGCCCTATGTCGCCGGTGATCTGGCGCTGGCAATGCGGCAGAATCCGAAGCTGCAGGTGCTCTCGGCAAACGGTTATTTCGACCTCGCCACGCCGTTCTTCGCGACCGAGACCGACCTCAGCCACATGCTGCTCGACGCTTCGCTGCGCGGCAACTTGTCCTTCAGCTACTACCCGTCCGGCCACATGGTGTATCTCAACACGGATGCGCTGACCAAGCTGAAAGCCGATGTCGCCGCGTTCTACGATCGCGCAGCGCCGAGCGGCGGCAAACGCTGAGGCCGGTTTGACGTCGGAGCGGCTTCAGCCGGGATTGCTTTCCGGCAGGTTGAGAGGCACATCGCCACTGATGGCGCTCCCACGGTTTCTGCAACGCGTCCGAGCGAATGCTCAGAGCGAGATCATGTGCAGCGCGATCGCACGCGCCGCCGCCTGCCGGCGGCCGAACACGCCAAACTCGCGCGCGGCGTTTTCCAGATGGAAAACGACGGTCCGCTCGGAGATGCCGAGCACCTTGCTGATCTCCCAGCCGGTCTTGCCCTCGGCCGTCCAGCGCAGGCATTCGCGTTCGCGCGCGGTCAGGTGCACATGTTCGGTGCCGACCGTTGCGGCCGCGAGGCGATGGCCGACGTCATGCAGATACGCCGCGAACAGGTGCAGCTCGCCGAGCTTGTGCGTCGTCAGCACCTGCTCGCGCGGCCGCGTACTGGCGACGGCGACGACGCCCCATTGGCAGCCGAGCCCATGCACCGGAATGCTGACGCCGCAGCGCAAGCCGAAGTCGGCCGTTTCGCTGAAGAACACCGGGCAGCGCGGATCGTCATCGCCGGCCACGTCCTCGGCATCCCAGATCAGCGCGGTGGTGCGGCTGCGGCAATGCGCGAACACCGGATCGGCAGCGCTATGACCCTGGCGGAAATGATGCAGGTACCAGGTGGAGGGCAGCGACCCGGCGAGGTACGGAACCTCGCCGCCGCCGCGCGGCATCGCTACGTAGATCCACGCATCGAACCCGAGCCGCTTGACGCAGGTGTCGCCGAACCGATGCAACTCCTCCTGCGATTCGCAGGTGAGCAGATTCTCCAGCATGTCCAGAATCGATCGCATCGCCCCGCCGCGGTCTCCGCCTGCGCAAGGCTGCGCATGGCCCTTCGCACGAACACGATGGAGTGCAGCGTGTGATCCGCGCGTGAAATCGTATTCCGGCAGCGGGCGCTGCCGGTTTTGCGCGACAATCGCGGTTTTTGCGGCCGGCAGGACGTGCCGAGCGCCCATTCCGATGCGAGGATTCCTGCCGTGCCGTCGATGCGTCTTGCCGCGTTTTCCTTCCTCATGCTGGCGGCTGCCGGCAGCGCCGTCGCCACCGATCCGCACAGCTACGCCAATACGGACGCCGTCAGCGTGCGCGCGCTGCACCTGGACCTCGCGGTCGACTTCGAACGGCGTGAGCTTGCGGGCAGCGCCGAACTCGCGCTGACCTGGCACGGCAAGGACGCTCGCAAGCTCGTGCTCGACACGCGCGACCTTGCGATCGAACGGGTCGAAGCGGTCGATGCGAACGGCGCCGTGCATGCGGCGCACTATGCGTTGGGCACGCGCGACCCACTGCTCGGTACGCCCTTGCGCATCGACCTCGACGCGCAGGCGCCCGGGGTGCGCATCCGCTACCACACGGCGCCGGCTGCATCGGGCCTGCAATGGATGACGCCGGCGCAGACCGCGGGCAAGCGCCAGCCGTTCATGTTCTCGCAGTCCGAAACGGTGCATGCGCGCAGCTGGGTGCCGTTGCAGGACACGCCATCCGTGCGCTTCACCTACAGCGCACAGATCCATGTGCCGAAGGCGCTGCGGGCCGTGATGAGCGCGAACAACGATGCCGATCATCCGCTCGACGGCGACTTCCGTTTCGCGATGGACCAGCCGATTCCCTCCTACCTGCTGGCGATCGCGGTCGGCGACATCGCGGTGCGCGAAACCGGACCGCGCAGTGCGGTGTATGCCGAGCCTTCGGTCGTCGAGGCCGCCGCGAAGGAATTCGCCGACGTCGAAACGATGATCGTCGCGACCGAGAAACTGTACGGCCCGTATCGCTGGGGCCGCTACGACCTGCTCGTGCTGCCGCCGAGTTTTCCTTATGGCGGCATGGAGAATCCGCGTCTGACCTTCGCCACGCCTACGGTGATCGTTGGCGACAAGAGCCTGGTCTCGCTGGTCGCGCACGAATTGGCGCATTCGTGGTCGGGCAATCTGGTCACCAATGCCGCCTGGAAGCATATGTGGCTGAACGAAGGATTCACCAGCTACGTCGAGAACCGCATCGTCGAGGCGGTCTACGGCAAGGACAAGGCCGACGAGGAATTCATCCTGGCGGCGAACGAGCTGCGCGGCGAACTCGACGAGATGGCGAAAGCCGATCAGCGCCTGGTCCCCGATTTCGACGGCCGCGATCCGGACGATGCCGGTTCGGATTTCGCCTACACGAAGGGCGCCTGGCTGTTGCGCACGCTGCAGGCAAGCTATGGCCGCGCGGTGTTCGACGCCTACCTGCGCGGCTATTTCGAGCACTTCGCGTTTCAGAGCATCACCACCGAGCAGATGCTGGCGTACATGGACGCGAACCTCGTGCAGGCGCATCCGGGCGGCATGACCCTCGCGGCGATCAAGGCCTGGATCGAGCAGCCCGGCCTTCCTGCCGATGCCAGGCAGCCGTCGTCGCCGCGCTTCGAATCGATCGCCGCGGCACGCAAGGCCTGGCTGGATGGCAAGCAGACCGCCGCCGCGTTCGGCGCGACATCATGGAACACGCAGGAATGGATGTACTTCCTCGACGGTCTGCCGATCCCGTTGACGAAGGCGCAGCTGGCCGAGCTCGATGCGGCCTGGCATCTGGACGGCGCGGCCAATGCGGAGATCGCGCGGCGCTGGTATCTGGCGGCGATCCGTGCCGACTACCGCCCCGCGCGTCCGGCCCTGGCCGGGTACATGACACGCATCGGCCGGCGCTACCTGGTTGTGCCGCTGTACGAAGCGCTGGCGAAGACGCCGGACGGCAAGGCCTTTGCGCGCGAGGTGTATGCGAAAGCCAAACCCGGCTACCACCCGTTGACGCAGGCGAGCATCGAGAAGGCGCTGGCGGCCAAGTAAGTCGTGCTGCCGGCGCGCTGCATCTCAGTCGCTGAGACCGCGTTGCCCGACGATCCCGATCGCACCGGATGCAGCGCGCCCCAGGGACGGGGCGATCTCATCGAACTTTCCGCCGGCGCGACGCCGGTCAGGCTCCGCGCCGTTTTTTTTTCCGCAAACGCGGACGAGCTGCCGCCTTGCTTACGGATGGTCGCCGGAGAACTTCGTCGCAGTCGCGCCGGTGACCGTGCCAACCTTCGCGCTGTCGCTGACGAACAGATCGACGTCGCGGCGGAAATCGAGCGTGCCGGTCACCACCGCGCGCGGCCCGATCACGATGCGCGGGTTGCGCGACTTGCCCCACGACCAGCCATGCGGCTTGTCCACGATCAGGCCGCCTTCGACACGCGAGTCCGCGCCGATTTCGATGTCGCCGCCGACCGTCTCGAGACCGCCGCCGATATGCGCGGCGTCGAGCGTGAAGCGGCCGTTGACGTTGGAGACATGGCCGGCGACGTCGGCACCCTTGCCGAGCTGCACGCTGCCGTTGACCGCTTCGACGGTCTTGCCGACGCGCGCGCCTTCGCCGAGCTCGATGCCGCCGTTGACCGTTTCGACCGACTCGACCGTGGCATGCGCGCCGAGCGTGATGCCGCCATTGACGGTCGACACCTTCTGCGCGCTGCCGCCGCCCTCGATATGGATGCTGCCGTTGACCGTGGTCAGGTTGCCGGCGTGCTGGTTGCTTTCGATGCTGATCGAGCCGTTGACCTTGTCGATACTGTCGCCGTTCGCCATTGCGCTGCCGGCTAGCGACAGGCCCAGGCCCAGCGAAAGAACGAGGGGAGTGCGATTCATTGAGGATCTCCACGGGAGTCGGTTGGCGCTATTGGGATGCCGTTTTCAGCGCAAAGGTTTAGACCAGGTTGCGGCAGCCTGCAACCCGTTCGGCTAGGATTGCGCCCTTCGCGAATCTGACGGAAGCCGAGCGCGTGGCGCGACCGAAACCCATTCTGCTGCTGATCCTCGATGGCTGGGGCCATCGCGACGACACCGCGCACAACGCGATCGCGCAGGCGAACGCGCCGAACTGGCGGCGCCTGCTCGCCGACTATCCGCATACGCTGGTCGATACGCACGGCGAATTCGTCGGCTTGCCGCACGGGCAGATGGGCAATTCCGAAGTCGGCCACATGAACATCGGCTCCGGCCGCATCGTCTACCAGGACCTGACGCGCATCGATGCGGCGATCGCCGACGGCAGTTTCTTCGCCAACGCGGCGCTGGTCGGCGCCTGTGAAGCGGCGAAAACGCAGGGCGGCACCCTGCACGTGCTCGGCCTGCTCAGCCCAGGCGGCGTGCACAGCCAGGAAAAACACATTCACGCGATGCTCGACCTCGCCGCGAAACGCGGCGTCGGCCGCGTCGCCGTGCATGCGTTTCTCGACGGCCGCGACACGCCGCCGCAAAGCGCCGAGCCGAGCCTGCAGGCGCTGGCGCGGCACTGCCGAAACGTCGGCAACGCGACGATTGCGAGCATCAGCGGCCGCTATTACGCGATGGATCGCGACAAACGCTGGGACCGCGTCGAATTCGCCTACGACGCGATCGCCGAGGCGAAATCCGACTATCGCGAGAACGACGCATTGGCGGCGCTGCGTGCCGCCTACGCGCGCGGCGAGAACGACGAGTTCGTAAAGCCGACCGTGATCGGCGCCGGCGCCGAAGTCGCCGATGGCGACGCCATCGTGTTCATGAACTTCCGCTCCGACCGTGCACGCGAGCTGTCGCATGCATTCGTCGACACGGATTTTTCCGGATTCGCGCGCGCGCGCGCGGTCCGGCTCAGCGCCTTCGTCACGCTGACCGATTACGAAAAAGGCCTCGGCGCGAGCGCGATCGCATTTCCGCCGCAGTCGATGCAGAACACGCTGGGCGAGTACATCGCCTCGCTCGGCCTCACGCAGCTGCGCATCGCCGAGACCGAGAAGTACGCGCACGTGACGTTCTTCTTCTCCGGCGGACGCGAAGCGCCGTATGCGGGCGAACAGCGCATCCTGGTGCCGAGCCCGAAGGTCGCGACCTACGATCTGCAGCCGGAAATGAGCTGCCCGGAGCTCACCGACAAGCTGGTCGAGGCGATCGCCGGCCAGCACTTCGATTTCATCGTCTGCAACATCGCCAATGCGGACATGGTCGGTCACAGCGGCATCGAATCGGCCGCGATCAAGGCGGTCGAAGCGGTCGATGTCGCGCTCGGACGGCTGATCGCGGCGATCCGCGCGGCCGGCGGCGAGATGCTGATCAGCGCCGACCACGGCAACCTCGAACGGATGCTCGACGAAAACGGCATCCCACACACGCAGCACACCGTAGGTCCGGTGCCGCTGGTCTATGTCGGACGCAAGGCGGTGCTGCAGCATGGCGCTCTGCGTGACCTTGCGCCGACCGTGCTCGCGTTGATGGACTTGCCGCAGCCGGCCGAGATGACGGGGCACAGCCTCGTCGAACTTCGCTGAGTGGGCAGCGCTTCTTCACAGGATCCGATGCGTGATGGCTTGGCTGCTTCCCCTCGTTCGGGGAGAGGTGGGGATCGACGCGCGATCGAAGCGCTGCATCGAGCGAGCGCGGCGGCTGGCGCAAGACACGTGCTCAAGGCCCGCGTGGTCGCAGCCATCGTCAGCGTGATGATGTCGCTGGCGATGTCCACGGCCCTCGGCGTGGCGGCCGCACACGCCCAAGAAGCCGACGACGTCCAGCGCAGCGCACAGGAACAACAAGCAAAGCAGAAGCTCGACGCCGTGCGCAGCGAGATCAAGAGTTTGACCGAGCAGCAGCATGCGACGGCCGGCGAACGCGGCGAGGCGGCGCGCACCTTGCGCGAGAAGGAACTTGCGCTGGCGGCCGTGGCCAAGGACGTGCACGTGCTCGATGACAAGCTCGCCGCGCAGCAGGCGCGGCTGGCACAGCTCGACGAACATCGCCTGGCCCTGGAAACAACGCTGAAGTCGCAGCGCGAGGCGCTCGCCGCGTTGCTGCGCTCGGCTTATGCGATCGGCGATCACGAGGAACTCAAGCTGCTGTTGCAGCAGGACGATGTCGCGGCGATCTCGCGGGTGCTCGCCTATCACCGTTATTTCCAGCGTGCCGAAGTCGGCCAGATCGACCGCCTGCTCGGTGACCTCAAGCAGCTCGCCGACGTGCAGGCGTCGATCGAGGCGGCGACGCGGGAACTGGCGACGACACGCGCGGCGCGCAGCGCCGAGAGCGGCAAGCTCGAAGTCGAGCGCGACGAGCGCGAGAAGCTCGTCGCAGCGATCGATGCGAAGCTGAAGGACCAGGGCGCGCGCATCGCCACCCTCGGCAAGGACGAGACCGCGCTGAGCGAACTGCTGGAACGGCTGCGCGACGTGTTTGCCGATATCCCGAAGCAGCTCGCCGGTGCGGAGCCGTTCGCCTCCGCGCGCGGGCGCATGAACTGGCCGCTGCAGGGCAAGGTCGTCACCGCGTTCGGCGCCAGCGACGAATCCGGCCGGCGCAGCAGCGGCCTGCTGCTCGCCGCGAAGAACGGCACGCCGGTGCGTGCGATCTCGCATGGCCGCGTCGCGTTCGCCGACTGGCTGCGCGGCTACGGTCTGATGATCATCGTCGACCACGGCGACGGCTATCTCAGCCTGTATGGCTGCAACGAGACGCTGCTGAAGGATGTCGGCGACTGGGTCGACGCCGGCGACACGATCGCCAGCAGCGGCGCCAGCGGCGGCGCCAGAACCCCGGGCCTGTATTTCGAACTACGCACGAAAGGGCAGGCGGTCGATCCGCATGGCTGGCTGCGCTGAACGTTTGCGCACGGCGGCGGTCTAGCCTCCATCCCACGCAATAACGGCGAGCGCGCGCGGCACGCATTACACTCGCCTCATCCCAGCGAGGTTTGCCGATGTCCACGTGTTTTTCGTCCACCCGCCGGCTCGCGCCGCTCGTTTTCACGCTCGCGGCCGGTCTGGCGTTCGCCGCCGATCCGCCGCCGCCGGCGCTCGATGCTCCCGATGGCGACGACGCGGCCGCCGATGCGCCCGCGCCGAAGCCCACGGCCGTGAAGGGGACGGTCGATCTGCAGGATATCCGTGCATTCACGGCCGTTTACAGTCTGGTCAAACAAGCCTATGTCGATGATGTCGACGATCATCGGCTGATGCAGCAGGCGATCCGCGGCCTGCTCGCCGGCCTCGATCCGCACAGCGAATACCTCGGCAAGGAACAGATCGAGAACCTCACCGAGGACACCACCGGCAGCTACGCCGGCCTCGGCATCGAAGTGCTGCAGGTCGACGGTACCTTGCGCGTGGTGGCGCCGATCGACGATTCGCCGGCCGAACGCGCCGGCATCAAGTCCGGCGACATCATCGTGCAGATCGACGGCAAGCCGGTGCAGTCCGACGACCTCGAAAGCGCGGTCGCGAGCCTGCGCGGCAAGCCCGGCACCGAGATCACGCTGAACATCCTGCACGAGAAGCAGACCCAGCCGATCGACGTGAAGCTGCGCCGCGAGGAAATCCGCGTCGCCAGTGTGCGCGGCAAGCTGCTCGAACCCGGCTATGCGTATCTGCGCATCAGCCAGTTCCAGGCCGACACCGGCGCACAGCTGCGCAAGCGCATCGAACGCCTGCAGGCCGACAACAAGGCGCCGCTGCGCGGTGCCGTGCTCGACCTGCGCAGCAACCCAGGCGGCCTGCTCACCGCCGCGGTCGAGGTCAGCGATGCCTTGCTCGACGACGGCGTGATCGTGACGACGAAGGGTCGCCTGAAGGAATCGGACCTGAGCTTTCGCGCAACCCCGGGCGACCTGCTCAATGGCGCCTCGCTGGTCGTGCTGGTCGACAACGGTACGGCTTCCGCGGCCGAGATCGTCGCCGGTGCGCTGAAGGACAACCATCGCGCGCTGCTGATGGGGCGCCGCACCTTCGGCAAGGGTTCGGTGCAGACCGTGCTGCCGCTCGATGCCGAACATGCGGTGAAACTCACCACGGCGCGCTACTACACGCCCAGCGGCATTTCGATCCAGGCGGCCGGCATCCAGCCGGATATCGCGCTGGCCGATCTCGCCTTGAGCCAGCGCGACAACGCCGCGACGCCATCGATCGGCGAGCGCGACCTGCGCAACCATCTCAAGGGCGCCGACGAAACTTCCAATCCTGTCGTCACGCCGAATGCGGCCGACCGCGATATCGAGAAGGACTACGCGCTCAACGAAGCGTTGAATGCCCTGAAGGCACTGGCGTTGCGCAGCAGACCGGCGGCGCCGGCACAGCCCGCCAGTCAAAAGCAGGGCTGATCGCGTTTCATCCCCCACTGCAGCGGAGTCATCGGTGAAGAACTATCTGCGCGGCAACCTGCGTTTCATCGCGTTCCTGCTGATGCTCGGCTTCGTGCGCACCGCGGTCGCGGATTGGAATCCGATCCCGTCGGGGTCGATGCGGCCGACGATCCTCGAAGGCGACGTCGTCTTCGTCAACCGGCTCGCGTTCGACGTGAAATTGCCGCTCACCGATATGATCGTGGCGCACACGGGCGCGCCGAAGCGCGGCGACATCGTCACGTTCACGCGGCCGCAGGACGGCATGCGCCTGATCAAACGCATCGCTGCGCTGCCGGGCGACACGATCGCGATGCGCGACAACCGGCTCACGGTGAACGGCGCCGCGATCGATTACGCGCCGCTCGACGACGTCGTCGAAAACCTCGCGCCCGGTCGCGAGGCCAATGCCGAGCACGTGCGCGAAACGTTCGGCACCGATGCGCACACGATCCAGTGGCTGTCGCATGTCGCTTCGCGTTCGAGCTTCGCACCGATCGTGATTCCGCCCGATCAGTACCTGATGCTCGGCGACAATCGCGACGACAGCGAAGACTCGCGCTACTTCGGCTTGATTCCACGCGAACGCCTGATCGGGCGCGCCGAGCGCATCCTCGTCTCTGCCGACATCAAGGACCGCTGGCAACTACGCCTGGCGCGCTTCGGATCGAGCCTGTACCAGTAGATTTTTGCAGCCGATGGATGCGCAGCCCCCCACTCGCTGCGCTCACTTCCCGCGCGGAGGTGCCAGCGGAAACGGCATGATCTTGTCGCCGCTGGCGGCGTCGCGAATCGACAATGCACCGCGCTTGGCGACTTCCTCGACGCGCACGATCGCCTGCATCGGCAGGTGCAGCATCGTGGTGTCCTTGAATTCCTCGCGCAGCCGTTCCTCGGTCGGATCGACGACGAGGCCCTCGCCGGGCGCGTCGAACACGAGCTCGCCGACCTCGGTGAAACCCCACAGCGCACTCGAAGCGACATGGCGCGCGTAGAGCTCGATGCTCTTGCCCTGCGAGAGGAAGGTGACTTTGTAGAGTTTCGGCTTGGGCATTGGAGCGGGAATGGGGAATGGGAATGGGGAATAGTAGAGCGGAACCGTGGGTGCTGGGGGAGTGACTGCCGAGACGCAACGTGCTCAGCTCTTGCGATTCCCGATTCCCGATTCCCGATTCCCGATTCCCGGCCTTAGTTCCTCAGGCGCCGCGCCACTGCCGGTTTCGACAGCAGGGCCAGCACGATGCCGATCACGAAGCCGGCGATATGCGTCCACCAGGCAACCGCACCGAATGCCGGGCCGACGTAGGTGAACAGCAATTGCAGCATCGCCCAGAAGCCGATCAGCAGCGGCGCGGGGATGCGCACGAATTCGAGGAACACGCCGAGCGGCAGCACCAGGCCGAGGCGCGCGCGCGGAAACAGCGCGAGATAGGCGCCGACCACCGCCGACACCGCGCCGCTGGAACCGATGATCGGCGCACTGGTGCCGGCCAGCGTGAACGCGCCGACCAGGTTCGCGAGCGCGCCGCCGATGACGAACATGGCGAGGAAGCGCGCCGAACCGAGGGCACGCTCGGCGGATACGCCGAACACGATCAGGAACAGCAGATTGCCGGTCAGGTGCAGCCAGTCGGCATGGATGAAGATCGCGGTGACCAGGCGCGCCGCGCGCAGTTCCGCCAGCTGCTGCAGCCAGGGCGCGTTCGCATCGAGCAGGGTCGAAGGCACCGTGCCCCAGCGCGTCAGCACCGCGCCGCGTTCGACCGCCGGCATCGAGGCGAGCCAGACGAACACGAAGACGCAGGCGGCGACGATCAGCAGCGTTGCCCACGGTGGACTCGGTTTGCGCCGGCTTGGCAGGTGCACGAACATCGCTGCGGCCGGCCGTGCTCAGCGGCCGTCGCGCGGGTAGACGAATCGCTGGCCTTTGTAGTCGAGCACCATGCCGTCGGCGCGGATTTCCTTCAGCGTGAGGCCGTCGCCGAGATCGTCGCCCTCGACGTGGCGTTCGCCCTTGATGACGACGAAGCGCTGCGTCGGGTCGCCGGCGAAGACGTGCATCGTCATCGCGAGTTCCGGGATGTCCTTGCGCGTGGCGTAGGGCAGTTCCCACACCGACGGCAGTGCAGGTTCCGCGGCGGCCGGCGCCGTGGCGGGCGGCGTGACGGCTGCGGTGGCCGTATTCGCTGCGGCGCTCGCAGGCGCTGCGCTCGTCGGGCTCGGCGCCGCCGGGTTTGCTGTCGGCGCTGGCGCAGTGGTGGCCGCCGGCGCGTTCGCAATTGCAGGCGTGCTGGTGCCGGCGACGCCCGGCTTCGCGGCGTCGGGGGTGGTGGCGGTCGGTGCAGCGAGCGGACGCGCGGGCGCGCTGGCCGGCACCGGGTTGGCCGCTGCCGTGCGATCGTTGCGCTGCGGGTTCTGTTGCGCCGCATCGCCAGGCTTCGCCGTGGCCGCGTTGGCTGCCGCGGCCGCCGCAGCGGCGGCGGGCGTGGTGGCCGGCGTCGTGAAATGCGGCGTCGGTTTCCTGCCGGCACCGGCTGCGACGCCGCGGCCGGCGGCCGGCGGCGTTGCCGACGCTGGTTTCCCAGCATCGACCGGTGCCGCCGGGCTCGTCGCCGCTCTTGGTGCCGGCGCGACCGCCGGCGAACGCGACAGCCACCAGCCGACGCCGAGCGCAATCACGGCGAGCGCGCCGAGCAGCGGCAACAGGCTGCGCCGGCGGCGCAGCGCCTGGACCGGCGAGCCGAGCGTCGGCGCTTCGCCGAGGCGGCGCTGTTGTTCGGATTTCTTCAGTGCTTCGAGAATCAACGACATGGGGTTTCCTGATGCCGCGACGACAATGCCGCGCGGCCAACGACTAAGAATACATGGCGCGTCGGCACGCTAGGCGACGCTCACTCCACCGTCCGCGCCAGATGCGGGCCGGCGTCGTCCAGCGCCGACAGCGCGAACAGCGTTTCCGGCCCGATGATGCCATCGGCCTTGATGCCATAGGTCTGCTGCAGCTTGCGCACGCGCTCCTCCAACTCGGCATCGAACGTGGCCGTGCGCGATTTCGCGCCGGCCGCGCCATCGAAGGTCGCCAGACGATCGACGACCCAGGCGACGCCGGCGTTCGCGTCGCCGCGCTTCAGCGTCGCCGGCACATCGTTCGGCAGCCGCCACAGCGCGATGAAGTCGCCGTTCCACAGCTTGGACAACGAGGCGCGCGCAAGTTCATAGCGTTCGCCGGCCAGATCCAGGCGCACCTTCTCGCGCCCGGCACCTTGCAGCAGCGCGTAGCTCGCCGCGGTCGCGTCGGCGCCCGCGTGGTTCAGCACGAAGATCAGCGGACGGTCGAAGCGCGTCACTTGTTCCAGCGACGCATGGCCGCGCAGGCAGGCGAGTCCCGGCTCGATCAGCGCGGGGCAGCGGCTGGCGTCGCGCACCGACACGCTGTCGGCATCGACCTGCCAGCGCGCGAGCAGCTGGGTGAACGCGGTGAGTTCGGTTTCGGGCGCGCGCGCGAGGGTCGCGTCCAGGCGCTGCGTTTCCGCGTCGACCGCTGCGGCAGCTGCGGCCGGCGCGACTACCGGTGCCGCGACCACCGGCGGCGGCTGGCGCGAGCCGCCCCACCAGGCGATGCCGCCGGCGATTGCCAACAGCACTACGGCAGCCAGTCCCCAGCGCCCGTAGCGGTGCAGCCAGTAACGCGCGTGGCCGGGCAAGGTCTCGTCGGCAGCGCGGTCGACCAGGCGTTCGCCGATGCTGTCCTGCTCGCGCGCGTAGCCGGCCATCAGGGCGCGGTCGGCGATGATGTTGACCAGGCGCGGGATGCCGACGGAGCGCTGGTACAAGGCCTTCAGGCCGAGCCGCGAGAACGGGATGCGCTTGTTGCCGGCGACCGCCATGCGATGGCGCACGTACGCTTCGGTCTCGCCTGCATCGAGCGGCGTCAGGTGATAGCGCGCGGTGATGCGCTGGGCGAGCTGGCGCAGTTCCGGCCGGTCGAGCAGTTCGCGCAGTTCCGGCTGGCCGAGCAGGATGATCTGGAGCAGTTTCTGCGTCGGCGTTTCCAGGTTGGTCAGCAGGCGCACCTGTTCGAGCGATTCGATCGACAGGTTCTGCGCTTCGTCGACGATCAGCACGACGCGCAAGCCCTGCGCATAGGCATCGAGCAGGAACGCGTTCAAGGTATCGGTCAGCGCCTTCAGGCTGCCGCGCTTGCCTTCGATGTCGAGCTTCAATTCCTCGCAGACGGTCTCGACCAGCTCGGCGGGCGTCAGCTTGGGATTCAGCACCAGCGCGACGCGCGTGTTCTCCGGCAATTGTTCAAGCAGCAGCCGGCACAGCGTGGTCTTGCCGGTGCCGACTTCGCCGGTCAACTGCACGAAACCGCCGCTGCCGCCCTTGCCGATGCCGTACAGCAGGTGCGCCAGGGCATCCCGGTGCCGTTCGGACAGGAACACATAGCGCGGATCCGGCGTAATCGAAAACGGCGGTTCGCGCAGGCCGTAATACTCGAGATACATCCCGCTACTTTACCCGACCTCGGGCACGCTGCCGGCCGGATCGTCGAATACGGCCGCGTCCCCACCCTCGGTGGCGGCCGTTTCGAGGCGGCGTTAGAGTGTGATCCGCTTCACGTTCGGCCCATCGATCGGCGGGGGAAGTCATGCATCGACGCAACCAGTTCGGATTCGCGCTCCTGCTCCTGCTCGCGTTCGCCACGGCGGCGCCTGCGCAAACCCTGCCGAGCGGCTTCCAGCGCACCGATCCGATCACCGCACGCAATCAGCCGACCGGGGTGTATTTCGCGCACGACGGCCGCGTGTTCGTGACCGAGAAGGGCGGCCAGATCTGGATCTACCCGAATCTGCTCGCCGCGCCGACGCTGTTCTACGACTTGAGCGAAAAGATCCACACCGTCGGCGACCGCGGCCTGCTCGGCTTCGCGCTCGATCCGCGGTTCCCCGAAGTGCCGGCGGTGTACGTGCTCTACGCCTACAACGGCGGCCTGTTTCCGGACAGCGACCCGGTGCCGTGGGCGCCGCGCTGGACCAGCAATTGCGGCAGCGGCGCCGGCCAGACCGAGCCGACGCCGGCACCGACGCAGGAAGGCGGCTGCGTCGTCAGCGGGCATTTGTCGCGGCTCGATGTCGACGGCGCCGTCGCGACCGGCGAAACCGTGTTGATCGAGGACTGGTACCAGTGGTATCCGAGCCATTCGATCGGCACCTTGCTGTTCGGCGAGGACGGCTATCTTTACGTCGGCAGCGGCGACGGTGCCAGCTACAACTGGGCCGACTGGGGCCAGGGCGTCGGCAACACGACCTATCCGGACCTGCGCTCGCCAACCCTGCAGGGCGGTGCACTGCGCGCGCAGGCGCTGGAGATCCAGGACCAGTACGACAACGGCGACATCCGCCTCAACGGCGCGATCCTCCGGCTGAACCCGGCGACCGGCGCCGGCGCACCCGGCAATCCGCTCGCCGGCGATGCCTCGCCGAACGCGCAGCGCATCCTTGCCTATGGCCTGCGCAATCCGTTTCGCTTCACCCAGCGGCCGGGCACCGGCGAGATCTGGGTCGGCGATGTCGGCTGGAACACCTGGGAGGAAATCAACCGCATCCCCGCGCTGCCGCAAGGTGGCGGCGGCAGTCTGGTGAACTTCGGCTGGCCGTGTTTCGAAGGGCGCGTGCACACCGGCGGCTACAGCAGCGCGAACCTCGCGCTGTGCAACGCGCTGTATGCGAACGGCGACAGCGGCGGGCGCACGCCATGGACGGCGCCCTGGTACACCTATGTGCACCAAGGCAGCTCGGACATCACCGGCCTCGCGTTCTACACTGGCACGACGTACCCGGAGCAGTACCGCAACTCGCTGTTCTTCGCCGACAACAGCCGTTCGGTCATCTTCAACATTCCGTATCTCGACGCCAACGGCGACGGCGTTCCCGACCCGCCCGCCGACGGCAGCGCGACCGCATTCTTCGGCGGCAGCCTGGCGACGGCCGTACAGCTCACCTCAGGTCCCGGCGGCGATATCTTTTTCACCAATATCAACACCGGCAAGATCTCGCGCCTCGCCTACTGCACCGGCTGCAGTTCGGCTGCGCCGGGCAACGTGGCGCCTTCGGCGGCGATTGCGCTCGATGCGGGCTCCCTGGCGGACGGTCCGCCGCGCACGATCGCCTTCAGCGCGGGCAACAGCGTCGATGCGAACAGCGGTGACACGTTGAGTTATGCCTGGGATCTCGACGGCGACGGCAATTTCAACGACGCGATCGGAGTCGGCGCGAGCGCGTTCTTCGCGACGAATGGCGCCCACACCGTGGCGGTGCAGGTGACCGATGACGACGGTGCCGTCGATGTGGCGAGGATGATCGTCACGGTCGTCAATTCCGCGCCGAGCGTGACGATCCTGAGTCCGCTGCCGGGCGATCAATGGGCCCTGGGCGACACCGTCTCGCTGCAAGCCAGCAGCAGCGATGCCGAGCAGGGAACGCTGCCGGACGCTTCGCTGGGCTGGCAGATCTTCCTCGAAACCTGCGCGAATGCGGACTACACCGATTGCAGCGAATCGAGCGTGACCTCGGTGACCGGATCGAATACGCAGTTCCAGGTACCCGCCGCGGTGTTCCCCGCCTACCTGCACATCGTGCTGAGCGGAACCGACGATGGCGGCCTGTCCGCCACGAGCGACGTCGACATCTATCCCTTCACCTCCGCTCTCACCCTGACGACGAACCCGGCCGGCTTGCTCGTCGGCTTCGACGGCTTGCCGGCGCAGGTGGGGCCGCTCACGGGCACCTATATCCGCAACGCGACGGTGAGCATCAGCGCACCGTTGTCGCAATCGGCCGGCGCGATCGATTACCTGTTCGCGAACTGGTCGGATGGCGGTGCCGCCACGCACACGGTGCAGTTGACCGCCGCGGGTGATACGACGCTGATCGCGAGCTACGCGGTCGCCGGCGACTTGATCTTCCGCGACGGCTTCGATCCGTCGGGCTGAGCGTCAACGCGGCCGCGCCGGCTTCCGCCGCGCGACGTCCGCCTGCACCATGTCCAGCTCCGGAACGGTCGCCGCTTGCGCCTCGATCGCCGCACCGGGTGAATGCCCCGGCGCGACCGACTCCGGCGCGTTCGGCTGCGACGGCAGCATGCGCGCCTTGCGCCAGTTGCCGAAGCGGTAGTAGCTGATCGTCATCAGCAGCGAACTCAGCGAGCCGAGCGGATAGCTCCACCAGATCGCGTCGGCGCCCCAACGGCCGATCAGGCCGTACGCGAACGGAATGCGCACGATCCAGAACGCGATGAACAGGATGATCAGCGGCGGCATCACCGCGCCGGTCGAACGCACCACGCCGGACAGCACCATCGATACGCCGAAGAACAGGAACGCCCACACGACGATCATGTTCATATGCTGTGCGATCGCGATCGCGCCGGTGTCTTCGCGCAGGAACAGGCCGAAGGCGGCATGCTCGAACAGATAGATCAGCGCGATGATGCCGCCGCTCATCAGGAAGTTGATCGTGATGCCGCTCATCGCGGTCTTGTGCACGCGATCCCAGCGGCCGGCGCCGACGTTCTGCGCTGCCATCGAAGAAGCGGCCGCGCCGATCGCGAACGCCGGCATCTGGATGTAGTTCCACAACTGCATCGCCGCGCCGAATGCGGCCGTGGTCTGCGAACCGAAGCGGTTCACCAGGCTGATCATCGCGATCATGCTGGAGGAGATCACGATCATCTGCAGTCCCATCGGCACGCCCTTGCCGACCAGCGAACGCAGGATTGCCGGATCGATGCGGAAATAGCGCGTCTCGTCCGCGTGCAGCCAGAGGAAATGCTTGCGCCGGTACAGGTGCACGAGCAAAGCGACCAGGCTGACCACGTTCGCGATCAGCGTCGCGGTCGCGGAACCGGCGATGCCGAGGCCGGGAATCGGCCCGATGCCGAAGATGAAGACCGGGTTCAACACGATGTCGAGTCCGACCGACAGCAGCAGGAAGTAAAACGGCGTCTTCGAATCGCCCGCGCCGCGCAACGTCATCATCACGAACGAGTACAGGAACATCGGCGTGATTGCGATGAAAATGATGCGCAGGTAGCTGATCGCGAGCGGCAACGCGTCCTGCGGCGTGCGCATCCAGGCCAGCAGCGACGGCGCCAGGAAGAAGCCGAGCAGGGACGCCGCGACGGCGACCAGGCCGAAGAAGCTGGCGCTGGTGCCGACGACGCGCTTGGCCTGTTCCATGTTCTTCGCGCCGATGCTCTGGCCGACCAGGATGGTCGCCGCCATGCCGACGCCGAACACCGCGCCGAGCAGGAAGAACAGGATCGTGTTCGCGTTAGAGGTTGCGGTCAGCGCCGCTTCGCCGAGGAAGCGCCCGACCCAGACCGCATTGACCGAGCCGTTCAACGACTGCAGCACGTTGCCGGCGAGGATCGGCAGCGAGAACACGAACAAGGTCTTCAGAATCGCGCCTTCGGTCAGCGCGGTATTCGGCTTGGGCGGTGCGGACATCGGGATTCCGGCTCTGCGAAGGCGCGCTCGTCGGGCGCGGCGGTGGTTCGTGCGGCGCCGGCATCGCTGTCGTCGCGAGCCGCGTCCGCACGCATCGCGTTATGATGACAGATTGCCGATCGCTTCGAGCCGTGGCTGGCGCGCGCTCGTCGTGCGTTTGCAAAATCTTTTCGTCGTCGCCTGCATCGATCGGCAGGGTCGTGGCGACGCCTTGTCACGTCGCGCCAGAGACCCTTGCTGGGAAGATGGGAGTGAGGCTGCTGCGCTCTAACGGGCGCCCCTCCATCGACCTCGACATCCGGCCTTGATATCCGCGCGGCCGCACCCACGCTGATACGTCACTTCGCGCCGCGCTCCCAACAACCAGCGAATCCTTCGCCGCGCCGTCCGCGCGCGGCGAGCCTGCCCCAGGGAAATCCATGCGTCCCGAGTTCCTCAAGACAGCGGCCGTGCTCGGTTTGCTGACCGCGATCGGTCCGTTCGCGATCGATATGTACCTGCCCGCGCTGCCATCGATCGGCGCCAGCCTGCATGCGAGCAGTGGCGCGACGCAGGCGAGCCTGATGGTGTTCTTCCTGATGATGGGGCTTGGCCAGCTCGTCTACGGACCTGCTTCGGACATCTTCGGGCGCAAGGCGCCGCTGTACTTCGGCCTGGCGATGTTCGCGATCGGCAGCCTCGGCTGCGCGCTCGCGACCGACATCCAGACGCTGATCGCGTTCCGCGTCGTGCAAGGCATCGGCGCCTGTGCCGGCATGGTGATCTCGCGCGCCGTGGTGCGCGACCTGCATACGGGGCCCGACGCCGTGCAGATGATGTCGCTGCTGATGCTGGTCTTCAGCGTATCGCCGATCCTCGCGCCGCTGGCCGGCAGCCTGGTGATCGCGTGGACGAGCTGGCGCGGCATCTTCTGGACCGTGCTGGTCGCCGCGCTGATCGGCCTCGTGCTGCTGCGGCTGTACCTGCCGGAAACGCGCCATCGCCATCTGCGCGCGGACAGCACGATCCGCGGCGCGCTCGGCGCGTATCGCGAACTGCTGGGCGATCCGACCTTCCTCGCGCTCAGCTTCACCGGCTCGTTCGGCGTGTCGAGTTTCTTCGCGTATCTGTCGACCTCGTCGTTCATCCTGATCGAGCACTACGGCCTGACGCCGACGCAGTACAGCTTCTTCTTTTCGATCAACGCCGCCGCCTTCATCGGCGCCGCGCAGTTCAACGGCGCGCTCGCGCGCCGCTTCGGCATGCGCGGACTCGTGCGCGTCGCGGTGACCGGCTACATTGCGGCGATCGCCAGCCTGTTCGCGCTGTACCTCGCCGGCGTCGACAGCCTGGTCGTGCTCGCCGTGCTGCTGTTCATCGGCTACGGATTCCTCGGCATGGTGATCCCGAACATCACCGTGCTCGCGCTGGAGGAACACGGCGCGATCGCCGGCACCGCGTCGGCGCTGATGGGCACGCTGCAGTTCGTCACCGGCGCGATCGTGATGACGATCGTCGGCCGCTTCCTCAACGGCACCGCGATGCCGATGGTCGCCGGCATTGCGGTCTGCGCGCTGATCACGTTCACGCTCGCGCAGGTGGCGTTGCGGCGGCGTGCACCGGTCCATGCCACGGACGAACCGGCACGGCGCGAAGGGAGTCTGGATATCTCGCGCGATTGATACATTGCCGGAGCGGCTGACGCAGGCGACCCACTCGATCGACGTCGAAGCGGTGCCGCCGGCGACTCTCTCATCTCAATCGACGTCATTCCCGCGAGGCGCTTCTCAACAGCGAAGCGGGTCAAGGGGAATGACGAGAAAGGGACGGGGAAGCAAGAAGAGGGAAGCAAGAAGCGGAACGAAAAGCCGGCGGAATCGATGGGAAGCGCCGCCGAATCCATGCCGCCTCAGCGACTGTCCTTCTTGATCCGCACCCGCTTCGCCAGCTTCTCCGGCGGCGCTTCGCCGCCGGAGAACAGTGCGATCGCCGTGCGCGCAACTTGTCCGGTGTCGTAATACGCATACGCGCCAACACCGATGGCGCCGATGATCGGCAGCCAGCGCGCGATGCCGCGGCCGGCGAGGCGCTTCGAAAGGCCGATGCCGATCTTCGCTGCGATGCGTTCGAGCGCGCGCAGCGGCAAGTCCTGAATCAGCAGGCGCGCGCCGACCTGCACGCCGATGTCGCGCATCGCCTGCGCCGCGGCGTGGCGGAACAGGCAATACAGCATGTGCGACTTGGTCAGTTCCGCGCTGACGCCGTAGGCGCCGGCGATATCGGCGACCATCTGGCTCTGGATGCGCCAGATCGCGACCAGCTCCGGCACGATGGTGAGCCAGCCGAACGGACCGGGCGGCAACGCCAAGGTGCCGGCCGCGAGGGCGGCCTTGTTCGCTGCCGCCGCTGCGATCGCGCGCGCGCGATGATCCGGTCCGCGGCTCTTGTGTTCCTCGGTATTCGGCACGCGGCCGGCGATGTCGAGAATCGCGCGCGTCAGGCGATCGCTCAGCGGGCTGCCGTTTTCGCCTTCGACGCGTCGTGCGGGTACTTGACTCGCCATGGCGGCGGCTCCGTGATGCGGTGGTCCGATGGTGGCCGCTCGACGCTGACGCCACAAGGCATGTGCTGTGGCATCGATACCTGCGGTTCAGTGAGCCTGGCACGCGACACGTTGTTGGGGTGCCGCTGGATTGCGCGTGACCCGCTCCGGACGTCGAAGAGCGCGGCGCCGCCGTCCCGTCAATGCCGCTTGAAGTACTGCACCTCACGCTCGTGCTTTTCGGCCGCCGCGCGATTCGGGAACGTACCGAGGTTGCGCCGCTTGCCGGTCTTCGGGTCGGTCTTGCGCGAGTAGAGTCGATACTCGCCGGATTTGAGTTTGCGGATCATCGCGCGTCCTTCGTCGTGGCTGCGGAACTCCGCGGTGGCTGCGGAACTCCGCGAAGCTAGCGCGTGAAACCTTAACGCGTCCCGCGGACTCGGCGCGGCCTTCAGCGACGAGAACGCATTGGAAGCGGCCGGCGCGAGCCGCGACTCAACCCACGCACGCTCGCGCTGCGTGTGCAGTTCGTGTCGGCCGCGACGCGCTGCGTGAGGGTTCGCCGCCTGAGAATCGCCATCCGCTGCGAGGCCCAGCCAGGCCCTCAACAGTTCGCATATTTCCAGTTGCGCGCCTTGCCTTCGGCGAGCCACTCGATCGTCGTCGCCAGGCGCTTCGCTCGCGTCTCTTCGCGCTTTGCCTCGGTGATCCATTCGATGTACTCGCGCCGATGACTCGGGCTGAATGCGTCGAAAGTCTTGCGCGCTTTCGCGCTCTTCTTCAGCGCCGCGGCAAGATCTTCGGGCACCTCGGCCGCCGGCTTCGGCACCGCTTTCATGCGCGGCGCGGTCGCGGCGGCAAGGTGCTGCTCGACCGCCTTCTTGACGTAGCCGATCAGCACCTTCCTCGATGGCAGATCGGATACGCTTGTCAGGCGCCCGAACTGACCCATCGCCTCGTCGCTGCCCGCTTCGCCGACGACCTGGCGGCCTTTCCAAAAACCGAACGCGCAGTGCTGCTTGAACGCGGCCATATTCGCGAACGGGCGGCCGTCGAGCAGGAAGAACGGCATGCCCCACTTGATCGTCTCGACGACATCGGGCCTGGCGTCGTGCAGCACTTCGCGCAGATGGCTGAGGATCGGCTGCGCGAAGGGCGCCGACTTCGCGATATAGGCGTCAATACGTGCGTCGCTGTTCATGCGCGTCTCCCTGGAGCGTGAAGCCAGTCAACTGTTCGAGGCGCGAGCCGCGCATAAGCACCCGATCTGCGCGGCGTCAGCACGGCCGCAGTACGGTTGAGCTGAGTCGCTCGCCAGCGCATGCATTGCCTTCTCCGGACATACTCTGCCGCAGCCGCGCGGCGTCTACAACGTCGCGCGCGGCGACGACCATTCGGCCTGCGTGGCTGCCAGTACGCGCGCCTATCGAGAACGCGCGTCGCGCCTCATGCGACCGCGCTGCCGCAATCTGAACCGTTCATACGCGCCCGCGCGCCGCGCGGCATCATCGGTCTCATCATGGAACTCTCCGCCAAGCTCGCCCTGCTGGCCGATGCCGCCAAATACGATGCCTCGTGCTCGTCCAGCGGCGGGCAGAAGCGCGACTCGCGCGGCAGCGGCGGCATCGGCTCGAACGAAGGCATGGGCATCTGCCACGCCTACGCGCCGGACGGGCGCTGTATTTCGCTGCTGAAGATCCTGCTGACGAATTTCTGCATCTACGACTGCGCCTACTGCATCAACCGGCGCAGCAGCAATGTGCAGCGCGCGCGCTTCAGCGTCGCCGAGGTGGTGCAGTTGACGCTGGATTTCTACCGGCGCAACTACATCGAAGGCCTGTTCCTGTCGTCCGGCATCATCCGCAACTCCGACTACACGATGGAATTGCTCGTGCAGGTCGCGCGCAGCCTGCGCGAGGACCACCGCTTCGCCGGCTATATTCATCTGAAGACGATTCCGGACGCCTCGCCCGAACTGCTCGCCGACGCCGGCCGCTGGGCGGATCGCCTCAGCATCAATGTCGAGATGCCGACCGAAATCGGCCTGAAGACGCTCGCTCCGGAAAAAGACCACCGCGACATCCGCCAGGCGATGGGTCGCCTGCGCCTGTCCATCGACGAAGCCAAGGCCGAGAAGAAAGCGCCGCGCTTCGCGCCGGCCGGGCAAAGCACGCAGATGATCGTCGGCGCCGATGCATCGAGCGATCGCGACGTGCTGACGACCAGCACCAACCTCTACGCCAACTACCGCTTGAAGCGCGTCTACTACTCCGCGTTCAGTCCGATCCCGGATGCGTCGAAAGCGCTGCCGCTGCGCCCGCCGCCGCTGGTGCGCGAGCATCGCCTATACCAGGCCGACTGGCTGATGCGCTTCTACGGTTTCGCGGTCGGCGAGATCGCGCCGGACGGCGACAGCGGCATGCTCGATCTCGACGTCGATCCGAAGATGGCGTGGGCGCTGCGCCATCGCGAGCAGTTTCCGGTCGACCTCAATCACGCGCCGAAGGAACTCTTGCTGCGTGTGCCCGGCCTCGGCGTGCGCACCGTGCAACGCATGCTGCGCATGCGCGCGCATCGCGCACTGCGCTACGACGACCTCGCCAAGCTGCGCCTGCCGCTGCGCAAGCTCGCGCCGTTCGTCACCACGGTCGACTATCGGCCGCGCGCCGAGCACGACAGCGTCGCGCTGCGGCCTGCGGTCGCGCCGCCACGCCAGGCGGATCTGTTCGGCCACTGATGCGGCAGGTCATCTTGCACGACGGCGGCGATTTCGCCGAGTGGCGCGCGCAGGCGCGTGCGCTGCTGCGCGAGGGCATCGAACCGTCCGAGGTGCATTGGCAGGTCGGTGACGCGGTCGGGCTGCTGCCGGTCGAACCGGCACGTGCGGCGACTGCTCGCGCCGGCACCAGCAACGCAGGCGCGGCGGTGCCGCGCGACTTCCTCGCGCTCGCCGACACCGTGCTCGCGCACGCCGATGCGCGCCGTCATGCGGTGCTGTACCGCTTGCTCTGGCGGCTCGCGCACGGCGAACGCCATCTGCTCGGCATGGTCACCGACGATGACGTCGCCTGGGCCGAACGCGCGGCGAAGGCAGTACGCCGCGACCTGCACAAGATGAAAGCGTTCGTGCGCTTTCGCGAAGTGCAAGGCGAGCAAGGCGCCGTGTTCGTCGCTTGGTTCGAACCCGCGCACGACATCCTCGTGCGCGTCGCGCCGTTCTTCGTGCGCCGCTTCGCCGGCATGCATTGGTCGATCCTGACGCCGCTGCGCAGTGCGCACTGGAACGGCGCAGCGTTGACCTTCGACGCCGGCGCGCTGCGCAGCGACGCACCGAGCGACGACGCGCTCGAAGACCTCTGGCGCACCTACTACGCGAACATCTTCAATCCGGCGCGGCTGAAGGTTCAGGCGATGGAGCGTGAAATGCCGGTGCGCTACTGGAAGAACCTGCCCGAGGCAAGACTGATACCCGGCTTGATCCAGAGCGCATCGTCGAGGATGGATGCAATGGTGCGCAAGGCTCCGACCACTCCGAAGAAGATCGTGCCGGCGCCGGCCGAGCGCACGCCGATCGCGCTGCCGGCCGGCAGCCTCGCGCAGCTGCGCCGCGAGGCGAAGCACTGCAAGGCGTGCCCGCTATGGCAACCCGCCACGCAGACCGTCTTCGGCGAAGGCCCGGCCGACGCGCGCATCGTCGTCATCGGCGAGCAGCCCGGCGATCAGGAAGACTTGGCCGGGCGACCCTTCGTCGGGCCCGCCGGCCAGCTGTTCGACCGCGCTCTCGCGCAGGCCCGCATCGAACGCGACACGCTCTACATCACCAACACGGTCAAGCATTTCAAGTTCGAACCGCGCGGCAAGCGCCGCCTGCATGCGCGCGCGAACGCGATGGAACAAGCCGCCTGCCGCCAATGGCTGCTGGCAGAACTCGACCGCATCAAACCCGCGGCGATCGTCTGCCTCGGCGCGATGGCGGCGCAGGCGATCTTCGGTGCGAGTTTCAAGCTGATGCAGCAGCGCGGCGAATGGATCGCGCTCGACGACGGCACGCAGGCGTTCGCGACCGTGCATCCGTCCTACCTGCTGCGCCTGCGCGACGCCGGCGAGCGCCAATCGGCGTTCGACACGTTCGTGCGTGACCTGGAGCTGATGCACAAGATTCCGAAGTAGAAGGCGCGGCGAAGCGCAGCCGGTCATCCATTTGCTTCTCGATGTTCGCGCTTGCAAACGCTGGCGCCGCCCCATACCATCCATGTGGATGGTTTACGGATGGATGAAAATGCCCAGCAAAGCGACTGACCTGACGCCAAAAACGTCCGAGAGCGAAAAAATCACCATCAATCTCGGCTATGTCGACCTCGGCCAGATCGACCTGCTCGTGCAGGAAGGCTTCTATTCGAACCGCACCGATTTCATCCGCACCGCGATCCGCAACCAGCTCGGGCGGCACGACGACGCGGTCAGCAAGACCGTCGCGCGCCATCGGCTCGATCTCGGCCTGCGCCGCTACACGCGCAAGGATCTGGAAGCGGCCAAGGCCGCCGGCGAACTGCTGCATATCCAGGTGCTCGGCCTAGTCGCGATTGCGTCCGACGTCACGCCGAAACTGGCGCGCGACACGATCGGCTCGCTGCGCGTCCTCGGAGCGCTGCAGGCCGACCCGGCGATAAAGGCCGCACTCGCGGACCGCATCCACTGACGCAGCGCCCGGCGAACGGCCGGGCACATCGCATCGCTTCGCGATCCATCGCGCCGCACGCGCGCCACATCTCTCTTATCGGAATCCCTCATGAAATCGTTACCCTCCATCGACATGGCCGCCGTGACCCGCCTGACGCGCGAAGGCCGTCTCGACGACGCCATGCGTCTGCTGCAAGGCGGCAGCGTCGCCGACGTAGCGCCCGACGCCGCGTGCCATCGTGCGAACGTCACGGACGACGCAGCGCAGATCATCGACATGCAGCCGCCGTCGGCAGAGAACGGCGGCGCGTGGACTGCGCCCACGGCGTCCACACCGTCAGACGCACCGCCCGCCGCCGCGCAACCCTCCGCATCCGCCCAACCGTCCGCACCGCCGCCATCGTCACTGCGCGCCACGCTGGAACGCGTATTGAAGCCGCGCATCCGTGTCGGCAACGCAGCGGAACGATCGGCCGACCCGCTGCCACCCGGTGCGCGCTTCGAGCAACGCAGCTTCGGTACTGCGCTCGCCAATCGCAGCTACAAACTCTACGTGCCGAGTTCTTACGATGGAGCGCCGCGCGCGCTGCTCGTGATGCTGCACGGCTGCACTCAGTCGCCGGACGACTTCGCGCGCGGCACGCGCATGAACGCGCTGGCCGAGGAACACGGCTTCCTGGTCGTCTATCCGGCGCAGTCGCCCACGGCAAACTCGTCGAAATGCTGGAACTGGTTCAACGCGGCCGACCAGCAGCGCGACCACGGCGAGCCCGCATTGATCGCCGGCATCACGCGCGAGGTGATGCACGAGTTTGCGATCGACCCGCGCCGCGTCTATGTCGCCGGCTTGTCGGCCGGCGGCGCGATGGCCGCGATCCTCGGTGCGGCGTATCCGGAGTTGTATGCAGCCGTCGGCGTGCATTCGGGCCTCGCGCCTGGCGCCGCGCGCGATGTGCCGTCGGCGTTCGCGGCGATGCGCAGCGGCGGCAGCGCGCCTGCGACGGCATCAGCGCGCAACGTGCCGACCATCGTCTTCCATGGCGATGCCGACACCACCGTCGTACCGCTCAATGGCGACCAGGTCGCGGCGCACGCGCGCGGTACGGCGCCGCTGCGACGGCAATCGAACAGCGGCAGCTCGGCCGGCGGCGTCACCTACACGCGCAACGTCGAATCGACCGACGACGGCCGCGTGCGGCTGGAGCAATGGCTGGTGCACGGCGGCGGACATGCCTGGTCCGGCGGTGATGCAAGCGGCACGTTCACCGCGCCGCTCGGGCCGGATGCGAGCCGCGAGATGCTGCGGTTCTTCAAAGAGCAGGCGCACGCGAACTCGACCGGTTGATGCGCGAGCGGGCGCGCGGTGATGCGCGCCGGCAGCTCGGATCGATCCGTCATCGGCGCCCGTCCGTTCGGACTACGCCGAATACCCAGGCATGTGTAAACGCCGGCGGTTGACGCGCGAGCGAGCGCCGAGCGCGCTCGCAGCTCAGGCTGTTACGTTACCAGCGTCAGTCTGCTCGGATCGAACGCCGACACATGTGCGATGCCGGGGGCTTGCGCAAAAACACGACGCACGCCGACGCAGCCGACGCGATGCGCAAGTCCCCACCCTCAACGCAGATTCACCTGCGCCACCTTGTCCTTGAACTCTTCCTTCGGATCGACACCGAACAGCAGCTTCACGCCGGCGAGCAGGCTCGACGCATCGATCCACACCTCGGCGCTTTCCGCGTCCAGCCGCAACAGGGTCAGCTTCGGATCGTCCTTGCCGCCCTCGAACCACGCGGCGACCCAGCGGTTCCACAAGCGATCGATCGTCGCGCGATCGTTGTGCACGCTCAGCGTGCCGTGGATGCTCGCGAACACGTCGTGACCCTTGCTCGAAAACGCCGCGGTCGCGCGGTTGTGCTGGCCGAGCAGCGAGACCAGCGTGTTGTCGGTCGAGGTGAAGAACCAGAGCGGGCTCTTGTGATCTTCCACCTGCGCCGTCATCGGCCGCGCATGGCCGTCCTCGGCGCCGTCGAGGCCGAGCATGATCGTGCGGTCGGATTCGAGCGCCTTCCAGAACTTCTGTTCGATGTCGTGCTGGGTGTTGGTCATCGCATGTCTCCAGGCTGGCCCGGCGACGTGCCGGGCGATGAATCGAGCGAGCCATGCTGGGTGCGCGGCGATGGCCTCGCGGTGAATGCGTGGTACGGGAAAAGGGCAAGGTTCAGCCGCGCGCGGCGCCCGATTCCGAGCTGGGTTGGTGCGACCAAGCCGCACGCCGAAGAGCACGGTCACACGCCTCAATGCTTCGTGGCCGACGCGTCCGGCACCTTCTGCGGCAACCTCGGCTGCCGCTGCGGCGGTCCTTCGCCATTCTCAAACTGTTCTAGCGCAATCACCCTGCCGGCGGCGTCGTGCACGACCGTGAAGTAGTCGAGCACTTCATCGAAATACAGCTCGTCCGCCGACGCCGCGAGCAGCGCATGCGGCCCGCCGCCCTCGCGCTGCGTGTACAGCTTGCCGTCGCGCACGCCGACGCTGCGGTGCACGCCATCGCCCATGTCGTAGACGCCAACCAGGGCCTGCATCTGCGCGTTGCTGAGTTCGATCGCACGACGCTGCGGATACGGCTTGCCGAGCGCATCGGCGGCGAGGCGCGTAGCGAGCAATTCGACGTCGGGCGAGCCGCTGTCGCTGTTGCTGAGCACGACGACGGTGATCGCGGCGGCCGGCAGGTACAGCGTTTCCGCCATGAAACCGGGAATGCGACCGCCGTGCTCCAAGGCGCGTTCGCCGCGCAGCGTGCGCGTGGTCACGCCGTAACCATAGTCGGTCGGCTTGCCCGACGGCGTCGGCAGCGGCGTGATCAGGCGATGGTAATGCGCGGCATCGAGCAGCTTGCCGGTGTGCAGCGCGCGCAACCAATGGAACAGATCGTCGAGCGTCGAAACGAGGCCGCCATCCGCGCCGGGCTGGGTCATGCTGATGTACATCGCGTTCGCCGTGTGCCCCTGTTCGTCGATGCTGTAGCCGGCAGCGCGGCCCGGAATCAGCGCCTGCTCGCCGCCGTAGCCGGTGTGCGTCAGCGCCAGCGGCGCCAGCAACCTGCTCGCGGATGCCCTCGTACCAGGGCTTGCCGGTCACCTTCTCGATGATCGCGCCGACCAGCACGTAGCCGGAGTTGTCGTATCGGAAATCCGTGCCCGGCGCGAACTCGACGGGTTGATCCTTGAACACCGCGATCAGCTGCTCGGTATCGAGGTCCGCGCGGATCGGCGCGCCCATGTAGCCCTCGATGTCGGTATAGCTCTTGATGCCCGAGGTGTGATTGAGCAGCTCGTGCACGGTGATGTGATTGCCATTCGGATAATCCGGCAGGAACTTCGAGAGCGGATCGTCCAGCGACAGCTTGCCGTGCTGCGCCAGCATCAGCACGGTCGCGGCCGCGAACTGCTTGGTCACCGAGCCGATGCGGAACACCTGATCGGCACGCGCAGCGGCACGCCGAGTTCCATCTGCGCCATGCCACGGGCGCCGCGGAAAATCACCTGGTCGCCGCGAGCTACGAGGACCGCCGCGCCCGGCGCATCGGCTTGTGTCGCCTGGTCGAGGCGCTGCTGGGCCTAGCGCGCTAGCTCTGCGGCCGGCGGCGGCTCCGCGGCGATAGCTGCGTGCAGAGCGAGCAGCAGCATCCATCCCGCATACGCGTCGCGCGTCGTCGCGCCGACTGTCGTCGCACCCGCCACGCAATCGGCGCATGTGCAGTCGCCGGCTCAAGTGAGCAACGAGCAAGCAGCGGCCCACGTCCGCGCTCAATCGGACGCCGAGCTGAAGGAATGGCAGCGCAAGAATGCTGAGTCGATGAAAATACCCAAAAAGACAACGCCCGAAGTGCGCTAAGGCGGCGGATTGGGCGTGGCGTCAGCGCCGACATACGGCTACGGCGTCACCGCTTCAGCCACTGGCGTTCTGACGAATCTCATCCGCGATTGCCAGTGCGAAAATTACAAATACGCGGTCCAGTCCGCACAGCGTCTTGATGGTCATCGAGTTGGAGCGAGGTTCGAGCGGATATTGCGCGGCGCACCGAGGCGCGGAGTGAGCGGCGCTACAGCGGTAGGCGCAACCGCCGGCAGTCCGTTGCTTGGCTAACGCGGCGGCATCGCGATCGCGTGCGGAGGTTGTGGGCTCGATCCCCGCCCATTCACCGTTGAATCGGCAGTTGTGGCGCTCGTCTTGCGCGGGCGGGTAAGTGCCGGGTACAGGCATGCGCCACCGGAATGATTCGGGAAAGCGCGCCTCGCGGCCCGCGCGAACAGCTTTGTCCGAGCCATCCGAATATTAAACGTCGGGCAATCTGCGGCTACATCGCCAATCTATTGTCACAAAGATCTACATGGAACTGGCGGATGCGATCCTACGCGGAAGGCTCGTCGTGATAGGGTTTGGACGTCTGGGGAACAGGCGCCTAATGGATATTAATCATGTCAGGACTTTCAGAAAAGGCGTTTACAGCAATGGGTTCGGTCGTATTCGGCGCAGCTGCGCTGTTCAGCCCGATCGCCCAAGCCATCACGGTGCACCATCATGTCATCACACAGACATCGACCGGTATGATCGATACGGTGTACGACAGCGCTACCCACGTGCACTCGGTCAATACCTTCGTCAATGCGCGCTCCGCGCCGGTCTTGATCGCGGCAAGAACGAGCTTCATCGCGCCTTCGGACGATAAGACAAGCGGAGCATGGTCGATCGACCCGACGTCGTTCCCGGCAGCGATTCCCGTGCAGACGGACGCCGACGGCAATCTCGTCAACGACGCCAATATCATTGACGTACCGCAGACGCCTCCGAACGTGCCGGTGGGCGGCTACAACGGCCCGGTCATACAGACGTATATTTCCTATGGCCAGAATGGAGCGCCGAAGAATACGTTGTACGTCCAGTTCTGGTACTCCAATGGTCTGCTCGACACCATCACCGTGCAGACCTCGCCACCACCCGCGGGCGGCGGCGGCGGAGGCTGCGGCGGCACCGGCCAGCGGCCGTGTCCCGATCCGGACAAAGAAGCGTCGTAGATCGGGGAAAACAGCACAATAGATTGAGGCCCGCGGTCGACGAATTGCGGGCCTCTTCGCAACAGGGTGAGCTACAGATTTTTCAACCACGCTTCGAGCGGTGATCGCTCAGCACGAGCGGCTTCAAGAACACAAGCCATCGATCGGATTCCTGGGCTGGATGGAGAGTTGGGAATGAACCTATCGACGTACGGCTCTCTACGCATCGCAACCCTGCTTTTCTTCGCCGCTTTCACTTCGCGCGCTCACGCCTTCGACTTTCCTAAGCAGCATTGCGGTGACATCGTGGACATCGCACTCAACGATGTCGATCCACGCATCGTCGAAGCCGTGCGCAAGCGAAGCGGCTTCGCGAACGCGGAGTACACGGTCCGAAGGCAGCACTGCGACGACGGCGAAGTGATCTTCTTCGAAGCGATGGGCAAATATCACAACCCCGGCTTCCACTGGCTGGTGCTGGTCTCGCCGAAGAAGACGTTCGAGATCGTTAGCGGGGCGTAAGCGGCTGCCCATCCTTCGCCCAGCATCGTCCAAGCTGCACATTGGCCCTGACGTTGCGCGCCGCTACGGATCGATGCGCTGCCGAAACTCGGCAAGCCTTCCGGCCTGATGCATCACTGCAGCGAGGGCAATCCGCGCACCGAAGCGCTGTTCGTGGCCGGCGGGCGCATGTTCCGCCTGGTGTTCGTTTCCCCGGCGGAACCGAGCGATGACGAACGCGCTGCGCTGGTGGAGCTGGCGCAGTTTGCTGCGCGCAAGTAGCGCGGACTGGAAGGAAAGCGATTGCGCGGCCTTATTGCGGCGCTGGCGATTCGCACCGGTCGCTTCTTTCGGCTTGCGCTTCGCGCAACCATTGCGCGCGTGCACGCTCGTCGCGCCACAGCCACCGACGGCGAGACGCTTCGGCAGTCACTCGACGCCCGCGCTCGATGCCCTCGACAGAAGGACGAATCAGGCCCATGCGGAGCCGCAGATCAGATCAGCAGATCTTCGTAAAGCGCCCCGTACGGACTGCTCGAATAGGCCATCTGGATTTCGAGAATCCACGCGTCCGGCGTCGGCGCGCGGTCGAAAGCGCCGAGCTTGCCGCCGCCGATGGAAAAACGGATCAACCGCATGCGGACCCGCAGATCAGATCAACAAATCTTCGTAAAACGCCCCAAACGTGCGGCTTGCATCGGCAATCTGTATTTCGAGTATCCACACGCCCGGCGTCGGCTCGCCGTCGAAGGCGCCGAGCTTGCCGCCGCGATGGATCGAATGCGGGTAGTCGCCGACGCGGTGGCCTTTCACGCCGAGATTGAGCATCCAGCCGAGCTCGACGGCACGTTGCGCGGCGTAGGCGTACAAACTCGGGCCCGACAGGCGATCCTGCCGCCACTTCGCGCTGACATCCTCGAACAACAGCTTCGCCGTCGCCGCGCACGCGGCCTTGCCGGCGTCCGCGCCGGTCGTGAAGGTCGCGCCCACATCGCCTTCGTGGCCGTCGAAGACCGGGCCGATGTCGATGAAGTAGATGTCGTCCTCGCCGAGCACGGGGTCTCCGTCCGAGGTCTGCGAAAACGTCTTGGTCGTGTTGCTGCCGAAGCGGATGTGCGTCGGATGCCAAAGCCGTTCGCAGCCGAGGTCGTCGAGGATGCGGCGCGCCTGTGCGCGCGCGTCCGATTCGCGCAGTCCCGGTCGGAACGTTTCGGCCATGCGCTCGACCGCCTGCCAGGACAACCGGCTCGCGGACAGCATGCGTTGCAGGTCGAAACGCTCGCCCACGCGTTCCCTGGCGTCCATCGTCAACTCAGTAGTTTGCGGATGCAGGGAGTTTAGCGCCTGGTCGATCGGGGTCAGGTACTGACGGCGCGCGCGTGCCGACCCGCAACAAAGGTGCGGCAGCGCTTGCCAGCTGGCCTGCGGCGACAGGGTGTCGGACCAGGGCAAGCGCCGCCGCAAGGCGGTACGGAGGGCGCCGCGGCCGAGCGGAAGGCTTGCGCCGGCTCGGATCGCGCCCGCGGGCGCCCTTGTATTCAACTACGCGATTGCGCGCGAAAAAGGGCCAAAGAGATGCGGCGGCAATCGTTTCGCCCGCCAGCGCCCGCCTGGCGCAAGCGCACAAAATGACTTCGCCACCGCGGCCCTTATGAGGGGCGCACAGCGGCCCCTTGTTCGCGCCAGAATAGGCCAAATCTAAGGGCACCTAGCCGCCACGATGACCATCCGTGGCGCCGCGGCCGGGTTCCCGGTCGCGATCGTTCTACCGACCACTGGAGAATCGTATGCCGAAGTACGAAAAGAACGCCGCGGCGATCGCCAAGCTGTCGCCGGAGCAGTACCGCGTGACCCAGGAAGGCGCGACCGAGCGTCCGGGCACCGGCCCCTTGCTCGACAACCACGAGCCGGGCATCTATGTGGATATCGTCTCGGGCGAGCCTTTGTTCGCCTCGTCGGACAAGTTCGAATCCGGCTGCGGCTGGCCGAGCTTCACCAAGCCGATCGAAGCGGTCAACGTCAACGAACTGCGCGACACCACGCACGGCATGGTCCGCACGGAGGTGCGCTCCAAGCACGGCGACAGCCATCTCGGCCACGTGTTCGACGACGGTCCGCGCGATCGCGGCGGCCTGCGCTATTGCATCAACTCGGCCTCGCTGCGTTTCGTCCATCGCAAGGACATGCAGGCCGAAGGCTACGGTGATTATCTCGATCAAGTGGAGGACGTGCGATGAGCCAAGAACGTGCAGTACTGGCCGGCGGCTGCTTCTGGGGCATGCAGGACCTGATCCGCCGCCACGAGGGCGTGATTTCCACACGCGTCGGCTACACCGGCGGCGACGTGCCGAACGCGACTTATCGCAATCACGGCAATCATGCCGAGGCGATCGAAATCATTTTCGACCCGGCCAAGACAAGCTACCGGGACATCCTGGCACTGTTCTTCCAGATCCACGATCCGAGCACGCGCAATCGCCAGGGCAACGACATCGGCGAGAGCTACCGCTCGGCGATCTTCTACACCAGCGCGGAACAGAAGCGCGTGGCGCTCGACACCATCGCCGATGTCGACGCGTCCGGCCTGTGGCCGGGCAAGGTGGTGACCGAGGTCGTGCCGGTCGGCGATTTCTGGCAGGCCGAAGCGGAACACCAGGACTACCTGCAGCATTTTCCAAATGGCTACACCTGCCATTTTCCACGCCCGAACTGGAAGCTGCCGGTCAGGGCGCGCGAGGCGGCGGCGCGCGCCTGATACGCGAGCTTGCGAGGCAGATCGGTTTGAACCGGCGGATGCATTTGCGTCCGCTTTTTTTTGAGTACCCCATTAGTGGTGGCATCCAGACCCTGGTTGTCCGACTCCCGCGCTCGTCGTCTGCATCCCGAATTCGCGGCCCGACGCCTCGCTCGTGGGCTGAATGGCCGATCCGCGGGTCGGACTCCCCACTCGTCATCCCGGCGAACGCCGGGAGCCAGTGTCTGGCATTGGATCGACCAGGCTCATCTGTCCTCATCGGACGCGACGGCGTTAACGATTCGTCCGTTGCCGCGCTCGCGTCACCGATCCGCCGCCTGCATGAAATCGATGAATGCACGCAACTTGCCCGGCATACGCGCGGTTCGGGTAGTACAGATGAAACGCTGCGGTCGACGGCGTGTATTTGTCCAGCAGTACGCGCAGCGCGCCGCTGTCGATGCCTGCGTGCGCGAAGCGCGCGAACTCGAACGCGACGCCGGAATCCGCGCGCGCGGCGGCGACCACCGCGCGCATCTCATCGAATATCAGGCGGCCGCGCCCGTCGACCGTCGTCGTGTTGCGGCCGTTGCGGAACGACCATTCGTAGTAGCGGCCGCGGCCGATGCGCTGGCGGACGCAGTCATGTCGAGCAGCTGGGTCGGCTGCGTGGGTGCGGCACGATCCTTCAGATAGCGGGGTGCGCGACGACGACGCGGCGCTGCGGCGGGCCGATCGCCACGCCGATCATGTCGCGCTGCAAGGCGGGGCCGAGGCGGATGCCGGCGTCGAAGCCGCTCGCGGTGATGTCGCTGAGCACGTTGTCGAGCGCGACCTCCAGCTGGATCTGCGGATGGCGTTTCAGGAACGCCGGCAGCTGCGGTTCGATCAGCGGTGCATACGCGACATACGAGGTGTTGATGCGCAGCAGGCCGCAGGCCTCCTTCGCGCGGCGTCCGATCTGGCGCACCGAATAGCGGATCTGCTCCAGCGCCGGCTCGGATGCGACCGTCGCCGAGCTGCGCCGCCGCCGCGTCACCGTCGTGACGGAGCCGTTCTTCCTCGAACCGATCGACCGCCGCCTCGCGTTCATCGCCGACCCGTTCGGCAACCTGATCGAACTGGCCCCAGGTCATCGACTGAGCGGCGCACATGGGCAACGCGGCGCTCGCTGCCACGCAGACGATCCGTCTCCCGAGGAGAACATGATGACACCCAAGAAAACATTGTTGACGATCGGCGCCGGTCCCGGCATCGGCCTCGCCACCGCGGAACGTTTTGCCCGCGCCGGCTTTCGCGTGATCCGCGCCGCGCGCGCGCAGGCGCGCCTGGACGAACTCGCGCAGCGCCTGCGCACTGCGGTGCCCGGGGCCGACGTGTCGACCGACTGCGTCGATGCTGCCGACGCCGCCGCGCTCGTCGCGACACGCGTCGACGATCGACGTGCTGCACTACAACACCGGCGTGCTGCACCGTCACGACGACGGCTCGCAGCAGTTGCAGCCGATCACGGCACAGAACGCCGCGTCGATCGCATCGGATATCGCGATCAATATCGCCGGCGCGCTCGTCGCGATCGGTTCGATCCTGCCGGCACTGCGTGCGAACGGCGGCGGCAGTGTGCTGCTCACCGGCGGCGGTCTCGGCAAGCACCCTCCGCCGATCTGCTGACCTCGAGCGTCGGCAAGGCCGCCATCGATGCAATTGCGCGTGCCTTGTTCGAAGCGTTGCGCGCGCAGGGCATTCACGTCGCCGTGGCCACGGTGTCGACGCTGGTCGCGGCCGATTCGCGGGAAAGCCGCGAGGTCGCCGCACGGTTCTGGCAGTTGTACGAGACGCCGCGCGACGCGTGGCTGGGCGAGTCGGCCCATCCGTGAGTGCACCGGCAAGCAACGGTGTCAGTCGTTTCGCGTTGCCGACATCGTGCGACCGAAGCGCGGCGAGATCCTCCGCTTCTCCTAGTCGAACCCATCCGCAAAAATCAGATCGACACCGGAGGTCACCAGCACGCACGGCGACAGCTCGGATACTTCGAGCAGCGGCGCAATCGCCACGCTGGAAAACGCGCGCGACAACGCGCTGACGTATTTTCCAACCGGCAGGAACGGCGCCGTGACGCTGAAGTTCGCGTTGCCCGACGCATCGCCGGTGACCGTGGCGAACACCGGAATCTGCCCGTTGCTGACGAGGTGCTCCGCTTCGCCGTTGCCACCCGGGCCGCAGCCGTCGCTGAAATAGAAATCGATCTCCGTCTGCGCCCCCGGCGTCGAGTTGAGCGTGCCGGCGATGGTGCCGTTCAACGAGGCGTCCACGCTCGCGCTGGCGATGATCGGCGCGTTGAGCAGTTCGTTCGGGCCGGTGTCGGCGTCGAGGTCGTCGTTCGGCGTGATGCCGCTCGGCGCCAGGTCGACGGCGATGCCGGCGTTGCCGCCGATCGACAGCGACACGCCGTCGACCGTCGAGGTGTCGTCGACGTACACGCCAGCGCCACCATTGTTGGCGATGCTGGGACTTTCGAATGGGCCGAACGCGTAGCGGAATCCCACCCCCATCTGCGTGCTGGCGCCGCCCACGTAGATGCCGTTCCCGCCGTTGCCGAACGCCGCGCCGTTCTCACCGATGCCGATGCCGTTGCGAACGACGTTCGACGGCGACACGTTGCCGACGATACGCACGCCGTCGCCCGCGTTGCCGGCGATCAGGTTGTCCTGCACCTTCGTCGCGTCGCTGAGCGACGTCGCATAAATGCCGTGACGGCCGTTCGGCAACGCCGCCGTGCCGGCGGCATTCAGCCCGATCGTGTTGTTGCGGATGCGCTGGTCGAACGACACGCCGGCCGGCGGGGTCGAATCGAGCAGGATGCCGTCGAGCGCGTTCGCCGAGATCACGTTGTGGTCGGCGGCGAGCGGTACGTTCGGGCCGCCCTCCTCGAGCACCTGGTCGCCGACGATCGTGCGCGAGCTGTTCGAGCCGAGCGCGATGCCGGGTGCCAGGGTCGCGCCGAAGCCATTGCCCATCGCGATCGCGCCGCTCGCGTCGGTGCCGATGAAGTTGCCGAGGATCAGCACGTTGCCGACCGCGCAGATCATCGGAGCGGTGCAAAAGGTTTCGAGGCGGATGCCGGCGCCTTCGAAGCGGTTGATCGCAAGGCCGCGGATGATCGAGCCGCTGGCCGAGCAGGTCGACGAGGAGAGCAGCAGCCCGTCGGCCGTGCCGGCGAGGCTGCCGTCGAGCTGGATCGCGATCACGCTGTTGTTGCCTTGCGAGGCGCTGTTCGGCATCGAGCCCGGCTGCGTGAATCCATCCAGGTTGATCGTGATCAGCAGTGCCGGCAGCGCCGACAGCGGCTGGATGGTGTGCACGCCGTCGCCGGGAATCGCGAACACGATTTGATGGCCGTTGCAGGCGAGTCCGCCGGTCAGCGCGTTTGCATCGAGGATTGCCTGGCGCAGCGTGCCGGGCCCGGCATCGGCGGTGCTGGTCACGGTAAAGATGTCCGCGTGGGCGGAGCTCGGCGCAAGCGCCCCGCAGGCCATCCCCACGACGAGGGAGAGCGCCAGGACGCGCAGGGTGAAGGCGCTGAGCAAGCGATCCATCTTCATGACGTTCTCCAGGCGGACGACGATCGGTGATCGCCGGCGTTGCCAACCAGGGCACGCGAATTCAACCTACGTGAAGGAGAGAGCAAAGCCGACATGGCGGTCGCGCGGCGGGTTCACGTTGCGCCGGCTAGCCTGCGCGAGCGCGTGCGGCGCCGATTGCGCAGCGCTCGCATCCGTTTTCCCGCCGGGTGACACCATGACCGTCGCGAGCCTCGACCGATCTCCGCAACGTCTGCGCTTGGCATGTATCGGCGCGCTCGTCCTCGCCCTCGCTGCCTGCGCCGCCGGCGGCGACGTCACGCGCCCGATTCCGCAGGCGTTCGTGCCCGCGCCGCAGCCGACGCAGCGTCTGGTCGTCATGCTGCCCGGTCGCGGCGACGATCTCGCGGCACTGCAGCGGCGCGGCGTCGCGCAGACGATCCAGTCCGCATGGCCGGACGCCGACGTGGTGCTGACCGGACTCACGCTGCCGTTCTACAAGCAGGGCCATGCGGCGCAGCGCCTGCACGACGAGGTCATCGAACCTCGTCGCGCCGGCACGCGCCAGCCGGTGTGGGTCGTCGGCATTTCACTCGGCGGCATGGGCGCGATTCTGTACGAGCACGACTATCCGCAGCAGCTCGACGGCCTGTTGCTGCTGTCGCCGTATCTCGGCGAAGGCGCGGTGCACGCGGAGGTTCGAGCGGCGGGCGGATTGGCGAGCTGGAATCCCGGACCGCCGCAGCCGATGGCGGCGGACACGTTTCAGCACGAGCTGTGGCGCACGTTGAAAACCTGGGTTGACGATCCTGCGCGCGCAAACGCGGTCTGGCTGGCCTATGGCGACAGCGAACCGTTTCGTGTGCCGATCGAGCTGATGAGTCCGGCGCTGCCCGCCCGGCACGTGATGATGCAGGCGGGCCGGCATGACTGGGCGCTGTGGACGCCGGCGCTGCAGGCACTGCTCGAGCGCGTTTCCATCGACGCCGCTGCGACCGCGCGCACGGCGCCGGCGCACGCCGCTGATTGATGCGCCGCGCCGCACGGGCGCCGCCGTTCGCCAGCGCGAGCGAGCGGCGCGTGCCGTTCATCGCGCCCGCAGCACGGCTTGGCCTGCGGCATTGGTTTCACTGAAAGAGAACGACGCGTCATAGGCGTAATAGCCGTCTGGCGTGCTGACCGTGCCGTTGTTGCCCCCGGACAGGATCGTGAAGCAGTCGATCGCTACCTTGCCGTTGGCATCGGCTTGCAGCGTGTACGGCGAGCTGCCCGGGAAATCCGGCGCCATCTCCAGAAAACCATAGGGCAGCGGTACGTTCGAGCCGACGGCGGTGGTCAACTGGATCGTTGCGCTGGAAACGACACTCGCAGCAGCGTGTGTGATGGTGCCGGCGGGAGGCAGCGGCGCGATGAACAGCCCGCTGCTCGTCGGCCAGACGGCGGCGTAGCTCTGCAGGAACGGCGTGTACGTGGCGACGACGAGATAGCTCTCTCCCGACACCGGCGGAATGAACGCGTAGTTCCAGCCGTCGGCGGTCGGCGTCAATGTCACCGTAGGGACGTAGACATTCTGGTTGCGTTGCACGTACTGGATGGAGACGGTCGGCCAGAAGGCGCCGTACAACGGATCGCCGCCGTAGTCCGATCCGGTGGCGCCTTGCGTGCACTGCGCGGGCAATGCGAAATAGGCGCCGCTGGCACGCAGCGGAATGAAAGCGGGCAGTGCGAGGGTCAGCACGCTCGCGACAGCCTTCACGAAGGTCGAATGCACGGGAAACTCCTCGTTTGGATTCACGGAATGCCGACGATCGTGCGGATGCCCAGATGGTCGGATACGTTGTTTCGCCACGGCTGGCACGGGAAGCCCGCGGGCGGACACGGCAGTCGCTGCGGCGTCGCCACGGTCAGCGCCGCCGCCGCTGCGGGGCCTGTGCTGTAGACGAAGTGGTCGTAGCGCTTGGACAGGTTGCCGGGCGGCGTCAGCGAGGTCTGGTTGTTCGGCGCGAACGCGAACTGATTCGCGCTGAACACGCTGAAGCCTGGATTGACGCTGCCGTTGGCGCGGTTGGTCTCCAGATTCCAGTCGCCGCCGAACAGCACCGGCGTCGCTCCGTTCAATTGATAGGGCGGATTGCTGCCGGGAACCATCGCGGTGCTGCTGCGCAGTTGGATGCCGAACGCGGCGGCAGCGCGCGCCTCCTGCTGGCGCGGACCGACGACATCGCCCCAGATCGAATGCACGTTGACCAGCCACACATAGCGACCGGCGCCTCCCGCGGCCGGCGATGCGTAGAACAGCAGCGCGGCGGGCGGGCGCGAAAACGTATTCGGCGCGAGCGTTGGCGGTGCCGTCGTCGTCAGCGCCAGACGCGCGTGCCCCGCGGCCGTGTTCGCATAGAGCACGCCGAAATACTCCGTATACGAGCCTTGCCCCGGAGGCAGGGCCGGCTGCCAGAGGAAACCGGCTGGACGCGGCACGACGGCGTCGCACGGGTAGGCGCTCGTCATCAATTCCTGGATCAGGATGACGTCGGTGGTTTGCGCCAAAGCGTTCAGCTGGGCGCATTTCTGTGCCGTCGTACTGCCCTGCCCGAAATGCAGCAGGTTGACGCTGACGACGTTCAAGGTGACGGCGACGGCACACGCAGGAGGCGCGATGAGGACCGCCAACACGAATGACAGCAGGCTTGCCAGCAGTCTGCACATGAGAGCGACTCCGTGGATTGGCGGAAGGACTACGGCGCGGGCTTGCACGTTCCGAACAGGCCGAGTGGGGAAATGCCGCAGGGCGCGCCGACGAAGTTCCACACGCCGACGATGTTCGAGTTCGCCGCGGGCTGATCCGGTCCGGCCGTGGCCTGCGCGATGTTCTGCAACGCGAAGCTCAGTTCGCTCGCCTGCGCGACCGGCGATACGACGGTTCCGAGCAGAAACGGCGACGGACCGCCGAGCGCTTCGACCATCTGCGCGCAGCGCGCCGCCGTCAGTTCGGACAACGCCGTGTAGAACAGCAGGCATTGCGATTGCGACTGCAGCACCAGCGCGCATTGCATCGAGGTCGGATCGAGTTCCTCGCCGGCGGTGCAATAGGCGATCGAACCGCTCGCCATCGGCAGGACGGCGTGCTGGTTGTAGGTGACGCGTTTCCAGGCGTAGGCGACGCCGGCGCCGGGCATTGCCGTCGGCGCCGGCCCCGAGTTCGTCGTCGTGCAGTACGCGATGAATTGCTGCAGGCTGAGGCGTTGCGCGCGCGTCGCGTCGGCGAGCACCTGATAGGTGCGAATGCGGGCGGTCATGGAATCCTCCTCGGAGAAAGGCGGCGCGAGTGCGCCGCCGCGGGAACGCAATGGTTATCGGCTGGCCTTGCGCGATGCGGCGCGCGGCGGCGTTCATGCGGTGCCGGTTGTGGCCGGCGCTCAGGTCGATGCGTTGTCGAGCACCCATTGCTTGGAATGCGAGCTCAACGCGTACAGCTGCATCGCGATCGGGATCGGCGCATTGGTTTCGATCGCGGTCACGTTGAGCGTCTCGACATTCGACGAAGCGATCGAGATCGCCGCGTTGAACTTGCCGCCTTCTTCGTCCGTGCAGGCTTCAGCGGAGCCGGTGATGATCAGGGACGCGTTCTTGTTCTGGCCGCCCCAGGCGCGATAGCGGGTGGCCGTGTAGAGCGTGCCGACGAAGCGCAGGTTTCCGTAGTGCGGGTACGTTTCCACGCGCGTGGTGATCGAGCTTTCGGCGCCGAACACGCTGGGATCGGTCAGCGTGTAGGACTGCGTGCCGAGGCTCGAGACGGAGAACAGCGTGCTGTCGCTGGAGCTGAACTGGATGGCGCTGTTGGCTTCGCCGAAGCCGTCGTCGGCGAACACGCCGGACGCGCCGATCGATCCCTGCACCGTACGAAAACTGGACGAGTGCCAGGTCAGCCGGCCGGTGTAGTCCGCGGAACTGATCTGCTGCTGCGGCGCGCCGAACGTATCGAAGATGGTACCGAGCGGCGAGAACACGCCGTTGACGAAGGTACCGAACGTGCCTGGCGTCAGCGTCTTGAACTGCGGCGGCATCGGTGCGGGATAGACCGCCGCGAAACCGGCCTTGTTGGCGGCCTGATTGAACAGAGTTGGGAATGAGGTCGACACGGGAGCACTCCATGAATCCGATGGCAAGAGCCCGACGGCGCGAAGCCGGCGAGACGGGTGCGTTCGTCGCGGGATTCGCAGCGAAAACGGCGGCTGCGGACATCTGCTCGAAGCGCCAGCGGAGTGTGGCGCGCAGGATTTTTTGCGGAAACGGGGCTGCCTCGCGATGCTCGTTCAGTCGCACTGAAGTCGCGCGGCGTGAGCGTACTTTTTTGCAATTGCGCAAATCGATAACAGAGGCACTGGGCGTTTTCTCTTAGAGTGACTGGTTCACCCAGGAGCACTGAGGACACGCCGCAATGAAGCAGCATCGTCGAGCGAGCGATCGCGTATTTTCCGGACCTCTGCCGAGCCGCATCCGCCACGCGCGCAGGCTCGTGCGCATCACCCAGCTCGAACTGGCGAAAGCCGTACATGTCGGACCGAGCGCAGTCGGGCAGTGGGAGTTGCCGAAGGGGACGTCGCCGACGGTCGAACACCTGATCGAGATCGCGGTGCGCACCGGTGTCTCGTTCGAATGGCTGGCCACCGGGCGCGGCCCGGTTGCGCTGTCCGGCCACGATGCACCGGCGATCGACGCGGCGTCGTTCGCGACGGATCAGATCGAGGATCGGCTGCTGATCGCGTTTCGCCGCGTGCAGCGGCGAAAGCGCGAAGTACTGGTGCGCTGGATGGAAGAATTCTTCTAGCAGAACGCGCGGAGTGTGCGCATCCGGCAACCGCGCAGGCGCGCCTCTACCGGCGCAGTGCGCCGTTCATTGCCGTCATTCCCGCGCAAGCGGGAATCCATTGGTTTTGGAGCAATCGAGCAAAATGGATGACCGGCTCCACGTTTGTGGAGCGCTTCCCGCGTTCGCGGGAATGACGAACGCCAAGCGCTGCTCAGAATCGTGGGGCGCAAACGACGTCGAGCGAGTCGCCTATTCCTTCGCCACCGAGATCGCTGGCTCGCGGCGCCGCAGATACTGCCCGGTGTGATAGCTGCGCACCTGGCACACGTTGAAGTTCTTCTGCACCAGCACGCGGCCATCGGCGAATTCGGCGCGGAAGTCGCGCAGGCAGCCGTCGCCGGCGATGCCGATCGTGGTCGAGTCGCCGCCGCCCTGCAGCGCGGTCGCGCCGAGCGGAACGGGGTGGTAATCGCCGCTGCCGGCGGCGGCGACCGCGAACGAGGACAGGCTCGCGCGAGCCGTGTTGACCAGTTCGACGTAGTGCGTGGAATCGGCTGCGCACACGCGCGCAGCGGCGAGGATTCCGGCGATAAGAAACACGCGCATTGGTTTTACTCCGCAGTGATGGGCCTGCGCAGTTGGCCGCCGCCCGCGCGCGAAGAAAACCGATTCGGGACGAATCGTCGTGGCAGCGTGACGAATCGTAGCCCGCCGCGGCGAGCGTTCTCCGGCAGTCGGCGCACGCTACGATAGCCGCGCGCGCCATCGACCCGTGGACCTTTTTCCGTGCGAGCCTTCGCGATGAACACGATCCGCCTGCGCGACATCGGCATGAGCTGGACGCGCTACTTCGCGCTGTGGTCGGTCGTGGTCGTGCTGTTCGCGCTGCAGTGGTTCGTCCACGATGCGATGCTCGGCGAGCCCTGGCCGATCGACAATTACCTGCGCTGGTCGATGGTGGAGTGGTACACCTGGGCGGTGCTCGCGCCGATCGTGTTCCGCCTGACCGAGCGCTATCCGGTCGAGTCGCCGCTGCGCTGGCGTTCGCTGCGCGCGCACGCGATGGGCGCCTGCGCGGTCACCTTGCTCGCGATCGTCATCGGTGCGTCGGTGTCGCATCTGCTCGAGCCCGGCTCGTTCGGCGAGCAGCTTGGCCAGTTCTTCGGCAAGCACGTCGCGATGGGTTTCCTGACCTACGGCGCGCTCGTCGCGATCTGGCAGGCGATTCATTTCCAGCGCGAGAAGACGCGCCGCGAGATCGAAGCGAGCCGGCTCGCCGCCGAACTTGCGCAGTCGCGCCTGCAGGTGCTGAAGACGCAGCTGCAGCCGCATTTCCTGTTCAACACGCTGCACGCGATCGTGACCCTGCTGGACGAGGAGCCGGCCGCCGCCGAAGACATGCTGCTGCGCCTCAGCGAATTGCTGCGTGCGTTCCTCGAAGACTACGACGGCCAGGAAATTCCGCTGCAGCGCGAGCTGGAGCTGCTCGAGCTGTACCTCGGCATCCAGCGCACGCGCTTCAAGGATCGCCTGACCACGCAGGTGTATGTGTCGCCGGAAACGCTCGATTGCGCGGTGCCGAGTCTGATCCTGCAGCCGCTGGTCGAGAACGCGATCCGCCACGGCATCGGCAAGCATGTCGGCGCCGATACGATCGAGATCGAATGCCGCCGCGAAGGCGACACGCTGTGTCTCGACGTGCGCAATCGCAACAGCCTGCTCGACTTCGCACCGCCCGCATGCGCGCGCCGCGGCATCGGCCTGTCGAACACGCAGCTGCGCCTGCGCGAACTCTACGGCGGGCGTGCCGAGATCCGTCTCGATGCGATGTGGCCGAAAGGCGTCGCCTGCCGCGTGCGGCTGCCATTCCGGCCGCTCGATGCGCCCGCGGCGCCGGCCGCGCGCGAGGTCGCATGAGCCTCACCGCGCTGGTCGTCGATGACGAGCCGATTGCGCGCTATGCGATCGTGCGGCTGCTGCAGGGCGACGCCGAGATCGCGCTGCTCGGCGAATGCGGCGACGGCGCCAGCGCCATCGCGGCGATCCGCAGCCAGGCGCCGGACCTGGTCTTCCTCGACATCCAGATGCCGGCGATGAACGGCATCGACGTGGTCGCCGCGATCGGTGCCGAGCGCATGCCGGCGACCGTGTTCGTGACTGCGTACGAGCAGTATGCGGTGCGCGCATTCGAAGCAAACGCGGTTGATTATCTGGTGAAACCGTTCAGTCGCGATCGCTTCATGGAAACCTTGCGGCGCGCCAAGGCGCGCCTTGCCGCTGCCGTTTCAGGCGCATCGTCGGCGGCCTCGGCGCAGCTGCTGCGCACGCTCGACGAGCTGCGCCAGCGCGGCAACCACCTCGAACGCATTCCGGTGCGCGTCGACGAGCACATCGTACTGGTGCCGGTCGACGACATCGTCTGGATCAAGGCGAGCCGCAATACCGTGCAGCTGCACGTCGCGCAGCGCGCCTACGAGTTGCGCGAAACGATGGCCACGCTGGAAGCGCGCCTCGATCCGCGCCACTTCGCGCGCGTGCACCGCTCGGCCATCGTCAACCTGCGCCGCGTGAAGGCGATCCACCCCTGGTTCAACGGCTACCACGTGGTGGTGATGGACAGCGGACAGGAACTGCGCATGAGCCGCTACCAGCACGAAACGTTCCTGAAACTGGCGACCACGCGCGGACACGCCGGCGACTCCTCGAATTAAACATTGCGAAGATCGGCGCAAGCCGGTTCCCGTCCGCGTTTTTCCGTCGTCGCGGCGAAGCGAGTTTCGACAGCGCAGCGGTCACTCCGGCAGCCTGTGCCTGCGCCGACGCGCGTCGGTCCGCGCAGCAATGGCAGCGCACGGAACGCCGCACACGCAAGCCCACGCTCACGCCCACGGCGTCGACGCGCTACGCTCGCCGACATGACCCGAGCGCTTTTCGACTTTGCCGGTTTCACCCTTGATGTCGCCACGCGCGAGCTGCGCCGCGGCGCGGCCCGCGTGAGCGTCTCGCCGCGCAGCTTCGACGTGATCGCCTACCTGGTGCGCCATCGTGATCGCGCGGTCGGCCGCGACGAACTGGTATCGGCCGTGTGGGGCAAGACCAGCGTGACCGACACCGTGCTCGGCAAGACCATTCTCGGCGCGCGGCGTGCGCTCGAGGACAGCGTCGAGGCGCCGCGCTTCATCCGCACCGTGTCGCGCTTCGGCTATCACTGGATCGCGGCGGTGAGCGAGAGCGTAGAAGAGGCGGCCGACGAGCCGGTGGCGCCGGCGCCCGCGCCGGAGTCGCCGATATTGCCGATGTTGCCGGCTTCGGCAAACTCACCGCCGCCGTCGTCTCCAAGGCCGACCGCGCGCTTGCGTGGGCTGTTGTTCGCGCTGCTCGCAATCGTGCTGCTCGTCGCCGTTGGTGCGGCCATGCGCCACTTCGCTGCGCCGTCCGCGCGCGACCGCGAACGCGATGCGGCCGTCGCGGCCGCGAGCGCGCCGTCCTCGACGCAGACGCAAGGCTGGCTCGCCGCCGTCATTCCGGCGTCCGTGTCCGCGCGCGAGGAAGACGCCTGGCTGCGCGTCGGCTTGATGGACCTGATCGCCGTGCGCCTGCGCGGCGCCGGCATCGCGACGATGCCGAGCGATGCGCTGCTGCGCCTGGTCCATCCCGGCACCGATGCGGACGAAGCCGCGCGCGTGCTGCGCGAAACCGCAGGCGTGCAGCAGGTGATCGTGCCGAGCGTGCGCCGCGATGGCGCCAACTGGGCGGTCAAGCTCGCGCTGCTGCGCCCGGAAGGCGTCACGCTGGAGGTCGAGGAAACCGCGATCGATGCGATCCGCGCCGCGCACGCCGCGGTCGATCATCTGCTGCAGCGGCTGGGTCGCGCCCCGCAGGCGCGCACCGGCGTACCTGACCAGCTCTCGCTGGAGGAACTCCTGCAACGGCTCGAGGCGGCGCGCCTGAGCGACGATCTCGCCGGCGCACGCCGCTTGATCGAACAGGCACCGCCGACCATCGCTGCGCGCCCCGACGTGCGTCTGCGCCAGGCGCAGTTCGACCTGCGTGCCGGCCGCCTCGAAGAGGCGCTGCGCACCTTGGACGATCTGCTCGGCAGCGTCTCGGCCGAAGCCGCGCCGGCCTTGCGCGCGCAAGTGCTGTACGCGCGCGGCACCGCGCTGCTGCTCGGTACGCACTACGAGCAGGCACGCGCGGCGTACGATCAAGGCGTCGCCTTGCTCGAGCGTCATGTCGAACCGGATATCGCCGCGCGCCTCTACATGGGGCGCGGCAATCTCGCAGCGCTGCAGGGTCAGTACGAAGCGGCGGCGGCCGATCATGCGCGTGCGCGCGTCGCGTTCCAGCTGGCGGGCGACAGCTTCACCACGTTCTGGCTCGACGGCAACGAAGGCGCGCTGCAGAACCACCTCGGCCGTCCCGCGGCGGCACTGCCCTTGCTGCTGCGCGCCGAGCAGCACTTCGAGCGCTACAACGTGTTCAACGAACTTGCGACGACGCGCGCGAATGAAGTGGTGTCCTATCTGATGCTGGTGCAGCCGGCCGATGCGCTGGCGGCGAGCGAGCGCGCGCTGCCGGTGCTCGACCGCGTCGCCGATGCATCGCTGCACCGGCTGGTGCTGCTGCGCCGCGCGATGGCGCTCGCCGCGGTCGGGCGCAGCGGCGAGGCGTGCACCTTGCTGGATGACCTGCTCGCCGCGGCTGACCCGCGCGATGAAGCGTCCGTGCGTGGCTCCGCCCATGCGGTGCTCGCCGACATCGAACTGGCCAGCGGGCATACGGACGCGGCGGCCGGGCAGGCGCGCACGGCGGTCGACGCCCTGACCGGGCCGCAGGACGTGCGCATGCGTGCCGCTGCGTGGCTCACCGAAACGCGCGCGCTGCGTGCGCTCGGACGCAGCGAGCAGGCGAGCACGCGAACCCAGGCTTTGCTCGACTGGTCGGTCCAGATGCACCGTCCCTTCGCCACGTTTGTCGCGACGCTTGCCGCGGCGGAGCAGGCGGCGGCGACGCGGCAACTCGAGGCGGCGAAAAGCGGCTTCGAGGACGCGTTGCAGCAGGCCACCGCACTCGATCTGCCGCGCGCGCTGGTCGATGCAGCAACCGCATACGGCCGCTTCCTGATTGCGCAAGGCCGCCTCGAAGCCGCCATTCCCGTGGTCGGCCTGGTCACCCGCTATGCCGAACAGGACTACGCGGGCGCGGCCTTGCAGGCGCGGCTGTATCGGGCGCTCGGCCGCACGGATGCGCAGGCGCTGGCCGACGAGCGGGTGGCACGCCTCGCCGGCGAACGTGCGCCGATCGAACCTTGATGTCGGTGCGCTCGGCGTCGCTGCGAGCGATGCTGTCGCGCCCGCTTGGGTTTCGGCGATTTCGGTGGCGGCGGGAACGAGGCCGTCAGGTCGTGACGACCAACGGTGCCAGCCATGCGACCGTCGGCGCGCCGTTCTCATGCGAGGGCGGCACTCGCAGCGCACTGTTCCGCACCGCCGCGGCAGCGCTGTCGCTGGACTCCGAATATGATGTATATAAACTACGCTTTTATAAAATGTAGCTAATCGACACGGCCCGCTCCTAGGGTGCGGGTATGAGTCCAGAAGCCCTCCTGCTCCGACTTGGCTACGTGATCAGGCGCCACCGCGAGCGCCTGCAGTTCAGCCAGGAAGGATTCGCCGACGAGATCGGCGTACATCGCACGTATTACGGCAACATCGAGCGCAGCAAGCAGAATCCGACCTTGTGGAACCTGCAGCGCATCGCCAGCGGCCTGCGCGTCGCGCTGTCGGAGCTGCTGGCCGAAGCCGAAGCACTCGATCTCGACCGCGCGGTACGCGAACCGCCGATGCCGCCGCGGCGCGGCCGTCCGCCGGGCAAGAAGTCGCGCTGAGGCCGCGCAGGAAAGGGACGTCGCGCGGATGCATCGGCGACTGGGGCTGCCTGAAAGAGCAACCTTGGAGTTGCTCTTTGTCCGGGCGCCGTGCTGGAAATACGCAACCAGAAGGTTGCCTATGTCTACCGACCGCATCGAAAAGAACGTCTTGCTCAAGTCGACGCGCGAGCGCGTCTGGCACGCGGTCAGCGATGCCGCGCAGTTCGGCCGCTGGTTCGGCGTTGCCTTCGACGGACCGTTCGCCGAAGGCACCCATGTGACCGGACGCATCGTGCCGACGACGGTGGATGCCGATGTGGCGGCCAGGCAGAAGGCGTTCGAAGGCATGCCGTTCGACTTCTGGGTCGAACGCATCGAGCCGATGCGGAGGATCTCGTTCCGCTGGCATCCGTTCGCGATTGAGCCCGGCGTCGAGTATTCGAACGAGCCGGCCACGCTGATCGAATTCGAACTCGCCGAGGCTGACGGCGGCATCCTGTTGTCGATCACCGAATCCGGCTTCGACGCGATTCCGCTGGCGCGACGCGCGCGCGCGTTCGCCGCGAACGACGGCGGCTGGACCGCGCAGACGCGCCTGATCGCCAAGTACCTCGCCTTGCCGCCGGCATGACGGCTCGCGCGTTCGCCGCTGCGCGCTTCACGCAAGCGGCGCCGGTGTTCGCCGCGCTCGGCGATGCGACGCGGCTGCGCATCGTCGCGCGGCTGTGCGACGGCGGTCCGCAATCGATCGTGCGTCTGAGCGCGGGCGAGGAAGTTTCTCGGCAAGCGATCACCAAGCACCTGCGTGCGCTCGAACACGCCGGCCTCGTGCGCAGCGCGCGCGACGGGCGCGAGCGTGTGTGGGAATTGCGTACGAAGCGGCTGGCCGAGGTGCGCCGTCATCTCGATCTCATCTCCGAGCAGTGGGACGCGGCGATCGGGCGGCTGCGTGTGCTGGTGGAAACGGTAGAACATTGATGTCGGAGTTTTCACCTCACCCGCTGATATAAGGCCCGCGCCCGGGCAAGGCCCACAGCAGCCCGCGGCTGATCGATGCGGGAAATACGCTGAGGTGATCTTCGTCCTGGATCACCCGGCCGTCGATCGAGAGGTGCGGATACGCGTGCGCCTTCAACGTGCGCTCGAACGCGCGCATGTCGCCGATCATGTCGTTCTGCTTGAAGTAGCGCGGCCCCGGCCGCGTCGTTTCGTACATGCCGGTGTACATCATCACGCGGGCGGGCAAGTCGGTATGCGCGGCGGCGTACGCGGATTCGAATTGCAGGATCACGTGTTTGTCGAACCACAGCGACGGGCTCGAGAGAATGTAGCTCTGGAACATCTGCGGCCGCGTCAGCAGCACGAAGCTGCCGAACAGGCCGCCGAGCGAATGGCCGGCATAGACCTTGCGATTCATGTCGGCCCGATAGTGCGTCGCGATCAGCGGGAAAACCTGCTGCTCGATGTAGTCGCGATACGCCGCGGCCTCGCCATAGGTTTCGCCGGAGTAGTCGTCCTTCGCGTGCGTGGGGTCGTTGAGCGGGTTCGACGGCGTGTAGTCGCGGCTGCGGCTCTGCTTGGAGGTGAGTCCGGTTTGCGGCGGCAGCCCGACCAGGATGAAGTCCTCGATATTGCGCCCATGCTGCCCTAGCAGATTGCGGATGCTGCGTATCAGCGGAAAGGTGTACAGCGCATCGTTGACGAAGACGACCGGGTAGGGCTTGTCGCTGTCGGCGTAGGAATCGGGCAGGTCGACCCAGACTTGATAGTGGCGGTCGGTGCCATCCGCGGTGAGTTCGTAGACGGCGGTATTGGCGAGTTCGAGGGCGGGAGGTTTTTGTTCCGTCGTGATGGCGGGGACCTCCGCGTGTGGCGGCTCAGTCGTCGGCTGTGTGACGTTGCCTTCGGTCTTGCTGCATGCAACGCAGAACAGAGTGAGCAGCAGCGTGGCGCGCGCCAGCGCCGCGGTTCGCGATAAGAAAACAACAGGCACTCGAAATTCTCCATGAGATACACCCTCTCCCCCAACGGCTTCATGTTGGCGGAAAGGGTTGGGTGAAGGGACTATGGGGAGAAGCGCAGAACGCGTCGATCGTCAGCGGATCACATGCGGCACGAAGCGCGAAGTGTCCTGCGTGATCAGCGAAGCGTCTTCGCGCACGCCGAGGCCGCAGGCGCGGTCGCCGACGACCCAGCTGCCGACCAAGGGATAGCCGCCGTCGAACTTTGGCAGCGGATGGAACGCCTGGCGAATGTATGGCGCGTCGGTATAAGGGCCGTCCGAACGCTGCGCGGTGCCGTCGTTCGTGCGCAGTTCGATGTTGGCGCCTTCGCGTGAGAACAGCGGCTTGCGCACCCAGCCGGCCGGCAGCGCCTCCTCGGGCTTGTCGTCGAAGAACGCCGGCAGCAGATTCGGATGGCCCTCGTGGCGCTGCCACAATAGGGGCAGGATGCCCTTGTTGCTGAGGATCGCCTTCCAGGGCGGTTCGATCAGCACCGTGCGCGAGGCCGGCAGTGCCGCGCCGAACGGTTCGGCGAACATGAATTCGAGCGGATACAGTTTGAACAGCGCTTCGATCACGTAGTCGTCGGTGTCGGTGTAGCGGCCGTCTTCGCTGAGGCCGATGTCCTCGATCGCGATCTTGCGCGTCGCCAGGCCCGCCTGCTCGGCACAATCGGCGAGATAGGCGATCGTGCCCTGGTCTTCGAGCGATTCGCGCACCGCGGAAAAATACAGCGGTCGCGGCAGCCGCTTGGCGATCGTCGCGAACGCCTCGATCAAGGTTTCCTGGATCAGGTTGTACTGATCACTGCCTTGCGCCAGCGCGCCGCGCGCGGTTTGTTCCTCCAGCCACAGCCATTGGAAGAACGCCGCCTCGTACAGCGAGGTCGGCGTGTCGTAGTTGAGCTCATAGAGTTTTGCCGGGCCCGAGCCATCACCGGCGTAGGCAAAGTCCATGCGCCCGTAGAGATGCGGTGAAGCTTCGCGCCAGGAAGTGGCGATCCACTCCCAATACGCCTCGGGTATTGCGAGGCGGCGCAGCAGGGACTCGTCCCGAACGACATCGCCGACCAGATTCATCGCCAGCTCGTGCACCTCGCCGGTCGGCGCTTCGATGTCGCGTTCGATCTCTTCGAGCGAGAATGCGTAGTAGGCGCGTTCGTCCCAGTAGGGTTCGCCTTCGACCGTGTGAAACTGGAAGCCGAGCCGCTCGGCGCTGGCGCGCCAGTCGGGGCGTTCTGCAATCGCGATTCGCTGCATGGTCGTCTGCCTCAGCCGCCGCGCGAGCTGCCGCCCCAGCCGCTGCGGGCCGCAGCGCTGGAACCGAAGCCGGAACGCGAGACGGTGATCGCACGATTAGGCGCGATATCGACCGGACGAGTGCCGACGCCGCCGGCGAGGCCACCGCCGCGATCGCGATACACCTCGGTGTACTGCCCGGTGCGGTTGCGATAAATCGGATTCGAGTCGAGATAGACCGGGGCGCGACCCGGCGACAACAGCTGCGAGATCATGAAGCCGGTCATCAGCGGCATCCAGAAGCCGCCGTTCTCGTGCTCGCGTTCGGTGCACAAGTCGCCGTACTCGGCGATGCATTCGGCCTTGCTCTTGTAGCGCGGCGCCGTGTTGGTGCCGGCCGTGCTCGCGCTATTGGAGGCGCGTTGGCAGACCTCGGCGCTGTTGCCGTCGTGTTCGCAGGCATCGATGCTCGTGTAGAAGCCCTGCTTGGTCACTTCCTGCGGTGCGCTCGATCCATCGCAGCCGACCAGCAGCCACGGCGTCTGGGCGATCGCGAGCAGTGCAAGTTGGCGGGAACGTTTCATCGTTAGATTCTCCTGTGCGCTCGTCCCTGATCGCGAACATTCAGAGCGGCCACCCGGCCGCACTTCTCAAAATCAGTAGGTCATGCACGCGGCATTCAGCACGCCGACGCCGATCGACAACGCGGCGACCAGGATGCCGGCGGCGCGCTCGTCGCGTTCGATACGCGCCGGCAGGTCGGGCAGCAGCAGGCGCACGGCGAAGAACGTCAGCGCCTGCACGACCAGGGCGACCAGGCCCCACACCGCGCAATCCATCAAGCCGACCGAATGCGAGATCGCCGAGGCGAGCGGAATCACGAAGCCGAGGAACGCACCACCGAACGAAATCGCTGCAGCGGGCTTGTCGGCGCGAATCAAGGCGAGTTCGCGGTGCGGTGTGATCCACACGTAGATGACCAGGAACAGCACCGCCAGCACGATCGCGAGGGCGAAGTAGGCGAGGAAGTCGGGCAGCGTGGATAGCGAAGGTGCGACGGCGGGCATGGAAAGTCCTCTCTCGGCTGACCCTCCGTGGCGGATCGTCCAGTCGGCATCCTGCCGCCTGCGTGTGCTGCAAAAACGCGGCGACCGCGCTTCAGGTGATTTCGAAATCGGCGAGCGTCAACGGCACGCCGAGCGCGATGCTGATGCAGTACTCGTTGGGACCGGAGTCCTCGGCAGCGACCAGCAGCAGTTCGTTGCGATCGGTTTGTTCGAGCGTGCGTTCGTACAGCATCGAGTACAGCGAGAGGTCGTACTCCTTGGTGCTTGCGGAGGACTTGTAGACGTCTTCGTCGAACGGCACCGGCGGCGCCCAGCGCTGATCGGGGTCTTCACCCCACACGCGCCGGTACTCGCGATTGGCGACGGTGTACGTCGCCGCGCCGAGCAGGGAACCGGGCTGGACCCAGCGCTGGAACGCGGCCTGATTGGCCGGGTTGATCGTGTCGACGTAGACGAACAGCGAAACGTCGCCGACGTTGCGCTCGGTGTCGCCGGGGCCGGTCGTCGGAATCTGCAGGAACGCATCGTCGGTCAGGTACAAGCGGTGCAGGCGCGAGCCCTCGCCAAGGTCGATCACGCCGATCGCTTCGATGATCTGCGGGCCCTGCGGACACGCAAACGCGAAGGCATCGCCAGCCAGCTTGAACGGCATCGGATCGATCAGCACCGCGCCTTTAAGGCGCGCGCCGAGCGGGAAGGTCGTGGTTGCCTTCGGCTTGTTGTCGCGGTCGAACCAGCTCACTGCAGGTGTCCTCGGTTTGAGTCAACGGCATCGAAGAATTCCGACGTCATCCCCGCTGCGCGAGGATGACGTCGCGCGGTAGACGGAACGGCTGCGCGATGCGTCGGCACAGCCTGTGGTGCGCGTTGCCTCAAACCTTGCTCTGCTCTGCCGCCTGCGGCAGCGGCGATGCTTCGCTCTTCGGCGCATCGAGCTGCTCGGGCGGAACCTGCGTGACCGTGGTCTTCTGGTAACGCGCGAGCACCGTGTCCGCACTCACCTGGCCCGGCACGACGCCGGCCCCGGCGAGGCGCTGTTCCAGGTCGCCATCGCCGTCGGTCAACGCGAGGGCTTCGGCGGCGTCGATCTGCGCGGCCTGTTCGGCCTGGCGCGTCTTGACGCGATCGAGCGAATCGAGCGCGGTGCGCAGCTTGGCGTTCTGGCCGCTGTGGCGTGCCGAGATCGACGACTGCGCGCGCAGCACGCTCTCGTTCGCTTTCACCTGATCGACTTGCTGCTGCAGACTTTCGATGCGGCGGTCGGCCGTCTTGATCGAGGCATGCAGTTTCTGCACGGCAGCGACCACGCCGCCCTGCGACTTCTCCTCGGCCACGATCTCGCCTTCGAGCTGGGCGACCTTGCCGGCGACGTCGCGCGCGAGCGTCTGGTCACCCTGCGTCAGCAGGCGTCCGATGTGGCTTTCGTATTCGGCCTTCTTCGCGCGTTTCGCCTCGAGCTTGTCGGCGGCGAGCTTCTGCTGCGCCATCATCTTGGTCAGGTCTTCCTTCGCGCGCAGGCTGTCGGCCTGCGCGTCGCGGATCTCCTGATCGAGGATGCGCGTCGCATTCTTGTCGACAATCGCCTGGCCGGCTTCGGTCGCCGTACCGCGGAACAGCGTGAGGATCTTTTCCAGGATGCTCATGAGATAGGCCTCAGTAAATTTAAAAGTGCGGCCATGGATGGCCGCTTCTTGATCTTCGCGATCAAGGACGATCGCATAAACAAACCACGGTCATGGATGGTCGCTTTTTGATCTCGCAATCACGGACGAGCGCATAAACCCAGATCACGGATGATCGCTGAAGTAACTCCTGAGGGCTTCAGCAGCGTGCAACGTATTTTGCGCGAGCACGTCGATCTCCTCGACGATGTTCGCCAGCGGCGAACGCGTCGACAGCTCGCCGAACACGACATAGACATCCTCGCCATCGAAATGCTGCAGGCCGATGTTCGACAACGGGTTCAACGGATTGAGGCGCAGGCAGGCATCGTTGAATGCCGCGCGATCCTTCACCTGCGAACCGAGGCAGAGCGGCGTCGAGGCGAATAGCTGCTCGCCCGACGCCATCAGATGGATGACCAGATCGCCATGCTCGGGCAGCGCGATCGCGATGGTCGGATCCGAGCCGCGTTCGAGCGTCAGCACGAACGGCAGCTTCTCGCGCAGGACGTGCTCGGCGAGCGCCTCGTGCAGGGCAGTGGTGGTCCAGGGTTGGGTCATGGCGGAATACGCCTCCAAGGCGCGGTAGCGGTCGGGAAGCACGGGCTCGCGCAGGGCGAGTTCGAGGGTCGCGAGGATCTCGCGGTGGTGTGGCCGGATGAAGACTTGCCGGGCGACCAGGCCCTTCTCGCGCATGCGCTCGCGGTAGGCGCGCTGGCTGCGGGCGGTGGCGGTGGGCGGATTCGAGGGAGAGCGCTTCATCGTCGTGTTACAAGTAACATTACTGGTAACGATTTGGGCTCGTCAAGTGCCGTTAGCATGTTAGGGACCGCCCTATACCGCTGATTTCGGAGAAGGGGTGCGGAGACGCGCCGGATGCGCAATGGTCAGCGCGCGTGAGCGACGCCGGTCGGCGGTGTGGCCTTCGTTACCGCGTCGAAAAAAACCTCGAGCACACGGTTGGCGACGCCGTCGTCGATTTCCTGCGGATCGACCATGTGCGCAAACTTGATCGACTCCGCCAGCGCCATCAGGCCGATCGCGAGTTCGCGCGGCGGCAGCACCGGCGGTTTCCCGGTGAGCGCGTGATAGCGCTCGATGAAATTGGTGATGTGTTGGCGGTTTTCGTCGATCAGTTGGTTGAGGCGCGTGCGGAAGTTCGTGTGCCGTACCGCATGCAGCCGCGCTTCCATCCATAGCAGGCAGTGATCGTTGT
>Ga0247776_10000016_pt1 | contig 77280 bp, 75 predicted proteins | sample UWRJL199509C5_FD_179912 | JGI IMG/M metagenome (GOLD analysis project Ga0247776, IMG submission 179912) | Plant litter microbial communities from Arlington Agricultural Research Station in Wisconsin, United States - UWRJ-L199-509C-5 | ecosystem: Environmental > Terrestrial > Plant litter >...
CGCGCATCGCATCGTCGTTCGGCTTCCAGATGCTCTCGGTCGCCGTCGGCTGGCAGGTCTACGCGATCTCCGGGCGCGCGTTGGATCTGGGTCTGATCGGCCTGGTGCAATTCGTTCCTTCGCTGCTGCTCGCGCTGCCGGCCGGTCACGTCGCGGATCAGTTCGAACGCAGGCGCATCGTACTGATCGGCCAGGTCATCGAATGCGCGGCCATCCTCGTCCTGACCACGCTGACGTTGACGCATCGCATCGACGAGCGCGGCATTCTCGCCCTCGTCTTCGTGGTCGGCGTCGCCAAGGCGTTCGAATTTCCGGCGTTGCAGTCGATGCTGCCGGCGCTGGTACCCGGCGCGGTGCTGCCGCGCGCGATGGCGCTGACGTCCTCGGCGGGGCAGGCGGCGATGATCATCGGGCCTGCGTTCGGCGGTTTCCTGTATGTCGCCGGAGCGGGCGTCGTCTACGCCGTGGCCGCAGTGCTCTACGTCGTCGCGGCCACGCTGATGGCGCGCATCCGCTACGAGCGCACGCAACCGCTGCGCGAACCGGCCACGCTGAAGACCTTGTTCGCCGGCGTCCATTTCATTCGCGAGCGCAAGGACGTGCTCGGCGTGATTTCGCTCGACTTGTTCGCCGTGCTGCTCGGCGGCGCGACCGCGCTGCTGCCGATCTTCGCGCGCAATATCCTGCATACAGGCCCGTGGGGCCTCGGCCTGCTGCGCGCGGCGCCTGCGGTCGGTGCGCTGCTGATGTCGCTGTGGCTGGCGCGGCAGCGCATGGATCGCCATGTCGGCGCGATCATGTTCGCCTCGGTTGCCGGTTTCGGCCTCGCCACCCTGGTGTTCGCCGTGTCGACGACCCTGTGGCTATCGCTCGGCGCGCTGTTTGCGCTCGGTGCATTCGACATGGTCAGCATGGTCATTCGCGGCTCGCTCGTGCAGCTCGATACGCCCGATGCGATGCGCGGACGCGTCAGCGCGGTCAACGCGATCTTCATCAATACCTCGAACCAGCTCGGCGAATTCGAATCGGGCCTGCTGGCCGCGTGGCTCGGCGCCGTCGGTGCCACCGTGGTCGGCGGCGTCGGCACGCTGCTCGTGGTCGGCCTGTGGATGCTGATGTTTCCCGGGCTCAGGCGGCGCCAGCGCTTGAGCGTCGCGAACGGTATTCCAGCCGAATGATGCTGTTGCGCTTCGAAGACGAAGGAGAAAGTACGACATGATTCGTTGACAGCCCCGTTCGGACGAACCTAGAATCGGCCGGTGGGCGGATACTGGCTGTCGGATCAACAGCGCGAGGTGTCGCATGAAGAGCTTATTGTTCGTTCCGCTGTTGATTGCAACGATGTTGCCTCTGAGCGTCGCTGCCGAGCAGGCGAATCTGACCGAAACGACCAATGCCGGCACGCGCGAGAAACTCGCGCAGGTGGCCCAGCAGGTGCATGGCGAGATGCACGGCGGTGGCCGCTTCGAGTTCGTCAAGCCGGCGGAGCGCAGGACCATCGACGCCAAGTTCGCCGAGATGGACGCGCTGTTCGCACGCTCGGGTTCGGTCGATGCAATGAGTGCGGATGCCAAGATCGCGCTGTTCAACGCACAGGAAACCATCAATTCGATCTTGACCGACCGTGACGGCGACCGCCTCATCTGCAAGCGCGCGCCGCTGATCGACTCGCATATTCCGAGGCAGACCTGCCAGACCTACAGGGACCAGATGGCCAAGACCGAGGTGTCGCAGAAGCAGTTGCTCGACTGGCAGACGACCGTGTGCAAGGGCGGGGCGCTATGCCCCTCGGAAAGCGGTTCCGGCCAGGCTCCGGGTATGGGCGGCGTTCGCTAGCGATGGATGTTCTGCGCGATCGCCGTAGCGCTGCCGGTCGCCGCAGTCGCGTGGTAGCGCCGTAAACCGTGCCGCTACGGCATTCGGGGAAGGTGATGTCGAACCGTTCGCGAGTCCGCTTTTGGGTCGGTACCGTCCTGCTGCCGGCACTGCTGGCAGCCTGTGCGGTATCGCGGACGGGACCGACGCCGACACGCTTCGTCGATACCGGCGTGCAGAACGCGCCGGCACTGGCCAAGCGGCAGGACAACGAACCTGTACGCACCTTCGACCCGGCACAGCCGATACAGGTCGAACCGCCGCGCATCGAGTTCATCCAGCCGAAACCCGATCCCGGCAATGGCCTGCCGGCCTATCCCTCGAGTCTGCTGGCGCGCCCTGTGCCGCCGACCGTGGTCAAGGTGCGGCTGCGCGTCGAGTCGGATGGCGCCGTGTTCAAGGTCGATCCGCTCGATCCGTCGGCGACTGCCGATCAACGTGCCTTCATCGAAGCGGTGCGCGACGCGTGCTGGTCGTGGAAGTATTCGCCGCTGATTCGGATGGATCTGAACCGCGGCGAGACCGTCCGCATCGAGGGCAATGGTTTGTCCACCGAATTCAAGGGTCACCCGACGGCGCTGCCGTTCCATGTCGACTACGCCTTCACGTTCAGTCGGCGCGATGGACGGCCCAGCGTCGAAACGGAGATGATCGCGTCGGCCAGCGATGCGTTCGACGGTGCTCCGGGCGCTGGCAGAAACGGCGGCTGAGCGGCGCCGATGGTCGGGTGCCGCGCAAAAGCGCGAGGCCGGACGGTTCGCAGATCGCGGGTCCACGGATGCCGACGCTGCCTGCGGCGATGTCGCACAGCGCTTTTTCAGCACATTCGAACGGCCGGCCTTGCTGGTCCAATGCTTGGGCATCGCGATAAGCTCGGCTGGGATGTTCCCCAACGAGGCGCGACGAGCATGGCTAGGACGTTACGCACTGTTGGCGCGGCACTGCTGTTGGCTGCCGGCTTGGCGCGGGCAGCCGATCCAGCGACCGACGAACACGACATCTTGCGCAGCGAAGCGGCCTTGTGCCACGCGTTCGAAAGCGGCGACGCCGACCGTTTGCGCCGGCAGCTCGACCGCGGTTTCACATTGACCGACTCGAAAGGGCAGGTCAGCGATTTTTCGCAGAACATCGCCGAAGTCGCCAGGCGCGAGCCGCACTATGAAGTCTTCCGTAACCACGATCAGAAGGTGCGTCTGTACGGCGATGCGGCGATCATCACCGGCATCACCACGGTCAAGGGGCACGCGCGCGCCGCAGCGTTCGCCGGCAATTTCCAGTACACCGACACCTGGATTCGCCGCGACCGTCAATGGATCCTCGCCGCGAGCCATGCGAGCCGCCGGCCGCAGTGAGGCCGGCGCGCTGTGCGCGAGTTCGCCTTGGCGCGATACTGCAGGCATGCCGTCGCCCTCCAACCTGTTCGGAATGATCGTTTTCAGCGTGACCGGCTTCGCGATGTTCACCTACGGCCGCAAGCAGGCAGCATGGCGAACGGCCGGCATCGGTGTCGTCCTAATGGTCTATCCGTATTTCGTCGAGCAGACCTGGCTGCTGTACACGATCGGGCTGGCGTTGTGCGCGGCCCTCTATGTCTTTCGCGATTGACGCGCGCGGCGTACCTTCCCATCGTCCACTTGTATAGAAAGCCGCTTCTCGAGAGAGGAGTCCGCCCCGGTGCCCGCCGCCTTGCTGCTGTCCGGAGTGTTGTCCATGTCTGCTGTCGGCGCCGATCACGGATTCGTGCAGCTCGAGTCGAAGCATGATGTCGCGAGCACGCTGGAGCGGTTGGAGCGCTCGTTCAAGCAGCACGGCCCGACCGTCTTCGCGCGCATCGGTTTCAGCAGCGACGCCGAGCGCGCCGGCCTTGCGATGCGGCCCGAAGTGCTGCTGCTGTTCGGCAACCCGAAAGCCGGGACGCCGTTGATGCAGGCAGTGCCAGCGCGGGCCTCGACCTGCCCCTCAAGGCGCTGGTCTACGAGGACGCGGACGGCAGGACCTGGCTCGTCTACAACGCGAGCGATTACATCCTGGGCGCGTCACGGCGTACCGCAGGAGCATGCCGCGAACATCGCAGGAGCGTCGCGGCTGATCGAACAGGCCGCGCGCGGCGACTGATCGAATGACGTCGATCGCAGATCAAGGGGGATCTCGATGAACCATTTTCCGGTCGTTCCAGCCTCGTTCTTCGGCATCGTCGTCGGCCTCGCCGGTCTCGGCAATGCCTGGCGCGTGGCCGCACGCATCTGGGGCGTACCGGCGTGGATCGGTGAAGCGATCTTCGTGCTGGCTGCAGTGATCTGGTTCATCGTCACGGTCTTCTACGTCGGCAAATGGCTGTGGGCCCGCGGACAGGCATTGGCCGGGTTCCGTCATCCGGTCCAATGCTGCTTCATCGGGCTTGGCGGCGTTTCGATCCTGTTGCTCGCGATCGCCGCGGTGCCCTATTCGACGACGCTTGCCTGGTGCGTGTGCGCGCTCGGCGTGATGGCCCAGCTCGGCTTCGCGATCTACCGCACCAGATCGCTGTGGCAGGGCGGGCGCGATCGCGGCGCGACGACCCCGGTGCTCTACCTGCCGTTGGTGGCCGGCAATTTCGTCGCGCGACTGCACTGGGTGCACTCGGCCAGCCATCCTGGGGCGCGCTGTTCTTTCGGCGGCGGCTTGTTCGCGTGGTTCGCGGTCGAATCGGTGCTGCTGCACCGGCTGTACGTGCACGATCCACTGCCGCCGCCGCTGCGGCCGACGCTCGGCATCCAGCTGGCACCGCCGGTGGTGGGTGCGTCGGCGTGGTTGAGCATCAATGGCGGCAATCCGATCTGTTCGCGCAGGCGTTGCTCGGTTACGGCGTGCTGCAGGCATTGATCCTGTTTCGTCTGGCGTCGTGGATCCGCGAGCAGCCGTTTGGTGCGGGCTACTGGGCTTTCAGTTTCGGCGTGACCGCGCTGCCGCTGGCGGCGATGCGCATGCTCGAGCACGGCGCGACCGGCGCGATCGCCGGGATCGCGCTGCCGCTGTTCGTCCTGGCCAACCTGTTCATCGCCGCGCTGCTCGGCACGTTCGTCGTGCTGCTGCGCGGGCGCCTGCTGCGGCCGGCGCTGCCGATCGCGGCAGCGATCAAGTAGGCGCCGCGTCGGCGCGGCTCAACGTTCGATCATCACCTTGAAGCCGCCCCAGAACATGCGCTTGCCGTCGAACGGCAGCGACTTGGCATCCATCATCGCCGTCAGGCGTGGGTCGGCCATCACCTTTTTCATGATGCGATTGCGATCGGCGCGTGATCGGTAGACGACCCAGGAGAACACGACGGTTTCATCCGCCTTCAATTTGACCGCCTGCGGGAACGACGTCAGCTTGCCGGCCGCCACGTCGTCGCCGATGCATTCGACGTACTGCAGAGCGCCATGTTCGCGCCAGACCTTGCCGGCGATGCGCGCCATCCTGCGATAGGCCGCCACGTTGGCTTTCGGCAGCGGCAGCACGAAGCCGTCCACGTAGCTCATACGTCCTCCGTCGCGATGGAAGGAGAAACCAGCCTGTGCCTGCATGGGGGCTGCGTCAAGGCGACGCGCAGCAGGCCGTGGCGGTCACTCGGCGACGCTTTTGGCTTCCGCGGTCGCCAGCAGTTCTGGCTGGCTGATGCGCTGTGCGCGCGAGATCAACGGATGCACGAACACGGCGGCGAGGATGATCGCGGCACCGAGATAAAACGTCGGCGTCAGGTCGTGCTGCTCGCCGAGCAGGATCGCTGCGAGCACGATCGCGTAGAGCGGTTCCAGATTCGTCGCCAGCTGCGCCGAAAACGCGCTCATATGGCGCAGCGCGACCAGCGACAGCGTGAACGGCAGCAGGGTGCAGGCGAGGGCGAGCGCCAGCAGCAGGGCGGCGTCGCGTGCGCCGGGCACGGCGAAGGGGCTGCCGGCAAAGGCCGGGAAGAACAGCGGCATCAGCGGCGCGATCAAGGTCAGCAGCAGCGTGCCGGCACCGAGTTCGAGGGCGGTGACCGCGAGCGCATCGCCGTGCTCCACCAGGCGCTTGTTGAGCGAACCGAACAGCGCAACGAACAGGGCCGACAAGGCGCCGATCGCGATGCCGATACGCATCGAGGCCGGAACGCCGCCGACGACGAGCGCGACGCCCGGCAGCACGGCGATGCCGAGCAGCAGTTCGCGCGTCGAAAAACGGCGCCCGGCAAGCTTGGGCTCGAGCAGCGCGGTAAACGGCGTCGCCAACGCGATGCAGGTCGCACCGACCGAGGCATTGGCCAGCTTGATCGAGCCGTAAAACGTCAACCAGTGCAGCGCGACCAATACGCCGATGCCCGCGTACGCCACGCTCAGGCGCGCCGGCATCGAGCGGACGCCACGCCAGGTGCGCGGCAGCAGCGCCAGCGCCGCGACGACCAGCAGCATGCGCCACCAGACCAGCGGCAGCGCGGACAGCGAGATCGTTTTTCCGAGGATCGCGGTGAAGCCCCACAGCAGCACGCATAGATGAATCTGCAGCTGAGCCTTGGCAGTCGGCGAGAACGTCGTCACGGGGAAGCGGGATCGAAAACGAACGCGCAATGGTAGCGCAGGCGTGCGACAGCGACGCGGTTGGACGGCAAGGATGGGAAGACAGCCAAGCGCAGGGCCGGCACAGAAAGCGGGGGAGGCAGAACGAATAAGAGCCCCCGGTTCCGGATTCGCAAAAGGACCGCCGAGTACTTCGACGAATCCGGGACCGTGGGCGGTTCCCGAGGCTTTGTCGCTGCAGAGACCGGTTGCAGGCGATCCGGTGCAGCGGTGCGGCTAGTGATCGGGCAGGGTCAGATTAGGCCTTGGCCATTCGGATGCCTACGTCGAATTCCACAGCGGGGCAGGGGAAAATCCCTCAAAATGCCGCGTTCTTGTGAACCGTGTAGCAAATCGAACCGCCGGAGCGCACCTCGCGATGACCTTGCCGCCACTTGATCGCACCCAAATCAACGGAGCTCCGGCGAGCGTGGAAGCGCTGCGCCCGCTCGCCCTGGTCAACTACGGACACTTCACGTCGATGCAGGTCGAGGCCGGCGGCGTTCGTGGTCTCGACCTGCACCTGCAGCGGCTGGCAAGTTCTACCCTGGAACTGTTCGGCACGGCACTCGATATCGGGCAGACGCAAGCATGGATGCGGCAGATCGTCGATGGCGACACGCGAGCGCTCGCCCTGCGCGTAAACGTCTACTCGCGTAGGTTGAACCGCGACCGCCCGCTCGATCCGGCGCCGCCCGACGTACTGATCACCACCAGTGCGGCGCGGCAACTGTCGCGCGCGCCGCTGCGCGTCGGCAGCGTCGACTACCAGCGAGAACAGCCGCACATCAAGCACGTCGGCACATTCGGTTTGTTCCAGCAGAAGCGTGCGGCGCAGGCGCACGGGTTCGACGATGCGCTGTTCGTCGACGCCCGCGGCGCCGTCGCGGAAGGCTCGATCTGGAACGTCGGCTTCCTCGACGAGGCCGGCGTGGTCTGGCCAGCGGCGCCGGCGCTGCCCGGCGTGTCGATGCAACTGCTGCAGCGCGGGCTGGCCGAACGGGGTGTCGCCTCGTCGACGCGCCCCGTCGACATCACCGAGATCGGGCAGTTTCGCGGCGCGTTCTTCACTAACAGCGGCTGCGCGGTGATGCCGATCGCGAGCATCGATGCGACCGAGTTTGCGGTCGATGCCGAGGCATTGGCGATGCTGGAGGCGTGTTATGCGTCGAATCCGGTGCAGCTTTTGTGACGATGCGCGTGTGTGCGCAATCGCACGTCGTCTCTCTGCAAAAGAACTGAAACACGCAGGACACGTAGACACGAAGACAGCGAAAAACCAAGTGTTCTGTTTCTTTCTAGCCGTATTGCTTCTTCCTTCGCGTTCTTCGTGTTTCAATCTCTAAAGCTTTTTTCTCGAAACGCACCAAGCGCCGGCGTGACCCGCGGCTTTGCAGGCGCTGCAATGCTCAGGTCAGCCGTTCGATCAAGGCCATCGCCGCGTGCGGCGCGCGTTCCTTCGCGCCGTTGATGAAGTAGACGAACACGTCGCGTGGCTGCCGGCGCGCCGGTTTTGACTGCGCGTACGGTAAATCGTCGGGCGCTTCGCCGTTCGACCAGGCGGTGGCCCGCGCAGCCCAGGTCTCCAAGGCTTTGGGTCGATAGCCGGTAGCGACCGCTTCTTCGGCGCACATCAGCCGTGCGTAGACGAAATCGCCGGTGATGTCGGCGAACGACGGATATTTCGGCGAGTCGGTGAACACGGTCGCCACGTGGTAGCGGCGCGCGAGTTCGACGTATTCCGCGCAGACGAAACTCGCATGTCGCACCTCGGCCACGTGGCGCAGCGGGCGAGCGTCGAGTTCATGCGGCAGCAGGGCGAGAAATGCCTCGAAATCGCCCGCATCGAAGGCCTTGTGCGGCGGGAACTGCCAGTTGATCGGGCCGAGGCGATCGCCGAGTTCGGCCAGACCGCCTTCGACGAAATCGTCGATCGATTTGCCGGCGTCGGCGAGCACCTTGCGATCGGTCGTATAGCGCGGCGCCTTCAGCGAGAAGACGAAACCTTCCGGCGTTTCGCTGCGCCATTTCGCATAGGTCGCCGGCTTTTGTGCACCGTAGTAGGTGCCGTTGACCTCGATCGCGGTGACGTGCCGGCTCGCATATTCCAGTTCGCGCCGCTGCACGAGCTTTGCCGGATAGAAATTGTCGCGCCAGGGAACGAAGGTCCAGCCGCCACAGCCGACGCGAATGCGCGAGGGGGGCGACGGCGGCGCGGCGAAAAGATCATCGGCGCTTTTGCGCGGCTTCGGCATGCTGGGACTCCGTTCGATTCGCGCGCGGCTATCAGTGACGGCAACTCGCGAAGACTATGATGTGTCGCCTCGTTCCGAAAGCCCATGCAGGGGGAAGCAATGCGCAAGCCGGCAAGGTAGTTCAGCGCGATCGTCGCCGCGGTGGCGGGGTCCGCGCTGCTGCTGCAATACGTGCTGCTGATCCGCTCGACGCTGGACACGATCGGGCCGTGGCTCGCTACGCTGCAGTATGTCAGCTTTTTCACGATCCTCAGCAACCAGCTCGTCGCGTCGACGACGGGCTTCGCGCTGACCGCGGCAGACTCGCGCATCGGCATGTTTTTCAACCGCGCTGCGGTACGCGGCGGCGTGGCGCTGTGCATCGGCATGACCGGGCTGATTTATGGCTTCGTGCTGAGTTCGTCCTGGGCGCCGAGCGGCCTGCAATGGCTGGTCGACACGCAGCCGCATTACGTGGTGCCCTGCTGTATCTCGCCTGGCGGCTGACCTGCACGCAACGTCGGCTGCTGCGCTGGAGCGATCCGCTGCGCTGGCTGCTGTTTCCCGCCGCGTACCTGGCGTGGACGCTGCTGCGCGCGGCTTGGCTGAACGTGTATCCGTACCTTTTCGTCGATGTCGGCGCGTCCGGTTATCCAGGTGTGCTGCGCAACACTATCGGCGTCGGTGTGCTGTTCGTCCTGCTCGGCTTCGGCATCGCTGCCGTCGACGGCGCGCTGCCGCCACGGCGCTGAAGCCGGCGCTGTCGCCGGCTCGCCGCGATCGGGCAGAATGCACGCAGCTGTTCCGTTCGAGGGAAGACGATGTCCGAGTCTCACACCACGGCTGCGCGCGAACCCCATGTGTTGATTCTCGGCGGAGGCTTCGGCGGCCTCTGGACCACGCGCGCGCTCGCTGCGGCGCCGGTGCGCATCACCCTGGTCGATCGCACCAACCATCACCTGTTCCAGCCGCTGCTGTATCAGGTCGCGATGGCGGGCCTGTCTTCGCCCGATATCGCAGCGCCGTTGCGCCATATCCTGCGCGCGCAGCGCAACGTGACGGTGCGCATGGATGACGTGCACGGCATCGATGTCGAGCAGCGTCGCGTCAGCATGGCCGGCGGCGAGCTCGACTACGACTACCTCGTCGTCGCGACCGGCGCGCGCCACGCGTACTTCGGCCACGACGACTGGGCCGAGCACGCGCCCGGCCTGAAGACGCTCGACGACGGCTTCTTCATCCGCCGACGCATGCTGGAGGCGTTCGAGGCAGCGGAGCGCGAGACCGATCCGGCGTTGCAGGCGGAATGGCTCAACTTCGTCATCATCGGCGGCGGGCCGACCGGGGTCGAACTCGCCGGCACGCTGGCCGAGATCGCGCGGCATACACTGCCGCGCGAGTTCCGCCGCAGCGATCCACGCAAGGCGAACGTGCATCTGGTCGAAGCAGGGCCGCGCGTACTGCCGTCGATGCCGGAGTCGCTCTCGGAAAAAGCCAAGCGCGCCCTCGAGAAGCTCGGCGTCGATGTGCTGACCGGTCAGGCGGTCACCGAAATCGACGCCGGCGGCGTGATGCTCGGCGAGCGCCGCATCGTCGCGCGCACGGTGCTGTGGGCGGCCGGCGTCGCAGCGTCGCCGCTCGGCGCTCAGCTCGGCGTCGAGCGCGACCGCGCGGGCCGCGTCAAGGTCGAGCCGGATCTGTCGCTGGCCGCGCACCCCGAGGTATTCGTCGTCGGCGATCTCGCCACGGTCACGCAGGACGGCAAGCCGGTGCCCGGGGTTGCGCCGGCCGCCAAACAGATGGGCGCGTACGTCGGCAAGACGATCCGCGCACGCGTCGCCGGCCAGAAGGCGCCGCCGTTCCGCTATGCCGACTACGGCAACCTGGCCACGATCGGGCGCATGGCCGCGGTGGTCGACCTGCGCGGGTTTCGCTTGTCCGGCTTCTTCGCCTGGCTGTTCTGGCTGGTCGCGCACGTGTTCTTCTTGATCGGCTTCCGCAACCGCATGGTCGTGTTGACCGAGTGGATCTGGTCGTACTTCACCTACCAGCGCCACGCACGCATCATCATCGGACGCGAACGCGACGATCAGCGCTGAGGATCCGCTGCCGCTGCGGGCGCGGCAGAAGCGGGCGGCGCGGTGATGCGCCGGCGGACCGCGGCGAGCGGCGCGCGGTCGTCGAAGACGACCGTGCCGTCGCTTTCGCCGAGGCCGAGTTGTGCGAACAAATCCTTCAGGTCGACATCCATCGGCGTCGCCTTCATCTCTGCATACAGCGTGGCGAGCACCTGGGTCGAAGTCGCCCGGTCGCCCGCCGCCATCACCTGATCTGCCGACCAATGCGCGCCGTTGCCGCCGCTTTGCCGATTGATCGCGCGCAGCGCGTCCTGCGCGCCGAAGCGGCCTTGCGACTGCTGCTGGATGCGCACGTCGGCGAGCAGCCAGAACATCGCGCCGCCCCAGTACATGCGACCCCAGGTCGGCGTATTGTCGAGGCCCTGGTCGCCGGCTTTCGGCAAGCCCTTGGGCATGTCCTCGATCGTCCAGCGCCAGACCGCCGCGGCATCGAGCTGGCCGGCTTGCGCGCGTGCAATCGGCTCGACGTAGGTCGCATTGCCCTCGAGCAGCCATTCGCTGCGTCGCGGCACCACCGGCAGCGCAAGGTGGGTCATCTCGTGCGCCAGGATCCAGTCGTCGCGGAAGGCTGCGTCGCCGGCTGCGCGGCCGACCGGGATGCGGATCGCCGAGCCGTCGAAACCGTAGGTCGTGCCGGCGCGGACCTTGTCGCCATCGGCCGCGATCACCAGGATGCCGACATGCTGCACCGGAAACCGTCCGAAGTAGGTCGTCACCGCCGTTGCGCTCATGCGCACCCAACGCAGCACGCGCGCCTGATCGAGTCCGCTGGCGCCGTCGGCGAAGACGACGTCGATAGCGCCGCCGCCGATCGACAACCGCGTGTGTGGCTGCTCGCGCAAGGCTGCATAGAGTTTGCCGGGCTCGGCGTAGTCTTCGGCCTGAGCAGATCTGGACAGCAAGAGTGCGCTGCAGACGATCACGATTCCGACGACAGCGACGATAGGCAAAGCGGACAGGCGGACCACGGTGACAATTCCTGACAGCGGAGCTGCTGCAGCTTACGCTGTCGCGGACGACGCTACGTCATGATTCCGAATGCACGCCGGGGACGTCGAGTCTGCCTGTCCGCCCGTCGCCGCCGCAAGATGCGCTGACCGATGCTTCGCGCCGATCACGCTTCGGCGTTCCAAGGATCGTAGCTGCCGAACGACCACAAGTGGCCTTCCGGGTCGCGGCAGCTGTAGCCGGCGCCGCCATAATCCTTCACTGCGTAGTCGTCGACGATGACGGCGCCGGCGGCTTTCGCACGCTGGTAATGCGCATGGCAGTCGGACACGACCACGTACGGACACTGCGTCTCGCGCCCGCCGATGTCGCCCGGCTGGGCGATGCGCTCAGCCCATGGACTTGCGTTGGCGACCGCGCCGAGCATGATCATGCCGTTGCCGAATACCAGTTGGGCATGCTGCACGACACCACTGTCGTCGGTGTGGACGGCATTCTTCTCGAATCCGAACGCTGCGCACAGCCAGTCGATCGCCGCGAGTGCGTCGCGATAGCGCAGGCTGGGGATAATCGTCGCGGGGGTGTCGGCGGCAAGGCTGGACATCGGGCGTCTCCTTCGAAAGCTCCGATGGAATGGCAGCGTAGCCTCTGCGCGCGGCCTCATCGTGCGGATGTCGGCTGAGCACTCGAGCGGACAGCGACACGATCCGATTCGGATCGCCGGGAGATTACACCACGCTGCAAAGCCGCTAGTCTCGTGCCATCGATGGACATCGAGGAAGATGACGATGGCGGAGAATTTCACGGTCGAGCGCAACGAGGCGTCGCACCGTTTCGAGACGACGGTCGACGGCGTGTTGTGCGTGCTGGCGTATCGCCTGCGCGACGGCGTGTTCACGATCGACCACACCGGCGTGCCGGACTCGGTCGGTGGGCGTGGCATCGCCGCGGCGCTCACGCAGACTGCATTGGATACCGCACGGCGCGAAGGCTGGCGCGTGCGCCCGAATTGCGCGTATTCGGTCGCTTATATCGACAAGCATCCGCAGTATCGCAATCTGCTGGCGCAAGCCTAGCTGTTGCTGGACGCGAGTCGCTTTCCCAGCGCGGCATGTTGTTCGCGCACGAGCGAGTGCTCGACGAAGCGGTCGGCGAGCGATGGCGCGACGCGCTCATGCAGCGTGCGCGCTTCGTCGACGCGGCCAAGTTCGGCCAGCACGTCGGCGAGCTGCAGTTCGGTTTCGATGGTCGTGTTGGCATCCTTGCCCGCGGTTCGCACAAGAATGTCTGCCGCGCGTTGCAGTTCGCTTTGTGCTTCGGCAAGACGGTGCTGATCGCGCAAAATCAGGCCGCGTGTACGTGCCACCGCGCCGTGGCGCGCATGTTCGTTCGGGTAGATTGAAGTGAACATCGCGTCGGCCTGCTCGGCGTAGCGCAGGGCTTCGTCGTAACGGCCGCTGCGGCGCATCCATTCGGCCAGACGGGTCAGGCGGCGGCCGCGCTCGATATTGAGATTGACCGTGTCGAGATTGCCTTCGATCTCCATCGCGAGTAGCGCACGCGCCGCGTCGAGGCGGCCATTCAGCATCAGGCTGCGGCCGAGGTTCTGCCGATAGGTTGGCAGGCGCGGATCGTCGGCCGTGGTCGCCGCGCTTTCCGCATCGCGCAGCACCTCGGTGAACATCGCCAGCGGCTTCGTCGTATCGCCGGCTTGTTCGAGCAGGCTGGCGAGATTGTTCAGGCCGATGAAATACATCGGGGTCTTTTCCTGGTGGTTCTCGCGCATGTAGCCGACGTTCTGCTGCAACAGCGCGGTCGCCTCGACGATGCAGCGAATCGGAACGGCCCGGGCAGCAGCCAGAACGTCGCCGTCGCGCTATCTTTCGGACGGCCGACTCGACGAAACGTTCGCCAGCGATGGCCTGTTTCATCTCGACATCGACGGCGGTACCGACTCGGCCAGTGCCGTGAAGACCTTGCCCGATCGAAGCCTGCTGGTCGGCGCCACGCTGTCGACGGACGCGCATGCGGACTTCGGCGTGGTCAAGCTGCGCGCCGACGGCAGTCTCGACACCGGCTTCGGCGAACCCGATGCGGGCACTGCACGCACGGGCTACGTGTGGTTCGACATCGGCGGCGTCAACATCCACGACGAAGTCGCCGCGCTGGCGACGCAGGGCGACGGCCGCATCGTCGTCGCCGGCATCACGCGCGTGCTGCATCAGAACGGATTTCTTTATTCACAGATTGCCTTGGCGCGCTTCAGCAGCAGCGGCGACCTCGATACGAGCTTCGGCGCCGGTGCCGGGTTCGTCGTGCTGCCGCCGTTCCTCGGCGACGACGCCGATGTGCTGACCGGCATCGCGTTCGATCAGGCCGGCAACCTCGGCGCCGACGATCGCATCGTGCTGGTCGGCTACACGTTCGCGCGCAACAACGCGTTCATCGCACGGTTGAATGCCGATGGCAGCCCGGACGACGGATTCGGCAGCCACGGCCGCGTGACGATCCAGGCCGGCAACAGCGGCGGTCTGCCGACCGGCATATCGATCCTGAGTGCGGCGCGCATCGCGCACGATGGTCGCCTCGTCGTGCTCGGCGAAGGCGGCGACCGCGGGCTGACCTTGCTGCGCTTCGGCGCGAACGGATCGGCGGATGCGACCTTCGGCAATGGCGGGCGCGTCACCGTCAAGTACAGTCTGTCCTCGGACTATGACGAACCCGCTGCACTCGCCCTGCAGGGCAACGGCAAGATCGTCGCCGCCGGTTACGCAACCAACCGCGCGACCGGCGTCGCGCGCAAGGATTTCTACGTCGTGCGCCTGCTCGCCGATGGGGCAATCGATACCGGGTACGGCGATGGCGAGGGCCGCGCGGTGGCGCAAGTGTCGCCGCAGGACGACGAGGCGTCCGCGCTGGCGGTCGAACCGTCCGGCAACCTGCTCGTCGGCGGCTCAGCAGCGGCTCGATGTGAACGGGCGCGATTTCGCGCTGCTGCGCCTGATCGGCGATCCGGACCGCATTTTCATGGATGGTGGCGACGGCCCCGACTTCGACTGATCGCTATTGACCGCGTCGCCCCGGTCGCCCCGGCCCGTGCGGCTCGCCCACGCACGGGAGCCGGGGTGACACCTTTTTGTGCCGAATGTCGTACTACGTATGTGATCCAGGTCATGCGTGACCCGCCGACCACTGCGCTGCGGCGGAAAACCAGCCTGATAGACTATTTCCAATCGTTGCGGCGACAGGGGCGCGCAAAACGTTCGGCGATCGATGCGGGAGATCGCGAACGTGCGTGCCGCAGCCCAGGCCGGGTTGCCTTGCTGGACGGGGAAATGGAAAAGCTTGAATCCACTGGGAGTGATGAATCGATGAAAAAGTCCTTTTTTGCAGTAGCGCTGGCCGTTGCCGGTCTGGTCTGCGCCGGCAGCGCATTCGCCGCCGGCAAGCCGGCGGTTGGCGTGGCCGAGTTCAAGAATGAATCCGCTGCCGGCTGGTGGCGCGGCGGCGTCGGCTGGGAATTGTCCGGCATGCTCTCGAACGAACTGTCCAGCAGCGGCGATTTCCGCGTGGTCGAGCGCGCCAAGCTGGAGAAAGTGCTGGAAGAGCAGAACCTGGCCGCGTCCGGGCGCGTGCGTTCCGGCACCGGTGCCAAGATGGGCCAGGTTACCGGCGCGGATTATCTGGTCTTCGGCACGGTGACGTCGTATGAGGAAAACACCGCCAGCACCGGCGGCGGTTTCAGCATCAAGGGCATTTCGCTCGGCGGCAAGAAGTCCGAGGCTTACATCGCCGTCGACGTGCGCGTGATCAATTCCTCGACCGGCGAAGTGGATTTCTCGCGCACGATCGAAGGCCGCAGCTCCGGCGGCGGCATGTCGGTCGGCCTGTATCGCGGCGGCTTCGGCGGCAATCTGGCGCACGAAGAGAACACGCCGGCCGGCAAGGCGATCCGCGCCGCGCTGGTCGAGATAACCGATTACCTCGATTGCGTGATGGTCAAGCGCGACAGCTGCGAATCGGAGTTCCGTGCGAAGGAACAGAAACGTCGCGACGGCGATCGCAAGGCGATCAAGCTCGACTGATCGCGCCGTCTCGTTTTCGCAATCGCAAATAAAAAACGGCGGGGCGACCCGCCGTTTTTTTTTCTCAGCGCGGCGGACGCGGTCCGCGGCGCCGGTTCGGATTGTTGCCGCCAGGACCCGCTCCGGGGCGGCGATCGCCCGACGTATTGCCGTCGTGGATCGAGTTGCCCGGCGAGCCGCCCTGCGGACGCCCCGGTCCATTCGGGCGTGGTCCATTCGGGCGTGGCCCACGCGTATTCTGCGGGCGCGGCTGATACGGACCGCGCGGGGCACCCGGCTGCTGCACGTTGCCGTTGCGGTCCGGCGCGGCATTGCCCGGCGAATTGCCATCGCGGAACGACGGGCGCGGGCCATGGTTGCCGGGTGAATTCGGATTCGGTCCGCGTGGTCCGCGCGCCGCGTTCGGGTTCTGCGGCCGCGCGTTGTTGCCGCGCGGCGCGTTCGGATTGCCCGAGCGTGGCTGGAACTGGCCGGACTGGAACGGCACTTCGGCGCCCGGACGCGCACCACGGCGTGGCCGGCCGGGATTGCCGCTGGTTTCCGGGAACCAGCTGCGCAGCACCGCCGGACTCAAGCCCGGCTCGGCGTACGCGGACGGTTGGCGCGGTTGCCCTTGTCCTTGGCGCTGTCCCTGCCCCTGACGCTGACCGGTACCCTGGCGCGGCTGGCCTTGGCTGCCGCGGCCGCCGGCGGGACGCGCCGGACCGTTCTTGCGTGGGCCGCTGCGCGGTTTGCCGCGTGGCTTGCCGGCGCCGGGACGCCAGCCGTCGTCACGCACGCGATCGAACGCGGCGAATTCGCGCGCTTCTTCGTTGCGTGCGCCGGTCCATGCCTGCTGCGCTTTCGGATTCGGTCGGAACTCGGTCGGCGCAGCGCGGCGCTGGCCGATCACCGGTGCGAGGGTCAGGCGCGGCTCGACCCCCTGCATGCCGCTGCGGTTGCGCAGGTCGGCGATCTGCCCCGGATCGAGTTCGGCGTAGCGTCCGCGCAGCAAGCCGCGCGGCAGTTCCACGCTGCCGTAGCGGATGCGTTTCAGGCGGCTGACCATCAAGCCTTGCGACTCCCACATGCGGCGCACTTCGCGGTTGCGCCCTTCGCGCAAGGTCACGCGGAACCACGAGTGGCTGCTGCCGCGGCTGATCACCGCGATTTCGTCGAAATGGGCCGGGCCGTCTTCCAGTTCGATGCCGTTGCGCAGGCGCTCGATCGTTTCGTCCGGCACTTCGCCGTGCACGCGGCAGATGTATTCGCGTTCGATCTCCGAGCGCGGGTGCATCAGCGTGTTGGCGAGGTCGCCGTCGGTGGTCAGCAGGAGCAGGCCGGTGGTGTTGATGTCGAGCCGTCCGACTGCGATCCAGCGCGCGCCCTTGAGCTGCGGCAGCTGTTCGAAGATGGTCGGGCGGCCTTCCGGATCCTCGCGCGTGGCGACCACGCCGTCCGGCTTGTTGTAGACGATGACCTGCGCGTGTTCGGCATTGTCGGCGACGACGACGAAGCGCTTGTTGTCCATCTCGACGCGGTCGCCGCTGTGCGCGCTCTGGCCGAGCGTGGCGACGACGCCGTTGAGCAGGACCTCGCCCGCTTCGATGCGCTGTTCGAGCATGCGGCGCGAGCCGAGGCCGGCATTGGCGAGCACCTTGTGCAGGCGCTCCTCGACGGCAGGCGCATTGTCGGCTTCGGCCGAGCGTTTGAGTTTCAGGATGGAGCGGGCAGTGGTCATGCGACGGGTTCCGTTGTGCTTGCTTCGGCGTTGCCGGTTTCCGGCGCTTCGCTGGGGGAGGATTGCGCGTCCGCGGCGGCGTCGGCATCGGTGCTGACGGTCGGCTCGGCGGAGGCGGCGGGGGAGGGAGCGGCTTCGGCGACGATTTCCGGATCGATGTCGGCCGCTTCGATGGCGACGTCGTCCGTCTTGTCGGCGTCGTCCGTGCCGGCGTCGGCGACTTCGTCGATCTCGGCGGAGATCGCTGCCGGAATGACCGCTTCGCCGGCATCGAGCGCGAGCTGCGGGTCCATCTCTTCGAGGTCGCGGATCTCGCTCAGCGGCGGCAGCTGGTCGAGCGATTTCAGGTTGAAGTAGTCGAGGAATTGCTTGGTGGTGCCGAACAGCGCCGGCTTGCCGGGCAGGTCGCGGTAGCCGACGACGCGCACCCAATCGCGTTCTTCCAGCGTGCGGACGATATTCGTCGACACCGCGACGCCGCGGATCTGCTCGATCTCGGCGCGCGTGATCGGCTGGCGATAAGCGATCAGCGACAAGGTTTCGAGCAGCGCGCGCGAGTAGCGCGTCTGCCGCTCGGCCCACAGCCGCGCGACGAACGGATGCACGTCCTGGCGAATCTGGTAGCGGAAGCCGGAGGCGACCTCGACCAGCTCGATGCCACGCTCGGCGCAGTCGGCCTGCAGCGCTGCGAGCGCCTTGGCGAGGTCATCCTGCGGCGGCATTTCCAGCTCGTCGAACAAGCCGGAGATCTGCGGCAGCGTCAACGGCTGCGTCGCGGCGAGCAGGGCCGCTTCGATGATGCGTTTGAGTTGATACTGTTCCATCGTCTCTTGACTTAAGTTGCGATCGTCGATGCTCGAGATCCGGGATCGGGGCCGGAGGTACCGGTCATTGGCATCGCGCGGTCAGGGATGACCGTGTCCGGATGCTTGCGATCGCCCCCATCGATCGCACGGCTCACGCCGTCGCCAGCGATTTCAGGTAGATCGGCGCGAGCGCCTCTTCCTGCATGATCTCGATCAGCTGTTCCTTGGCGAGCTCGAGCATGGCGAGGAAGGTGACGACCACGCCGCGGCGGCCCTCGCTCGCGTCGAACAGTTTCTCGAAGCGGTGGAACTCGCCGTCGCCGAGCGCGCGCAGCACATCGCTCATGCGGCTGCGCACGTTGAGCGCCTCGCGCTGGATCGCATGGTGCCCGTACAGCTCGGCGCGCTTCATCACGTCCTTCAGCGCCAGCAGCAGCTCGCGCAGCTCGACCGGCGGCGGCAAGCGCACGACGTTCTTGTCCAGCACCTGCACGCTGGCGACGCCGAAGTCGCGTTCCATCCGCGGCAGCGCGTCGATGTCCTCGGCCGCTTTCTTGAAGCGCTCGTATTCCTGCAGGCGGCGCACCAGTTCGGCGCGCGGATCGAGTTCGAGACCTTCCTCTGCCGGCGGGCGCGGCAGCAGCAGGCGCGATTTGATCTCGGCCAGGATCGCGGCCATGACCAGGTACTCGGCCGCCAGCTCCAGCCGCATCTCGTTCATCATTTCGATGTAGTCGACGTACTGGCGCGTGATCTCGGCGATCGGAATGTCGAGGATGTCGAGATTCTGGCGTCGGATCAGATACAGCAGAAGGTCGAGCGGGCCTTCGAACGCCTCCAGGATCACCTCGAGGGCATCCGGCGGGATGTACAGATCCTGCGGAATCTCCAGCATCGGCAAGCCGCGCACGACGGCTAGCGGGATCTCCTGCTGCTGCGGTACCTGTGCGAAGGTGCTCGCCGGCGGTGCTGGGGTTTGCTGTTCTGCCGTCTGATTCATGCAGGGTCCCATGACATCGGCGCCTCACGGCGCGGGTCATGCAAAGATCCGGTTGACAATTACTGTTGCGGCCTAGCGTGCGGCTAAGAGCGGCGTGAACGAACGACGTCTGTTATCCGGCGCAGCGGCCTGCAACGAAGGACGACCGGAGAGCTGACCCGGACGTCGACGAAACGATTCAAGGTTCGAAAGATCCGGCAGGGCGGGAATCGTTGCCGCGTCATCTCGCGCGGAACACCGGTCTCTCGATTCGAACCTAGCCTAAGCGCAAACGCGCACCGCCGTCTAGGGTTCGTGCGCAAATTCTACGACATTTTTACTGCGAGCGCTGCCGACGCATCGGCTAACATACGAGTTTGCCCGCAATCCGGCCGGGCTCGAGGACCTCTTCATGTGGTACGCGATCACCGGCGCCGATACGGAGGACTCGCTGGCGCGCCGGCAATCGGCGCGGCCGGCACATCTGCAGCGGCTGCAGAAACTGAACGAGGAAGGGCGCCTGCTGCTGTGCGGCCCGTTTCCGGCGATCGATGCCGAAGACCCGGGTCCGGCCGGCTTCAGCGGCAGCCTCATCGTCGCCGAATTCAGCGACCTCGGTGCGGCGCAGGCCTGGGCCGATGCCGATCCGTACGTCAGCGCCGGCGTCTTCCGCGGCCTCAGCGTGCGTCCGTTCCGCAAGGTGCTGCCATGAGCGAGCGTGTGGAGCGCATCCGCGCGCGCCTCGACGCCGCGCTTGCGCCGCAGGAACTCGCCATCGAAGATGAAAGTCACAAACACGCCGGCCATGCCGGCGCACGCGATGGGCGGGGCCATTTTCGCGTGCACATCGTCAGTACGGCGTTTCGCGGCCAGGCGCCGCTGGCACGCCACCGGGCGGTCTACGCGGCGCTCGGCGATCTGATGCACACCGATATTCATGCGCTGGCGATCGACGCCCGCGCGCCACAGGAGGAAACATGAAGTCTGCACGATTCCAAGGTATTGCGACGTCCCATCTTGCGTTGCCGTTCGCCACGCTGGCGTTGGCCGTGCTCGCCGGCTGCGGCGGCAGCGGCGCTGGCAGCGCCGGCTCCGGCACGGGCACGGGCAGCATCCAGCTCGGTGACAACGGCGGCGTGGTCGAGACGGTCAACGGCGAAGCGGTGCCGCAGCGTCTGCTCGATGCGCTGGCGCAAAGCCGCGGCATCGATCTTTCCAATCCGCAGATGCGCGAGAAGGCGCTGAAGCAGTTGACCGACTCGGTCCTGCTGGCGCAGGCCGCGAAGAAAAACGGCTACGCCAGCGATCCTGAGTTTGCCGCTGCCGTGGAACTGGGCCGCCTGCAAGGCGTCGCCTCGGCCACGATGCGGCAGCTGCAGACCAAGTCGGCGGTGGACGACGCCGCCGTCCGCGCCGAATACGACGCGCAGGCCGCCAAGGGTGGCGCGTCCGAATACGACTTCGGCCAGATCGTGTTCGCGACGCAGGAGCAGGCGACCAAGGCCGCGGCCGAAGTGGCCGGCGGCAAGAATTTCGATCAGGTCGTCGAGACCTATCGCAAGGACGCGCGCATGGCGCGCAATTTCCCCAAGGTGCGTGCCTCGATGCTGCCGCCGCCATTGGCGACGGCACTGGCCGATCTCAAGGCGGGCGAGACGACGAAGACTCCGATCCAGCTGCCGCAAGGCTGGGCGCTGGTGCATCTGACGGCCGTCAACACGGTGCCGCAGCCTCCGTTCGAACAGATGAAGGAAGGTCTGCGCCGCACGCTGTCGCGCAAGGCCAGCGAAGATCACATGAGCAAGCTGCGCGACGAGGCCAAGATCACCTTGACCGATCCGCCGCCGGCCTCGACCCTACCCCCGCCGCCTCCGGCCCCTGCGCGGCCGAATGGCATGATGCCGATGACGCCGGGCGCGGCACCCGCGCAGCAGTTGCAACCGCAACCGCAGCCACAGCTGTTGCCGGTGCCGCCGCCGCAGAAGCCGACGGGTAAGCCCGCACCGGCCGCGCCGCAGAAACCGAAGTCTTGAGTTGCAGCGGCGCGACGCGGGCAGCCCGCGTCGCGCCGTGAACCTGCCGTGCGTTTCAACGAGGTATCCGCTCCGATGCTGCACGCTCCAAAGTTATTCACTCCATGCGCCTGACCACGATCAAGCTGTCGGGCTTCAAGTCCTTCGTCGATCCGACGACCCTGCACCTGCCGACGAACATGACCGGCGTGGTCGGCCCGAACGGCTGCGGCAAGTCGAACATCATCGACGCGATCCGCTGGGTGATGGGCGAGAGTGCGGCCAGCCGTCTGCGCGGCGGTGCGCTCACCGACGTGATCTTTTCCGGTTCGACCAGCCGCAAGCCGGTTGGCAGCGCGCAGGTCGAGCTGCTGTTCGACAACTCCGACGGCCTGATCGTCGGCGAGTACGCCAGCTACAACGAAATCTCGGTCAAGCGCATCGTCAGCCGCGACGGCCAGTCGCAGTATTTCCTCAACGGCGTGCGCTGCCGCCGGCGCGACATCACCGACCTGTTCCTCGGCACCGGTCTCGGGCCGCGCAGCTACTCGATCATCGAGCAGGGCATGATCAGCGAGATCGTCGAAGCCGATCCGGAACAGCTGCGTAATCATCTCGAAGAAGCGGCCGGCATCTCGAAATACAAGGAGCGCCGCAAGGAGACCGAAAGCCGCATCAAGGCGACGCGCGAGAACCTCGACCGCGTCAAGGACGTGCGCGACGAAGTCGACAAGCAGCTCGAGCATCTGAAACGCCAGGCACGCACCGCCGAACGCTGGCAGCAATTGAAGGACGAGCAGAAGAAGAAGGAAGCCGAGGTCAAGGCACTCAATCTGCGCGCGGCACAGACGGAACTGGAGGGCCATTCGAGCGCGCTGCGCAAGGCCGAACTGACGATCGAACAGCAGCTCGCCGAGCAGCGTCGTTGCGAGGCGGAACTGGAAACGGGCCGCGAGAAACACGGCGCCGCCGCCGAGCGCATGAACGCCGTGCAGGCCGAGGTCTACCGCATCGGCGCCGAAATCGCGCGCGTCGAGCAGCAGATCCAGCACAGCCGCGAGCTGTCCGAGCAACTCGAACGCGCACAGCGCGAGACCGAGCGTGCGCACGCGGAGCTGGCCGAACATATCGACAACGACCGTCAGCGCTTCGAGGAACTGGGCGCCTTGCTCGCCGATTCCGAACCGCAGCTGGCGACCTTGCGCGAAGCCGACGAGGCGGCGACCGAAGCGCTGCGCACGGCCGAGGCGCAGCTGTCCGACTGGCAGGTGCAGTGGGATGCGCATTCGCAATCCACCTCGCAGGCAGGCCAGGCAGCCGAAGTCGAACGCACGCGGCTGGACTATCTGGACAAGCAGACGCTGCAGTCGGACCAGCGGCGCGCAGCGCTCGAAAGCGAACGCAGCGCGGCCAATCTCGGCGAACTCGGCGAGGCGCTGGCCGCACTCGATGGCGAACATGGCCTGCTGCGCGAACACGTCGAGGCGCAGACCGAAGCGCTCGACGAGCGCCGGCACGCGGCGGAAACCGCCCTCGAACTGGAGCGCGCCACGCACACGGCGCTGAGTGGCCGGCGCGGCGATCTGGAAAATCTGCGCGGACGGTTGGGATCGCTCGAAGCGCTGCAGCATGCCGCACTCGGCGAGACCGGCGGCGCCGCAAAAGAATGGCTGGAGCAGCTCGGTCTTGGCGGTGCGCGCAGACTCGGCGAGGCGCTCGAAGTCGACGCCGGCTGGGAGCGCGCGGTCGAGACCGTGCTCGATGGCTGGCTCGAAGCCGCGCTGGTCGACGATCCCGCGGCGCTCGCGCAGGAACTCGGTGCGCTGGCCGATGCGGATCTGACCCTGCTGTCGAAGAGCGCCGGATCATCGACGTTCGACGCGGATACGCTGGCCGCGCGCGTGCGCGGCCCTGCCGCCGCGCTGGCCTTGCTCGCACGCGTGCGCACCGCCGCTTCGCTCGAAGCGGCGCGCCTGCGGATCGACTCGTTGGGTGTCGGCGAATTCGTTGTGACCCCGGCAGGCGAGTGGCTGGGCCACGGCTTCGTGCGCGTGCAGCGCGGCGGCGGTGCGCAGGTCGGCGTGATTGCGCGCGAACGCGAAATCCGCGAACTCGGCGAACGCATCGCGGCACTGGAGGAGGAGATTGCACTGCACGCCGATTCGCTCGATCGCGGCAAGCAGCAGCGCATCGATGCCGAGCGCATGCGCGACGATGCGCAGCGGGAACTGTATACGGCGCATCGGCGCCTGGCCGAACTCGCCGGCCAGCTGCAGAGTCATCGCGGCCGCATCGACAGCGCGCAGGAGCGCCTCGCGCGCGTCAGCCGCGAGATCGAGGAAGTCACGCAGAAGCTCGACGCCGATCGCGACCAGGCGCGCGAGGCGCGCGGCAGGCTCGATGTCGCAATCACCAACATGGGCGATCTCGAGCAACGCCGTCAGCAGCTCGACGGCAACCGCCGCCAGTTGCTGGAAGCGCGCGAGGAAGCGCGCATGAATTCGCGCGAGGCGCGCGATGCCGCGCATCAGCTGGCGCTGTCGATCGAGTCGCGCCGCACCGCGGTGGCCTCGCTGGAGCAGTCGCTGCAGCGCATGCACGGTCAGCTCGCGCAATTTGCGACGCGGCGCAGCGAGATCGCGGCGCAGTTGAGCAGCGGCAACGATCCTTTGACCGGGCTGGAAGAAGAGCGCCAGCTGCACTTGAACCAGCGCCTGTTGATCGACAAGCAGATGGTCGAGGCACGCCAGGCGTTGCAGGAACAGGATGCAGAGCTGCGCCGGCTGGAGCAGGAGCGCCACCGCATCGAACAAGGGCTCAACGAGCAGCGCGAACAGGTTGCGCTGCTTCGCCTGCACGAGCAGGAGCATCGCCTGCGCGCGCAAGCGCTCAGCAACGCGATCGCCGAGGCCGGGTTCGAACTGCAGGCCCTGATCGAAACCTTGCCGGCCGAAGCCGATGCCGTGCAGTGGCAGACCGAACTCGGCGAGCTGGAACAGAAGATCCGCCGCCTGGAGCCTGTCAATCTCGCCGCGATCCAGGAATACGAAGAGCAGTCGCAGCGCAAGACCTACCTCGACGCGCAGCTGACCGACCTCAACACCGCGCTGGAGACGCTCGAAGGCGCGATCCGCAAGATCGACAAGGAGACGCGCACGCGTTTCAAGGAAACCTTCGATCGCGTCAACACCGGCGTGCAGGAGCTGTTTCCGCGTCTATTCGGCGGCGGCCATGCGCACCTGGAACTGACCGGCGACGACCTGCTCTCGACCGGCGTCACCATCATGGCGCGCCCGCCGGGCAAGCGCGTCAGCTCGATTTCGCTGCTCTCCGGCGGCGAAAAGGCGATGACCGCGGTCGCGATGGTGTTCGCGATCTTCCGCCTGAACCCGGCGCCGTTCTGCCTGCTCGACGAGGTCGATGCGCCACTCGACGAGGCGAACGTCGGACGCTTCTCCTCGCTGGTCAGCGAGATGAGCGAGCAGGTGCAATTCATCTTCGTCACGCACAACAAGGCGACGATGGAGGCCGCGCGCCAGCTCTGCGGCGTTACCATGCGCGAGCCGGGCGTGTCGCGGTTGGTGCAGGTCGATCTTGCCGAGGCGGCGAAGCTGGCCGGCGCGGCGTGAGAATGCCTGTCAGAATGAGGAAGAGACGCGGGAATTTCTCATCGTCGTTCCGGCGCGAGCCGGAATCCATCGGCGTCTGAATCGAAGTGGATCCCGGCGGTGGCCGGGGTGACCTGCCTCGCGGAAACGCCGCAGCGCGTTTGTCGCGAACCAGCACGAGGCGAGAGCATCATGGATTGGAATCCTGCAGTCGGTATCCCGCTCATCATCGTCGGCGCCGTCGCGCTCGTGTTGATCTATCTGTTCGGCCGGCCGAAGAAGCCGGAGCAGGGTGAACGTCGCATCGTCAAGCATCACGGCGCGAGCGGCGAGCGCGTCGAGCCGACCTTCGGCGAAGCGGGCGTCGAGGGCGATCCGGAACAAGGCGAGCTCGACGTTTCGCTGCAAGCCGAACTCGATCGCCTCGGCTCGGCCGTCGCGGCCGACGGCATCGGTGCGCGCACCCCGCCGGCGCGTTCGACCATCGGCGTGCGTCCTTCGGACCGCCAGATCGAGCGCATCGTGACGCTGTACGTCGCCGCCCGCGCCGGCGAAACGCTGGCGGGTACCGATGTCGTCGTCGCCGCCGAGAAGGCCGGCTTGCAATTCGGCGACATGGGTATCTTCCACCGTCTCGTGCTCGGCAAGAACGTCGAAGGTCCGGTTTTCAGCATGGCCAATATGGTCAAGCCGGGAAGATTCGACATGACCCAGCTCGACAGCGTGCGCACGCCGGGCGTCACCTTGTTCATGACGTTGCCGGGGCCGCTACCGGCGCTGGACGCCTGGGAGATGCTGCTGCCGACCGCGCAGCGCCTGTCCGAACTGCTCGATGCGCAAGTGCTCGACGAAGGGCGCAATACCCTCGGCCGCCAGCGCATCGCGCATCTGCGCGACGAACTGCGCGCGTGGGACCGGCAGCAGGAACGCAATCAGATTCGGCCGGGGCGGTGAGCATGCGTCGACGCGGAATGGGGTTTGTTTTCCCGCGTGACTGACGGTCCGACCACGATGGATGCCCGCTGTCGCGGGCATGACGTCGAAAAAATTTCGATGACGTCATACGGGAACGGGGTGCGAACAGTCGCGTTCGGTGTCCACCCCGTGATCCCCGCGGACGCGGGAATCCATTGCGCTTTCGCTGTGCTTTGCGAAGCAAACCCCACATCGCTGACTCATTCCGAATACGCCTGCGCCAACCCGTTCAGATGGGCGCGCTCCGCCTCGCGCAGGAACGGCGAAATCAACATCATGACCTGATGAATGCCGCGATTGAGATCGGCTTCGTCGGCGTGCGCCGCGCCGCCGCGCACGGCGCTGAAATTCATCCAGAACGTGGTGATCAGCAATACGTTCTCGGCCAGTGCGGCGATCTCCGCCGCGCTCGCGCGCATGACGCCGGCTTCGACCAGCCCGTGCAGCAGCGAGGTCGCGCTGCAGCCGGCACGGCTCATGATGCGCGCGAAGCGCAGCTTCAGCTTGCGGTTGCGCGCGAGGATGTCGACCAGATCGCGATACAGGAAACGGTATTGCCAGAGCGATTCGAAGATCAGGTGCAGTTGCAGCCAGATGTCTTCGAGATCCGGTGCACGGCCTTCCGGCAGCAGCAGGGCGTCGTCAACGCGCGTTTCGTAGCGCGCGAACAGATGCTCGACGATGTCGTCCTTGTTGCGGAAGTGGTAGTACAGATTGCCGGGACTGATGCCGAGCTCGTCGGCGATGTGGTTCGTGGTGACGTTCGGCTCGCCCTGCAGGTTGAACAGCGCCAGGCTGCAGTCGAGGATGCGCTCGCGGGTCTGGCGCGCCATGCGCGGACGTCTTGGGTGCGGCGCGCGATCAGCCGCCGAGCTTCTTCACGAGGTCGACATATTTCTGCTGCGCGTCTTCGCTCTTGGTGCCCTTGAGCTTGGCCCAGGCTTCGTATTTCGCCGTGCCGACGAAATCGAAGAAGCCGGGCTTCGGGCCGGACACGTCGCCGTCCGAGCCCTGCTTGTACAGCGCATAGAGCTTCAGCAAGGTGTCGTTGTCGGGGCGATCGGAAAGCTGTTTGACGTCTTCCGCAGCTTTCTCGAAGCGGGCTTTGAGGTCGGACATGGAGGGCTCACCGGTCGCTGTGCATCGTGCGAATGCCGAGCTTACAACACGTCGCCGTCGCGTGGTCAATCGGCGTAGCCAGCATCGATGCAGCGGGACTATGCTTGCCCGACAAGAACCTGCATCAGGGGAGGCAGCACCATCATGAGCTACTTCGTCACCGGAGCCAGCGGCTTCATCGGGCGACATCTGCTGGAGCGCCTGCTCGAGCGCAAGGGCACGATTCACTGCCTCGTGCGCAAGGAGTCGCTCGGCAAGCTGCAGGATCTGCGCGAGCAGTTCGGTGTCGGCGAAGATCGCCTCGTCGCGGTCGTTGGCGACCTGACCAAGCCGAAGCTCGGTGTGACAGCGGCGCAGCAGCGCCAGCTCGCCGGCAAGGTGAAGCATTTCTTCCACCTGGCCGCGTTGTACGACCTCGCGGCGGATGCGCAAAGCCAGATCGCGGCGAATGTCGACGGCACGCGTCACGCGCTCGACCTCGCCGAGGCGCTGAAGGCCGGCTGCTTCCATCATGTCAGCTCGATCGCGGCGGCCGGTCTGTATTCCGGCGTGTTCCGCGAGGACATGTTCGCGGAAGCGGAGGAGCTCGATCATCCGTATTTCCGCACGAAGCACGATTCCGAGGGATTGGTGCGCAACGAGTATTCAAGGCCGTACCGCATCTATCGGCCGGGCATCGTGATCGGCGATTCGCGCAGCGGCGAGATCGACAAGATCGATGGTCCGTACTACTTCTTCCGTCTGATCAAAAAAATGCGCCAGACACTGCCGCCATGGATGCCGACGATTGGCCTGGAAGGCGGGCGCATCAACCTTGTGCCGGTCGACTGGGTGGCCGCCGCGCTCGACCATATCGCGCACAAGCCATCACTGGACGGCCACACGTTCCACTTGACCGATCCTGCGCCGCGCCGCATCGGTGAGGTACTGAATCTGTTTGCTCGCGCCGGTCATGCGCCGCAGATGACCATGCGCCTCGACGCGCGCATGTTCGGTTTCATTCCGGCCGGCGTGCGCACAGCGATCGCCAGTCTGCCGCCGGTCAAGCGCGTCGTCGGCGTGCTGCTGCGCGACCTCGGCATTCCGCCCGCGGTGATGAAGTTCATCACCTATCCGACGCGCTTCGACAGCCGCGAAACCGAGCGCGCGCTGAAAGGCTCGAAGATCCACCTGCCCAAGCTCGACGACTATGCCTGGCGGTTGTGGGATTACTGGGAACGCCACCTCGATCCGGATTTGTTCGTCGACCATTCGCTCAGCGGCAAGGTCAAGGGCAAGGTCGTCGTGATCACCGGCGGCTCGTCCGGCATCGGCAAGGCCGCCGCACTGAAAGTCGCCGCGGCGGGCGCCAAGCTGGTGATCTGCGCGCGCGGCGCCGAGGAGCTCGCCGAGACGAAGAAGGAGATCGAAGCGGCCGGCGGCAGCTGTCACACCTATCAGGTCGACCTGGCCGAGCTGGCCTCGTGCGACACGTTCGTCGCCGACGTGTTCGCCGATCATGGCCACGTCGACATCCTGGTCAACAACGCCGGGCGGTCGATCCGCCGCGCGATCAGCTCCAGCTACGACCGCTTCCACGATTTCGAGCGCACGATGCAATTGAACTACTTCGGTGCGCTGCGGCTGATCATGGGCGTGCTGCCGAAGATGGCCGAGCGCCATCGCGGCCACATCATCAACATCTCCTCGATCGGCGTGCTGACCAATTCGCCGCGCTTTTCGGCGTATGTCGCTTCGAAGGCCGCGCTCGATGCGTTTTCACGCTGCGCACAGGCCGAGTTCTCCGACAACGGCGTCAATTTCACCACGATCAACATGCCGCTGGTGAAGACGCCGATGATCGCGCCGACCAAGATGTACGAGTCGGTGCCGACCTTGTCGCCGGATGAGGCTGCGGACATCATCATCGAGGCGATCATCGAACGCCCGGTGCGCATCGCGACACGGCTAGGCACGTTCGCGCAGGTGTTCTATGCGCTCGCGCCGCGTGTCTACGAAATCGTCATGAACACCGCGTTCCGCCTATTCCCGGATTCTTCTGCGGCCAAGGGCATGAAGGGCAGGGCGGAGCTGGACCGCCCGACCAGCGAGCAGATCGCGGTCGCCGCGTTGATGCGCGGGATTCACTGGTAGGTGTCGGCGGACGCGGCGCGGGATTTGGCGGAACGCGCCGGCCGAGGAGGAATCTTGGTACCGATCACGGCGGCGTCCGTCGCCGGCGTCGTCGCAAGACGGCGGCGGAGTATTACTGACCTCATTCATGCGAACCCGGGAATCCGGGGACTTCGGGCTGGTCAAGCAAAAATGGATGCCCGCGTTCGCGGAAGACCTCGTAAGGTGCGGAGGACTTGCCTACTGCGGCCTTGCGTACTGCGAGCGGGCCAGAGTCGCCATAGACGCTGCACCCCGGCTCGTGCCGGGGTGATTGGCTTAGGGAAGGGCGGACTTGATTCTGCTCTGCTTGTTCTCAGCGCCGCTTGTTCGCAGCTTTGCTTGTTCGCAACTCCGCCGTCTCGGGCTCTGCTCCGCAAACGCCGCCTCTTCTCAGTTCGGCTTTTTCCTTGCCGCGCGCTTCGCTGCGGGCTGTTTCGCGGCCGACTTCGCAGAAGCCGTCTTCGCACTGCCCTTGCGCACTTCGCGAGAGAGGTCGTCGACGCGGGCATTCAGCGTCTTCATGTCCTCGCGCGTTGGAATGCCGAGACGGCCGAGCGAACGCGAGACGCGATCTTCGAACACCTTCTCCAGCTTGTCCCAGGTCTCCTGGCTGCGCTCGCGCACCTGGCCGATGGTGCTCTCGACCGTGCCGCGCGCTTCGCTGACCTTGGCTTCGGTGAACTTGCGCGTCTTCGCATCCAGCGCCGTGCCTTCCTTGACCAGCGCGTCGAACAGCTTGCCGCCCTCTTCCTGCGCTTTTGCGAAAGCGCCGAGTCCGGCCAGCCATATCTGCTGCGCAGAATCCATCACGCTCTTGCCGACGCCGCGTGCCTCGTTCGCCGCTTCCTGCGCCTTGCCGCGTGCCTTGAGCTTGGGTTTAGTCATGGTCGTTTCTCCGATTGCGAAAACGCGGCCGCGCCGCGCGTAGCGGGAAGATTGAACACAAGCCTAGAGCAGACACACTAGTGCGAGGGTCGGAGGCACGCACGTTTCGAAGTTACCTCCGCGTGCGGCCACGCGCGGGTCCGCGGCTCGCAGACATCCACGCACGGCTCAGGCGATGTAATGGTCGAGCTGCTTTTCAATCTCGCGTTCGATGACCGGCTTCAAGGCACCCATCAGGAAGCCGAGTTCGGCGTGCACGTGGATCTCGTCCTTGGCGACCTTGATCTGTCCCTTCACGCCGCCGCGGTCGAAGTGCAGGTCGTTGCCGGTCCAGTGATGCGCGATGCCGTACTGCTTGGCGATCGACTGGGCGACTTTTTCGACGGCGGCTTTGGCGCTCTTCAGACTGCTGCTGTGCGGACGGCGGATATCGATGACGGCCATGCGGGGCTCTCGCGATTCGTTGACTGGCCGCCATGATGCCCGAGGCGCCCGCGGTCGCGTAAGGGAGCAACCACCGGCGGCGCCGTGCATTGCGTGATAAAGTGCATGGACGTTCAACGAATTCAATGCGATGCGACTCAGTTTTGCCAACGGCGAACATGCCGATTTCGTCGTGGATGGCGGCGCCGTGAGTCTCGGCAACGCCGACGGAAATAGCGTGGTGTTGTCCCATCGCGATGTCGCGCCGTGGCATGCGCGCATGACCGTCGATCCGCGCGGCGCCGTCCTCGAGGTGCTCGACCCGCACGCACGCACGCATGTCAATGCGCGGCCCGTGCGTGAAAAAGCGCTTCTGCGCTGTGGCGACGTGCTCTGCCTCGGCGCGGTCACGATCGTATTGAAGGCCGATCGCGACGATCTGATCCTGACCTCGGTCCCGGCCGAACCGGCGCCCGTGCCTTCCGCCGCGACGCAGCCTGCGCGGGTGATCCTGCGTGGCGTTTCCGGCAGCCACTTCGGCAAGACGATCGCGGTCAACCAGCGCCTGTCGATCGGCCGCGATGCGGCCTGCGATCTGATCATCGACGAAGCGCGCCTGGCGCCGCGCCATGCGACGCTGGAACACGTCGGCGATGCGATCTATCTGCGCGAGGTTGCAGGCTCCGGCGGTCTGCTCGTCAACGGGGTCGCGGTCAGCAACGCGATCGTGCATCCGGGCGATCAGCTCGTGTTCGAGCGCAATCATTTCATCGTGGAGGCACCAGGCTTGCCGCTGCGCGGCGAGAGCGGACTGCGCGATGCCCAAGTGATCACCGAGACGCTCGACGCGGTCCGCTATGACGATTCGTCGCAGGGCAGCGCGCGGGCGCAGCACGCCATCTGGTGGCTGATCGGCGCCGCAGCGCTCATCGCGGGCGGCATCGCCTTGATGATCTGGCGCGGCGCAGGGTAGCCGCCACGCATCACGCCAGCGGGCGTGCCGATCCTCAGCAAGGCGGCAACAGCCTCGTCGCCGGCCCATCATTGGCGAAGCGATTCGTCGCAGTGGCGAAAATGCCAGGCTTGCGATGGTGTTGCGCTGCGGCATAATGCCTTGACAACCGGTCTCTCCCGACCGGCGATGCGAGGAGTGCCCCTGGTGAGCCGCGACTACAACTTCAGTGCCGGTCCCGCCGCGCTGCCCGAAGCGGTGCTGCGTCAGGCACAAGCCGAGATGCTGGAATGGAACGGCGCACGCGCCTCGGTGATGGAACTCAGCCATCGCGGCAAGGAGTTCATTGCGCTGGCGGAGGAATCCGAACGCGACTTGCGAGAGCTGCTCGCGCTGCCTCAGAACTACAAGGTGCTTTTCCTGCAGGGCGGCGCGACGCAGCACTTCGCGCAGATTCCGATGAATTTCGCGCGGCGCGAACAAAGCGCCGACTATGTACTGACCGGCGACTGGAGTGAAAAGGCGGCGAAGGAAGCCAAGCCCTATGTGAACGTGCGCATCGCGGCGACCTCCGCGGCGACCAACTACGACCGTATTCCGCCGCGTGCCAGCTGGGATCTGGATCCGAACGCAGCCTACGTGCACATCACGCCGAACGAGACCATCCGCGGTGTCGAATTCCTCGACGTACCCGATGTCGGCAGCGTGCCTCTGTTCGCGGATGTCTCCTCGACGATCCTGTCGCGCCCGGTCGACGTATCCAAGTACGCGCTGATCTATGCCGGCGCGCAGAAGAACATCGGCCCGTCCGGTCTGGTCGTGCTGATCGTGCGCGAGGATTTGCTCGAACGCTGTCCGAAGGACATCGCAAAGATCTTCAACTATGCCGAGCATGCTGCACAGGGCTCGATGTTGAACACCCCGAACACCTGGGGCTGGTACCTTGCCGGGCTCGTCTTCAAATGGGTCAAGCAGCAGGGCGGACTCGCCGCGATGGAGCAGCTCAATCGCGCCAAGGCCGAGCTGCTGTACGGCTACATCGATGGCTCCGGCTATTACAAGAATCCGGTCGAGAAGTCCGCGCGTTCGTGGATGAACGTGCCTTTCACCTTGCCGCGCGAGGAACTCGACGACGCGTTTTTGAAGGAGTCCGTGCGCGCCGGCCTGCACGCCCTCAAAGGCCATCGTTCCGTCGGCGGCATGCGCGCTTCGCTCTACAACGCGATGCCGCTGGCCGGCGTACAGGCGCTGGTCGATTTCATGAAGGCTTTCGCACAGCGCAACGGTTAGCGGATTCTACTGCCACTCATCACGGCGTCGTCCCGGCCAACCCTGGGACCCGGCGTCGCCGCTCTACCGTGCAATGCCGGATGCGCCTTCTGCGGAAGGCGGGCGCCGCAACGACGATTCGAGGACTTTCCATGTTCAAGCTCCAGACGCTCAACAACATCTCGCGCAACGGCCTCGATCGCTTGCCGGCCGCGCTCTACAGCACGGCGAATGACGTTGCCGATCCCGATGCGGTGCTGGTGCGCTCGGCCGACATGCACAAGAGGCCGATCGCGGCGAGCGTGAAGGCGGTCGCGCGCGCCGGTGCCGGCGTCAACAATATTCCGGTCAACGAACTTTCCGCGCGCGGCGTGCCGGTGTTCAATGCACCGGGCGCGAACGCGAACGCCGTGAAGGAGCTCGTCGTCGCCGGCATGCTGCTGGCAGCGCGAAATATCGCCGATGCGCTCGGGTTCGTGCGCAGCCTCGACGCGGGCGCGGACCTGCATCACAAGGTCGAAGCCGAGAAGAAGCGTTTCGTCGGCAGCGAACTGGCCGGCAAGACGCTTGGCGTCGTCGGTCTCGGCGCGATCGGCGTAAAGGTCGCCAACGCGGCCTACGCGCTCGGCATGCGCGTGGTCGGCTTCGATCCGCACATGACGGTCGACGGCGCCTGGCAGTTGTCGTCCGAAGTCGCCAAGGCGGGATCGCTCAACGAGCTGTTCGCTGCGTCCGATTACCTGACGTTCCACGTGCCGTTGAACGACAAGACCAAGGGTGTCTTCGGTCTCGCCGCACTGGATGTCGTACGTCCGGGTATCGTGCTGCTGAATTTTGCGCGCGAAGGCATCGTCGATGCGGCGGCGCTGCGCAAGGGACTCGCCGAGGGACGTGTCGGCCGCTACGTCTCCGACTTCCCGGATGCCGACTTGCTTGGCGACGCGCGCGTGATCGCGCTGCCGCATCTCGGCGCGTCGACCGGCGAGGCGGAAGAGAACTGCGCGATCATGGTGGTCGATCAGCTGCGCGATTTTCTCGAACACGGCAACGTGCACAACTCGGTGAACTTTCCTGAGACGCGCATGGCGCGCGCCGGCAGCGCACGCATCTGCGTCGCCAACAGCAACCGGCCCAACATGATCGGCCAGCTCTCGCATGTGCTCGGCGAGGCTGGCGTGAACATCGCGCAGATGCACAATGCCTCGCGCGGCGAACTCGCCTACAGCCTGATCGATGCGGATTCGCCGGTGCCGGGTACGCTGGTCGCCGCGATCGCGGCGATCGACGGTATTCTGTCCGTGCGCGTGATCGGAAGCTGAAGCCATGAGCGACGAACCTGACCAGAACGGGACCGCGTTGAATCTTGCGCAGGTACGCACGCGCATCGACGGCATCGATCGCCAGATCCAAGGCTTGATCGCCGAACGTGCGCAGTTCGCGCACCAGGTCGGCAAGGCCAAGGGCAAGCTCGCCGCAGCGGTCGACTACTACCGCCCGGAGCGCGAGGCGCAGGTGCTGCGCATGGTCGTCGACCGCAACGAGGGCCCGCTCAGCGACGAGGTCCTCGTGCACGTCTTCCGCGAGATCATGTCGGCCTGCCTCGCCCAGCAGGAGCCGTTGAAGATCGGTTACCTCGGCCCGGAAGGCACCTTCAGCCAGCAGGCCGTGCTGAAGCATTTCGGGCGTTCCGCGCACGGCATGCCGATGGTCAGCATCGAAGAAGTATTCCAGGAGGTCGAGAACGGCAATGCGGACTTCGGCGTCGTGCCGGTCGAGAATTCGGGCCAGGGTACGATCCAGATCACGCTCGACATGTTCCTCACCTCCAACCTCAAGATTTGCGGCGAAGTCGAGCTGCGCGTGCATCAGTTCCTGCTGTCACGCTCCGGCCGCATCGAGGATATCGAGCGCATCTATTCGCATCCGCAGTCGTTCGCGCAGACGCAGGCATGGCTGCGCGGCAACCTGCCGAAGGTCGAGAAGATCCCGGTTTCCAGCAATGCCGAAGGTGCGCGCCGGGCGCGCAATGCCGACGATGCGGCCGCGATCGCCGGTGAAAGCGCAGGGCATGTGTACGGCTTGAAGAAAGTCATCATGGGCTCGATCGAGGATCACGCGGACAACACGACGCGGTTCCTGGTCATCGGCCGCCAGATCTTCCCGCCATCGGGGCACGACCGCACCTCGGTGCTGGTCTTCATCAAGGATCAGCCGGGCGCGCTGTTCAATGTCTTGAGTCCGTTCGCGCGCCATGGCATCAGCATGAATCGCATCGAATCGCGCCCTTCGCATCAGGCGAAGTGGGAGTACGGCTTCTTCATCGATCTGGCCGGGCACGTCGAGGACGATTCGATGAAGGCGGCGCTGGCCGAGCTTGAAGCGCACGCGGCGCAGATCAAAGTGCTCGGCTCGTACCCGGTGGCGGTGCCGTGACGTTCGACGCGACGCGGCTGGCCAATCCGGCAACGGCGGCGCTGCGCGCGTACGATCCAGGGCACGATCTGCCGGCACTGCGCCAGCGGTTCGGCGCAGCGATCGCCGAGCTCGGCTCGAATGAGAACGCGCTCGGACCGAGCCCGCTCGCGATCGAGGCGATGCGCGCGGCGCTTGCCGAAAGCTACCGCTATCCGGATCCTCGCGGTGCCGCGCTGAAGCTCGCGCTCGCGTCGAATCTCGGCGTCTCCGTCGAGCGTCTTGCGCTGGGCAACGGCTCGCACGAACTGCTGATGCTGCTGGCGCAATGTTTCGCCGATGCCGCGCACTCGGTGGTGTTCTCGCAGTACGGTTTCGCCGTGTTCCCGATTGCGACCGCTGCCGCGGGTGCGCAGCCGATTCGTGTTGCGGCGCTGCCGCGTACGCATACGAGCGCGCCGTTCGGTCATGATCTGGAGGCGATCGCCACGGCGATTCGTTCGGATACGCGACTGGTGTATCTCGCCAATCCGAACAACCCGACCGGCACCTGGTTCGACGATGCGGCGCTGGGCGCTTTCCTCGCGCGCGTGCCGGGCGACGTGCTGGTCGTCGTCGACGAGGCGTATCACGAGTTCGTCGATGCAAACGGACTGAGCTCGGCGCTGCACTTTGCCGATCGATATCCGAATCTGATCGTCACGCGTACCTTCTCGAAGGCGTATGCGCTGGCCGGATTGCGCGTCGGCTATCTCGTCGCCGATCCCAGCGTCGTGGCCGTCGTCGAACGTCTGCGCGAGTCATTCAATCTCAACAATGTCGCACTCGCCGGCGCCCAGGCTGCACTGGCCGATCGCGCGTGGCTGGAACGCGCGCGCGCGTACAACGCGAGCGAACGTGACTGGCTGAGTGCCGGCTTGGCCGTTCGCGGTTTTGCCTGCCTGCCGTCACAGACCAACTTCGTGCTGGTCGATCTCGGGCGCGACGCGGCGGAACTGGAAGCGCATCTGTTCGAGCGCGGCGTCATCGTGCGGCCGATGGGCGGTTACGAGCTGGCGCATACCTTGCGCATCAGCGTCGGCAGCCGTGCGGAAAATCAGTGCCTGCTGGACGCGCTCTCGTGAGTGCGCCGCTGCGTCTGGATTATTCGAGTCGGCCCGCGTCCTCGCCACTGGAAGGATCGATCGCGCTGCCAGGCGACAAGTCGATCTCGCATCGCGCGATCATGTTTTCGGCGCTCGCCGAAGGGACTTCGCGCATCGACGGCTTCCTCGAAGGTGAAGACACGCGTGCGACGGCAGCGATCTTCGCGGAAATGGGCGTGCACATCGAAACGCCTTCGGCCTCGCAGCGCGTCGTTCACGGCGTCGGATTGCACGGTCTTCTGGCACCGGCACGCGCGCTCGACTGTGGCAACGCCGGAACGGGCATGCGCCTGCTCGCGGGTTTGCTGGCCGGCCAGCGCTTCGATTCGACGTTGACCGGCGACGAGTCCTTGTCGCGCCGACCGATGCGCCGCGTGATCGAACCGCTGCGCAGGATGGGCGCACGTGTCGAGGCGGGAACCGGCGACGTGCCGCCGCTGCGCATCCGCGGCCCTGCATCGCTGCAGGGAATCCACTTTACGGCCCCGGTTGCCAGCGCCCAGGTCAAATCGGCCGTCCTGCTCGCCAGCTTGTACGCGCAGGGCGAAACCGAGGTTCGCGAAGTCCATCCGACGCGCGACTACACCGAGCGCATGCTCGCCGCATTCGGCTGGCCGATCGCGTTCGAGCCGGGCAGGGCTCGCTTGAGCGGCGGCCATCGCCTGCATGCGACGGAGGTGGTCGTCCCGGCGGATTTCTCGTCCGCAGCGTTCTTCATCGTTGCAGCGACCCTGCTGCCGGGATCGCAACTGCTGCTGCGCGCTGTCGGTTTGAATCCGCGCCGCACCGGACTGCTCGACGCGTTGCGTCTGATGGGCGCCGACATCCGCGAGTTGAACGCGCGTGAACAGGGCGGCGAGCGCGTCGCCGATCTCGACGTGCGCCATGCGCCTTTGCGCGGGATCGAGGTGCCGGTCGCGCTGGTGCCGGACATGATCGATGAATTCCCGATTCTGTTCGTCGCGGCGGCGGCCGCCACGGGCACCACGACGATCCGCGGGGCGGCGGAGTTGCGCGTGAAGGAATCGGATCGCATCGCGGTCATGGCGAAGGGGCTTGCCGCGCTCGGCTTACGCATCGACGAGACACCTGACGGTGCAATCATTGACGGCGGCGTTCTGCGAGGCGGCAGCGTCGACAGTGGCGGCGACCATCGCTGCGCGATGAGTTTTGCCGTGGCCGGGTCGGTCGCGCGCGATGAAGTGCACATTTCTGACTGCGCGAACGTCGCTACGTCGTTTCCCGGTTTCGTCGATTGTGCCAATGCCTGTGGCTTGCAGATTTCGACGCTTGCGGGCGGCTGAGCAAATGAACGTCAACCGGTTACGACCACGGTCGTCCTTGGAGTCATTTCGGGCATTGTGCTTATGTACGTACGTACATATCGACTCGTGATCGTCATGCCGCTCTCTCTTACCGAACTGCGTCAGCGCCTGTTCGAATTGGCCGATCGGGTCGTCGATACCGGCGAACCGTTGATCGTGCTGCGTCGTGGCGTGCGCCTGCGTCTGATGCGTGAGGATGCTGTGGTCGCCGACGGCGGGCGTCTCGGGCGACTCACGCCGCAGAGCGTGGTGATCGGAGCGCCGTTGCGGCCGGACGATTCGCCTTCGATGTGGGCGCCGGATAGCGTGCTGCGCGTCGCCGGGCCCTCGGCACCCTGGCCGCGCACGGCACGCAGGCGTTCCAAGCGGTTGCCGTGATCATGCGCGATACGCATATCGCCGTGGCGCTCTACGAAGGGCGCACGGGTGGCCCGCAGGCGTCGACGAAACGCGCGCTCGACCGCGAAGCCGCGCCTATTTCGCTGGCCGTGCTGCTCGAACTGGAATTGCTGCACGAGATGGGGCGCTTGCGCATCGGTGCGCAACCCATCGCGCGCCACCTTGGCGAGCATCTGGCCATTCGCATCGCCGGCGAACGTTTCGCCGATGTGGCGGCCGAGGCGCTCGCGCTCGCTTTTACGCGCGATCCCTTCGATCGGTTGATCGTGGCGCATGCGACGCTGCTGCGGGCGCCGCTGGTCAGCCAGGACCTCAGCCTGCGCCATTACTACCCGAAGACCTTGCACTGAAGCCACCGCGCTGGAAGGAACGCGTGCCGGACCGGTTAGATCGGAACCGGTAGAATCACGTACTTTCGCTTGGCGCGCTCATGAGCAGATCCGATCCGCCCGTTCCCGTCCTCACCATCGACGGCCCCTCCGGGTCGGGCAAGGGCACGATCAGCCGCGCGGTCGCCGATGCGCTCGGCTGGCATCTGCTCGACTCCGGCGCGCTTTATCGCGCAGTCGGCTATGCGGCCAGCATGGCCGGCATCGACCTGTCCGACGCGGCTGCGGTGACGCGCTGCGCCGAGACCACGAAGATCGCGTTCCGCGATCCCAAGGACGGCGGCGAGACGCGGGTCATCGTCAATGGCCATGACGCGACGGACGACATCCGCACCGAAACCTGTGGCGCGGCGGCCTCGGCGATCGCCGCGATTCCGGCGGTACGCGCCGCTTTGTTCGAAAAACAACGCGCGTTTCGCAGGTCGCCTGGTCTGGTCGCCGACGGCCGCGACATGGGCACGGTGGTTTTCAGCGATGCCCCCTACAAGATATTTCTGACGGCCGCCGCCGAGGAACGTGCGAAGAGGCGCTATAAGCAGTTGAAGGGAAAGGGTTTGACTGTTACACTCTCATCCCTTTTGCACGAGATCGAAGCGCGCGACGAGCGCGATGCGACCCGCAAAGTCGCACCGCTCAAGGCTGCAGCAGGCGCGCTGGTCATCGATACGACCGGAATTCCGGTGGCTGACGTGGTCGCGCAGGTACTCGCAGTCGCGCGCTCCCGCTGAGCTTCGTACAGGAACCAGATTTTGCCCGCAAGGGCAGGGCCCGGCGTCACGCCGGAACGCAATGATGCGGGCGTCTTTCGCATCCCTCGAAGGTGGGTTGACGATCCGAGAGTGGACGGCAACCTGTTTCATCACTGGAATCCAACATGACTGAAAGTTTCGCTGAACTGTTCGAACAGAGCCAATCGCTCACCAAGCTTCGCTCCGGCGCCATCGTCACCGGCATCGTCGTCGAGATCCGCTCCGACGTCGTCGTGGTCAACGCCGGGCTGAAGTCCGAAGGCATCATCCCGATCGAACAGTTCAAGAATGAACGGGGCGAACTCGAGATCGCCGTAGGCGACACCGTCAAGGTGGCGCTCGACGCGATCGAAAATGGTTTCGGCGAGACGATGCTCTCGCGCGAAAAGGCCAAGCGTTCGCTGGTGTGGGACGAGCTCGAAGAGGCACAGACCGCCAATGCGGCGATCACCGGCCGCATCTCGGGCAAGGTCAAGGGCGGCTTCACGGTCGATATCAAGGATGTCCGCGCGTTCCTGCCGGGCTCCCTCGTCGACGTGCGCCCCGTGCGCGACCCGTCCTACCTCGAGGGCAAGGAACTCGAGTTCAAGATCATCAAGCTCGACCGCAAGCGCAACAACGTCGTGGTCTCGCGTCGCGCCGTCGTCGAGAGCGAGTTCAGCGCGGAGCGCGAACAGCTGCTCGACCGCCTGCAGGAAGGCGCGGTCGTCAAGGGCGTCGTCAAGAACCTCACCGATTACGGCGCGTTCGTCGACCTCGGCGGCATCGATGGCCTGCTGCACATCACCGACATGGCGTGGAAGCGCGTGCGTCACCCGAGCGAAGTCGTCAACGTCGGCGACGAACTCGAGGTGCGCGTGCTGAAGTTCGACCGTGAGCGCAATCGCGTTTCGCTCGGCCTGAAGCAGCTCGGCGAAGATCCGTGGGTCGCCATCGCCCGTCGCTACCCGACCGGCACGCGCATTCTCGGCAAGGTCTCCAACGTTACCGACTACGGCTGCTTCGTCGAGCTGGAACCGGGCGTCGAAGGCCTCGTGCACGTGTCCGAGATGGACTGGACCAACAAGAACGTCAACCCGGCCAAGGTCGTGCAGGTCGGTGACGAAGTCGAAGTCATGGTGCTCGACGTCGATGAAGAGCGTCGCCGCATCTCGCTCGGCATGAAGCAGACCAGCGCGAATCCGTGGGAAGCGTTCGCCGCGATCCACAAGAAGAACGACAAGGTCTCCGGTACGATCAAGTCGATCACCGACTTCGGCATCTTCGTCGGTCTCGACGGCGGTATCGACGGCCTCGTGCATCTGTCCGACATCTCGTGGCAGACCACCGGCGAAGACCTCGTGCGCAACTTCAAGAAGGGCGACGAGATCGAGGCGGTCGTGCTCGCGGTCGATCCGGAGCGCGAGCGCATCTCGCTCGGCATCAAGCAGCTCGAGCAGGATCCGTTCGGCCAGTACATGGCGAGCCAGCCGAAGGGCAGCATCGTCACCGGTACCGTGCGCGAAGTGGATGCGCGCGGCGCGACGATCGATCTCGGCGACGGGGTCGAAGGCTATGTGCGTGCGAACGACATCGCCAAGGAACGCGTCGAGGACGCCACCCAGCACCTCAAGGTCGGCGACAAGGTCGAAGCGAAGTTCACCGGCATGGATCGCAAGGGCCGCACGCTGCAGCTCTCGATCCGCGCGAAGGACGAGGACGAGCTGCAGAGCACGCTGGAGGAATACCAGAGTGCTTCCGGCGGCACGACCAAGCTCGGCGCATTGCTGAAAGAACAGCTGAACCGCTGACGCGACATTCCGCGCACGGCCAGCCGCCGTGCGCGGCGCACTACATCGCGCGCATCGATCCCGGTGCGCGCGTTTTTCTGAACAGAGTACGAATCCCGATACCGCGATGACCAAGTCGGAGCTGATCGAGTCCCTTGCTGAACGGCAGAAACATCTGGCCGCGAATGACGTCGAGCTCGCCGTCAAGAGCGTGCTGGAGCAGATGAGCCACTCGCTGTCGACCGGCGAGCGCATCGAAATCCGTGGTTTCGGAAGTTTCTCGCTGCACTATCGGCCGCCGCGCATGGGTCGCAATCCCAAGACGGGCGACTCTGTCGCGCTGCCCGGCAAGCATGTGCCGCACTTCAAACCGGGCAAGGAATTGCGCGAACGCGTCAACGAGCGTCCTGCGAAGGCGCCGAAATCGGCCTGACGCCGCGCATGCGTTCGCAGCGTGCGCATCTCAGGATCGGCCGCTGCGACCCAGTGTTGCCGATCATATGCCGTGAACCGGCTGAGCGGCGTGTTACCGTTGCGGCGAAACGCCCTGCATGCAGCAAGGCTGGCCAGCCATACGGTCATCGTCCATGCGTGTGATCCTCATCGTCGTCGTTGTGCTCGTGATTGGACTGGGCGCGCTGTTCGGCGCGCTCAACGCCGAGCCGATCGGGATCGATCTGTACTTTTTCGCCGTAAATGTGCCGGCCGGGCTTGCCTTGCTCGGCACGCTTCTGTTCGGCTGGCTGCTCGGCGGTTTGGTCGCCTGGTTCGGCCAAGTGCCGCGTCTGCGCCGCGAATTGCGCAAGGCGCGCCAGCAGCTGCGCGAACAGCGCGGTACGAGCGGTGGCACGGACGCATGAACGAGTTCGCGCTGCTGTTCTTTCTGCTTCCAGTGGCCGCGCTCTCCGGCTGGATGCTCGGCCGCCGCGGCGGCGAACGCACCTCCGGCGCGCGCGTGAGCGAGCTGTCGACGAGCTACTTTCGCGGTCTCAATTATCTGCTCAACGAACAGCAGGACAAGGCGATCGAGGTTTTCCTCAAACTCGCGGAAATCAACCGCGACACGGTCGAGACGCATCTTGCGCTCGGCAATCTGTTCCGCCGCCGCGGCGAGGTCGATCGTGCGATCCGCGTACACCAGCATCTGATCGCGCGCCCCAACCTCAGCCAGGAAGAAAAGACCGTCGCCTTGCTCGAACTCGGCGAGGACTACATGCGTGCCGGCTTGCTCGACCGCGCCGAGACCTTGTTCACCGACCTCGTCGCGATGGATGCGCTGGCGCCATCGGCGCTCAAGCATTTGATTTCGATCTACCAGCACGAGCGCGACTGGGACAAAGCAATCGAACACGCGCGCAGGCTGGAGAAGGCCACCGGCGAGTCGCAAGGTTCGACGATCGCGCAGTTCTACTGCGAACTGGCCGAGTTGGCGCGCGCCAAAGGCGCGCGCGAGGACGCGCGCGCGCGCGTCGCCGATGCGTTCGCCGCGGAGGCCGAGTGCGTGCGAGCGAGCATGATCGAGGGACATATCGAATCCGGCGCCGGACACCTCGATGCGGCGATCCACGCGTTCGAACGCGTCGCCGAGCAGGATGTCGACTACGTGCCGGAGATTCTGTCGCCGCTGCTCGACTGCTACGCCCGTGCGCAGCGCATGCAGCGCGCCGAGGAGTTTCTGCTCGAAATCACCGAGCGCTATCAGGGCGTCTCGCCCGTGCTGGCCTTGGCGAAGCTGTACGCGACCACGCGCGGCGAAGTGGCCGCGGTTGATTTCCTCAACCGCATCCTGCGCCAGCGCCCGTCGGTGCGTGCCTTGATGGCCTTGATCGACGTCAATCTGCACACCGCCAGCGGCGATGCGCGCGAGAACTTTCTGATCCTGCGCGATCTCACGCGCAAGCTGGTCGAAGGCAAGGCGATGTACCGCTGCAACCGCTGCGGCTTCGGCGCGAAGGCGCACCACTGGCAATGCCCGAGCTGCAAGACCTGGGGTTCGGTGCGGCCGATCCACGGCGTCGTCGGCGAGTAGGGCGTGGATGATCAGCTCTTCGCACGCGAGCGCTGATGCGTGTTTGGTCGCTCTGCTGATCGCGACACCGGCGTTGTCGGCGTCGTTCACGTGGCTCGCCATCCGCTACGCGCGGCGCCGCCAGTTGCTGGATCTGCCGGGGCGTCGCCGCTCCCACAGCCAGCCGACGCCGCGCGGCGGCGGCATCGCGATCGTCGTTGCGATGCTCGCGGGCGGCATCGCGCTTGCTTTGCAGTCGACGCGGGACTATCTGCCGATCTTGTTGCCGCCGGTCGTCGGCATCGCCCTGGTCGGCTGGCTCGACGACCATGGTGGTCTCTCCGCGGCGAAGCGCTTTGCGATGCACACCATCGCGGCGGCATGGGTGTTCGCTGGCCCCTTGCTGGTGCTGACCGTGTTTCCAGTCTCCGACCTGACATCGGGCTTCGGCCTCGTAGGGATCGCCGCCGCCGTCGTGACGATTGCGATCGTCTGGTCGATCAACCTGCACAACTTCATGGACGGCATCAATGGCCTGCTGACCCTGCAGGCGATCTTCGTGCTGTGCGCCTTGGCGGGCCTGCTGGCGTGGCGCGATGCAGACGGCGCCGCGCTCTTGCTGGTCTGCGCAGCCGCCTGCGCCGGGTTCCTGCCGTTCAATTTTCCGCGTGCGCATGTCTTCATGGGCGACGTCGGCAGCGGCGTGCTCGGTCTCGCGATCGCGGTGGCGGTGCTGTGGCAGATAGCAACGCCGACGATCGCCGCTGCAAGCGGGCTCGTTCTGTGTTCCGCCTTCGTCACCGATGCCACCTGCACCTTGCTCTCGCGCATGCTGCAGGGCCGCCGTTGGTATAGTGCGCACCGCGAACATCTGTACCAATGGCTGGTCCGTTGCGGCCATTCGCATGCGCGCGTCGTCGCGCTCTATATGGGATGGAACCTCCTGATCGTGTTGCCTGTCATTGGCTGGATGAATCGCTCGCCCACAGCAAAAGCGCCGTCCGCCGACGCGCTCCCCGCGTTCGGCGTCGGTGCGACCGTGGCCGTCTACGCGCTCGCCGCCGTCACCTGGTGGTTCGGCAAGCGCGCCTGCCTGGCGACCTTCCGCAAGCGGGGGCGTCATGCTGCGTAGAACGATCGCCGGGATCCATCCGCGCCTGGCCGTCGTCGCGCACGACATGCTGATGGTGTGGGTGGCCTGGAGCCTGGTCAGCGCGGTGCGCTGGTCGTTTGCGCAGAATCCTCCGCCGGTGTCGCTGTTCGATACCGAAGTCTGGCTGGTGCTCGCCGCGCAAGGGCTGATCTTCTGGTGGACCGGGCTGTATCGAGGCTTGTGGCGTTTCGCCAGCGTGCCGGATATCTGGAACATCTTCCGCGCCTGCGCGCTCGGCGCATTCGCGGCGGCGATCACCTTGTTCCTGTACAACCGCCTGGTCACGGTGCCGCGCACGGTGCTGGCGATATATCCGCTGGTGCTGGCCGTGTTGTTGGGCGGCCCGCGTCTGCTCTATCGCTATTGGAAAGACAGCCGCCTCGACTTCGTCACGCGCACGCCGAGTCAGCGCATCCTGGTGCTCGGCGCCGGCAAGGCCGGCGAGGCTTTGGTGCGCGACCTGCGCCGCGAAAACCGCTACGCACCGGTTGGTTTCCTCGACGACAACCCGCAGCTGCGCGGCTCGCGCCTGCACGCCATCCCGGTGCTCGGCACGCTCGACCAGTTGCCGCAGCTCGCCCGCGAGACCGCCGCCGAGATGATCGTCATCGCGATGCCGGCGGCGAGCAAGCAGCAGATGCGCCGCGCGGTGGAACTGTGCGAAGCCTGCGACCTTCCGTTCCGCACGGTGCCGCGGCTGGAGGATGTCGTCTCCGGGCGCTCCAGTTTCAACGAGCTCAAGGAAGTGGCCATCGAGGACCTGCTCGGGCGCGAACCGGTGCAGCTCGACTGGACCGCGATCCGCACGCGCCTGACCGGCAAACGCGTGCTGGTGACCGGTGGCGGCGGCTCGATCGGTTCGGAACTGTGCCGCCAGGTTGCGCGCCTCGGCGCCGAATCGCTGACCGTGTTCGAACTGTCCGAATACAACCTCTACACGATCGAACAGGAACTGCGCCGCGACTATCCGGATCTGCTCCTCGACGCGCGGATCGGCGACTGCGGCGATGCGGCTGCCTGCGAGCGCGTGTTCGCCCAGGCGCGCCCGCAAGTGGTCTTCCATGCCGCCGCCTACAAGCATGTGCCGCTGCTGCAGGGCCAGGTGCGCGAGGCGTTCCGCAACAACGTGCTCGGCACCAAGGTGGTCGCCGAAGCAGCCGATCGCCACGGCGCCGACAGCTGTGTGCTGATCTCGACCGACAAGGCGGTCAATCCGACCAGTGTCATGGGCGCCTGCAAGCGTGTCGCCGAGCTTTTCTGCCAGAACTTCGCGCAGCAGTCCGCCACGCGTTTCATCACCGTGCGTTTCGGCAACGTGCTCGATTCGGCCGGTTCCGTGGTGCCGCGTTTCCGCGAGCAGATTCGCAGCGGTGGGCCGGTCACCGTCACGCATCCGGAGATCACGCGCTATTTCATGACGATACCGGAGGCCTGCCAGTTGATCCTGCAAGCCTCGGTGCTCGGCAACGGCGGCGAGATTTTCGCGCTCGACATGGGCGAACCGATCAAGATCCGCGATCTTGCCGAACAGATGATCCGGCTCGCCGGCAAACACGAGGGCGAGGACATCTCGATCGTCTACACCGGCCTGCGTCCCGGCGAGAAACTGTTCGAGGAACTGTTTCACCCGCACGAGCAGTACAGCGATACCGCACATGCGAAGATTTTCCTGGCGCAGCCGCGCAGCATGGCCTGGAGCCTTCTGAGCGCGCAGCTGCGGCACGCCGATGCTGCCGTGCGCGAGTTCGACGAAGAGACGCTGAAGAAGATACTCGACCAGCTGTTGCCCGAGTTCGCTGCCGGTGGCGCGTCGGGCGAGGCCGTGGTCGTCGCTTTTGGAACACGTTGAAAAAGGATAGGGAAATGAGCCAACGTTTGCGAAAAGTCGTCTTTCCGGTCGCCGGGCTCGGCACGCGCTTCCTGCCGGCGACCAAGGTCGTGGCGAAGGAAATGCTGCCGGTGCTGGACCGCCCGTTGATCCAGTACGCGGTCGACGAGGCGGTCGACGCCGGCGCCGATACGCTGATCTTCGTGACGAACCGCTACAAGCACGCGATCGCCGATTATTTCGACAAGGCCTATGAGCTCGAAGCGAAGCTCGCGCAGTCGGGCAAGACGGACCTGCTCGCAATGGTGCAGGGCACGCTGCCCGCGCACGTGCGTTGCGTATTCGTGACGCAGCCCGAAGCGCTCGGCCTCGGCCACGCGGTGTTGTGCGCGAAGCCGGTCGTCGGCGACGAGCCGTTCGGCGTGGTGCTGCCGGACGACTTGATCTGGACCGGCGACGGGCCCGGCGCGCTGCGCCAGATGGCTGAATTGTCCGCTGCGGAAAATGCCGGCGTCATCGCGGTCGAAGAAGTGCCGCGCACGCAGACCGACAAGTACGGCATCGTCGATGCGACGCCGGTGTCCGAACGCGCCGCGAAGATCAAGATGGTCGTCGAGAAGCCCAAGCCGGACGTGGCGCCGTCGAACCTGGCGATCGTCGGGCGCTATGTGCTGCCCGGGCGCATCTTCGAGCTGCTCGAAAAAACCACGCCGGGTACCGGCGGAGAAATCCAGCTGACCGATGCGATCGAAGCGCTGCTCGCCGAGCAGCCGGTGCTGGCTTATCGCTTCGCCGGTACGCGCTTCGACTGCGGCAACAAACTCGGTCTGGTGCAGGCGACGCTGCATATGGCGCTCGAAGATGCGCAGATCGGTGCAGCGACGCGCGAACTGATATCCAAGCTGTAGACGCTGCCAGGCATGCCTCCGCGGATGACACCGTCCGACGGCCTCTGTATCGCGGGCGGCGCAATTCCGCTGCTCCTGCGGTGGGCCATTGCAGGATTCCTGGTGCCGCAGTTCGCGGGCGTCTATGCAAGTTTCGGCGCCCCATTGCCGCTGCCGACGCGCTGGCTGCTGGCGTCCTATGAATACGGCTTTGTTTTACCCATTCTGGTTGTCGCCGTGTGGGCAGGCTGGCCGAAGCCGGCGAGTCGCGGTGTCGCGGCGCTGGTCAGCGGCGTGACGAGCGCCGCGTTGCTGGCGATCTCGGCCCTGATCGCGCTGTATTTGCCGATCTATCGGCTCGGCGCAATCGTAGGCTGATCATGGAGACCGCAGATCGTCATGACCTCAGTTGGATCCTCAATCATCTCGGCGAGGAGCGCGAGCGCTACTACGGCGCGGTATCGCCGGCGATCGTGCAATCGTCGATCTTCGCGTTCCCGACCGTCGCCGCGATGCGCGCAGGGTTTCGCGACGAACTCGGCCAGCATGTCTATACGCGCGGCAACAATCCGACGGTCGAGATCCTGCGGAAAAAAGTCGCTGCGCTGGAAGGCGCCGAAGACTGCCTGATGTTCGGCAGCGGCGCCGCGGCGGTGGCTGCAGGCGTGATCGCGTGTGTTGCCGGCGGCGATCATGTCGTCTGCGTCGCGCGGCCGTACAGCTGGACGCGTACGCTGCTGCGCGATCTGCTCGGACGCTTCGGCGTGACGACGAGCTTCGTCGACGGCGCCGAGGCGGCGAATTTCGAGTCGGCACTGACGGCAGCGACGCGTCTGATCGTGCTGGAAAGTCCGAATTCGATGACCTTCGAGCAGCAGGACCTCGCTGCGGTCGCCGCGATCGCACGTGCGCGCGGTATCCGTACGTTGTGCGACAACAGCTACGCGACGCCGCTGAATCAGTCGCCGATCGCGCTTGGTATCGATCTTGTGGCGCACTCGGCGACGAAATATCTGAACGGTCACAGCGACGTCGTTGCGGGCGCCCTGTGCGGCAGTGCCGAACTGATCCGGCAGGTGTTCCGCGGCCCCTACATGACGCTCGGCGCGATGCTCGCGCCGAACGATGCCTGGCTGTTGATCCGCGGCTTGCGCACGTTGCCGATACGCCTGCAGCGGATCGCCGCGACTACGGCAACGCTGCTCGCCTTTCTCGAAAAACATCCACGCGTGCGCCGCGTGTATTCGCCGCACGCAAGCGGCAATCCGCAATGGAACCTCGGCGAACGTCAGCTGCGCGGCGCCAGCGGTTTGCTGACGATCGAACTCGGCGCGGACGATGTCGCGGCGGTCGAGCGCTTTTGCGAAGGGTTGTCGCGCTTCCTGATGACGGTGTCATGGGGCGGCTACGAGTCGCTGGCGTTTCCGGTCTGCGCGGTGTTTCCGGCCGACGCGCCGCTGCGTTCGGCCAGTGGTCTTCCGCTCAGCCTGGTGCGCCTCTCGGTCGGGCTCGAAGACGCCGACGTGCTGATCGCGGATATCGACGCGGCGTTGGCGCGCCTGTAACGCCAGCTCAGGCGCCCGAGCCGAACAGATGCCAGCTGAGCGCGCCGAGGCTGGCGGCCAGTGCCATCAGGAGCAGGGCGGCGACGTTCATCTTGCGGGCGATGTTGGCTGCCTCGGCGTCGCGGCGAATCGGCGTATCCTGCAGCACGCGTGCGCCGTGCAGCGGCCAGCGACGCTGTTCGAGAATGCGACGCGCGAGTCGTGCGGCCAGACCTGCGAGCGCCAGGATGCATACGCCGCAGGCGACCAGCGCTGCGCCGATCCAGATACGAAGCTGCACGATCAGCTGTGCAGGCGGCATCGTATCGGCCGTACGTGTCAGCCAATACCGGAAAGCGAACATCAGAATGAGGGCGACGATGGCCGCCAGCGCCAGGACCGCGACACTGACACGCCGCAGACGGACATCGGCGCGCAGGATTTCGTGATTCATGGACTCCCCCGCACGCAGTCACTATAGCGAAGGCGCAGCGCGCGCTTTGTGCCGTCCGTCGCCGAATCGCTGCGCCCATCACGGCTGCTATGCTCCGAAGATGAGCAGAACACTTGCGATCGTCCTGTCGCTGCTGACCTTGTCGGCCTGTCAGAGTTTGCAGCGCACATCCTCGCCGAGGACTTCGGGCATGGCGGCGCGCACGTCGTTGCCGGTGGCAGGCACCTCGTTCGAAGGCGTTTTCGACAATCACGAGCAGGTCTGGCGGATACGCGCAGCGGCAGGCAACGCCGCGCCGCCGCATGTGGTCGTCACGATCGAGCCGACGGCGCAGGCGGACTGGTCGATCTGGCGCATCCATCTCGATGCGGCCGCACCGCTCGATGCGGTCTGGGCAATGCAGCGCAGCGGAACCGGCGAGAACGCGTCGTTGATGCCGCATCGCGCCTTGGACGCATCGGTTGCGGTGAACGCGGCTTCCTTCGATGCGCGCCAATGGGTGCCGCTCGATGCTTGCGTTTTGCGCGGAACGATGACGGTGGCCGGCGCGCATGTCGCCGCTGCTGTCGCGGCTTGCACGACGCTCGCGCCAGGCCTCGGCGCGCAGACCGCGCTGCTGCCGATTGCGCTCGAACGCGAAGGCGAGTGGCTGCACACACGCTTGTTCGCGGATCAGGCGCGTGGCACGGATGCGCGCGTGGAGTTGCGCCAGGTGCAGTTCTTCGGCGGCTGGGCCGCGATCAACGGAGCCGGTCCGAATGCGCCCGCCAACAACGACTGGCACATCAATCGCACTCTGCGGCTCGGCAATGAAGGCGGCCGCGCGGCGCTGACCTGGCGCGACGGCAAGCCCTCGGGCTATTCGCTCGCGCTGGAACGCGTGACCTATCGCGACGGCAATGTGCCGGTGCTGAAGCTTTCCGTGATCGACGATGCCAGTGGCCAGAGCATTGCGTACGCGTGGGCGAATCCCGAGGCGACGCAGATCGGCATCAATCTCGGCTGGGTGCAGGTCGGGCTCGATCGCAGCGTGCCCGCAGCCTCGACGCGGAAGAGCAGGTGATGAGCGAAGCGCATTCGACGATCGACTGGACCGATTTCGAGAAAGTGCTCAGCATCGCCGGCACGATCAAACGGGTCGAAGTGTTTGCCGAAGCACGCAAGCCGGCCTACAAGGTCTGGGTCGACTTCGGCCCGTACGGCGAAAAGAAGACCAGTGCGCAGATCGCCGCGCTGTATTCGCCGGAGGAACTGGTCGGCCGGCAGATCGTCGGCGTGATCAATTTTCCGGAAAAACAGATCGGCCCTTTCCGTTCGCAGTTCCTGCTGACCGGCTTCACGACCGATGCCGGGGTCGTCATCACGACGATCGAGCGGCCGGTGCCGAACGGCACGCGGCTCGCTTGAAATCCCGTGGTGGTGGAGTCAAGACCGCCGCGTGGCACGCGTTTCCATCCATTCGTACAGCACCGGCAGCAGCAACAGCGTGAGCAGTGTCGAAGTGATCAGGCCGCCCACCACGACCGCAGCCAGCGGCCGCTGCGTTTCGGCACCGACGCCGCCGGACAGCAGCATCGGTACCAGCCCGAGAATCGCGACGCTTGCCGTCATCAGCACGGGGCGCAGACGCAGGGTCGTGCCTTGGATCACCGCCTCGCGGATCGTCAGGCCCGACTCGCGCAACGTGTTGAGAAAACTCACGAGCACGATGCCGTTCAACATCGCCACACCGAACACGGCGATGAAACCGATCGCCGAGGGCACCGAGAGATATTGGCGTGTCAGGGCGAGCGCGAGAATCCCGCCGATCGTCGCGAACGGTACGTTGGCCAGGATCAACGCCGCGTGCCGTACCGAATTGAACGCCGTGTAGAGCAGCACGAAGATGAAGAAGATGGTCGCCGGCACGATCAGTGCGAGCTTGGCCATCGCGCGCTGCTGGTTCTCGAATGCGCCACCCCATTCGATCCAGTATCCCGGCGGCAGTTTCACCTGTTGCCGGATCGCCGCATTCGCGTCCCTCACGAAACCGTCGATGTCGCGGCCGCGCACGTCCATCTGCACGACGGCATAGCGCTGCAATTGTTCGCGTCGCACGAACGAGTAGCCCTCGCCGAGGCCGATCTTGGCCACTGTCCGCAGTGCGACCAGCGCGCCATTGTCCGAGCGCAGGGGGATTTCGCCGATCGCTGCGACGGACGCCTTGGAAGCATCGTCCAGGCGCACGGCGATATCGAAGCGCTTGACGCCGTCGAGCAGAGCCGACACAGGCTCTGCGCCGATGCCGTTGCGCACCAGCGTGAGCACGTCGTCGGCATTGAGACCGTACCGCGCGAGTGCTTCGCGATCCACTTCGATCCTGACCTGCGGCTTGCCGATGTTCGCCTCCAGCGAAAGATCAGCCACGCCGGCGACCTTTCCGAGCACCGCTTTGATCGCCTGGCTCTGGCGATCGAGTTCCGCCAGATCCTCGCCATACAGCTTGAGCGCCAGCGTCGCGCGCACGCCCGAAATCAGTTCTTCGACACGCATCTGGATCGGCTGGGTGAAGCTCGGCACCGCATTCGGCACGACCTTGCCGAGAATCTCCAGCATCGCCTCGTCGAGCTGCTCGATCGAACGGCCGCTCTTCCAATCGCGCGGCGGCTTCAGCGCCGTGTAGATTTCCATGTAGTTGACGTCGGCGGTCTCGCCCTTTTCGGCGCGGCCGATCATGGCGAGCGTCGTCTCGACTTCAGGAAATTGCTTGAACGCGGCGGAAATCCGATTCGATACGTCGATCGATTCGTCGAGCGACGTGGACGGAATCGACGTCACGCGCCACATGATCGAGCCTTCCTGCAACTGCGGCATGAATTCCTTGCCGAGGAACGGAAACGTCGCGAGGGCAACGGCGAGCGCCGCACCCGCAATCGCCAGCGTCAGACGTTTGTGTGCCAGCGCGCGTTCGAGCATCGGCCGGTAGAGACGCTGCAGCCGCGCCACCAGCCAGGTGTCTTTCTCTTCCTTGGGTTTCAGGATGAGGGCGGCGAGTACCGGGATCAGGGTCAGCGCCAGCAGCAGCGAACCGCCCATTGCGAAGGCGATGTTGAACGCCATCGGCTTGAACATCTTGCCTTCGAGACCTTCTAGGCTGAACAACGGCAGGAACACCGCGATGATGATCAGGATGGCGAACGCGATCGGCTGGGCGACTTCGCGCGCTGCGGCGAGGACGGCCGCACTGCGATCGACAGGCTCCCCGTGTGCGCGACGCTCGGCCATCGAACGGAACGCGTTCTCGACCATCACCACGGCACCGTCGACCATCATGCCGATGCCGATCGCGAGGCCCGCCAGCGACATCAGATTGGCCGAGAGCCCGGCTTCGCGCATGCCGATGAACGCGATCAGCATCGCCATCGGCAACGCGACGATCACGACTGCAGCAGAGCGCAGTTCGCCGAGAAACAGGAACAGGATCAGCGCGACCAGCACGGAGCCTTCGATCAGCGCGCGCACCGCCGTGCCGACCGCCTCGTCGACGAGGTCGGTGCGCTGGTAGATCGGCTTCAACACGACGCCTTCGGGCAGTGCCGCGCGGGCGATGTCGAGCTTGGCTTTGACCGCATCGACGACGCTCTTTGCGTTCTCGCCGATGCGCGCGAGCGCCATGCCGAGCACGACCTCCTTGCCGTCGCGCGTGACCGCGCCGAACCGCGGCGCCGGTGCCTGCACGATCTCGGCGACATCGCGTACATAGATCGGTGTGCCGTCCTCGCTCTTCAGCACGATGCGGCCGAGATCGTCGGCGTTCTTGACGAGGCCGAGCCCACGCACGAGGTATTGCTCGCGGCCGACGTCGATGAAATTGCCACCGACCTGCGCGTTGTTCGCCTGCAGTGCGGCGATCACCTGCGCGAAGCCGATCTTGTGCTCGATCAGCTTCAACGGATCGACGCGGACCTGGAACTGGCGCTCGCCGCCGCCCCACGACGACACGTCGTCGACGCCGTGCGCCGTGCGCAGGATCAATCGCACGGTCCAGTCCTGCAGCGTGCGCAGGTCCATGTCAGTGAGGCGTTCCTTGAACGCTTCGTCGCTGCGCTCGACCGTGTACCAGAACACCTGGCCGAGGCCCGAGGTGTTCGGTCCCATCTCCGGCTTGCCATAACCATCCGGCAGACGATTGCCGACTTCCTGCAGGCGCTCGTTGACGAGCTGGCGCGCGAAGTAGGTGTCCATATCGTCGGCGAAATACACCGAGACATAAGACAATCCGGACAGGCTGACCGAGCGGATCTCCTGCACGCCGGGCAGACCCGCCATCGCCGATTCGACCGGGAACGTCAGCAGTTGCTCGACGTCTTCGGCCGCGAGGCCGGGCGATTCGGTGTAGACACCCACCTGCACCGGCGTCACGTCCGGAAAGGCATCGATCGGGATCGTGCGGATCGCTCGATAGCCGAACAAGGCGACGACGGCGAAGACGACCAACACCAGCACTTTGTAGCGCAGCGAAAGTTCGACCAGGCGATTCAGCATGGCACGCCTCCGCAGGCGCGCGTCGTCGCATCAATCGGCATGGCCTTCCCCCAACTGCGACTTCAGCAGGCGTGCCTTCAGCGCGTAGACGCCTTCGACGACGATGATCTGGCCGCTCGAGAGTCCTTGTTCGACCACCGTCAAGTCGCCGCGTGTTTCGCCGACGGCGATCGGAACGACCTCGAATCCGCCGCTGCCGTCGGCTTTGAAGACGCTCGCTTGCCCCTGCAGCTGCGTGATCGCGGCGGTCGGGATGGCCAGCGAGGTCGTCGTCGCCGTGCTGGCGACATACGCTTCGACGAATTCGCCGGCGTGCAGCAGGTCACCCGGATTGACCACCTCGATGCGCACCGGCGTCGTGCGCGACCCTTCGACGGTACGATGCGACAGCTGCACGACTTTTCCAGGCAGCGACTGCGCATGCGCCTTGACGCGTGCGGCGGCGCCGGCCCGTACGCGCTCGCTCGCGTCGGGCGCGAGCTGAGCCTCCACCCAGACCGTGCTTTCGTCAGTCAGCGCGAACAGCGGCGTGCCGGGTTCGATGCGTTGGCCGATCACGAAATCATCGGCAGTGATGCGGCCGGACTGCGCGGCCGCCAACGTGAACTCGCCGTTGGCGCGAGCCGAACCTTGGCGCAACAGCGTCGCGATTTCGCCGTCGCCGACACCATAGGCGTGCAGCTTCGCACGCGCCTGGTCGCGCGCGACCTGCGCTTCGGTATGCCGCTTGGCCGATACCGCCTCGGCGCCGAGCGACTTCACCCGCTGCCAGTCGCGCTCGCTGACGATCAGCATGCCTTGCGCTTCGGCGACCTCGACGCTCGATAGCGTCACCAATGCTTGTCCGGCCTTGACCTGATCGCCGAGCTTCGCGTGACGGCGAACCACCTGCGCCGGAATCCGCGGCGATACCAGCGCACTGGCGTAGGCGTTGGATTTCACTTCGCCCGGCGCGCGAATTTCTTGCTCGAGTGCGTGCTGCTCGACCACGGCAGTGACGACGCCGAGCCGCTTCTGGGTCGCCGCGTCTAGCACGAGCGGCCTTTCGTCGGCATGTGCATGCACGGAATCTTCTTTCGTTTCCCCGGCGGCGAAGCCCGGACCTGTGCAAAGCAGCGCCGTGGCGATGAGCCAACTGATTTTCATGGTCGGATCCTTGTTCACTGCGCGATGCCATCGAGGCCGAGCCAGCGATCGAGTTCGCCGGATGCGCCGAGCCAATCGGCGAAGGCTTGCCATGCGCGCGCGCGCAGCCGGCTCGCGGCGAGTTCGGTGTCGTTGCTCTGCTTCAGCTGCACGAGGTAGTCGGACGTGCTCAGCTCGCCGGCTTCCCACAGTCGTTGCAGCAAGGTCGCGCGCTCGTCTGCGTTCGACGCGCGGCTGTGCTGCCAGCGTTGCCACGCTTCGCGCAGCGCGTTGTAGCTGGTGCCGGCTTGTTCGGCTTCGGCGACGGCTTGCCGGTGTCGGTCGTGCAACGTCGCCGCTGCTTCGTCCGCGCCGGCGCGTGCGGCGGTCACTTCCGCGCTGTAGTCGTTGCGCAGGAAAAGCGGGATGCGCAGGTTGATGCCGACGACCTTGTCGTCGATCGGACCGTCGGTCACGCGACCGCCGGTCAGGCTGATGGTTGGATCGGCGCGTCGATCGCGTTCGGCCACGACGATCCTGGCGTCGGCAGCCTCGACTTCGGCTGCCGCCTGGCGCAACGCCGGCAATGCCTCCACGCTCGCTGCGGCGAGCGGTATTGCTGCCGCAGGCGGCAAGGCCTGAGGAAGTTCCGGCAGCGATTTCGCATCGTCGTCACCGACCGCGCTCAAGCTTTGGCGTGCCTTGGCTTGGTCGGCCAGAAGTCCGGCTTGCTCGGCGTGTGCTTCCTGCAGTGCGAGTTCGGCGAGATCGCCTTCGAGCGGCGGGATGTCCCCTGCGGCCAGACGACGTTGCGCCAGCGCGGCGAACTGCGCCAGCAGCGTGACGCGGCGTGCGCCGAGAGCCACTTGCTCGCAGGCGGCACGATAGGCGGAGAAGCCGCTCAGCCATTGCAGCGCGACGCGCTGGCGCACCTGTTCGCGCTCGGCCTGGCCCGCCCGCATCTCGGCTGCGGCGGCGCCGCTGCGCGCGCGGCGTTTGCCGGACCAGTCGATCGTCTGACTGACGCCGATGCTGCGGGTATTCACGTCGGCGTTTTGCGCCGTAATCTCCAATTCCGGGTTGTACAGCGGCCGCGTAGCGGCGAGGGCGCGCGCATCGGCCGCGGCAAGCTTCGCGTCAGCCGCCTGCACGGCAGGGCTGCGCAGCCACGCGCGGCGTACCGCGACGGTCAACGATGGCGGTGCATGGTCGAGCTCTGCCGTTGCGGATGTCTCGACGGAACGCGCGACATCGGGATGTTCTGCCGCGAGCGACCCGGATGGCATCACACCGGCGAACGCAAGCGACCATAGGGCACGCCGTGCCCGGTCGTTCGAAAACATGGAAAGCTCCTACGCCTAACCAGAGGACACGCCAGGACGGCGTGCCGGTCGGTCGCTCATGCCGAGCGACGGGCTTGGGCGTCAGGCGATCGGAGGACGCAAGGCGCGCTCGCGCCGCGCGAGGATCGATAATGCAGGGATGCGGGCGAAGTCGGCGCGCATGAGCGAAACCGCCGCAAACCGGACGGACGAGCCGGCCATCGGCGCTGCGTGAGCGCAGGCGCAGTGGCAGCCTCCCGCGCCGTCATGCCAGCAGGAACCGCCGCTGTCGGATTCGAGTGGCGCCGCCGCCGCGGTGTCGGCCTGCGCAGAATCGGTGGACGTCGGCAGGGATGACATCGTGCCCGCATTCGCCGCCCATGCGACGGGCATGCCATCGTTGATGCACGCGGCGGCGAGCGCCGCCTTCGCCAGCACGAGCAGCGCGAACAGCCACGCCGTCGTGCGGAGGTGGCAGCGCAAACGCGACAGCAGCGATGGCGGATATCCGATCATTCGCCGCCGACTGTAGCGGTCGGCAGCGATGTTAGACAATTGCATCCGCCGCGAAAGAGGTGATGCGACGCGCCGCATGCGGGAGATTTCGCGTATTGCCTCAAAGCGCTTCGAAGATTCCCGCCGCGCCCATGCCGGTGCCGATGCACATCGTCACCATGCCGTACTTCTGCTTGCGCCGGCGCAGTCCGTGGATCAGCGTCGCCGCGCGGATCGCGCCGGTCGCACCGAGCGGATGGCCCAGCGCGATCGCGCCGCCGAGCGGATTGACCTTGGTCGGGTCGAGGCCGATATCGCGAATCACCGCCAGGGACTGCGCCGCGAACGCTTCGTTCAACTCGATCCAGTCAAGCTGTTCCTTCTTCAAGCCCGCTTGCTCGAGCGCCTTCGGAATCGCCGCGATCGGGCCGATGCCCATGATCTCCGGCGGCACGCCGGCAACGGCGAAGCCGACGAAGCGCGCGATCGGCGTCAGCCCATAGGCCTTGATCGCATGTTCGCTGGCGAGCAGCACGGCGCCGGCACCGTCGGACATCTGCGAAGAATTGCCGGCCGTCACGCTGCCGCCCATGCGGAATACCGGCTTCAGCTTGGCGAGGCCCTCGAGGCTGGTGTCCTTGCGCGGACCTTCGTCGGCGGCGACGACGCGGCTGTCGTCGCGGATCGTGCGCTTTGCCAGGTCGGGATAACGGTCGGCCAGCGCATACGGCGCGATCTCGTCGTCGAATTCACCGTTTGCGGTCGCCGCGAGTGCCTTCTGATGGGAGGCGAGGGCGAACGCATCCTGGTCTTCGCGGCTGACCTTCCACTGCTCGGCGACCTTCTCGGCGGTGATGCCCATGCCATAAGCGATTGCGACGTTGTCGTCGGCGAACGCGGCCGGGTTCATCGCGATCTTGTTGCCCATCATCGGCACCATGCTCATGCTCTCGGTGCCGCCGGCGAGCATCAGGTCGGCCTCGCCGAGCCGGATGCGATCGGCCGCCATCGCGATCGCCTGGACGCCGGACGAGCAGAAACGGTTGATCGTCACGCCGGGCACGCTGTCGGGCAAGCCGGCGAGCAGCACGCCGATGCGTGCGACGTTCATGCCTTGCTCCGCCTCGGGCATTGCGCAACCGATGATCGCATCGCCGATGCGTGCCGCGTCGATGCCGGGTGCCTGCGCGATCGCCGCGCGGATCACGTGCGCGAGCAGATCATCCGGTCGCGTATTGCGGAACACGCCGCGCGGCGCCTTGCCGACTGGCGTGCGCACGGCGGAGACGACGTAGGCGTCTTGGATTTGATGCGTCATGGCTTTCTCCGAAAGCCGGGATTGGGGATTGGAGATGGGGATTGGACGAAGCAGGCCGTGCCTGTGTTCACCATCCCGCGAACCCCGTTGCCGTTCGTCCCGGTGTTAGTTTTTTTTGAATCTTGAATCTCGAATCTCAGTTCCTGAGCGGCTTGCCCGTCGCCAGCATTTGCTGGATGCGCTCCTGCGTCTTCGGCATCTGCGCGAGCTCGAAGAAGTGCCGGCGTTCGAGGTCGAGCAGCCACTGCTCGTCGACCAGCGATCCGCGTTCGATCACGCCGCCGCAGAGCACGTCGGCGATGCGACTGGCGATTTCGTAGTCGTGCGTGGAGATGAAGCGGCCTTCGAGCATGTTGACCAGCATCATCTTCAAGGTCGCCGCGCCGACGTCGCCGGCGGCGGCGAGATCGCGCGGCGGCAGTGCCGGGCGAAAGCCGGAATCGGCCAACGCGGCCGCCGTGGTCTTGGCCACGTGCAGCAGCTCGAAGCGGTTGAACACGACGATGTCGCTCTCGCGCAGCAGGCCCATCTGCTTCGCTTCGAGCGCGCTGCCCGAGAGCTTCGCCATCGCGACGGTTTCGAACACACGCTTGATTTCCGGGAACGGATCGCCGTCGTGCGCGCGTTGCGCCGCGCGGGTGGCGAGTTCCTTGAGGCCGCCGCCGGCCGGCAGCAGGCCGACGCCGGCTTCGACCAGGCCGATGTAGCTTTCCAGCGCCGCGACCGTGCGCGCGCTGTGCATCTGCAGCTCGCAGCCGCCGCCGAGCGCCAGCCCACGCACCGCTGCGACCACCGGCACGAGCGCATATTTGACGCGCAGACTGGTGGCCTGGAAGTTCGCGATCATCGCCTCCAGGCGCGGCACCTGGCCGCCCTGGACGAAGCCGAGCATGCCCTTGAGGTCGGCACCGGCCGAGAAGGCATCGCCGTTCTGCCAGAGCACCAGACCTTTGAGATTCTTCTCGGCTTCATCGAGCGACCGCTGCAGGCCGTCGAGCACGGCGTCGTTGACCGTGTTCATCTTGGTCTTGAACGAGACGATGCCGATGTCGTCGCCGAGATGCCATAGGCGCAGGCCGTCGTTCTCCCATATCGTCGTGCCGCTGTCGAACGTCTCGCCGATCAGTGCGTCCGGGAAGATCTGCCGCTGGTAGACCGGATGGTTCGAACGCGGCTCGTTCTTGCCGCTGTGCGGCGAGTAGGAGCCGGCCGCGTGATGCACGCCATCGACCTTGCCGACCCATTCCGGCAGCGGCGCGCTGCTCATCGCCTTGCCCGCTGCGATGTCCTCGGCGATCCAGCCGGCGACCTCGCGCCAGCCGGCCGCCTGCCAGGTTTCAAACGGGCCGAGTTTCCAGCCGTAGCCCCAGCGGATGGCGAAGTCGACGTCGCGCGCGGTCTCTGCAATATCGGCGAGATGGAACGCACCGTAGTGGAACAGGTCGCGGAACACCGCCCACAGGAATTGCGCTTGCACATCCTGCGACGCACGCAGTTTGGCGAATTTCTCGGCCGGGTTCTTGATCGCGAGAATCGCGGCGACTTCCTCGGACGGTTTCGCGCTCGACGGCGCGTAGTCCTGCTTGTCGAGGTCGAGCACCACGATGTCCTTGCCGACCTTGCGGTAGATGCCGGCACCGCTCTTCTGGCCGAGCGCGCCTTTTCCGATCAGCGCGGCGAGCCACGTCGGTACCTTGAAGTGCGCGTGCCAGGGATCGTCCGGCAGCGTGTCCGCCATCGTCTTGATCACATGCGCCATCGTGTCGAGTCCGACCACGTCGGCCGTACGATACGTCGCGCTCTTCGGCCGCCCGATCGCCGGGCCGGTGAGGGCATCGACGAGGTCGAAGCCCAGCTTGAACGCGGCGGTGTGGTGCATCGTGGCCAGGATCGAGAACACGCCGATGCGATTGCCGATGAAGTTCGGCGTGTCCTTCGCGTAAACGACGCCCTTGCCCAGTGTCGTCGTCAGGAAAGCTTCCAGCCCAGCCAATACCTTGCGGTCGGTTTCTCGATCAGGGATCAGCTCGACCAGATCCATGTAGCGTGGCGGGTTGAAGAAGTGGATGCCGCTGAAGCGTGGCCGCAGCGTGGCGGGCAGGGCCTCCGCCAGCGCGTTGATCGAAAGTCCGGACGTATTGCTCGCAACGACTGCATTATCAGAGAGATACGGAGCAATCTTCTTGTAAAGTTCGAGCTTCCAGTCGAGCCGCTCGGCGATCGCTTCGATGATCAGGTCGCAACCGCGCAGCGCGTTGAGGTGCTCGTCGTAGTTGGCGGGCGTGATGCCCGCGACCTTCGATTTCTCGGCCAGCGGCGCCGGCGACAGTTTCGCCAGGTTCTGGATTGCCTTGGAAGCGATGCCGCTCTTGTCGCCGTCTTTCGCCGGCAGATCGAACAGCAGGGTTTCGACATTGGCGTTGGCCAGGTGCGCCGCGATCTGCGCGCCCATCACGCCAGCGCCGAGCACGGCCGCCGTGCGGATACGAAGGAGCGGGTGACTCATGAAAGACTCCAAAGTTGAAAGACTTTTAAAAAGTGTGGCCATGGATGACCGCGGGCAGACGCCGCCAAGGTGGTGCGAGCACGAAACCTTCGCGCGCAGCCGGCGCAGCAATCAGGGACGATTGCAAAGGCAAGGCAATGGCCAAGCTCACGCGCGCAGACCCGCGGCGGCGAAGCGGATCAGGTGTCGCGCGGTATGCTCGCGGTGGCTGCGCTCGCTCACGTCGTTCTTGCGCTTGATCATGCCGAAGTCGGCCATCGCGTAGGTGAGGGCGCCGGCGACGATGTCCAGCCGCCAGTACAGTTCTTCCTTGTCCAGATGCGGCAACAGGCGCGCGAACGCCGCGGCGAACTCGCGCAGAACGTGGCCGTAGTTGTCGGACAGGAAACGGCGCAGGCGCTCGTCGTGCTCGGCATAGGCACGCGCCAGCACGCGCACGAAGGCGGAGCCGCCGGCACTGTCCATGGATTGTTCGAGGGCGGGGCTGACGAATGCACCGAGCACGTCTTCCAGCGCGTGCGCGGGATTCGCGCGCACGTCGGCCAGCGCGGCCAAACGGTGGCGGTTGAGTTCGTCGAGGCGCCGGCGGAAGACTTCCTCGATCAGGCTTTCTTTCGAGCCGAAGTGATAATTCACCGCGGCGAGATTGACCTTGGCAGCCGCCGTCACCTGGCGCAGCGAGGCGCCGGCAAACCCATGCCGGGCAAACAGCGTTTCGGCGACGCCGAGGATGCGTTCGCGTGTCGAGAAGTTCGGCTGGGCGGCTGGCAAGGCGGGTAACCGGCAATCAAACGATCGTTTGAATGGTAGGCGAGCTGCCCTGTCCGGTCAAACGGCGGGTGTCAAATTTCGCGGAAACTAGCTAGAATCCTTTGCGATATTGTGAGCTAAGCCCGCGGATTGGCGTGGATTTGGCGTTATAACGACAGCTTCTGTCGTTCCCTCGAAACTTCCCTCACGGAGACCTGCACCAATGGCGCTGGAGCGCACCCTTTCCATCATCAAGCCGGACGCCGTTGCAAAGAACGTCATCGGCGAAATCTATTCCCGCTTCGAAAAGGCCGGCCTGAAGATCGTCGCGGCGAAGATGAAGCATCTTTCGCGCAAGGAAGCCGAGGGTTTCTATGCGGTGCATCGCGAGCGTCCGTTCTTCGCGGCGCTGGTCGATTTCATGATTTCCGGCCCGGTCATGATCCAGGCGCTCGAAGGCGACGGCGCGGTTCTCAAGCACCGCGATCTGATGGGTGCGACCGATCCTAAAAAGGCCGCGGCCGGCACGATCCGCGCCGACTTCGCCGATTCGATCGATGCGAACGCCGTACACGGCTCGGACGCGGTGGAAACTGCAAAAGGTGAAATTGCATATTTTTTCGCTGAAACCGAACTCTGCCCGCGCTGAGCATCGGATGCACGAGGAACGCAACCGGTGACGACGGCCAAGGCCAATCTGCTCGACTACGATCGCAACGGGCTGCGCGAGCTGTTCGCGCAACTCGGTGAAAAGCCGTATCGGGCCGATCAGGTGATGAAATGGATCTATCACCGCCACGTCACCGATTTCGCGGCGATGACCGATGTCGGCAAGGCGCTGCGCGAGAAGCTGGCGGCGGCGACTGAAATCGTGCCGCCGAACACGCTGTTCGAGAAACAAGCGGTCGACGGTACGCATAAATGGCTGCTCGGCATGGACGGCGGCAATGCGATCGAGGCCGTGTTCATCCCGGAAACCTCGCGCGGCACGCTGTGCGTGTCCTCGCAGGTCGGCTGCGGTCTCAACTGTCAGTTCTGCTCGACCGCCACCCAGGGCTTCAATCGCAATCTCTCGGCCGCCGAGATCATCGGCCAGGTCTGGGTGGCGGCGAAGCATCTCGGCAACGTGCCGCATCACCAGCGCAAGCTCACCAATGTCGTCATGATGGGCATGGGCGAGCCACTGCTGAATTTCGACAACGTCGTCACCGCGATGAGCGTCATGCGCGACGATCTCGGTTTCGGGCTCGCCAACAAGCGCGTCACCTTGTCGACCGCCGGCCTGGTACCGATGATCGACAAGCTGTCGGCCAGCAGCGACGTGTCGCTCGCTGTTTCGCTGCACGCGCCGAATGACGAACTGCGCACCGAACTGGTGCCGTTGAACAAGAAATATCCGATCGCCGAGCTGCTGGCTGCGTGCGCGCGTTACGCCGAGCGCAGGCCGCGCACATCGATCACGTTCGAATACACGATGCTGAAGGGCGTCAACGACAAGCCCGAACATGCGCGCCAGCTGATCAAGCTGATGCGCCGGCTGCCGGCCAAGGTCAACCTGATCCCGTTCAACCCGTTCCACGGAACGCGCTTCGAGCGCTCCGACGAAGACGTGATCCGGGCGTTCCAGAAGATCCTGCTCGATGCCGACGTACTGACGATGGTCCGCCGCACGCGCGGCGACGACATCGACGCGGCCTGCGGCCAGCTCAAGGGGCAGGTGATGGATCGGACACGTCGCCAGGCGGAATTCAAGCGCAAGCTCGAAGAGGGGAGCGTCGCCGATGCGGCGTGAGCGAATCCTTCTCGGGCTCGCGCTGTCGGCGTCGTTTGCGCTGCTGACCGGCTGCGCCACGGGGCAGCCTGGCATGAAGAAGGAAGACGCCGCCACGCAGAAGAAGGAGGCGGCGCGTATCCACACCGAGCTCGGCCAGACTTACCTGCGTCAGGGCAAGCTCGAGATGGCGCAGGAGAAGCTCAACACCGCGCTGACGTTCGATCCGGACTACGTCAATGCGCATACTGTGCTCGCAGTGCTGTACGAGCAGATCGGCGATGTGCCGAAGGCCGAGGAACACTACAAGCGGGCGGCGCAGCTGAAGCCGAAAAGCGGCAACGAACAGAACAACTACGGCGCGTTTCTGTGCAAAGTCGGTCACTACGACGAGGCGCAGAGCTATTTCGACCGCGCGATCGCCGATCCGTTCTATCAGACGCCCGCCGTCGCGCTGACCAACTCGGGTACCTGCCTGCTGCACGCGGGCAAGCGCGACGAGGCGGAGAAGCGTCTGCGTCTCGCGCTCGACAAGGGTCCGAACAACAGCGAGACGTTGTTCCAGCTCGCCTCTGTGCAATACGACAAAGGCGAGTATTTCAAGGCGCGTGCATTCATGCAGCGCTTCGAGGCCAATTCGCAGCCGCGGCCGGACGCGCTGATGCTAGGGCGCAATATCGAACTGAGGCTCGGCAATGGCAGTGCTGCCGGCGACTACACGCGGCGGCTGCTGCAAGGGTTTCCGGAGTCCGAACAGGCGCGCTCACTGAGCGTGCAGGGTCAGTCATGAATACGAACGACGGCCGCCCATCCGCGGCCGCCAACATAGGGGTGAAGCCGGTGTCGAACGAGCATGCGAACGACATGCGCGAAGCCGGTGGAGCGAACGAGGAAGGCGGCGGCCAGCTGACGCTGCCATTGTCCAGAGGAATGCATGTCATGAGAGCCGCAGAGGCCAGCGAAACGAATGAGCAAAATCCGGAGGCCGCGGGCGAGGCGGTTGCGGTGACTGCTGAATCCAGCGAAGTCGATGCGCCGCTGGGACAACGGCTGCGCGCCGCGCGCGAGCACGCCGGCTGGACCCAGGCGGATGTCGCTGCCCGTCTGAAGCTGCCGGTGAATCTGATCGGGCGCCTGGAAAGCGGCGACTACGAGGGACTGAATCAGGGCGTGTTCCTGCGCGGTTATCTCGGCAGCTACGCGCGACTGGTCGGCGTGCCCGATGCGCTCGTCACGCGTGTCGCGGCCGCGCATACGGAACCCGTTCCGCTGGTCGCCACCGGCACCATCTCGCGCTCGCGCTATCTGTTCGATCGCTACTCGGTCAGTGCCACGTATCTGGTGCTCACCGCGATCATCGTCGTGCCGGCCGTGTGGCTGGCGACACACGGCGGACTCGAGCAGAACCTGGCGCGCACGACGCCGCTGGATCCGCCAGCCTCGACCGTCAGCGTGCCGTTGCGCGCCGCTGCGCAGGAGTCGACCGCCAACACCGCCGCGCAGGACATCGCGGCGGCCGGCAGTACGACGACGCAGACGGCCGATAGCCCTCCGGTGGCGCCGCCGCCGGTCGCCGAGCAGGCTCCGGTGATCGCCTCGATGACGCCGTTCGCAACCCCCGCGCCGGCTTCCACGCCGGCAGCAACGGCGGCAAGCACCGAAGCCACGTCGGCAAGTGCCGCCGGCGGCTCGGGCGCACACGTCGTGCAACTCAAACTCAGTCAGCAGAGCTGGGTCGAGATTCTCGGCAGCGACGGACGCAAGCTCGAATACGGCATCCTCGGCGGCGGCAGTGATCGCAGTTACCGCAGCGACGGGCCGGTCACCGTGCGGCTCGGCAATGCGCAGGGTGCCGAAGTTCGATCCGACGGCAGCCTCGTCGACCTGACGCCGTTCCAGCGCGGCAACGTCGCGCATGTGAAGCTGTTCGGCAGCAACGGCAGCGGTGCCAGCCGCGTCGAGTGACGCGCAATAGCTGAACTCTTCCGCACCCGCGCCGGCATCCGCCGGTCGCGGCGTGGCGGATTCCTGCTACCCTTGCGCGCTTGCCGGGCGGTTGCGTTTGCGACCGTCCGGGGCGTGACGCGTCCTATCAGGTGAATGCATGGCTTTTGACGTTCTCGACGAACACGAACAAGGTGAACTCGTCCGCAAGTGGTTGCGTGAAAATGCGATCTCGATCGCGGTCGGTGTGGCGCTCGGTATCGTTCTGATTTTCGGCTGGCAGCAGTGGAAGTCGCATCGCGTGCGCCACGGCGCGGAAGCGGCGGGGCAGTATCAGGCGCTGAGTGAAGCGATCGACGCGAAGCACGACGACGATGCCGGCAAGGTCGCAGATGCCCTGCGCAAGGACTACCCGGATACGGCCTACGCGGTGTTCGCCGCGATGTACCAGGCCGACACGGCCGTCAAGAAAGGCGACCTCGCGGCAGCCGCGTCGGCGCTGGATTGGGCTCAGCAACATGCGGGCGTGAGCGGATTGAAGGCGCTCGCCAGCGTGCGCCTGGCGCGCATCAAGCTCGCCCAGGGCGAGGCGGATGCGTCGATCAAGCTGCTCGATGGCGTGGCCAAGGATGATTACAGCGCGCTCGCCGGCGAGATTCGCGGCGATGCGCTGGCCAAGTTGGGCCGCGTCGACGGTGCGCGCACTGCGTATCAGGATGCGCTGATGCACCTGGATGCGCAGGCGCCGAACCGCAGCTTCGTGCAGATGAAGCTCGACAATCTCGGGGCCGCCGCGCCGAAGGACAGCGCGCCAGCCAAGGAGAAACTCGGCTCATGAAGCGTTCCCTCATTCTGGTGGCTGCGGCAGCCGTCGCGCTCAGCGGTTGCAACTGGCTGAAGACACTCGGCAAGAAAGACAATGTCGAGCCGCCGACGCCATTGACTGAATTCACGCCGACGACGCAGGTCGACCGCGTCTGGAGCGAAGGCGTCGGCGGCGGTGCCGGCGATTCCGGCGCTCGTCTGGCGCCGGGTCCTGGCGATGGCCGGCTGTATGCGGCCAGCGTCGACGGCAATGTCGAGGCGTTCGATGCGGCGACCGGCCGCAGCGTGTGGCAGCAGCGTCTGGGCAAGCGCACGGGCGGCTGGTTCTGGTGGCGCCACGGCGATAATTCGCTGCGCTGGTCGGGCGGTCCGAGCGTGGCCGGCGATCTCGTTCTCGTCGGCAGCCTCGATGGCCAGCTATATGCGCTGTCGGCGCAGGACGGCAAGGAGCGCTGGAACGCGCAGTTGACCTCCGAAATCATCGCGCCGCCCGCGTTCGCCGACGGTCTCGTCGTCGTACGCACCAACGATGGCCGGCTCGCCGGTCTCAATGCGAACGACGGCTCGCACAAGTGGGTATTCGACCAGAGCGTGCCGGCGCTCAGCCTGCGCGGCAATTCGGCGCCGCTGATCGCCAACGGCGTCGTCTACGACGGCTTCGACAATGGCCGCGTCGTCGCCGTGCGTTTGCAGGACGGCGTCGAGCTGTGGTCGCAGATTCTCTCGGCCGGCGAAGGCAGGACCGAAGTCGAGCGTCTGCAGGACATCGACGGCAATCTGGTTTCGGACGGCACGTCGCTGTTCGCTGCCGGCTATCGCGGCCAGGTGGCCGCGCTTGCGCTCGACAACGGACGTCCGCTCTGGCAGCGCGATTTGTCGAGCTACGTCGGCGCCGCGGTCAGCGGCAACACGGTCGTCATCGTCGACGCGGACGGCAACGTCTGGGCATTCGATCGCGAGACCGGCGTGAATCTGTGGAAGCAGGATCAGCTGAAGTACCGCTGGCTGAGCGCGCCGGCGATCCAGGGCAAGTACGTGGCGGTTGGCGATATCGAAGGCTTCGTGCACTGGCTCACTCTCGATGAAGGCAAGTTCGCCGCACGCGAGCGCATCAGCAAGAAGCCGATCGAAGGCGCGCCGCTGGTCGTCGACGGCACCTTGTACGTCGAAGATACGAAAGGACACATCGGCGCGTATCGCGCCCGGCAGTAGTCGCGCTCCTGCCAGCCGGCAGGAAGCCCGTGCGCGCCGACAGCAATGCCCTTTCCGCCGTCATCCGGCGGGAAGGGTTTTTTCTTTGGAGCTCATGATGCTTCCCGTTGTTGCCCTGGTCGGGCGCCCAAACGTCGGCAAGTCGACGCTGTTCAACGTCCTTACGCGCACGCGCGATGCGCTGGTGCACGACATGCCCGGCGTAACACGTGATCGCCATTACGGCATCTGCCGCCTCGCCGGCACGCATTTCGTCGTCGTTGACACCGGCGGCCTGATCGAAGGTGCGGAAGGTCTCGAAGGCCAGACTGCGCGCCAGGCCGAATTCGCGATCGACGAAGCCGACGTGGTGTTGCTGACGGTCGATGCGCGCGATGGCCTGATGCCGACCGACCGCGCGATCCTCGATCGTCTGCGCCGCGCCGGCAAACCGATGCTGCTGGTGGTCAACAAGGTCGATGGCCTCGACGAGCTCGATGCGCTGGCCGAGTTTTCGGCGCTCGGCGTCGCCACCTCGTTTCCGGTGTCGGCCGCGCATGGCCGCGGCGTGACGCCGCTGCTCGATGCGATCGTGCCGTTGCTGCCGAAGCAGGAGATCGATCCGCTCGAGGCGAAGCCGGACGATGGCATCCGTGTCGCGATCGTCGGACGTCCGAACGCCGGCAAGTCGACCCTGGTCAACCGGCTGCTCGGCGAGGAGCGCGTGATCGCGTCCGATCTGCCGGGCACCACGCGCGATTCGATCCGCATCGCGCTCGAACGCGATGGAAAACGCTACACCCTGATCGATACCGCCGGCATTCGCCGCCGTGCACGCATCGAAGAGGCGCTGGAGAAGTTCAGCGTGATCAAGTCGCTGCAGTCGATCGACGCCGCGCACGTGACCGTGCTGATGCTCGATGCACGCGAGGGCGTCGCCGACCAGGACACCGCGCTGATCGGGCAGGTGCTCGACTCGGGTCGTGCGCTGGTGATCGCGGTCAACAAGTGGGACGGCCTCGACAAGTATCAGCGCGAGCAATGCGTCGCCTCGCTGTCGCGCAAGCTGGATTTCGCCGTCTGGGCGCGCCAGGTGTTCATTTCAGCCCTGCACGGCAGCGGCATCGCCGAGCTGATGAAGGCGGTGAATCGCGCCTATGCCTCGGCGAATCACAAGTTCACCTCGTCGGAACTGACGCGCGCCGTCGAAGCCGCCTATCAGGCGTATCAGCCACCGCTGGTGCGCGGCCACACGCCGAAGTTGAAGTATGCGCATCCGGGCGGCGCCAATCCGCCGACGATCATCATCCACGGCTCGCGCACCAAACATATCGCCGACGGCTACCAGCGTTATCTGGAAAATTTCTTCCGCAAGCGCTATCGCCTGGAAGGCACGCCGATCCGCATCGAGTTTCGCGACAGCGAGAACCCGTTTGCCGGCAAGCGCAACGAGCTGACCGACGGGCAGCAGCGCCGCCGCACGCGCATGATCCGCAACGCCAAGCGCGGCAAACGCTGACACGGTTCGCCGCGATGTCAGCCGCATCGACCACGGTCGCGATCCTTGCCGGTGGCGCGGCGACGCGGTTGGACGGGCGCGACAAGGGACTGCAGGCGCTTGGCAGCCGGCCACTGATCGGCTGGGTCGTCGATGCGCTGGCGGCGATGCGCAGCGACGTGCCGTTCGCCGGCATACTGATCGTGGCGAACCGGCATCTACGCGAGTACGCACACTACGCCATCACGATCCGCGATGACGCGGACGGTTTTCGCGGCCCGCTCGCCGGTGTCGCAGCCGCGCTGCGGGCCTGCAGCAGTCCCTGGCTGCTGACGCTGCCGGTCGATTGTCCACGGCCGCCGAGCGACCTGCATGGGCGCCTGTCCGATGCTGCACGGCACGGCGACGATGGCGCCGTCGTCGCGCATGATGGCGCACGCCGGCAGCCCTTGTTCGCGTTGTATCGTCGCGAACTGGCCGGATCCGCTGCTGCAGCCGTCGAGGCCGGGCAGGGCGTCTGGCAATGGCAGACATCGATCGGCGCGCGCGAGCTTGATTTCAGCGACCGCCACCGGCAATTTCAAAACCTCAATACGCCGCAGGAATTCGCCGCTTATGCCGCCGAACACGAACTCTGAATTCGCGACGCGGCTGACGGTCGAAGCGGCGCAGCGGTACGTGCTCGAACTGTGCGCCGTGCGCCGCCTGCCGGCGGAAGCCGTGCTGCTGGAACGAGCGCTGGATCGCGTTCTTGCCGACGACCTGATCGCGCTGTACGACCTACCGCCGTTCGCCAACTCCGCGATGGATGGCTATGCGCTGCGTGGCGATGAGCTGCCGCAACACGGGGAACGTCGTTTGCGCATCGGCGGCAGTGTGCTCGCCGGTGCGAGCGCAGCGCCGATATGCCGGCCCAGCGAGTGCATCCGCATCACCACCGGTGCGCCGCTGCCGGATGGCGCGGACACGGTCGTCATCAAGGAGAATGTTCGCGTCGAGGGTGATTCGATCGTTGTCGCGGCAGGCGAGCAGGCGGGCGCCAACGTGCGTCCCGCAGGCGAGGACTACGCGGCCGGCGATCGTGCCGTAAGTGCGGGCGATCGGCTGACCCCGGCGCGCCTCGGCGTGCTCGCGTCGTGCGGCCAGACGCATGCGCGCGTCGCGCGACGTCCGCGCGTGGCGTTGTTCGTGACCGGCGATGAGCTGGTGCCGCCCGGGCGGCCGCTCGGTTTCGGCCAGATCCACGACAGCAATCGCTACAGCCTCGGCGCATTGCTGCGTGAAGCCGGTATCGAGCCGGAGATCGTGCTGCATCTGCGTGACGATCCTGGCGCACTGCGCGCCGCGTTGCGCGAGGCTGGCGCACGTTGCGACGTGATCGTCAGCAGCGGTGGCGTTTCGGCTGGAGAGGCGGATTTCCTGCCCGGGCTCGTCGGTGAACTCGGCAAAGTGCATTTCTGGAAAGTACGCATGAAGCCGGGCATGCCGGTGCTGTGCGGCGAGATCGGCAATGCCATGGTGTTCGCGCTGCCGGGAAATCCAGTCTCGACGATCGCGACCTTTCTGGCGCTGGTGCGCCCGGCGCTGCTGGCGCTGCAGGGCGCGTGCAAAACAGGACCGCGCGCCTGGAAGGCGCGCCTCGCCAACGCGATCGTCAAGAAGCACGACCGCGCTGAATTTCTGCGCGCGCGCTTCGAGGCGCGCGACGACGGCGCGTTGTGGGCGACCGCTTTGCGCAAGCAGGGCTCGGGCATGCTGCGTGGCGTCGCCGATGCCGATGCGCTGATCTTCATTCCCGAGGACGCGCGCGAGCTCGCCGCCGGCTCGGTCGTGCAACTGCTGCCCTTGCCGGGAGCATCGTGAACGCATGAATGCCGTACCGAACAACGAATCCCTGGAAATCGAGCCGAGCGACGCGCTCGTGCGCCAGCGCGCCGGCGCACTCCTGCTCGACGTGCGTGAAGACGACGAGCGCGTGGCCGGTATCGCCGCCGGAGCCGTCGGTTTGGCGCGCGGTTTGCTCGAACAGCGCATCGGCGAGATCGCACCTGAGCGCGAGCGCGAAATCCTCGCGATCTGCGCCAGCGGCCGGCGCTCGCTGCTCGCGGTGGAGACGTTGCGTGAACTCGGCTACGCGCACAGCGTTTCCGTGCGCGGCGGCTTCGCGCGCTGGAAAGGCGAGGGGCTGCCGGTCGAGCTGGGCGGGCTTGATGGGGATTCCGCTGAGCGCTATGCGCGCCACCTGGTGCTGCCGGAGATCGGCGTGGCCGGACAGCGCAAGCTCGCGCAGGCGCGTGTCGTGCTGATCGGCGCCGGCGGGCTCGGTGCGCCGGCGTCGCTGTATCTGGCGGCGGCCGGCATAGGTACGCTGACCCTGATCGACGACGATCGCGTCGAGCGTTCGAACCTGCAGCGTCAGGTCGTACACGCCGATGCACGCGTCGGCATGGCGAAGACCGAGTCGGCACGCATCGCGTTGAACGCGTTGAATCCGAGCGTGCGAATCGAAGCGATCAACGAGCGTGTGCAAGCCGCCAACGTCGAACACTTCTTGCGCGATCACGACGTGATCATCGATGGCGCCGACAACTTCGCGACGCGCTATCTGCTCAGCGCAGCGAGCCTGCGCCTGCGGCTGCCACTGGTCTACGGTGCCGTGCACCGTTTCAGCGGCCAGGTCAGCGTGTTCGATCCGCGCCGCGCCGATTCGCCCTGCTACCGTTGCCTGTTTCCGCAGCCGCCATCGGCCGCCGAGGCCCCCAATTGCAGCGAGGCTGGCGTACTCGGCGTGATGCCCGGTATCGTCGGCCTGCTGCAGGCGAGCGAGACGTTGAAGCTGCTGCTCGGCATCGGCGAACCGCTGGTCGGTCGGCTGCTTTGCCACGACGCACTGGCCGGCACCTTCCGCGAACTGCGCCTGCCGCGCGATCCAGAGTGTCCCGGCTGCGGCACCAATGCGCTGTTCGCCGGTTACGAGGACGTCGCGCGCCTGTGCAGCAGCTGAGCGTCGAGCGGGGTGGCAAGTCACGAAAGTAACATGCATGTGATTCACAGTGGTCCGTTTTGAACTGCAGTGGTCGCGTCGGGCGATGGGCGAGCGCCGGACCTTCCCGTGTGTTCCAGGGTGGAAGGAAAGGATCGTCCGATGCAGATCATTCCCGGCATCATCTCGCGCAACGCGCCGCTCGGGCGCTGGGACTTCGTTGCGATTCCGCTGATCTTCGGCGTGCTGGTGCTGACCGTATACGGATTGCACGGGATGGACGTGCCGCTGACCGCGGTCGAGCAGCCGGCGATCTCGCTCGATCGCGCCAACCTGCCGCTGTACGCGCTGTACACGACGCTGCGCATGTTCGCGGCGATGTTCGCCTCGCTGCTGTTCACCTTCACCTACGGCGCGCTGGCGGCGAAGAGCCGGCGTGCGGAGATGGTGCTGGTGCCGGTGCTGGACATCCTGCAGTCGGTGCCGATCCTCGGCTTCCTCTCCTTCACGGTCGTGTTCTTTCTGTCGCTCTTTCCGGGCCGCGCGCTCGGCGCCGAATGCGCCGCGGTGTTCGCCATCTTCACCAGCCAGGCCTGGAACATGGCCTTCAGTTTCTATCAGTCGCTGCGCACGATTCCGGACGACCTGGACGAAGCGTCGCGCAGCTTCCGCCTGTCCGGCTGGCAGCGTTTCTGGCGCCTGGAAGTCCCGTTCGCGATGCCGGGGCTGGTGTGGAACATGATGATGTCGATGTCCGGCGGCTGGTTCTTCGTCGTCGCGACCGAATCGATCAGCGTCGGCAAGCACGAGGCGATGTTGCCGGGCCTCGGCTCATACGTCGCCACCGCGATCGCAGCACGCGATCTGGGTGCGGTCGGCTGGGCGCTCGTCACGATGCTGGTCGTCATCATGCTGTACGACCAGATCGTATTCCGGCCGCTCGCCGTGTGGTCGGAAAAATTCCGCTTCGAGCAGACGCTCGGCCAGACCGTGCCGACATCGTGGTCGCTGCGCATGCTGCGTTCGAGCCGTTTCGTCGCCGTCGTGCGCCGACCATTCGCGGCGTTGCTGCGCAGGCTGACGACGGCGCGCTGGTTGTCGCCGCGACGCCGCCGCAGGAAGGCCCTCATCTCGGAGCCCGCACTGGATCGCGCGTGGCTATGCCTGCTCGTGGCGGCGTGCCTGGCCTGCGCCTGGCTGGCGATACGCTTCGTCAGCAGCGAGCTTGGCCTCGGCGAGGTCGTGCATGTGTTCGGCCTCGGGTTCCTCACACTGATCCGCGTGGTCGTGCTGATCGCGCTGGCAAGTGTCGTCTGGGTGCCGATCGGCGTCTGGGTCGGCCTGCGCCCTTCGTGGACGAAATGGGTGCAACCGATCGCGCAGTTCTTCGCGGCGTTCCCGGCGAACCTGATGTTTCCGCTCGCCGTCGTCGCGATCATGTATTTCCACGCGGCGCCCGGCATCTGGCTGAGTCCGCTGATGGTGCTCGGTACGCAGTGGTACATTTTATTCAACGTGATCGCCGGTGCGGCAACCTTTCCGAACGATCTGCGCGATGTCGCCACCAATATGGGCGTACGCGGCTGGATGTGGTGGAAGCGCGTGATCCTGCCCGGCATTTTTCCGTACTACGTGACGGGTGGCATCACCGCGTCGGGTGGCTCCTGGAATGCCAGCATCGTGTCCGAAACGGTCAGCTGGGGCGATACGCATCTGACCGCCGCCGGACTCGGCTCCTACATCGCCGCGGCGACCGATGCCGGCGACTATCCACGCGTCGTGCTCGGCATCGCGGTGATGTCGGTATTCGTCACCGTGTTCAATCGGCTCGTATGGCGGCCCCTGTATGCCTATGCCGAACGGCGCCTGCGCATCATCTGATGGCGGTACGTTGCGGCTGGCCTGTTCCGACAAACGATTGAACCGAAGAACAGGAAGGAAAATCATGGCTCAACCAATAGTTCCTTCGTGTCCTTCAGGTTCTTCATGTTCAATTCTTCCGCTTCGTTCTTTCGGCAGTTTGATGTCCGCCGACCCTGCTTCGGCAACCGCATAGGCCCATCATGAGCTACGTCCTCGACGAAACGATCATCGACCTGAAAGGCGTGTTCAAGGCCTTTCCTACGCAGGGCGGGCAGCCGCGTACCGTGCTCGACAACGTCGACCTCACGCTGAAGAGCCGCGAGATCGTCGGCCTGCTCGGACGATCCGGGTCGGGCAAGTCGACCCTGCTGCGCATCATCGCCGGCCTCGGCGAAGCGACGTCGGGCGAGGTGCTTTACCGCGGCGAGCCGGTCGACGGTCCGGCCGATGGCATCGCAATGGTTTTCCAGAGCTTCGCGCTGTTCCCCTGGCTGACGGTGCTGCAGAACGTCGAACTCGGGCTGGAAGCGCAAGGCGTCGCGCCGCGTGAACGGCGCGAGCGCGCGCTGAAGGCGATCGATCTGATCGGCCTCGATGGCTTCGAATCGGCCTATCCGAAGGAACTCTCCGGCGGCATGCGACAGCGCATCGGCTTCGCGCGGGCGCTCGTCACGCGACCGAACCTGCTGCTGCTGGACGAGCCGTTTTCCGCTCTCGACGTACTCACGGCGGAAACGCTGCGCACCGACTTCCTCGACCTCTGGTGCGAAGGCCGCATGCCGATCAAGGCCGTACTGATCGTCACTCACAACATCGAGGAGGCGGTGCTGATGTGCGACCGTATCCTGGTGTTCTCGTCGAACCCGGGGCGCGTGGTGGCCGAATTGCGCGTCGACTTGCCGTACCCGCGCAATCGCCAGGATCCCGCGTTCCGCACGCTGGTCGATACGATCTATGCGCGCATGACCACCAGCAGCAGCGAGCCGCGCAAGGACAATCCGGGGTTGTTCCCCGGTACCGGCATCGGCATGGTGCTGCCGGCGATTTCGACCAACCTGCTGTCCGGTCTGATCGAGGCGATCGCGCAGCCTCCGTTCAAGGGCAAGGCGGACCTGCCCGATGTCGCGCGCAGCCTGCAGCTCGACAACATCCTGCCGATCGCCGAAACCCTGCAACTGCTGCGCCTGGCCGATCTGGCCGAAGGCGATATCCGGCTGACGCCGGCGGGGCAGCGCTTCGCCGAAGCCGAAGTCGAGCAGCGCAAGGAAATCTTCCGCCAGCATCTGCTCGCCTATGTGCCGCTCGCCGCGCACATCCGCCGCGTACTCGACGACCGTCCCGGTCATCGCGCGCCATCGGCACGCTTCCACGAGGAACTCGAGGACTACATGGGCGAGGACGATGCCACGCAGACCCTGCGCGCGATCGTCAGCTGGGGCCGCTACGCGGAGGCGTTCGCGAACGACAAGGAAGCGGGCACGTTCTCTCTGGAAGATCCGCGCTGACCGCCTGATAGGCCGACGCGTTGACGCCCTGGCACGCGCTAGCCCGTCATTCCCGCGAAAGCGGGAATCCATCGGCGTGACGCCGCGCTAAAAAATCGATCTCAGATAGACCTGCTTCGCTGCGGGCCTCGCGGGAATCCCGAAAAAGTCTGCGTCAAGCGCGTGCGTACTTCTTCTGCGCAGTCTCAGCGCTGTCTCACAGCGCAGCGCACGAAGCCGCATCAGACATGCTTCTTCTGCGCAGCCGCAAACGCGGCCAATTGTGCCGGTGTCGCCTCGGGCTGGTGCCTGGCTTTCCACTCTGCAAACGGCTCGCCGTAGATGTGCTCGCGAGCCGCGTCCTTGTCGATATCGAGGCCGCGCGTCGCAGCGGCCTCGCGGTACCAGTCGGCCAGGCAGTTGCGGCAGAAGCCGCCGAGGATCATCAAGTCGATGTTCTGCACGTCGGCGCGCGTGCGCAGATGCTCGAGCAGCCGGCGGAACGCGGCTGCTTCGAGTTCGGTGGTGAGATCGGTCATGGTTTTCCTTCGCTCGAGCGTGCGCCGGTATGACGATTGGCTGGCTCTGATCAGCCGGTTTTGGTGCACCGGCTTTGACAAATAAGTTTGTAAATTTGAGACGTATGGCGCGAGCGTGGGATAATGCGCGTTTCCCGCCGGAATCCCAATGCCTGCCCGATTGCTGGACGGACGCCGCATCGCCGACGAAGTGCTCGATGGCGTCGCCACACGCGTGAAGGCGCGGCTCGCGGCGGGCAAACGCGTGCCCGGGCTGGCTGTCGTCGTGGTCGGCAGCGATCCAGCCTCGGCGGTGTACGTGCGCAACAAGCGGCGCGCGTGTACCCAGGTCGGATTTCACTCGTTCGACTTCGACCTGCCGGAATCGACCAGCCAAGCCGAACTGTTCGCATTGATCGATCGCTTGAACGCCGACGATGCCGTGCACGGCATCCTGGTGCAGCTGCCGTTGCCCGCCGGCATCAGCGCGACCGCGATGATCGACCGCATCGATGCGCACAAGGATGTCGACGGTTTTCAGGCTGAGAACGTCGGTCGTCTCGCGTTGCGCCAGCGTGGCCTGCGGCCGTGCACGCCGAAGGGCGTGATGACCCTGCTGGCCCATACCGATCGGCCGGTACGCGGCCGCAATGCGGTCGTCATCGGCGTCTCCAATCATGTCGGGCGGCCGCTGATCCTGGAATTGCTGCTGGCCGGCTGCACCACCACCGGGTGCCACAAATTCACGGCCGACCTTGAAAGCGAGGTGCGCCGCAGCGACATCGTGGTGGTCGCGGCTGGCCGGCCGGGACTGGTGCGCGGCGAATGGATCAAGCCGGGCGCGGTCGTCATCGACGTCGGCATCAACCGGCTCGACGACGGACGTCTGGTCGGCGACGTCGAATTCGCGCCGGCCGCCGAACGCGCTTCCTGGATCACGCCGGTGCCGGGTGGGGTCGGGCCGATGACGGTGGCGACGTTGATGGAGAACACGCTGGAAGCTGCCGAAACCTTCTTCGACTGACAACCGACATCGAACCGTATGCACAGATTCTGTTCCGCTCGTTTCCTGCTCGCCGCCGTCGCGATCGCCGCGCTCGCCGGTTGCGCGACCGTGGTCAATCGCGCCAGCCAGAAATTCGCCGACAGCCTCAGTGCGGGCATCCTCGATCAGGACGATGTGGCGATCGTGCGCGACGGCGTGCCGAGCTGGCTCCTGCTGATCGATGGCTTGATCCAGGGCGACCCGAAAAACAGCGGGCTGCTCGTCGCCGGCTCGCGCCTGTACGACTCCTATGCCAGCGGCTTCGTCGACGATCCGCAGCGCGCACAGCGTTTGGAAACGCGCAGCTTCGACTACGCGCGACGCGCGACCTGCCTCGCCATCCCCGGGCTGTGCGCGCAGATCGATCAGCCGTTCGAGCCGTTCCAGGGCGAAGTCGCGAAGACATCGGCCAAGGACGTGCCCGTGCTGTACTCGCTGGCCTCGGCCTGGGTCGGTCGCATCCAGACCAACAGCAGCGACTGGAAGGCGATTGCGGACATCCCCAAGGTGGAACTGCTGCTCGAGCGCGTCGTCACGCTCGACCCGATGCACGCGCAAGGCGAGCCGTACATGTATCTTGGCGTGCTCGCTTCGTTGCGTCCGGCGTCGGTCGGCGGCAAGCCGGAGCAGGGCAAGGCAGACTTCGAGAAAGCCATTGCCTTGTCCAACGGCAAGAATCAGATGGTGCGGGTGTTGTATGCGCAGTATTACGCGCGCCTCGTGTTCGACAAGGAGCTGCACGACAAGCTGCTCAACGAGGTGATCGCCGGCGACCCGCATACGCCCGGCCTGACCCTGATCAACACCCTGGCCCAGCAGCGCGCGAAGAAGCTGCTGGAGTCGGGCAAGGATTTCTTCTGAGGCGGCCGGTCGCTCGCGGCGCCGCCTCGTCTCGTCGTCCGACGGACCACGACAGTCTATTCATGGAGACGCAATGAACACGATGCACATACTCAGCAAGCGCCTTTTGCTGGCGACGCTCGGCCTAGCGGCCGTGTCGAGCCAAGCCGCTACCCTCAAGATCGCGACACTCGCGCCGGACGGCACCAGCTGGATGACCGAGATGCGCGCGAGCGCGGAGGCGATCAAGACGAAGACCGAAGGCCGCGTCGAACTCAAGTTCTATCCAGGCGGCGTCATGGGCGACGATGCGACCGTGCTGCGCAAGGTGAAGATCGGCCAGCTGCAGGGCGGCGCGTTCACCGGCGGCGAGGCGAGCGTGATCGCCAAGGACGCCGAGATCTACACGGTGCCGTTCCTGTTCCGCAACCAGGAAGAAGTCGACAAGGTGCGCACCAAGGTCGATCCGCTGCTGAAGGAG
>Ga0247776_10000017_pt1 | contig 72282 bp, 58 predicted proteins | sample UWRJL199509C5_FD_179912 | JGI IMG/M metagenome (GOLD analysis project Ga0247776, IMG submission 179912) | Plant litter microbial communities from Arlington Agricultural Research Station in Wisconsin, United States - UWRJ-L199-509C-5 | ecosystem: Environmental > Terrestrial > Plant litter >...
TCGACGAGCACCGCGGCACCTTCGGGGTCGAGCCGATCTGCAAGGTTCTGCAGATCTCCCCGTCCGGGTATCGGCGGCATGCGGCGCTTCAGCGCAACCCGCAACAGCGCTGCGCACGCGCTCAACGCGACGACGTTCTGGCGTCTCAGGTCAAGCGCGTCTGGGAGGCCAACCTGCGAGTCTACGGAGCCGATAAAGTCTGGCGCCAGATGGCACGTGAAGGGACGGCGGTTGCGCGATGCACGGTCGAGCGGCTGATGCGCCGACTCGGATTGCGCGGCGTGATGCGAGGCAAGGTCGTGCGCACGACGATCAGCGACAAGAAGGCGCCGTGTCCGTTGGACAAGGTCAATCGGCAGTGCCGGGCCGAACGACCGAACCAATTGTGGGTCTCAGACTTCACGTATGTCTCGACATGGCAGGGATGGCAGTACGTGGCCTTTGTAATCGACGTCTATGCCCGGCGAATCGTGGGCTGGCGCGTCAGCAGTTCGATGCGCACCGACTTCGTCCTCGATGCGCTGGAACAGGCGCTGTACGCACGACAGCCGGAACGCGCCGACCAGCTCGTGATTCATTCCGATCGCGGGTCGCAATACGTATCGATCCGCTACAGCGAGCGATTGGCCGAAGCGGGCGTCGAGCCGTCGGTTGGCAGCAAAGGCGATAGTTACGACAACGCGCTGGCCGAGACGATCAACGGCCTTTACAAGACTGAGTTGATTCATCGTCGTGCGCCATGGAAGACGAGGGAATCATTGGAACTCGCGACGCTCGAATGGGTGTCCTGGTTCAACCACCACCGACTGCTGGAACCCATCGGCTACATACCGCCGGCCGAAGCTGAGGCAAACTACTATCGGCAACTCGCCGAGCAAGTCGCCCCATCGGCCTGACTTAAACCCACCAGCCTCCACGAAACCCGGCGCGATTCACGTAGTTCCAAGGCTCAGTGGCATGCACAAAGCATGCAAGTGGCTTCACCCACGCGCTTACTTGGCCATCGAAGCGTCCTCGGGTGCGCTCCACTTCGAGCGCTCGGCGCTCCCGGGTTACCACGCTAGGGTGGCCGTCTGCCCGACGATCGCACACAGAGGTACCGGAGGGTCGTTCTGGCTGCCGGCTTGCCAAACGAAGGAGCCGTACCGCGTCCGGTCAGGACATGACCATGCCTTCTCGAACCAGAGTGCCGGATTACGCACCATTCCGTGGTAGTTGGCCAAGACGTGTATTGGAGTTTTTCCTTCGCTTTGAGGATCGCGGCACTTGCGCCATATGCACGCCGCATGGGTGGCGAACCACGCCTCACGAACAGCCATTCCACGTTCGAAGGCCTCATCCAATTCGTTGGGCGTCTTCGCCTCGCGCATCTGTCACCGTATCGCCAGGGCCGCGGTCCCGTCGAGCGCTTCAACGGTCAATCCGACATGGCACGCATTGTGCTGCGCATCTTGCGAAAAGCGGTCCGCGACACGGCGGCGGCGGAGCTGCGAACCCCAGCGCGCAATTCGCCTCCCGCGACACTGTCGGATCGGGTGAAAGCCGCCCCTCGCTTTGGTCGAAACCTCCCTCTCTTGGTTCACAATTAGTCAAAACGACGCGCTGAAGAACGTCCGGAGAAGCGATTTGGACACTGTCCCCGACTCAATCGACGAAGCAGGAATTTTCCAAAGCGCGCTGCCCATCGACGCCAAGCTGGAGCGAGCCAGGCTCCGATTGCTGGATCTTTCGGCAAGGAACCGACTGCTGAACATTCCCAGGGGCAAGTCCAGAAGCCGAAGTCTGATTGATGTCGTCGACGAGCGGACCAGCGAGGTTTACCGCCTGTTGGTCAAAGAGTCGCGCGCCATGACCTTCCTTCCGGGGCGAACGGCCGGAGGCGAAACGGAGGGCGAGGACGGCGACGAAATTGCCGACTTGGCGCAACCGGAAGACGACGGGGTGGATTCGCGCGGCATCGCCAACCGGCACACCGACACCCGTCTCCAAACTCGCCTGACGTCCAAGGGGCTGCAGAAACGCCTTCTGACGCTGTTCTTTGATGCCCTCACACTGGAGGAGGAGCAAGGCGTCAACGTTCTTTACTTGGGGCTCGGAACGCTCAAGTGGATCGATCCCAACAACGCTGCCAACGTCCGCTACGCCCCGCTGGTTCTGGTCCCGGTTTCGCTGGACCGGGCTACGGCCGGCGACCGCTTCAAAATGCGTTGGCGCCAGGAGGATCCGTCGTCCAACCTGTCGTTGGAAGCCATGGTGGATCAGATCCACCTCTTGAAGTTGCCCGCGTTCGAAGTCTCGGACGATCTCGACATCGTGGCCTACTGTTCAGCGGTGCGCGAAGCGGTGTCATCCAAGCCCGGATGGGAGGTTTCGCCGGACGACATCGTGCTCGGGTTCTTTTCGTTTTCGAAGTTCTTGATGTACCGGGATCTGTCGCCCGAAGCTTGGCCGGCGTCCGGCAGCCTTGCGCAGCAGCCGTTGATCCGGGCGTTGCTCCGTGACGGGTTCCCGGTCGGGAGTCCTAGTATTCCGGACGACGTCTCCATCGACCCGCTTCTCCCAGCGGAATCGCTCCTTCACATCGTCGACAGCGACAGCTCGCAAACCCTCGCCGTCCATGACGTCCGCGAAGGTCGCAACCTGGTCATCCAAGGGCCGCCCGGTACCGGAAAATCTCAGACCATTGCGAACATCATCGCCAATGCCGTCGCCGCCGGAAAAACCGTGCTGTTCGTCGCCGAAAAAATGGCGGCGCTCGATGTCGTCAAACGCCGCCTCGACGCAACCGGAGTAGGTGACGCCTGCCTCGAACTCCACAGCAACAAAACGAACAAGCGCCGCATTCTTGATGAGTTGCGCCGAACGTGGGAGCTGGGCTCGCCCAAGGGGGCCGCACTTTCCTCATTGTCGCGACGGTTGACCGATGCGCGTACCGTGTTGAACACGCACGTCGAGCGCCTGCACCGACCGCACGGCAATTCCGGATTCACGCCCTACGACGTCATCGGTCAACTGACCCGGCTGCGGGAGGCGGGCGAAACCCCCAACGACATCGCGTTGACTGATCCCTCCGAATGGACCGAAGACGGCTTCAAGGAGCGGCACAGTCTGCTGGTGGAACTCAGCGAACGTGTGGCTCTCATCGGACAGCCCTCGTTGCATCCTTGGCACGGGACGTCGATCGAGGTCGTCTTGCCCAATCAGCTCGCACGGCTTCTCGATCGCATTGCTTCTCTCCGGAACGAGTTGGAGACGATTTTGGGCCGCATGCGGGACATTGCTGTCCTGCTGCAAAGGAGTGCACCGACCGAAACGGGTGGTTTTGCGCCGTTGGTTGTTCTTGCTGACCGGGTGGCGACGGCGCCCCCGCTCGACGGCGCGGCGCTGGGCCATACGTTTTGGGATCACCAACCGGCAGCCATTGACTCCCTGCTAGCGCTCGGAGCGCGCCACCGCGGCCTCATGCTCGAACTGGCCGATCACGTTCGTCCTGAAGCGTGGATGTTGCCGTTGGACGAGGTACTCCACGAGCTGGCGTCTCTGCCTGATTCTTTCCCCCCGGAAGCTTTCGCACGCTGCAAATGGCTGGCCGATGCCCTTCCGAAGTTTGTCGTCGAAGTCGGAAAGCTGAAAAGCCAGCTGGGGTTGGACGCGGCGGCGGACACGTTGGTGGCCATCAGCAAAGCCATCACGACCGGGCAGCGCGTCGCTGCGGCGCCGGACGCGAGCCCGGAAGTGTTTGCGGCCGCCATCTGGGAGAACGGAATCGAGGTCGCGGCGCGGCTGGCCGACTCGGTGGCCAAGCTGGAAGAAGTGAGAAGCTCCGTCGGCAACAAGGTGACTGCCGCGGCATGGTCCGTCGACACGGAACGCGAGCGGCAGTTGCTCCGCTTGAAAGGCAGCAGCGTTTTCCGATGGCTGAGCAGCGATTGGCGACGCGCCAACGCGTTGTTGCGCTCCCTAGTGCGGGACCCGAGGGCGAGCGCCACGGAACTGCTGGAGGTTCTTGACGCGGTGGGTGAGGGCCGAACAGCGCTTGCCCAAGTGAAGCAAGGGGATTCCCTGGGCAGCACGGCGTTCGGTGCGGACTGGCAGGGTGAGCAAACCCGCTCGGCGCCGTTGCGCTCGCTCGTCGCGTGGATGCGCAGCCTACGGGGTTTGGGTGCAACCCCTCGTCTCATCGCCGCACGCCTTCCGAACCGGGAAGACATCAGCGTCCGGGCGACTCGGGTGCTCCGAATGCTCAATGAGGTTCGCCCGCAACTGGAAGCGTTCTGGAACGAGCTCGGCGCTGTGGCCACGCACGAATTCGAGGAAGCCACCTCCGTCACTTCGGCGCGTCTGTCCGGTCTGCTCAGCCGGGCGTCGGGCGCGGCCAGGGCCGATGCCACAGTGCGTCGCGTGCTGACGCAACCTGAGGTGGATGCGGCTGCCCGTATCGCCCTGCTTGCGCGCGTGCGCGAAGCTCAGCGCATGGCAACGGCGGTCGACGAACAGCAGCAGCTGGGCGCGGCCGCCTTCGGCTCGTGCTGGCAGGACGCTTCAACCGACTGGCCCGGCTGTGCATCGGCCGCTTCTTGGGTGAAGGCGAATGGGGACATTCGCCAGCTTGCGGCCACGCTTGAATCGCGTAACGAGCCGAAGGACAAGGCGGATGGACTCAGCGCTGCCGTCTCCGACTGGCACGTCCGCTACGCCGCGCTGCTGACGGATCTGCGTGCCAGCGCGTCGAGCCTGTTCGGCACGGCTTCTGCTGAAAAGACGGCCGTCAGCGACCTCTTGGCTCGCCTTTCACTGTGGTCGGAGAACGGCGAACAGCTGTCCACATGGACGGCCTACAGGGAGCGTGCTGAGCGTGCGCGCCAGCTCGGGCTGGAAGACGTGGTCAGTCGCTTAGAGGGAGGTCAGCTGCCTCATGCGTCCGTCATCGGATCGTTCGAGATGGCCTTTTTCGAGGCGCTGTTGAGTGACATGGTTCGAGTCGATGGAGCGTTGGCCAGGTTCGATGGCGAGCTGCACAATCGCGCGGTCAAGGACTTTGCTGCGTTGGATCGGGAAAGCCTACTGGCCGGACGCATCGATGTCGTCCAGGCGCACCACCGCAGGTTGCCGCCGAAACAAGGGGGCGTGGGTCCGCTGGGTGTTTTGCGCGGCGAGATGGCGCGGCAACGGGGCTTGATGCCGATTCGCCAGCTCATGCAGAGGGCCGGGCCCGCAGTACAGGCGTTGAAACCCGTCCTCATGATGAGCCCTCTGTCCGTCGCGCAATTCCTTCCGGCCGGTCAGATCACCTTCGATCTCCTCGTGATGGACGAAGCCAGCCAAATCCAGCCGGTAGATGCCCTGGGAGCTATCGCGCGTTGCCGACAGGTGGTGGTGGTCGGTGACGAACGCCAGCTCCCGCCCACTCGGTTCTTTTCGAAGGTCACCGACGGCGACGGTGACGACGACGACGAAGGGGCGCAAGTCGCCGATGTGGAGAGCATCCTAGGCTTGTTCAGCGCACGCGGACTTCCTCAACGGATGCTTCGTTGGCACTACCGCAGCCGGCATCAGTCGCTCATCGCAGTTTCCAACAGCCAGTTCTACGAAAACAAGCTCATCATCGTGCCCAGCCCTTACACCGCGGAAGCGGGAATGGGGCTGTCGTTTCACCACTTTGCAAACGGTGTGTTCGATACAGGTGGCAGCGGCGCAAACGCCATCGAAGCCGAAGCCGTCGCGCGTACAATCGTGCGGCATGCAACGCAGTCGCCCGAGCAATCGCTCGGCGTGGCCACGTTTTCGGTTCGACAGCGGAGGGCGATCCTCGACCAGCTGGAAATCCTGCGCCGCCAGCATCCCGAAACGGAAGCGTTTTTCGATGCACACCCCAGCGAGCCGTTCTTCGTCAAAAACCTAGAAAACGTTCAAGGCGACGAGCGTGACGTCATCTACATCTCCGTGGGCTACGGCAAGAACGCGCAAGGCGTAATGTCCATGCGATTCGGCCCGCTCGGCAATGACGGCGGCGAGCGTCGCCTGAATGTGCTCATCAGTCGGGCGAAACTTCGCTGCGAAGTGTTCTCTTCGATCACCGACGACGACATCGACCTGGACCGTGCAAAGGGAAAGGGCGTGGTGGCGTTCAAGCTATTCCTACGCTTTGCCAGGACCGGTCGAATGGATCTGGCCGGTGCCGAAGCCGCCGGCGTCGCCGACGTTTTCGAGTCACAGGTAGCTGCGGCCATTCGCGCGCGGGGCTACGAGGTCCATCCGCGGGTCGGGATAGCAGGCCTGTATATCGATTTAGCCGTGATGGACCCTGCACTGCCCGGTCGTTATCTGCTCGGCGTCGAGTGCGACGGACGCTCATACAGCGCGGCGCGCTCAGCACGGGATCGCGACAGGCTGCGTCGCGCGGTGCTGGAGGACCATGGATGGATCATGCATCGCATCTGGTCGTTCGATTGGCTGCACCGTCCCAAGGAGGAGTTGAACCGCTTGATGGCCGCTCTCGAAACGGCCAAGGTGGAGCTGGCTGGTTTGCCGAGCGAAACGTCCCGCAGAAAAAGAGCGGTTGCTGTCGAGATCTCGGTTATCGATCGCGGCGATGTCGTCGAGATAGGTCTGGAACCGACGACCAGCGCTTCATCCGACGTGCCGGCCTACCAATCAGCACGGGTGCAAGCGTTGCGCAACTACCCCGAAATTCCGTCCGTTCCTGCCGCGCTTCTGGGTGGCTTAGTGGAATCCATTGTCGTCCAAGAAGGTCCCGTTCACCTGGATGTCGTCGTTACCCGCATCCGAAATGCGTGGGGAGTCGGGCGCGCAGGCAACAAGATTCGTAGCGCTATCGAGGAGGCTTGCGATTTGATTGTGCGATCCCAGCGCGTTCGGAGCAGCGGGGGATTCTTGTCGATGCCAGGCGTCGCGGTCGTACCGCGTGATCGATCCAACGCCGGCGACGAAACCAAAAAGTCGGACTTGGTGGCTCCCGAAGAAATTCATGAAGCCGTGCTGCTGGTGGTGCGCCAAAATCTAGGCGTCAAACCGTCGGAGATCGCGGCGTCGGTATCTCGCCTGCTGGGTTTCGGAGCGACGACGCAAGCATGGAGAGAACTGACAGCGGCCCAGGTTGCGATTGCTCAAGAACAGGGAAAGTTGGTTCTATGTGATGAAATGCTTTTGCTGGCAACGCAGTAACGTCCGCGAGCCGGCTGTTGGCGCGCACGGCTTGGCGAGCGCATGCTTCAGCGCGCGGCCAGCATGGGTACATCACGGCAGCTCAGCCGCGATCGGTGGCTAATCCTCGGAATCTTTCCCAGGTCGTCCGGCTGCCTTTACCGCAGCACGACGGTGCGCGTGGAGGTCGGCGAGCGCCGACATAACGAGGCTCAACAGGTTGCGCTTGAAGTAAGCCTCGGGTCTAGGAGTGCCATCCGCATCAACCGAGGGGGAAGCGGACATGAAACCGAACGGAATGTTCCGCGCGAACAACGGTTGAGACAGCGGTTCCGCAGTTTCTTGCCAATACATCGCGTCGTCCGAGGCCAACAGCCTGCGGCGCTCAGGGTCGAACACGACCGACAACTCTTCCGCGTCGAACCCACGACGCACGGGCTCGTACTTGGCCGCAGCAGTCTGTAAGCGAAGCCCGCTCAACGGATTGCGGACGAGCTCGCCGCGTTGAACCAGTGAGTTGAAAAAGACACGCAACCGGTCGAGGTGTTTTTCCACCGTGCGCACGTTGAGACCCGGCAACTTCTGCCCTTTCGCCTTCTCGATGATGGCCCGCGCCGACAGCCCCTTGAAGGCACGCAAGACGCGCGCCCGCGCCGGCCAAAACGCCAGACAATCGCGGAACTGGTCGATGTGCGTGGCCCCGAGGTCGGCCACCGCAACGTCGTCCAGCAGGTCTCGGAAAAGCGTCAACGAGTGTTTGGTTTCCAGCTCGGTGGCCGCCGCTCGGCCGGTCGTCAAAAAGTCCTTGAGGAAACGGTCGATGGAGGCGTGAAGCATCGGACCCGTCGCCGCGGGAACGGCCAGCCGGTCCGGTGGCACTCGGATGCCCAACTCGGAGAAGAGACCGATGCGCTCCAACGCATCCATGGCCAGCGCGTGGTCTTCCGGACCTTCCGCACGGAGCGACACGACCCCGGGGACGTTCAAGTCGTACGGGCGCAAATCCCCGCGCGCGGCGGCTGCGAGTGCTTGCTCAATGAGCTTCTTGGCATCCATGTCCGCGCCCCTTTTGCGCACCGCCACGATGGCCTGCGCCAAAGCATAGCCCAGGCGCGCCGCCGTCAACCGTGCGCGGTCGCCGCGTTGGTTGGCAAGACTTCGTACGAGGAACCGGGAGCCCACGCGTTCCCGCATGTCGAGCGGCAACAAGAAGCGCACGTACACGCCCGACGGACGTTGGAGCAAGAAGGGCTTTGGCAAAACGATACCCGAACGATACCTGGAGGAGGTGGTCGTTTCGGGTACCCATTTCGCCTCAAGTGCGCGCGCCGCTTGAAGAACTCGAACAACGGCGCGAAACGTGGAGCGGGTGATGGGAATCGAACCCACGTTCGCAGCTTGGGAAGCTGCTGTCTTACCATTAGACGACACCCGCGGGTTCGGACAGGGTAGCCGCGGCGGCAGGGTGCGACAAGCAGGAGGGGCGCCGGGCGGAGTGCGCTGAATCGGCGCTAAGCAGTTTCGCGGGAAACCCCTAAAGCGGCGAGGCGGAAAGTCATCATTCAGCGGATTTCGCTGATAGTGTGCGCAGCCTGCCAGCGGGGCGGCCCCATGCGTAGGGGAAGCGAATCCCACCGACACTGCGGCTGGCGTAGGCTCCAGGAGAGTATTTCATGGTCACGAAGCGTCGTTTCAATTCATGGGCGTGGTGTGCCGCGTTCGCGCTGGGTGTCGGCTTGTCCGCCGGAGCTGCGCGGGCCGATGACGATCCGCCCGATCGCGTGGCGCGCGTCAGTTTTCTCAGCGGCAGCGTGAGCTTCCAGCCGGCCGGCGACGACCAATGGGCGGAAGCGTCGCTGAACCGTCCGCTCGGCACCGGCGACAAGGTGTACACGGACAAGGACTCGCGCGTCGAACTCGAGATCGGTGCGGCGGACATTCGCCTCGACCAGAGCAGCACGTTCAACCTCCTCAACCTCGACGACAACACGGCGCAGATCGAACTGACCGAAGGAACGGTGAATCTGCACGTTCGCCGCGTGGGTTCCGGCCAGAGCTACGAGATCGACACGCCAACCTTGGCCTTCGTCGTCAACCAGCCCGGCAACTATCGCATCGACATCGCGCCACAGGGCGATTCCACGATGGTTACCGTGTTCGACGGCGAGGGCGACGTCTATGGCGAGAACAACGCCAGCTACAGCGTGCGCGCAGGTAATACCTATCGCTTCAACGATTCCGCACTGCACGACTACGAAGTGCTCGATCTGCCGCGCGGCGATGATTTCGATCAATGGTGCTCGACGCGCAATCAGCGTTACGAGCGTTCCCCGTCGCGCCAGTACGTCTCGGAGGACATGATCGGCTACGCCGATCTCGACGACTCCGGCTCGTGGAGCACGGCGCCGGAGTATGGCAACGTGTGGTATCCGAATACCGTCGAAGCCGACTGGGCGCCCTATCGCTCCGGCCATTGGTCCTGGATCGATCCGTGGGGTTGGACCTGGGTCGACAGCGCGCGCTGGGGCTTCGCGCCGTTCCACTATGGCCGCTGGGCCTATATCGGCAACCGCTGGGGCTGGTGCCCGGGCGCCTACCGCGGACGCTCGATCTACGCACCGGCGCTGGTGGCGTTCGTCGGCGGCGTCGGCATCTCTGTCGGCGGCGGCGGTCCGGTCGGCTGGTTCCCGCTCGGCCCGCGCGAGGCCTATGTGCCGTGGTATCACAGCTCGCGCAACTATTTCACGAACGTCAATGTGCGCAACACGACCTTCGTCAACAACACCTACATCACCAACGTCTACAACAACTACTCGCGCGGTCGTCCGATCACCGGCGTCAACTATGCCTATCGCAACAACATGACGGCGGTATCGCGCGACGCGTTCGTCGGCGCACGGCCCGTCAATGCCGCACGCGTGCAGATCAACGATCGGGAATTGCGCAACGCGCAGGTGGTGAGCCGCGTCGGCATTACCCCGACTCAGGCCAGCTTCGCCGGTAACACGGTCCGCGGCAGCCGTGCCGCTCCGACCGCTGCCGTGATGGATCGTCGAGTGATTGCGAGGACGGCGCCGCCGGTGCGCTCGGCACCGATCGCCTCGCGCATCCAGGCGATCGAACGCAACGGTGCGCAACCGCTGCCGGCGAGCCAGGCACGCGCCATCGTCGCGCGCCCCGGCTCGAATGCAGCGCAGAATCGTGGCGTCAACTCGCGCGTGCAGCTGGTCGGTCAGAACAATGCCGCCAAACCGCAGCCGTTGCCGGCGCGTGGTGCTGCGCCTGCGGTCGGACAACGCCCGAACGGCCCGAACGTCGCCAACGACCGCGCCGCGCTGCCCGGTGCGCGTGGCGCGACGCCGGCGACCAGTCCGGCGGCCCAGAACCGTGGACCCGTCACGGCTCCTGGCAACACGAATAATGTGCAGCGCGGACAATCCAATGGGCCGGATCGGGCCAACCTGCCGTCCTCCCGCTTTGCCCCGCACCCCGGCACCCCGGCAAACGGCAACAACGCGGTCAACCCTGGCGCGACGCGCGATGCGGCTCAGCCTGGTGCCAATGCGGCCACTCGCAACGTGCCGAATGCGCCGCAACGCGGTTCGAGTCCGACGGCGATCGAGCGCGGCAACGCGCAAACGCCGGTGCAGCGTCAGTCGCTGCCCCAGCGAACGAATCCGGCGATCGATCGCGGCAATGCGACGTCACCGCAGGGACAAATCCGTCCAGCACCGCAGCTGCGCGAGATTCAGCGCAATCCGTCGTCGGCGCAGACGCAGACGCGGACGCGCAGCGTGCAGCAGCCGCAAGTGCAGCAGCGCAACGTCCAGCAGCAACCGACGTACCAGCGCAGCGCACCCGCGCAGCCGCAGTACCAGCAACAGCGCGTGGAACAGCCGCAGCGCGTCCAACAGCCCGTGCAGCCAAGGAATGTACAGCCGGTGCAGCCGCGCAATATGCAGCCGGCGCAGCCGCGCAACGTTCCGCAGCCACAGGCGCAGCCGCGCAGCCCGCCGCCACGCGAACAGCGCGGCGAGCGTGGTGGCAAGGACAAGGACAAGGACGGCCACTGAGTTCTGCACCACCGGTCTCGACGCCGCGCATTGCGCGGCGTCTTTTTTTCTGTCGGCATTTGGCAATGCCAGCCTACCTCATGCGTTTACAATGGCGCGATGAAAATCGTCCTCAACGGGGAAGACCGCGAGATCGATCCCGCCACGTCGTTGCAGCAGCTGCTTGAGCTTGCAGGTTATGCACAGCGCCGCGTCGCGATCGAGATCAATCGTGAAATTGTGCCGCGCAGCCGTCATGGTTTGCGGACCCTGAATCCGGGAGATCGCGTCGAAATCGTTCACGCGATCGGAGGAGGCTGAGGTCGTGTCCGGCGAAGCGCTCGAACGCTTCGCGATCGAAGCCGAGCGTCGATAGTGCGGCGCCCGCTGCACTGCGCGGGCCCGAATTTTTCCTTGATTCCTTACGTGATCGAATGAACGCCGAAACGCTCATCTCAACTCTGTACTCCGATCCTCTGGTCATCGCGGGCAAGACATACCATTCGCGCCTGCTCACCGGGACCGGCAAGTTCAAGGATCTCGACGAAACCCAGCGCGCAACCGCGGCCGCCGGCGCCGAGATCGTCACAGTCGCGATCCGTCGCACCAACATCGGCCAGAATGCGAACGAGCCGAATCTGCTCGACGCACTGCCGCCGTCGCGCTACACGATCCTGCCGAACACCGCCGGCTGCTATACCGCGGACGATGCCGTGCGCACCTGCCGCCTCGCGCGAGAACTGCTCGACGGACACACGTTGGTCAAGCTCGAAGTGCTCGGCGACGCGAAGACCTTGTTCCCGGATGTCGTGCAGACGCTCGCCGCAGCAGAAGTGCTGGTCGGGGATGGCTTCGAGGTCATGGTCTACACCTCGGACGATCCGATCCTGGCCAAGCGCCTGGAAGACATCGGCTGCGTCGCGGTGATGCCACTGGCGGCGCCGATCGGGTCCGGGCTTGGCATCCAGAATCGCTACAACCTGCTCGAAATCATCGAGAACGCGAAGGTGCCGATCATCGTCGACGCCGGCGTCGGCACCGCCTCCGATGCCGCCATCGCGATGGAACTCGGCTGCGACGGCGTGCTGATGAATACGGCGATCGCAGGTGCGCGCGATCCGATGTTGATGGCGCATGCGATGAAGTACGCGGTCGAAGCGGGACGCGCCGCCTTCCGCGCAGGACGCATACCCCGCAAACGCTATGCCTCCGCGTCGAGCCCGCTCGACGGCACGATCGGCTGAGCGGCGTGCGCGAGCCCGCCGACACGCAAGCGCACGATCGCCGCATCCGCAGTTTCGTTCTGCGCCAGGGTCGCTTCACGCCCGCGCAGCAGCGCGCGTTCGATCAGCACTGGTCGCGCTACGGCCTCGACGTCGGCGGCGCCGCGCGCGATTTTGCCGAGGTGTTCGGTCGCCGCGCGCCGCTCGTGCTTGAGATCGGCTTCGGCAACGGCGAACAGTTGCTGCACTCCGCCCTCGCAGAGCCGACCCACGACTTCATCGGCGTCGAGGTGCACCGTCCCGGCGTCGGCCGCCTGATGAATGGGCTCGCCGATGCAGGCGCCGACAATGTGCGCCTGTACAACCACGATGCGGTCGAGGTCCTGCAGCAGGAGATCGCTGCCGGCGCATTGACCGAGGTGCGCATCTACTTCCCGGATCCGTGGCACAAGAAACGCCACAACAAACGCCGCCTGATCCAGCCTGATTTCCTGGCCCTGCTGGCGAGCCGCGTCGTCGCGGGCGGACGCTTGCATCTGGCGACCGACTGGGCCGACTATGCGGAACATATGCAGGACGTGCTCGCCGCAGCGCCGACGTGGCGGCCGGACCCGCACCATCCCTCGCCGTCGGAGCGGCCGCCATGGCGCATCGAAACGCATTTCGAACGCCGCGGCCTGCGTCTCGGGCACGGCGTCTGGGACTTCGTGCATGACCGTGTCTGAGCCCCGCTGACCGCTGCCCGTCCCCACAAGAACCCTGCCCCCGAATGGACGCCGGCCTGACCCTCACCACCAATATGGCCCTCGTGTTCGCGTTGCTTGCGTTCACCGTGCTGATGCTGGTGCTGGAATGGATCCGCGCCGACCTGATCGCCTTGCTGGTCATCGTCGTCATCGGCATCACGCGCCTGCTGCCGGTCGAGCAGCTGTTCGAAGGCTTCGCCGGCAACGCGGTGATCTCGCTGATCGCGGTCATGATCATGGGCGCCGGCCTCGATCGCACCGGCGTATTGAGCAAGGCGGCCTCGTTCATCCTGCGCCTTGCCGGCGGCGTCGAATCGCGGGTCTCGCTGCTGATCAACGCGATGGTCGGCAGCCTCTCCGCGGTGATCCAGAGCCAGGCACTGAGCGCGCTGTTCCTGCCGGTGGTCAGCCGCATCAGCGCACGCACCGGCCTGCCGCTGAAACGGCTGCTGCTGCCGATGGCGTGCATGATCCTGTGCGGCACCAACATCACGATGATCTCGAACTCGCCGCTGATCCTGCTCAACGACCTGATCGCGAGTGCCAATCGCAACCTGCCCTCCGGCGCGCAGACGATCCACACCTTCACGCTGTTCTCGATCGCACCGATCGGTATCCCGCTGCTGCTCGCCGGGCTCGCCTACTTTGCGCTCTTCACGCGGCGCCTGCTGCCGAGCGACGAAGACCGCCAGAAGGTCACGCCGGGCCGTACCGAAACCTACTTCGCCGAGACCTACGGTATCGACGGCGAAGTGCTGGAACTCATCGTGACGACCGACAGCCCTCTGGTTGGCATGAGCGTCGGCGAGGTCGAACAGTTGCGCGGCGCGCCGTTGATCCTGGCGCTGAAGACCGGCAACGAAGCGCGCCTGGCGCCGCCCGGCGACCAGATGATCTGGGTCGGCAGCGTGCTCGGCGTGCTCGGCAAGCGCGAAGCGGTGAACGACTTCGCCAACAACCAGCTGTGCCAGGTGCAGACGCGCCTGCGCAACTTCGCCGACCTGTTCAACCCGACCCGCGCCGGCATTTCCGAGGCGGTGATCCCGCCGAACTCGCGCTGGATCAAGAAGGCGGTCGGCGAATTGCGCCTGCGCAAGACGCATGGCATTTCGGTGCTCGCGGTCAACCGCGGCGACCAGGTGTTTCGCGAGGACGTGCGCAAGGTCGCGCTGCGCGCCGGCGATACCCTAGTGCTGCACAGCTTCTGGCGCGACCTCGCGCAGACCGCCGAGTCGCACGACTTCGTCGTCGTCACCGACTATCCGAAGGATGAGCAGCGCCCGGCGAAGATCTGGTACGCAGTGACGTTCTTCGCACTCGCCATGGGCCTCGGCTTGTTCACCGACATCAAACTATCGGTCGCGATGCTGGCCGGTGCGGTCGGCATGCTGTTGTCCGGCGTCCTCAACATGGACGAGGCCTACGGCGCCATCAACTGGAAGACGATCTTCACCCTCGCCTGCCTGGTACCGCTCGGCTGGGCGATGGACTCAACCGGTGCCGCAGCCTGGATCGCACAGGAAGTGCTGGTCTATCTCGGACGCTGGCCGCAATGGGGTTTGCAGGCGGTCATTGCGATCCTCGCGCTGCTGTTCTCGCAGGTGGTCTCGAACGTGGGCGCGACGGTCATGATGGTGCCGATGGCGATCAACGTGGCGCTGGCGTCGGGCGGCAATCCTGCCGTCTATGCGTTGATCGTCGCGATCTCGACATCCAATTCATTCGTCATCCCGAGCGCAAATCCGGTCATCACGATCGTCGCCGGACCCGGCGGCTATCGTGCGCGCGATTTCCTGCGCGTCGGCATACCGCTGACCGTGCTGATGCTCGTCGTCATGCTCGCTGCGGTGAACCTGGTGTTCAACCGTTGAATGCGCTGAGTCGTACGTCGCCGTCGACGATCTCGATCGGCATCGCGACCAGGCCGCTGCGACAAGGGCCGCCGAGGCAGGCGCCGCTGTCGACCGCGAATGTCGCCCCGTGCGCCGCGCAGATCAGGCGGCCATCGCGCACCAGGAAACGCCCCGGCGCGTAGTCGAGATTGCGCCCGGCGTGCGGGCATTCGTTGTGATAGGCGAAGGCGCGTTCGCCCTGGCGCAGCACGATCAGTTCGAAACCGCCGGCATCGCTGTCGACATGCGCCGAAACCGCATCGCCGTCGGGAATCTCGTCGAGCCGGCACAACGGCTGGGATTTGTTCATACGGGGCTTTCAGCACTTGTCGCCATGGCGCGCGCACCCATAATGTCGGTACGTGCTGCCGCAACGGATGGCGGGGCGCGATTCTGACATACGGAGTTTCGGCATGTTCTTCTACGGCCCCTTCCGCGCCTTCCGCCCGCGCCACCCGATCGCGCGCTTCGTCGTCGGTCTGCTCGGTTTGGTCGCGGTAATGCTGCTGATCGCGCTCGGCATGTTCGCCATTGCGGCGCTGGCGATCGGCGGTGGTTTGTTCCTGCTGATCAATGCGTTGCGTTCGCCACGGCGTCCGACCGCGGCGAGCGGACCGGCGTCGCGCATGCCGCCCGCGCCGCCGGGCGTGATCGAAGGCGAGTTCACCGTCGTGCCGGTCCCTTCGCGCGATCGTGAGTCGGCGCGCTAGGCGCAAGATTCGGAGGGCGCGGTCCCGGTACACGCCGTAATCTATGCGGCATGAACACGCAGCCCACCCGCAAAGACCCGCTCGAACACGCGCGCACGCTGATCGAAAGCGCGCGCGGCGAACACGCGAACCTGGGCGAACTCGCCCGCCAGGTCGGCCTCAGTCCGACGTATCTGCAGCGTCGCTTCCGCGCGCGCTTCGGATTGTCGCCGGCCGAGTACGCGCGCCAGCTCAAGCTCGGCAGCTTCAAGTCCGCCCTGCGCCGCGGCAGCCGCGTCACCGATGCGGTCTATGACGCCGGCTTCGGTTCCGGCAGCCGCGTCTACGAACAAGCCAATGCCCTGCTCGGCATGACGCCGAGCGACTACCGTAGCGGCGGCGCCGGCGCGGCCGTGCGCTACACCACGCTGGCGACGAAGCTCGGCCGCTTGCTGGTCGCGGCGACTGCGCGCGGCATTTGCGCCGTTTCGATCGGCGACAGCGACGCGCAGTTGCTCGCCGAACTGCAGCGCGAATTCCCGCGCGCGCAGATCGAGCGCATCGACGCCGGTCGCGACGAATGGCTGAGCGCCGTGATCGGACGCATCGTCGGCGACCTGGCCAGCCAGGCAGCGGGCGACACGCCGCTGCCGCCGCTCGATCTGCGCGCAACCGCCTTCCAATGGCGTGTCTGGCGGGCGCTGACACGCATCCCGCGTGGGCAGACGCGCAGCTACGCCGAAATTGCCGAAAGCATCGACGCACCGCGCGCCGCGCGTGCGGTCGCACGTGCCTGCGCCAGCAACCGGCTTGCCTTCGTGGTGCCCTGTCACCGCGTCGTACGCGCCGACGGCGAGCCCGGCGGCTGGCGGTGGGGACCGCCACGCAAACGCCGCCTGCTTGCGTTGGAATCGAAAGTGGCCCCGTCCTGAGCGCGAACGGCGGGGCTCGCCGGGTGCCAGCGCGCGCACTATCCTGCGCGCGCCGTTCGTCCCACAATGCCGGATCGCAGCCGGCCAAGGCCTTTCATGAATGAGGGTTCCCGCGGCGACGTGGCCGTAACGCCACCCGTGGCCGCGCTGACGAGTCCGCGCGTGCTGGTGCCTCTGGCGCTGATCGCGCTCTATCTGATCTGGGGCTCCACCTACCTCGCGATCCGTTTTGCGCTGGTGAGCTATCCGCCATTCCTGATGGCCGGAGCGCGTTTTCTGTGCGCAGGCGCGGCGTTGTTCGCGTTCCTGCGCTGGCGCGGCATGCCGTCGCCGACGCGCAAGCAGTGGCTCAACGCCGCGGTCACCGGCTCGCTGCTGCTCGGCTTGGGCAATGGCTTGGTCTGCTACGCGGAGCTGCACGTCGCCTCCGGCCTTGCCGCCGTCGCGGTCGCGGCTATGCCGTTGTTCGCTGCCGTATTCGGCGGCCTCTACGGCCAATGGCCGCAGCGCATGGAGTGGCTCGGCCTCGGCGTCGGATTCGCCGGCGTGATCCTGCTCAATCTCGGCGGCGGCATGGCTGGCGCGCCGATTGGCGCGATCGCGCTGATCGTTGCCGCGATGGCCTGGGCATTCGGCTCGGTCTGGAGCAAGCATCAGGAAATGCCGCCCGCCGCGATGAACACCGCCGCACAGATGCTCACCGGCGGCGGCGTCCTCCTGGTCGGCGCACTCGCGTTCGGCGAACGCTTCCCATCGTCGCCGACGACGTCGGCGACGCTCGCCCTGATCTACCTCGGCGTGATGGGTTCGATCATCGCCTTCAGCGCATATCTGTACCTGCTGAATACCGTGCGCCCGGCCCTGGCGACCAGCTACGCCTACGTCAATCCGCCGGTGGCCGTGCTGATCGGCGCGCTGCTCGGCGGCGAGACCGTGCATGCCTTCGACCTCATCGCGATGGCGGTGATTCTTGCAGGCGTGGGACTGATCGCGCTCGCACGCGAACGGCGCGCCTAGATCGGCCTGCTGCAGATGCGCATGGCCGGCGGCCCCGCCGGCGCGACCTTGGTCGGCTTGCGACGCGTCGCTCGTGCGCCCTAGGCTTGTGTCCTGCCCTGCCTGCGAGGCGTGACCATGGCCGCTACCGAGAACGCAACCTGGATGGCGCGCAGCGCGTTGCGCTGCGCTGCCTGGGCCGAACGCTGGTTCCCCGATGCATTCGTGTTCGCCGCGCTCGGTGTCGCCGTCGTCGCGATCGCGGCGCTCGGCATCGGTGCCGGCCCGACCGCCACGGCAGGCGCGTTCGGCGAAGGCTTCTGGAGCCTGATCCCGTTCACGATGCAGATGGTGTTCGTGGTCGTCGGCGGCTACGTCGTCGCCAGCGCGCCATCGGTGGCGCGCCTGATCGAGCGGCTCGCGGCGTTGCCGCGCAGCGGCCCCGGCGCGGTCGCTTTCGTCGCGCTCATCAGCATGCTCGCCTCGCTGCTGAATTGGGGTTTCAGCCTGGTCTTCGGCGGCCTGCTGGTGCGTGCGCTGGCACGGCGCGAAGAACTCGACCTGGACTATCGCGCCGCCGGCGCCGCGGCGTATCTTGGCCTCGGCGCGTCGTGGGCGATGGGTCTTTCCTCGTCGGCCGCGCAGTTGCAGGCGAACGCGGCCAGCCTGCCGCCGGCGCTGCTGAAGATCACCGGCGTGATCCCATTCGGCGAAACGATTTTCCTGTGGCAGTCGATCGTGCTGACCGCGGTGCTGATCGCGGTGTCGATGCTGATCGCGTGGTGGTCGGCGCCACGTGGCGCACAGGCACGCCGTGCGACCGAGTGCGGCGTCGATGTGCGCGTCGCCGAACCCGCTGCGACTGCGCGCAAGCGGCCGGGCGAGTGGCTCGAATACAGCCCGCTGCTGAGCCTGCTGCTGGTCCTGCTCGGCGCGATATGGCTCGGCCGCGAGTTCGCCACGAAGGGCGCCGTCAGCGCGATCTCGAACCTCAACACCTACAACTTCCTGTTCCTGATGGCCGGCCTGCTGCTGCATTGGCGGCCACGCCGCTTCCTCGACTCGGTGGCGCGTGCCGTGCCGGCGACGACCGGTGTGCTGATCCAGTTTCCGCTCTACGGCGGCATCGCCGGCATGCTGACCACGGCGAAAGGCGGCGACGGCCAGACGCTGGCGCATCATCTGTCCACTTTGTTCGTCACGCTCGCCTCGCACGACACGTTCGCGCTGGTCATCGGCGCGTATTCGGCCGTGCTCGGCTTCTTCGTGCCGTCCGGCGGCGGCAAATGGATCATCGAAGCGCCGTATGTGATGCAGGCGGCGAACGACCTCCAGTTCCATCTTGGCTGGGCGGTGCAGATCTACAACGCCGCGGAGGCGTTGCCGAACCTGATCAACCCGTTCTGGATGCTGCCTTTGCTCGGCGTGCTCGGGCTGAAGGCGCGCGACATCGTCGGTTTCACGTTCGTGCAGCTTGCCGTGCATCTGCCGCTGGTGCTGTTCCTGCTGTGGGCGCTCGGCCTCACCTTGAGCTATCACGCACCGGTACAGCCGGCGCCGTAGCGCCGGCTGCAAGGCGCCCACGTCACAGTTCGCGCAGCGCCGTCGTGACCGGCAGGCGCGCCGCGCGCAAGGCAGGGTAGAGCCCGCCGATGAAGCCGATCGCGAGCGCCCACTTGAGCCCGGTCCACAGCACCGCTGGCGCGACATTGAACTGGAAGGTGAGCTGCCCGGTCGATCCGGCGGCCAAGGTCGATGCGGTGTAGCCGTTGAAGATCAGCCACGCGAGCAAACCGCCGAGCAAGCCGCCGAGCACGGCCAGCAGCATGGTTTCCAGCATGATCGCGACGACCACCGGTAAGCCGCGAAAGCCGATCGCGCGCAACGTCGCAATCTCGCGCGCACGCGTGGCGACGGCGGCAAACATCGTGTTGAGCGCGCCGAAGACCGCGCCGATCGCCATGATCGCACCGACGACGATGCCGATCACGGTGATCGCCTTCGAGGTGCCCTCCGACTGCTTGCTGAAGTAGTTCAGCGTCGTATCGACGTCGACCTGCAGGCGCGGATCCGAGGTCAGCGCGTTCTTGAACACGTCGAACGCATCCGCGCCGGTCAAGCGCACGAACACCGAACTCGAACTCTTGCTGCCACTCGGACGATAGGTCGGGCCGACGACGTCGGCATCGCCCCACAGCTCCGATTCCATCGCGTCATTCGATTCGAAGATGCCGACGACCTTCCACAGCTGGTTGCCGAGCTTGATGTCGTGATCGACCTCGAGCCCGTCGAATTGCCGCTGCGCGCCCTTGCCGGCGACGAGTTCGCGCAGGCCCGGCTGAAACTTGCGGCCGGCGATGATCTTCGCGTTCGTGCGCAGCTTCCACGCCTCGTCGCCGATGCCGCGCAGCTGCACGCTGCCGAAATCCTCTTCCGGATCGCCGCCTCTCATCGGCAGGTTCGCCGCGACCACGAGCTCGGGCGAGGCGATCGGCTTGCCCTGGTCGTCCTTGGCGATGCCTGGCGCATCGGCAATCGCGATCGCGTTGTCGTGCGTCAGCACGGAGGACACCTCGGACGCCGAGGCGCCGCGCATCACGATCGCCGTATCGTTGCTGCCGCTGCGCCGCAGCGTTTCGCTGTAGCCGTTCGCCATCGCGAGCATCGCGACGAGCACCGCGACGACGCCGGCGATGCCGACCACGATGACCGCGGAGGAACCGAGGCGCTGGCCGAGCGTGCTGATGCCGACGCCGGTCACCGACGCGGCCTGCTGGCCACGCCTCGTCAGCAGCATCCACAGCGCGAGCAGCACGAGCAGCACCGGCAGCGCCTGCCACGGCAGGCTGAGGAAAACGAATACGCCGACGATGACGACGACGAGCGTCAACAAACCGATCAGGAATTTCATGGGACTCTCCGTCAGCGCCCAGCCAATGCATCGACGATATTGAGGCGCATCGCACGCATAGCGGGCAGTGCACCGATGACGATGCCGATCGCGATCGCAAGCGCGATGCCGAGCGACCAGCTTTTCGCACCGACGCTCGTATGGGTGATCATGCCGCCGCTCATCGCCGGCAGAATCAGTCCGAGCAGGCTCACCAGCGCGAGCCCGATCACCCCACCGAGCAGCAACAGCAGCACCGATTCGGCCAGCACCATTGCAAGCACGCTGCGGCTGGAAAAGCCGATCGTCTTCAGCACCGCGAGCTCCGACGTGCGTTCGCGCACCGCCTGCATCATCGTGTTGCCGGTGAGCAGGATCAGCGTGAAGAACACCGCGCCCATGATCGAGGTCACGATCAAGCCGACGTCGGCCATCTGCTTGATCCAGTTCTTCGTCGCGGCCTGCTCGGTCTGCGTCTTCGTCTCGTGATCGGAATTGACCGACAGCGCATCGATCGCCTTGGCCACGCGATCGGACTGATTGACGTCGTTGACGCGGCTGACGTACCAGCCGACCATGCCGTGGTTGTACGGCGTCGTCTCGTCGAAATTCTTCCAGTGCAGCAGGATCATCTGGCTCTGGAACGCTTTCGAGTCCTTCGACTTCATGATGCCGACGACCTCGAAGTTCCAGTTCTTGCTGCCTTCCTTGTTCGGGAAGATCTGCGACTGCAGCGGAATCTTTTCGCCGATCTTCCAGCCGTATTTCTTGACCAGGATCTCGCCGACGAGCACGCCGTTGAGCGTCGCATCGAACGCCTTGCGCTCATCTTGCGAGACTTCGACCTCCGGATAGATATCCAGATAGTTCGGGCTCACCGCGAAGGTGAACACCTGGTTGTGCGGATCCTGGTAGGCGCCGCCGAACCAGTTCGCGTAGGCCACATCCTTGACGCCTTCGACCGCGGCGATCTGGCCGCCGAGCCCCTGCGGCAGCGGCTGGATGAACGACAGACGCGCGCCAGTCTGCAGACGCTCGGCGCCGTTCGCCGACTGCCCCGCCTCGGAGAACGACACACGCACCGCATCGAGCAGGCCGAACAACAGGAAGGCCGCGATGATCGAGACCAGAGTCAGGATCGTGCGTGTCTTGCGCCGAAACAGGGCGGCCCAGATCAGATGAAGATATTTCATGGCTTCGTTCCTTTGCGCAAGCTTCCTTCCTTATCGCCGGGAGCGGCTAGCGCGCGACGAATGGTTCATGGTGTGATGCATCGCGGCGCCTACGCGTGCGCCGCCTGATCGACGAGGGTGCCTTTGTCCAGATGCAGGGTATGCCGCGCGTACTCGGCCGCTTTCGGATCGTGCGTGACCATCACGATCGTCTTGCCATGCTCGCGGTTGAGTGTCTGCAACAGGCCGAGCACATCCTCCGCGGACTGGCGATCCAGATCGCCGGTCGGCTCGTCGCAGACCAGCAGCCTGGGATCGGAAACGATTGCGCGCGCGATCGCCACGCGCTGCTGCTGGCCGCCCGAGAGCTCGGTCGGCTTGTGACTGGCGCGTTCGGCGAGACCGACCAGCTGCAGCGCGATCGACGCATTCTTCTTGCGCTGCGCGGCACCGAGTTTGGTCAACAGCAGCGGCAGCTCGACGTTCCTTTGCGCCGACAGCATCGGCAGCAGATTGTAGAACTGGAAAATGAAACCGACATTCGAGGCGCGCCACTTCGCCAGGGCACCCTGGCCGAGCTTGTCGATGCGCTGACCGCCGACGCTGAGATCGCCGTCGGTGGGCGTATCCAGACCGCCGATCAGATTGAGCAAGGTGGTCTTGCCCGAGCCGGACGGCCCCATCAGCGCCAGGAAGTCGCCCTCGGCAATGTCCAGGTTGATGTGGTGCAGCACCTCGACCTTCTGTTTGCCGCGTTCGTAGGTCTTGCTGAGGTTGCGGATTTCGACGAGGTTCGCCATGACGTTTTCCTTGGGTTTCAGGGACTGCTCGGCGGAGCCGGTTCAATCGTTGCTGCTATGCATTCAAAGCTATGACGATCGGCAGCATGCGATATCGACACGCCACCGATTCTTCGTTCATTTCGGCTCCGCTGTGACCGTCACGCGTACGCCGTCGGCCAGTTCTGCCGCGGGCGCACGCACGACACGGGTGCCGACGCCGACGCCCTCGACGAGGCGCTGGTCGCCGACATCGCGCAGCGTGCTGACGGCGCGCTGACGCGCCCTGTCGCCGGCGATCTCGAACACGACCGCCTTGCCGTCCCGCTGCACGACGCTCGTCGAGGGAACCAGCGCGCCCTTCGGCGGCGCAGCGGATGCCGCCACGGGTTTGTTGCCTTCCTCCATGAACGACACGCGCACGCCCATGTCCGGCACGATGCGCGCGTCCTTCTGGTCGAGCGCGACACGTACCTTGATCGTCGCCTTGCCGCGGTCCGCGGTCGGGATGATCGCGATCACATGGCCGGCGATCTTCCAGTCCGGATACGCATCCAGCACGGCTTCGGTCGGCTGCTTCGGCACCACGCGGTTGATGTAGGACTCGGTGACGTCGACTTCGATCTCGAGCGACTCCATGTCGACGATCGTGCCGATGCCGGTGCGCGTGAAGCCGCCGCCGGCAGACAACGGCGAGATGATCTCGCCGACCTGTGCGGCCTTGGCGATGATCATGCCGGTGAACGGCGCACGCACCGTGCAATAGTCGAGCTGCACCTGCGCCGCCTGCACGCCGGCCTGCGCCAGTTCGACCTGCTTGCGCTGCGTTTCCAATTGCGAGGCTTGCGTCTCGACCTGGGTGCGCGCGACTTCCACCGATTGCGTGCTGACCAGCTTGCGCCCGACCAGATCCTGCGCACGCGAAAGGTCACGATGGCTTTGCGCCAGCTGCGACTGGAACTGCGCGAGCTGCGCCTGTGCGGCGCGCAGAGCCGCCACCGCCTGTGCCAGGCCGGCGCGTTGCGCGGTGTCTTCTAGCGTGCCGAGCACCTGCCCTTTCTCGACGCGATCGCCTTCCTCGATCAGCACCTGGGTCAAGGTGCCGGTGATCTGCGCAGATACCGTCGCTTCGCGCCGCGCGGTCACGTAACCGGTCGCCTGCAACACCGCGCCCGGCCCGGCAGCGGCGCCGGCGGGAACCGATGCGGTGGCCGCTTCGACCTCGACACTCCGGCCGCCGACCAGGAACCACCAGCCACCTGCCGCGATCAGCGCCAGCAGCACGAGCACGCCGACGACCCAGGCGACGACACCGAGCGAGCGCGTCTCCGGCTCGCTGCGATCGATGCGCAATTGATGCAGCAGGTCCGTCTTTTCCACCCGGCGCTTCCCCAGTGTCGCGACACGAAATTCAAGTCTGCCATAGACTCGTCGCCGCAGCGCAATGCCGCAAGACGCGCCGATCACAGCTCGGAGATGACAGATGTCACTGGCAAACGCAGCCGGCTATTCCGGCAAACCGGTCTGGCAGAAGCTGGGACTGAAGCCGCAGCTGCGTCTGCTGGTACGCGGCGCGCCCGCCGGCTACGCGGCACTCGTCGGTCTCGACGACGCGGCGTGCCGGCGCGTCGGCGCGCGCGCGGCGTTCGACATCGCCCACGTCTTCGCCGTCTCGGCGCAGCAACTGGCCAAGGACATCGACGCGCTGTCGCCACGACTGCCCGCGGCGGGCACGCTGTGGGTGTCATGGCCCAAGAAGGCCGCAAGAGTCGCCACCGACATCACCGAGGATACCGTCCGCGAGATTGCGCTGCCGCGCGGCCTGGTCGACGTGAAGGTGTGCGCGATCGATGCGCTGTGGTCGGGATTGAAACTGGTGTGGCGGCGCGAGCGGCGCAGCGGCAAGACCTGATCGCCGCGCGCTATGCTGCGCGTTCCGTCCACCGCATCGCCCGCACATGAACTTCATTTTTCCCGCAACGCCCGTTTCGAGTCTCGCCATTCTCGGCAGCGACGCGCGCTTCCCGCTCCACCGCATCTATTGCATCGGCCAGAACTACGCGCTGCACGCGAAGGAAATGGGCTCCGCAGTCGATCGCGAGACGCCGGTGTTCTTCTGCAAGCCGGCCGATGCGATCGTGACCGGCGATGCCGATGTGCCGTATCCCCCGGCGACGAACGAGTTGCATCATGAGGTCGAGATGATCGTCGCGCTCGGCGGCGGCGGCCGCGACATTGCCGTCGAGCGTGCGCTCGATCTCGTCTTCGGCTATGGCGTCGGCCTCGACCTGACTCGGCGCGACTTGCAGGCGCAGGCGAAAAAGGCCGGGCGCCCCTGGGACAGCGCGAAGGCATTCGATCATTCGGCGCCGGTCTCCGCGCTGTGCCGCGCCAGCGAGAGCGGCCTTCCGCAGCAGGCGCGCCTCAGCCTCGACGTCAACGGCGAGCGGCGCCAGCAAACCGATATCGCCGACATGGTCTCCAGCGTCGCGGAAATCATCCATCATCTGTCGCGCCTGTTCGAGTTGAAGCCCGGCGACCTGATCTTCACCGGCACGCCGGCGGGCGTCGCGCCTCTGCAGCGCGGCGACCGCTTCGAGGCGCAACTCGAAGGCATCGCGACCCTGCGCGGACGCATCAGCTGAACAACCCCGGCGCGATGCTTCCGGGTACAGTAGCGAGGCTTGCACCGATGTCCCCTTCCCCTTCGTGGAGGCCCCATGAGTTTCTTCTCCGAGTTCAAGTCGTTCGCGGCACGCGGCAATGTCGTCGACCTCGCGGTCGGTGTCGTCATCGGCGCCGCCTTCGGCAAGATCGTCACTTCGCTGGTCGACCAGATCATCATGCCGCCGATCGGCATGGTCATCGGCGGCGTTGATTTCTCGGCCTACAAATGGGTCCTCAAGGCGGCCGGCGCGGATGGCAAGGGCGAAGTGGCGGTCCAGTACGGCGCGTTCCTCAATACGCTGATCCAGTTCGCGATCGTCGCGTTCGCGATCTTCCTCGTCGTCAAACTGATGAATCGCTTGATCAAGAAGGAAGAAGCCGCACCGGCCGCACCGGCCGCCGATGTCGTGCTGCTGACCGAGATTCGCGATCTTCTGAAGAACCGCTGATGCGATCGCGCCTCGCGCGTCATCGCGCGCGAGGTTGCGGTGCATGCAAAGGCTCCGTCCGGCGCGTGACGTTTGGCCCGATCGGCAGCGGATCGCGCGACGCATAATCATGGTTTTCCTGCACGGAGAACCGCCATGCGCCATCCGCTGTCGCTCGCCCTCGCCGCATGCCTCGCCGCGCCCGCGGCATTCGCTGCTGACGAGCCTACGGGCAAACCGACGACGATTGCGGCGGCCGACATCGAGACCGCGCAGCGGCTGCGCGATCAGGCGCTGCACGACGGCACCGCCTGGACCTTTACCGAAGCGCTGACGACGGAAATCGGCGCGCGCCTGGCGGGCGGACCGAACGATGCGAAGGCGCGCGAATGGGTCGTCGCGAAGTTCCGGGCGCTCGGCTTCGACAAGGTCTGGACCGAACCGGTGACCTACCCGAAGTGGGTGCGTCGCAGCGAGCACGCGGAAATCCTCGCGCCGTATCCACAGCCGCTGGCGCTGCTCGCCCTCGGGCATTCGCCCGGCACGCCGGCCGGCGGCATCGATGCCGAAGTGGTCGGCTTCGAGACGCTGGATGCGCTGAGCCGCGCCGATGCGAACAGCCTGCGCGGCAAGATCGTCTACGTCACTACGAACATGCAGGCGCGCAAGGACGGGCACGACTACGGCGCCGGTTCGCACGTGCGCACGGCAGGTCCACAACTCGCCTCGCAGAAAGGTGCCGCCGCGTTCCTGCTGCGTTCTGCAGGCACCGACCACAACCGTCTGCCGCATACCGGCGTGACGCAGTTCGGCGCGGACGTGACACCGATCCCGGCAGCCGCGCTGGCGAGTCCCGATGCCGATCAACTCGAACGCGAATTGAAGAGCGGCAGGCCGGTTCGCGTGAAGCTCGCACTCGACTGCGGCATTGACGGCGAATTCACCGGCGCGAACGTGATCGCCGAATTGCGCGGCAGCAAGGAGCCCGACGAATATTTCATCATGGGCGGTCATCTGGATTCGTGGGATCCGGGTACCGGCGCGATCGACGACGGTGTCGGCATCGGCATCGCCGTCGGGGCGGCACATGCGATCGCGCAATTGCCGCAACGCCCGCACCGCAGCATCCGCGTCGTCGCGTTCGCCAACGAGGAAGCCGGACTCTATGGCGGCAAGGCGCTGGCGACCCGGTATGCGAAGGACATCGGCCACGCCGTGCTCGGCAGCGAGTCGGATGAAGGCGCCGACCGCATCTGGAAAATCACCGCTTCGGTGAAGCCCGAAGCACGCGACGCGGTCGCGCAGATCGCCGCGGTGCTGCAGCCGCTCGGTGTCGAATACGACGCCGGCGCGCCGGGCAACGGCGGATCCGATCTCTCCGAAATGCACGCGGTCGGCATGGCCGCGCTGTCGCTGCACCAAGATGCGACGCGCTACTTCGACTGGCATCACACCGCGAACGACACGCTGGACAAGATCGATCCGGAACAGCTGCACCAGAACGTCGCGGTGTATGCCGTGTCCGCATATCTCGCCGCGCAGGCGAGCGGGAACTTCGGCTCGGCGCCCGGCGCATTCGCGAAAGACAAGGACGACTAATTCTTGTCGCTACTCTCCAATGGTTAACCGCTGGAGCGTTCGGCTTGGGCGAGGCGCGATCGATGTCCATGCCACGACGAAGAGATTCACGCGCATGCGCGGCGACTTCAATTCAGCGGCCGATCCACACGATCCGTCAATTGTCGGACCCTAAGAATCCGCAGCGCCGCGTTGCTGCCGCCAATATTCGCCAAGCACAACTGCCACGCTCGCCGCCACGTTGAGACTCTCGATCGCTGCGCTGCCGGGGATGGTCAAGCGCAGATCGGCCGCCGCGATCATCTGCGTGCTCATGCCTTGGCCCTCGGCACCGAACACGAGCACGAGTCGCGCAGGCAGGTTCGTCGCATACAGCGATGTGCCATCGCGTGGCACCGTTGCCGCGATCGCATAGCCCTGCCGACGCAGCGCGGCGAGCGCATCCGCAGCGGATGACGCCTGCGCAAACGGCACGATCTCGGCCGCGCCTTCGGCCACGCGCGCGGCCGCACCCGATACGTCCAGACCCTGGCCGGCCGGCACGATGACGCCGCCGGCACCGAAATGCGCAGCGCTGCGCAGCAAGGCGCCGAGGTTGTGCGGATTGCCGACGCCGTCGAGCCACATCAGCAAAGAAGGCGCCGGCACTTTCGGCAAATCCGTCAGCAGTGCGTCGAGCGACAGCGGCGGCGTGCGCAGCAGATCGAAACACACCCCTTCGTGGTGCTTCGATGCCGTCAGCTTGTCGAGATCGGCTTCCTCGACGACGCGATAGCCGAGCCGATGCTTGACGCACCAGGCGAGAACGTTCTTCAGCGCCGGAATGCGCGCCTCGGTCAGATAGACCTTGCGCAGCGCTTCGGGCCGGCGCGCGAATGCGGCAAGGCACGCGTTGAGGCCGTACAAGCGTGTTTCCTGGCCGCGCTGCACGAGTGGCTTGTCAGCGGCCTCGGTCTTCTTGCGCCAGGCCGACGCTTCATTCGACTTCGGCCCGTAGTGATCGCGACTCATACGATGCTTTCCAATGTCCGCCGCACACGCGCATACAGAAACACGTCGAGCAACTCCCCGCGCTTGACGACAGCGGACTTCTGCACGCCCTCGCGAACGAATGCGCATTTCTCCAGCACGCGGGCCGAGGCTGGATTGTTCGCATACACCGTCGCGAAGATCCGATACAGCTTGAACGCGTCCATGGCGCTCGTTGTGAATGTCTCGATGATCTTCGTCATGATGCCGCGGCCCCAGTAACGCTGGCCTAGCCAGTAGCCAAGCTCGGCCGAATGGCGATGCACGTCGCTGCCCGGGTGCAAGCTGACGCCGCCGACCGCAGCGCCATCGATCTCGATCGCCCAGGCGCGATCGGATTCGTCGATTGCGCGCGCCAGCCACGCGCGCCCATCGTTGCCGGTGTACGGATACGGGAAGCGATCGCGCAAGCCGCGCGAAACACTTTCGTCGCTGGCGTTGGCGACGAGGCTGTCGAGGTCGGCGGGGCGCCATGCGCGGAGCAGAGCGACGCCGCAATCCAGGTGTTGGAGCGGCAAAGGGGAGGATTCATAAGGCATGCCCGCAATGCTACATGAGCACGCGTGCGCCGCTCCCACCCGGCCGCGACGATTGCGCAGAAAACCTGCGATCGGTCATCGAAGCAAGAACTGCTCAGTGATCCGCAACCACCGCCGGCACCGCCGTATTCCGCACCGGCTTCAACAGCAGCAACAGCGGAATCGCCACCGTCGTCATCACCATCATCAGCCAGAAGTCGTCGAGGAAGGCGATCGCCGAAGCCTGGCGCGTGACTTCGCCATTCAGCGCGGCCATGCCCATCGGACCTGCGAACGCGGCGGGCATCTGCGCAAGGTTGTCGCCATACGGTGTCAGCCGCGCCGCGATCTCAGCATGGTTGATCTGCGTATTGCGTGACAGCAGGGTCATCACGATCGAGATGCCGACGCTGGAGCCGATGTTGCGCATCAGGCTGAAGATGCCGGCCGCTTCGGTGCGCGTGCTTTGCGGCAGGGTCGAATAGGCGACGGTCGAGATCGGCACGAACACGAGGCCGAGTCCAAGGCCCTGGATAACGCCCGTTGTGATGATCATGCGTTCGGGCACGTCGAGACTGAAATGCATCATCTGCCACAGCGAATACGTCGTCAGCAGCATGCCGATGCAGGCGAGCACGCGTGCATCGGCGCCGCGCGCCATCAGGCGGCCGACCAGCATCATCGCGATCAAGGTACCGACGCCGCGCGGCGCCAGCAGCAAGCCGGTGGTGACGACCGGATAATTCATCAGCCCCTGCAGGAACGGCGGCAGCAGCGCCATCGTCGCGAACAGCACCACGCCGAGCACGAAGATGAAGACGTTGCTGGCGAAGAAATTGCGATCGGCGAACAGGCCGAGATTGAGGAATGCGCGCTCGCTCAGCTTCCAGTGCACGAAATACAGATAGAAACCGAGGAACGCGAGCGCCGCCTCGACCTGGATTTCGACCGAGCCGAACCAGTCCTGCTGTTCGCCGCGATCGAGACACAGCTGCAGCGCACCGATGCCGAGCGCGAGGAACGCGAAGCCGCGCCAGTCGAAGCGCGACGGCCGTGTCTCGTCGGTCGGCAAACTCGCCGCGACGCCGAACAGTGCAAGCGCGCCGATCGGCACATTGATCAGGAACACCCAATGCCAGCTGTAGGTATCGGTGAGCCAGCCGCCGAGCGGCGGCCCGAGGATCGGGCCGACCATCACACCCATCCCCCACATCGCCATCGCCGCGCCGTGTCTCTCGCGCGGATAGACATCGAGCAAGGTCGATTGCGACAGCGGCACCAGCGATGCGCCGAACAAGCCCTGCAGCAGGCGGAAGCCGACCATCTCGCCGATCGTCGTGGCGATGCCGCACAGCACCGAGGCGACCGTGAAACCGGCGATCGCGATCAGCAGCAGGCGGCGACGGCCCATGATCGAAGCGAGCCAGCCGGTCGCCGGCGTCGCGATCGCCGCCGCGACGATGTAGGAGGTCAGCACCCACGATATCTGGTCCTGGGTCGCCGACAGCGAGCCTTGCATGTTCGGCAGCGCGACGTTCGCGATCGTCGTATCGAGCGCCTGCATCAAGGTCGCCAGCATCACCGAGACGACCAGCAAGCCGCGGTTGGGGACTTCGCGATGGGTAGGGGTGGACGTGCTCATTGGGATTTACCGTAGCGGCGCGCTCAGCGCAGCGTTTCGCCGAGCGTGCTCGCATGACGCATGACGCATGACGCATGAACGCGTTGCGCGGGACGCGCCGCGCGATCTCACGATAGAGAGGAGCGACGGTGCCGACCTCTTCCTGCGCACATGCGCTCGCCAGGCCGCTTGCATGGGCGACCAGGGGCAACGGCGATGTGGCGATACGCCGGTCGCAAACGCAGTGAACGCGCCATCGAAGGTGGAGTCTTCGCGGAACATCGACGTGTCCTCAGCGGTTCTGCGCGACGCGCGCGCTCGGCTCGGCGCCACCCTGCCAGCGCCCGAGAATCGAGTTCTGCCGGCCGGTATCGATATCGACCAAGGTGCTCATGCCTGCACGCAGGATCATGCCGTCATGGTTCGGTTCCTCGATCGCCAGGCGCACCGGAATGCGCTGCACGATCTTGACCCAGTTGCCGGTCGCGTTCTGCGCCGGCAACACCGAGAACTCCGCGCCGGACGCCGGGCTGATGGAGGCGACGCGCGCCTGCCATTTCTTGCCGGGAAACGTGTCGACCTCGATCGTCGCCGGCTGGCCGACGCGCACATTCGTCAGATCGGTTTCCTTGAAATTGGCTTCGACCCACAATGTGTTCGCGACCAGCGGCATCGCCGCTTGTCCGGGCGCGAGGAAATCGCCGGGCTGCAGGCTGGTCTTGCCGATCACGCCGTCCATCGGCGCGCGCACGGTTGCGTGTTCGAGATCGAGCCTGGCCTGCGCCAGCTGCGCCTGCGCCAGCTTGTAGCCGGCAAGCTGCTCGTCCGGCGTCTGCGGCAGGCCGCCGAGCAGGTTCTGGGCGCGTGACAGCGCAGCGTTGTTCGAGTCCTGTTTCGCGCGCGCGGCGGCGAGATTGTTCGCCGCATCATCGAGCGCCTGCTGCGCGACCAGTCCGCGTGCGCGCAGCTCCTTGTTGCGCTCGAACTGCTGCTGTTTGTAGGCGAGATCGGCGGCCGACGAACGCAAGTCGGCTTGTGCACCTTGATAACCGTTGCGTGCAGCATCGAGCAGGCTCTTCACCGTATCGACCTGGGCCTGCAGGCGCGCGACGACGATCTGCAGCGGCTCGCTGTCGATGCGCAGCAGCACATCGCCCTTCTGTACGGCCTGGTTTTCGCGCACGTCGACCTCGACCACGCGCCCGCCGATCTGCGGCGCGACCGTGACATGGTCGGCCTGCACATAGGCGTTGTCGGTCGAGGCGAAGCGTCCCGCGGTCACGTACAGCCACGCGCCCGCGATCACCACCAGCGCCGGGCCGCCGATCCACAGCAGGAAGCGCGTCCAGCGCCGCTTCGGCTTTGCTTTCGTCGCCGCGGCGCCCTGCAACTGAGCCTGTTGCTCCGTCATGACTTGCCCCTTGTCTTGTTCATCGCGTTCTTGCTCATCGTGTCTTCGTCCGCCGTCGCGTCGAAGGCGGACAGGTTCTGCTTCAGCTGCGCCAGCACGCGCATCACCGTGTCGATGTCGGCGCGTTTGACGCCGCGCAGCGCGTCGTCGCGCAGGCCGTCGGCAATCACGTCCATCTCGTCCAGCACCGCATGCGATTTCGGCTTCAGATACAGCCGCCAGCGCCGGCGGTCGCCCGGGTCGGCGCGGCGCTCGACGAAATCGGCCTTCTCCAGGCGGTCGATCACGCGACCGACCGGAATCGGTTCCATGTCCAGGTACTCCGCCAGTTCGGCTTGGCTGAGCCCTTCGAACCGCCCGATCGACTTCAGCGCACGCCACTGCGCGCGCGTCAGCTCCAGCCGGGTCGCGCGGCGGTCGAAATGCGTGCGCACCAGCTGGGTCACGCCATGCAACTCGTAGAACAACTGGGTTTTATCTGACTGGTTCATGGTTGCCGCAGTAATTATGTACTAGGCCGTATATTTTCAAGGGCGCACCAAGGCAACTGCGCAAAGCCGATGCGGACGGCTTCGCGCACGTTCGCGGGCGCTGGCTGCTAAGGTTCGCGTGTGTGCCAACAGCGGGACGCCATGACCGACTCCATCGAAGTCATCGAAGCGGACATCACCACCTTGCCGGCGGACGCCGTCGTCAACGCGGCGAACGAAAGCCTGCTCGGCGGCGGCGGGGTCGACGGCGCCATCCATCGCGCGGCCGGACCGCAGCTGCTGGAGGCCTGCCGTGCACTGGCGCAAGTCCGCCCCGGCGTGCGCTGCCCGACCGGCGAAGCGCGCATCACTCCCGGCTTTTCGCTGCCCGCGCGTTTCGTGATTCATACGGTCGGCCCGGTCTGGCGCGGCGGTACGCACGGCGAAGCCCTGCAGTTGGCGAACTGCTACCGCGCCTCGCTGCAGCTCGCACTCGACAACGCCGTCGACCGGATCGCCTTTCCGGCGATCAGCTGCGGCGTCTACGGCTATCCGGTCGAGGCCGCCTGCACGATCGCAGTGCGCGAGATACGCGCCTGGCGCGCGCAACAGTCGACGCCTGCGACGGTACTGCTTTGCGCGTTTGGCGCTGCGATCGCGCGCGCCTACCATGCCGCCTTGGCCGCGCCATGAGGCAATGCGTGCGGCCGACCCATCGGCCATCACGCGACGGCATGAGCACAGTCTTGCGCGCCATGTCGCCACAGGCCGAGGCCGGCCCGCGTTTAGCTACGGTTTAACACGCGTCGTGATGGCATAGCGCCATCCAACCTCAGGGTTTCGTGCATGGACATCTCCCTTCCCACCGGCAGTCGTGGCTGGCTTGCCGACGTGCGCCGCGACCTCGCGACGCTGGCGCCAGAACCGACGCTCGCGTCGATCGAGCGCCTGTCCGGCCGCCTCGCCGAACAGGCGCTGCTGCTCGACGCGCCACGATCGAGGACCTTTCCCAGCGCCGATCCGGAGCATTATCGCCGCCATCTCATCGCCGGCGGCGGCGAGCAGGCCTACACGGCACTGCTGATCGCCTGGCCGGCCGGACATCGCACGCCGATTCACGACCATGCCGGACTTTGGGGCATCGAGCTGGTGCTCGACGGTGCGCTCGCCGTCGAAGAGTTCGCGCTCGGCGGCGAGCTCGAACAGCCGCATCTGTCGGCGCAGCGCACGCTCATGCTCGGCACCGGCGATGCGGCCGTGTTCAGCGGGCGCCGCTATGCGCACCGCTGCCGCAATCTGTCGTCGACGCGGCCGGCGTTGTCGCTGCATGTCTATGGCGGCGTGCTCGACCGCTATCACGCGTTCCAGACCGATGCGCGCGGCGGTTATCGTGCCAGTGCACATCACGCGCGCGTCGAAGCGACGCTGACCGTATGAACGCTTCCCGCTGCTGCCGAACCATCGAGACGAACCCATGCAACGCATAGCGATCATCGGCGGTGGTGCCGCCGGCTCTGCCGTCGTCGCGCAATTCCTGCAGAACGCGGCCGATTACGACTACGGCAGCGGCTGCGCGTTGACCTGGATCGTCGGCGAGCGCGCACCGGGGCGCGGGGTCGCCTACGAAACCGTCGACGCGCGGCATCTGCTCAACGTGCGCGCAGCGAACATGGGTTTGTTCGCCGACCAGCCCGGCGATTTTCTCGACTACGCAGCGACGCGCGGCATCGCCGCCAGCGGCGGCCAGTTCCTGCCGCGCTCGATCTACGGCGACTACCTCGAGGCGACGCTGGAGCGTCTGCTGCGCACCACGCGCCGGCGCGTGACGCTGGCCGCGCGTTCCACCGAAGCCGTCGCGATCCGCCCGCTCGCCGACCACAGCTTCAGCATCCATACGCGCAGCGGCGACGACCTGCGCGCGGACGGCATCGTGCTCGCGCTCGGCGCGCTGCCGGCGGCAACGCTGCCGGGCGTGACGGCGCAAGCGCGCGCGAGCGGCGCTTACGCGAGCGATCCATGGGCGTGGCCGAGCCTGCCGCGCGCGCCCGAGCACGTGCTGGTGATCGGCACCGGACTCACCGGCGTCGACGCCTTGCTCAGTGCAGCCGCGCGCTGGCCGAAGGCGCGTTTGACTGCGGTATCGCGCCGCGGCCGCCTGCCGGCCCTGCACTCCGAGCAGCCGTTGGCGGCGTATGCCGAACAGGCGCAGCTGGTCGCGCTGCTGCGCCGTGACGCCGACCTGGGTCACTGGCTGCGCAGCGTGCGTGCCGCCGCGACTGCGCCCGGCGCCGATTGGCGTGCCGTGCTCGACGCCGTTCGCGCCGAGATTCCACGCTGCTGGCAGGCGCTCGACACCGCACAGCGTGCACGCTTCCTGCGTCATCTGCGCCCGGTCTGGGAAGTCGTGCGTCACCGCATGCCGCTGCAGACCGCCGCAAAGATCCGCGCATTGCAGGACAGCGGCCGCCTGCGCATCCTGGCAGCACGCGTGCGCAGCATCGACGGTGGCGATCCGCTGCTGCTGGCGCAAGTGCAGCCGCGCGGCAGCGGTGCACAGCCCTACAGCGTGGCCGCGGATTTCGTGATTCAAGCGACCGGCCTCGAATCCGACGCGCAGACGACGACTCACACGCTCGTGCGGCAGCTCGTCGACAGCGGTGTGGCGCAGCCGGACGCGCTCGGTCTCGGGCTGGCGGCGCACGCGGATGGCCGCCTGTTGCGCGCCGACGGCAGCACCTGGCAGAACGTGTACGCCCTCGGGACCCTGCTGCGCGGCAGCGTATGGGAATGCACCGGCATGCCCGAAATCCGCACGCTCGCGCAGACCATCGTGCGCGATCTTCCGCTTGCAGCGCAGCCGGCACCGCTGGTTGCCGTGGCCTGAGCGAGCGCGTTCCATCGTGGATGCAACGCGGCACGTCGCTGCGGCGTCCAGATGCGCCTGTCGTATAAGCGCATAACCATGCATTCTTTCCGCGCTGCGGCAGCGCGGCCTAGCATGCAAGGCCATCGGACGTTTGGACGTCCAAACGGACTTGTCTGCCGTGTCTGCCCTGCCTGCTTTGCCTGCTTGCGTGCTGCCCGAGGAAAAGTCCGGCGAAATTCTGCGCTTGCTGGATGGTCTGGAACCCGCAGCCCTTTGGTGGTTGTCCGGCTACACGGCGGCGCTGGCGGGTCAATCCGCAGTTGCCCCGCGCAGCGCGAGCGCACCGGCGGCACGTGAAGCGGCTCCACAGGAGCGCCTGACCGTCGTGTACGGCAGCCAGACCGGCAACGCCAAGCGTCTGGCCGAAAAACTCGCCCGCGAAGCGGAAGGCGCCGGACTCGGCGTGCGGCTGCTGCGCGCCGACAGCTATCCGCAGCGCGAACTCAGGAACGAACGCCTGCTCGCGATCGTGATCAGTACGCAAGGCGACGGAGATCCGCCGGACGATTCGCGCGGCTTCGTCGAGTTCCTCGCGGGCAAGCGCGCGCCGCCGTTGCCGGAGCTCAAGTTCGCCGTGCTCGGCCTCGGCGATTCGAGCTATCCGCAGTTCTGCGCGATCGGTCGCAAGCTCGATGCGCGCCTGGCCGAATTGGGCGCGACGCGGCTCGCCGGCGCCGGCGAAGCCGATCTCGACATCGAAACCGTGGCGACGCCCTGGCTCGATCGCACGCTGCTGGCCGCAGGCGAAGCATTGAAAGCGAGTTCGCCGCGCGCCGCAACGGTGACGCCGCTGCGTGCGGTCGCCGCGGCGGCGCCGAGCGAATGGACACGCGAACGCCCGTTCGCGGCCGAGCTGCTGGTCAACCAGCGCATCAGCGCTCGCAACGGCACACGCGATGTGCGGCATCTCGAATTGTCGATCGAGGGCAGCGCGTTTGCCTACGAGCCTGGCGACGCGCTCGGCGTCTGGCCGACGAATCCTCCGGCCCTGGTCGAGGCGGTCCTGGACAGCCTGCACCTTGACGGCGACAGCCCGGTCGTCCACGCCAGCGAGACGCGAACGCTGCGCAGCTGGTTGCTGGAGAAGCGCGAACTGACCAAACTCGCACGGCCGTTCGTCGCCGCGCACGCGGCGCAGGCGCGCGCGGCCGATCTGAACCGCTTGCTCGCGCCGGATCGCGCGCCCGAGCTCGGCGCGCTGCTGCAGAGGCACGAGGTGATCGACCTCTTGCGCGCCTATCCGGCCGACTGGAACGGCGAGGATTTCGTCGCAGCGCTGCGGCCACTGACGCCGCGTCTGTACTCGATCGCCTCCAGCCGCAAAGCCGTTGGCGACGAGGCACACCTGACCGTCGCGCACTTCGTCTACGAGGCCTTCGGCAGTGCGCACAGCGGCGCCGCATCAGCCTATCTGGCATCGCGCGAAGACGCTGCACGCGTACCGGTCTTCCACGAGGCGAACGAGCGCTTCCGCCTGCCGAAGGACAGCTCGCGCGACGTCATCATGATTGGCCCCGGCACGGGCGTCGCGCCATTCCGCGCGTTCGTGCAGGAACGCAGCGCGATCGGCGCGCGCGGCCGCAACTGGCTGTTCTTCGGCAATCCGCATTTCGAACGCGACTTCCTTTACCAGCTCGAGTGGCAGGTCGCACTGAAGGAAGGGTCGCTGCATCGGCTGGACCTCGCCTTCTCGCGCGATCAGGCGCAGAAGATCTACGTGCAGCAGCGCCTGCGCGAGCGCGGCCGCGAACTCCACGAATGGCTCGAGACCGGTGCACAGCTGTACGTGTGCGGCGACGCGACGCGGATGGCCAGGGATGTGCACACAGCGCTGATCGATGTGGTCGCCGAGCAGGGCGGCAGGACGCGCGAACAGGCCACCGACTACATCGAAGCCCTGCAGCAGCAGGGACGCTATGCCAGGGACGTCTACTAATGAGCAGTGCGGTCAGGACGACCGCTCTCGTCGGGCTGGACGCCCGTGAGGACTGAATGAACGCGCCCCTTTCTCCCGTTGAAAAAATCAAAACCGAAAGCCGGCATCTGCGCGGAACCCTGGTCGAGAGTCTTGCCAATCCGGTCACCGGCGCGATCGCCGACAGCGACACCCAGCTGATCAAGTTCCACGGCAGCTATCAGCAGGACGACCGCGATCTGCGTGACGAGCGCCGTCAGCAGAAACTCGAGCCCGCCTATAGCTTCATGATCCGCACGCGCACGCCGGGCGGCGTGGTCACACCCGCGCAATGGCTGAAACTCGATGCGATCGCGACGACGTATGCGAACCATACGTTGCGTCTGACGACGCGCCAGGCGTTCCAGTTTCACGGTGTGGTCAAGCGCGAGCTGCCGACGACGATGCAGGCCATCAACGCGGCGCTGATCGACACGATCGCGGCATGCGGCGACGTCAACCGCAATGTGATGGTCGGCGCCAATCCGCACGCGTCGCACGCGCACGCGAGCGTGCACGCCTGGGCCGAACGCCTGTCCGAACGCCTGAAACCGAAGACGCGCGCGTATTTCGAGATCTGGCTCGGCGAAGACAAGATCGCCGACAGCGACCAGGGTTGGGAGCCGGTCTACGGCGCTACCTATCTGCCGCGCAAGTTCAAGGTCGCCTTCGCGGTGCCGCCGGTCAACGATGTCGACGTGTTCGCGCACGACCTCGGCTTAATCGCCGTAATCGAGCGCGGCGGCGTGCTCGGTTTCAATGTCACCGTCGGCGGAGGCATGGGCGCGACGCATGGCGACAACAAGACCTACCCGCGCCTTGCCGATGTGCTCGGCTTCATCGCGCCGGAACAACTGCTCGCGGTCGCGGAAGCCGTGGTGACGACGCAGCGCGACTTCGGCGATCGCACCGAGCGCAAGCATGCGCGCCTCAAGTACACGATCGCCGATCGCGGCATCGGCTGGTTCAAGCAGGAAGTCGAACGCCGCCTCGGCTTCGCGCTGCAGCCGGCGCGTCCGTTCGCGTTCGCGCACAGCGGCGACCGCTTCGGTTGGAGCGAAGGCCACGACGGCCGCTGGCATCTGAATCTGCGCATCGAAGCCGGGCGCATCGCCGACCATGCGCACGCGGCGCATTTGTCCGGCCTGCGTGAAATTGCAAAAGTACACAAGGGCGAGTTCCGGCTGACGCCGAACCAGAACCTGATCGTCGCGAATGTCGACGCAGCGGATCGAGCGTCGATCGACGCCTTGGTCGCCGCGCACGGCCTCGACGGCTTTCGCACGGCGACGCCGCTGCGGCTGAACGCACTCGCCTGCGTTGCGTTGCCGACCTGTGCGCTCGCGATGGCCGAGGCGGAACGCTACCTGCCCGATCTCGTCGGCAAGGTCGAGCTGCTGCTCGCGGCGCATGCCTTGTCGGATGCGCCGATCGGCCTGCGCGTGTCGGGCTGCCCGAATGGCTGTTCGCGCCCGTACCTCGCCGAGATCGCGCTGGTCGGCAAGGCGCCCGGCCGCTACAACCTGATGCTCGGCGCCGATGCGCGCGGTCAGCGCCTGAATCGTCTGTATCGCGAGAACATCGACGAGACGGCGATCCTGGCCGAGCTCGACGCGTTGTTCGCGCGCTACGCCGGCGAGCGCGGCGATGGCGAAGGCTTTGGAGATTTTCTGCTGCGTGCGGGCGTCGTCGCGCCCGTGAAGCGCGTGGCCATACCGCTGGAGACCACCCCGTGATTCCCCCCGATCTGGTCAGCGCCGCGGAAGACGAGCGCGCCCTGGAAGAACTCAACCTCTGGCTGGAGGCGCGCGATGCTCAGGAACGCGTTGCCTGGGCGCTCGCGAGCTTGCCGGGCGAACACGTACTGTCGTCGAGTTTCGGCGCGCAGTCCGCCGCGCTGCTGCATCTGGTCACGCAGCAGAAATCCGACATCCCGGTGGTCCTGATCGACACCGGCTACCTGTTTCCAGAGACGTATCGCTTCGTCGACGACCTGACCGAACGCTTCGCGCTGAACCTCAAGGTGTACCGGCCGCAGATCGGCATCGCCTGGATGGAAGCGCGCCTCGGCCGACTGTGGGAGAAAGGACTCGACGGCATCGAGCGTTACAACCATCTGCGCAAGGTCGAGCCGATGCGGCGTGCGCTGAAGGAGCTCGAGGCGCGCACGTGGGTCGCGGGCCTGCGCCGCGCGCAAAGCGAGTCGCGCCGAAATATCCGCGTGCTCGAACTGCGCGAAGGCCGCTGGAAAATCCATCCGCTCGCGGACTGGAACGACCGCCACGTGTGGGATTACGCAAAAGCACACGAACTGCCCTATCACCCGCTGTGGGAACAAGGCTATGTCTCGATCGGCGACGTGCACACGACACGTGCCCTGAGGGACGGCATGCGTGCCGAAGACACCCGATTCTTCGGCCTCAAGCGCGAATGCGGCCTACACTTCGATCGTTGACTTTAGTAACGTATCGTTCGATACGTAACTGCGCACCGCTCAGGGTGCGAGGCTGCGCAACACCAGATTCGATACCGCGACCACGCCGGCCTCCAGCTCGCTCGGCTCCTTCTGCTCCAGCAGCACCGGATGCGAATACGGTTCCAGCGTCGCGGCGATCGCACGTGCGACCTCGTCGAGCGGCGTCTTGCGTTCGAAATCGCCGGCACTGCGGCCATCGGCGACGATGCGGCGCACCGCTTCGACGATCGCCTCCTTGTGCCGGCGCACCGCCGGCCAGCGATCCTGCACGGCGACGACGACGATCTCGTGCAGCTTGCGCTCGTTGAAGAAGAGTTCGAGCCCCTGCTGCATAAGCCAATGATAAAGACTGCGCAGGCGCTCGCTGGCCGGCTGTGAGCCGGCTGCGAGTTCCATCATGGGTTCATCGATACGCGCCAGCGTCATCGCGCAGACCGCCTCGCCGATCGCCTGCTTCGATTCGAAAAAGCGATACACATATGCGCTCGACACGCCGATCGCCTTGGCCAGGTCCGCCACCGTGGTCTTGTTGTAGCCGTAACGCCGGAAGTGCTCGTCGGCCGCGCGAATGATCTGTTCGCGGCGCTCGTGCTCGACCGGGCCACGCTGGCCGCGCTCATGGGTTGGCAAGGATTTCTTCATGTTCATAGGTTACGAAATCGATTACCTGTTGACAACAGAGTAACGAATCTATATATTCGTTACCAATCCGGTGGACGCCGCCTTCAAGCGACTCCCGATCGAATCCGACGAACTGCTGCCGCGCCGGCAGTCCGCTCCCGCTTTGGATGCGCGCCCAATGACGAGGTTTACCATCATGTTCCTTGCCCACAGAAAACCGACCTTTGCCGCAGCCCTTGCCGTTTTCTCCATCGCCCTGCCGCTCGGCAATCTCGCCTTCGCGCAGTTCGATAGTTCCACCACGATCGCCAACGCAGAGCGTGCGGCGCAGAGCGTCATCGTTCCTTCCCCCACGCGTTCGCACGTGGAGCTGCCGGCCGCGTCCTCTGAAGCGGTGACGTTGGCGCAGAACGAACGCGCGGCACAGCGCGCAATCGTCGGTGTACCGTTCAGCCGCACGGCCACACTTCCAGGTCGCTACGACACGCTCGGCGGCGTGTCGCTTGCACGAGCCGAACGTGCGGCGCAGCAAGTCATCGTCGGGGCGCCGGTCGCACCGCGCACGTCTGCGACTGCGCATGCAGCGAGCAGCATCGGCGCAGCGACGGGCGCGTCCGATACGACGTTTGCGCACGGCAATTGATTCATCGCATGCATATAAAAAGGCCTCCCGAACCGGAGGCCTTTTTATTAAGGAACTGAGAGCGTCGGCAGCCGAGCGGCGACGTGCGGACTCTCTTGAGATTGATCACTCGTCGCCGCGGGCCGACGCGGCAGTCGGGCGGCGGCAGCCGTCAGGCGGCAGCCGGCAGGCGGTCGCGCACTTCCTGCCAGGACGGCGCCGCCGGCCACGCAGGTTCGGCGTTGCCGGCGAGCACCTGGCGCAGCGTGCGGCCGTCGATCTGCGGCGCGACCAGCTCGACCAAGGCGATCGCGTAGTCGCGCAGCACCCGGTCGCGGCGCAGCACCAGCCAGGTCGTGCATTCGGGAAACAGCCCGTCGGCTTCGAACACGCGCAAATCCGCTTCGTCCTCGCGCGTCATCGCCATCTGCGCGAGCACGCCGATGCCGAGGCCGGCGCGCACGTAGGTCTTGATCAGGTCGGCGTCGCGCGCGGTGCAGGCAAAATTCGGAATCAGGCCAGCCGCAGTGAACGCGTGGCGCAACGAGGAATCGGTGCGCAGCGAAGACTCGTAACTGACCAGCGGATAGCGTGCGATGTCGGCCAGACGAGGTATGCGTCCGAGCGCCGCGAGCGCGTGCTCGCGCGGCGCGATCACCGCGCGCTGCCAGCGGAACAGCGGCACGGCCAGACCGTCGCTCGGCGGCGCGCCGGCAGTGCTGACGATCGCCAGGTCCACCTGGCCGCGCTCGAGCAGTTCCATCACCTGCGCATCGCCATGCGGCTTCAGGTGCACGCTGACCTGCGGATAGCGCCGCTTCAGCGCACCCACGGCCGGCGGCAGTACGAAACGCGCCTGCGTATGCGTGGTCGCAATCGAGAGCTCGCCGTGATCGTCGCTGCGCAGGTTCGCCGCGATCGCGCGGATGTTCGCCGCCTCGGCCAGGATCGTACGTGCGCGCTCGATCACCTGCGCGCCCTGCGGCGTGACGGCATCGAGGCTGCGCCCTTTGCGCGCGAACAGCTGGAAGCCGAGTTCGTCTTCGAGCTGTTTGAGCTGCTTGGACAACCCCGGCTGCGTCGCATGCACCCGATCGGCCGCCAGCGTGATGTTGAGGCCGGAATCGGCGATCGCTACGACGTAGCGCAGCTGGGTCAGCGTCATGTCCGCGACTCCATCGGCCGACGCGATGCAGACCGGCACGCCATCCGGGAATGGCTGCGCAGCTTGCTGTTCGCGTCGATGTTCATTTTTCCACCTGGATACTGACCCGCTCGAATGCCGGCAATCGCGAGACTACCTGCGAACCATTTGGACGTCCAGAAGGCCGTTCACGACCTTCGGACGCGCTGCGGCGATACGTCGCGGCGCCGCAGCGTCATGCTGCGCCGGCATAACCTGCTGCCGCCAGCTTATTTGCCGGGCGCGGGCGAAGCGCCGAGGATCGATCGCGTTACTCCGAGTGTGATCTCCGTTTGGCCGTCGCGGTAGTGTCCCCAATGACCGCGACGGCCCTTTCTCCGCCCGCCGCGCGATGTCCCTCTATCCCCTGTTCGCCGATCTGCGCCTGCGTACCGTCCTCGTCGTCGGCGGCGGCCCGGTTGCCGAACGCAAGGCAAGGGCCCTGCTGACTGCCGGCGCCCATGTCATCGTCGGCGCGCCTGAAGTGACGCCATGGCTGGCCGCGCAAGCTGCAGCCGGCCGCATCAGCCATCGCGCAGCGACATTCGAAGCCAGCTGGCTCGACGACATCTGGCTGGTCATCGCAGCGACCGGTCATCCCGAGACCAATCGCGAGATCGCCGCGCTGGCGAACGCGAAACGGCTGTTCATCAATGTCGTCGACGATGCGCGGCTGTCGACGTTCCAGGTTCCGGCGATCGTCGACCGTTCGCCGCTGGTCATCGCGATTTCCAGCGGCGGCGCAGCGCCCGCGCTCGCACGGCTGGTACGCTCGCGCATCGAAAGCTTGCTCGAACCTTCCCTCGGGACACTCGCCGCACTCGCACAGCGCTGGCGGGAGCGCCTGCGTGCACGCCTGCCCGACATGATCGCGCGCCGACATTTCTTCGAGCAGGTTGTGCTCGGACCGGTCGCGCGGCTGGTGCAGCGCCATCGCATCGACGAAGCGGAGGCGACACTCGCGAATGCGCTCGGCGCGCGCGGCGCGACCGAACGTCGCGGATCGGTCATGCTGGTCGGCGCCGGCCCCGGCGATCCAGACCTGCTCACCCTGGCCGGCTTGCGCGCGCTCGGCGAAGCCGACGTTATCCTCTACGATCACCTCGTCAGTGCGGATGTGCTCGCGCTCGCGCGCCGCGATGCCGAACAGATCGATGTCGGCAAGCGAAGCGGCGACCATCACACGACGCAGTCGCGCACGAATGCACTGCTGGTCGAACATGCACGCGCCGGCAAACGCGTCGTGCGGCTGAAAGGCGGCGATCCGTTCGTGTTCGGCCGCGGCGGCGAAGAACTCGAATTCCTGCGCGCACACGGGATCGCCTACGGCGTCGTGCCCGGCATCACCGCCGCCGTCGCTTGCGCGGCATATGCCGGCATTCCGCTGACGCACCGCGACCATGCGCAATCGGCCCATCTGGTCACCGCGCATGGCAAACAATCGCTCGACACGCTGGACTGGCGCAGCTTGGCGGGCGAGCGCCAAACGCTGGCGTTCTACATGGGCGTGGCCCATCTGGATCTGGTGCGCACGCGTCTGCTCGCGGCCGGCCGCGCTGCGCAGACGCCGTTCGCCTTGATCGAGAACGGCACGCGTGCGCAGCAGCGCGTGATCACCGGCGTGCTCGCCGGCCTGCCCGAACGCGCGCGCGAACATGCCGTATGCAGTCCCGCGCTGCTGATCGTCGGCGATGTCGCCGCGCTGGCCGTGCAGCTGCACTGGTTCGGCGCTGCACCGCTCGGCGAAGCCGATGTCGGCGCGGCGCTGGCCGCGTGAGCATGCATCGCGAAACCTTTACTAAAGCGCGCTTATGATGGCGGCCCGGCCGGGGCCGGCCGCGCGGCCACCCGTCGCGCCGATTCCACCGACCTCATTCCCATGACCCTCGCGGAGCACCGCCATGAGCTACGACAGCATCCTCGATACCATCGGCAATACACCGATCGTCAAACTGCATCGTCTGCCGCCGCAGCACGTCGATCTGTACGTGAAGGTCGAAGCGTTCAATCCGGGCGGTTCGGTCAAGGATCGCCTCGCGATCGCGATCATCCTCGATGCCGAGCAGAAGGGGTTGCTCAAGCCCGGCGACACCGTGGTCGAGGCGACATCCGGCAATACCGGCGTCGCGCTCGCGATGGTCTGCGCGGCGCGCGGCTACAAGTTCGTCGCGATCATGACGGAAACCTTCTCGGTCGAACGCCGCAAGCTGATGCGCGCGTACGGCGCGAAAGTCATCCTGACGCCGGCCGCCGAGCGCGGCAGCGGCATGGTGCGCAAGGCCGAGGAACTCGCGCAGAAGCATGGCTGGTTCCTCGCGCGCCAGTTCCAGAATCCGGCCAACCCGGCCTATCACCGCAACACGACGGCCGCCGAAATCCTGCGCGACTTCGCCGGCAAGCGCCTCGACTATTTCGTCTCCGGCTGGGGCACCGGCGGCACCCTGACCGGCGTCGGCGAAGTGCTGCGCCTGGCGCGGCCGGAAGTGAAGATCGTCGCGACCGAACCGGCCGGTGCGCCGCTGCTGTCCGGCAAGGAATGGAAGCCGCACAAGATCCAGGGCTGGACGCCGGATTTCCTGCCCGACGTGCTGAGCCGCACCGTCGCGCACGACATCGTGCCGGTCGACGACGTCGTCGCGCGCGACACCGCACGCCGGCTCGCTGCCGAAGAAGGCCTCTTCGTCGGCATCTCGTCCGGCGCCACGCTCGCCACCGCGCTGCAGATCGCCGAGACCGCGCCGCAGGGTTCGGTCCTGCTCGCCATGCTGCCGGATACGGGCGAGCGCTATCTGTCGACGTTCCTGTTCGAGGGCGTCAACGAGGGGTCGGATGACGAGTGGCTGGCGTCGCTGGACGCGCCGGTCTGAGATTCGTTCAGCAGCTGCCCGACTGTGCGCAGCGCCGTCACCAAGTCCGGTGCCGGCGCAAATCCACGACCGCGACTTTATCGATTGGCTATGTGACGCTGGCTACGACTCCCCCTCCTCGACGACATAGGCGAGCTGCCAAAATATCGACGGGCAACCTACAAGCGAGCGTCACCGCCAAAGCCCACAACGCGAAGGCATCGCGCCCGTTGATCCATCCGTACAGCCACTGGAACGCCAGACGCGGAACAAGGACGCCGATCAGCCGGGACAGCAGCAGGCGACGGCTCCACGGATAGAGGCCGCCGGCAAGCAGTGCCGAACTCATCATCAGGATCACGAAGCCGTCATTTCAACACTGCGAACCTCGGCAGACAGCCGATCTTCGAGACCAGACGAGACCAGCGCAGCGCAAGATCTGAAAAAAAAAAAAAAGAGGCCTCCCGAAGGAGGCCCCTGCGCCCTATGCGATACCCGACCGACTACGGAATCGTAATCGCCGCCCCACTGGCGTCAAACGCGTAGTCCACCACCTGCGCCGGAAAGCCCTCCGGCGCAGTGGTCGTCAGGTGGAGGTAGCCGTAGTTCAGTGCGCCGCTGCTTTCGTTGTAGAACGCGAGGCCGACGTAACCGTCACTGCCCGAGAACCAGTTGTCCATGCTCGTCGACGTGGCCGAGACCGTCGAAGCCGGTCCGATCGTGTCGCCGGAGTGCAGCACTGCGAACAGGCCGTTGTCGTCGACGACGCCGCCGACGAGGGCCTGGAATTCCGCCGGAACCGCGTCGCCGTACCAGTACACGATCATGCCCGGATTCACCGGCGGCGCCGGATCGTCGAGAAAGTACAGGTTGATGTCGTCGCTCGTGATCGACGGGTCGTAGCCGTGGTAGCCGCCGGTCACGAAGTCGAACGAACTGCCGTTGCCATCCTGCACGACGGCCTGATCGATCGTGCCGCTGACGATGCTGCCCGGATCGGTGCCGCCGTCGAAGCCGTCGCAAAAGATCGTATCGAGCGCGCTGCACGGCGGCACGGTCATCGCGGTCACGGTCAGGCTGACCGGAATCGAGATCAGCGGCTGGTCCGGATCGTTCGTCGTCACGCAGAGCTCAGCGGTGTAGCTGCCCGCGGCGAGACCGCCAGCCGCCGGATTCGCGGTGATCGTGACCTCGGCATTGCTGCCGCCGGGCACCGATCCGCTGGCCGGAGCCGCCGTCAGCCAGTCGACGACCGCGCCGGCGCACGGTGCGCCGCCGCCGGCCGCGCCGGTCGCACGCACCAGCCATGCGCCGTTCAAGCCGAAGCTGTCGCCCGCGCCCGTCAGATCGTTGTTGCCGAGATTGACGATGTCGGTCAGCACCGTGTTGTCGGACGATCCCGACACATAGGTCACGCTGGCCGACGCGGTATCCAGCGCCGCGGCGGTGACGATGCCTTCGTAACCACCGACCACCAGCGCCCATTCGTCGACGAAGCCGATATAGACATCGCCGGCACCCGGCACGCTGAAGCTGGTCGTGTAGGTCTGGAAGCTGTCCAGGCGGTCGATCGTCACGATCTGGTCCGTACCGAGGCGAATCGCGTTCGCGATGTCACCGGTCGCGCCCGCGTCGTAGTAGACGACCAGGTTCGGCTGCATGCCGATCGTCACGTTGCCCAGGCTCGGCCACAGGATCGAGATGGAATCGATCGTGAGCGCCTCGCTCGCGCTGAAACGATTGGTGTAGACCGCCGCCGAGGTCTGGTTGCCGCCGCCGCTCGCATTGGTCAGACCGATCTGCGTCTCGTAGGTACCGTCGTCGGCGACGAATGTCGTGCTGCCGTCCACCGCACGCGGCGACCACGGCGCTGCCGCACGCGCCACCGCGGTCTTGCCGTAGGCGGCGAACATCGGCCGCGGCTGCTCGCGTAGCTGCTGCAGGTAGCGCAGCTTCTCTGCATCGGGAACGATGCGGCCTGCCTTCGCCCGCGAAAGCCCGGCGACGTGCGGCACCAGCTGTGGCGAGCGCGAGGTCTTGCCGCTCGACACGATCGAGTAGGTCAAGGCGTCGCTGCCGGCGGCGTTTGCGATGTTCAGCGTGTCCGTTGCGGTCGCGTCGGCGGCCACCGTGAAGCTCAGCGATGCCGGCGTGACCGTAGCCGACGGATCGTTGCCGGGCTCGCCGCCGACGATCGTGATCGCATTGCCGTCGCCGTCGAATGACGTATCGACGATCGTTGCCGGGAAGCCGGTCGCCGCGGTGGTCGTGAGATGCACATAGCCGTAGCAGATGCCGCCCGTCACCGGATGGGTGAGCCGGCCATCGCAGTTGAACCGCACGCCGAGATAGCCGTCGGTACCCGCCAGCCACGCGGCCGCTGCATCGATCGTGCGCGGCGTATCCGGCGCGAAGGTCAGGCTCGATCCGATCACGTCGCCGACGTGGAACACGAGGGCAGCGCCGTTCGCATCGACCGCGTAGGTGCCGCCGTTGTCCGGCATCGTGTAGAACGTCAGGCCGCTCGAGTCCCAGAAATTGAAGTCCCAGTCACCGCTGGCGGGGCCGGTGTCGTCGAACGCGCTGGTGACGATATTCAGCGAGGTGCCGACGGTCGTCTCGGCGATCGCATGCCCGAGCGGACCGGAAACGATGATGCCGTTGCTGCCGCCGCCACCGCCGGTGACCGTCAGCGTTGCGCTGGCGTCCGCTGCGTTGTTGCCTGCATCGGTCTGCAGCGAACCCGCCGCGATCGTGTTGACGTAACTGCCCGCGGACGCCGCCTGCACGGTGCCGTTCAAGGTGCACGAACCGGATGGAATCGTCGCGCCGCTGGCCAAGGTCAGCGTGCCCGCCGTGAAGCTGGCGGTGCCGCCGCAGGTCGTCGAGGCGGCGCTGGCGACCAGGCCGGCCGGCAAGGTATCGACCAGGTCTGCACTCAGCGTGATCGCCGTGGCATTCGGGTTGGTCAACGTGATCGTCGCCGTGCTGTCGGTCGCAACCGCCACGCTCGCCGGCGCGAACGCCTTCGTCACGGTCGGCGCGCCCGGGCCGCCCGTCGTCGGAATCGTGATCGCATTGCCGTCGCCGTCGAAGCCGGTGTCGACGATCGTGGCCGGGAATCCGGTCGCCGCCGTCGTCGTGATATGCACGTAGCCGTAGCACACCGTCGATGCCACCGGGTGGGTCAGGCGGCTGTCGCAATTGAACTTGACGCCGACATAGCCGTCCGTACCCGCCAGCCATTCCGGCGCCGCCGGCACGCCGCTGCCGGTCGTGGTGAAGGTCAGCGCCGGACCGACGATGTCGCCGGGATGCAGCACGACCGCCTTGCCGCTGCCATCGACGACGTACTCGGACGAGTAGGTGTTGATCTGCCACAGCGTGAAGTTTCCGCCGCTGGCCCAGAAGTTGAAGTCCCAGTTGCCGGAAACAGGGCCGCCGTCGTCGAGCGCGCTGGAGACGATGTTAAGCGAGGTTCCCACCGACGTCGCAGCGATCGCATGGTTGAGCGGTCCGGACACGATGATGCCGTTCGACCCGCCCCCGCCGCCGGTCACCGCCAACGTTGCCGTCGCCGCCGCGGCGTTGTCGCCCGCATCGGTCTGCAGATCGCCTGCGTCGATCGTGTTGTCATAGCTGCCGGTTGCCGCGGCTTGTACCGTCCCCGTCAGGGTGCACGAACCACTCGCCGGAATCGTCGCGCCGCTCGCCAGGGTCAACGTGCCGGCCGTGAAGCTTGCGGTGCCGCCGCAGGTCGTCGACGCCGCACTCGCGACGAGGCCGGTCGGCAGCAGGTCGACGAGGTCGGCAGTCAACGTGATCGCCCCTGCATTCGGGTTCGACAGCGTGATCATCGCGGTGCTGTCGGTGCTCACTGCAACGCTCGCGGGCGTGAACGACTTCGCCACGCTCGGCGGACCCGCCGGGCCTGCAGGAATCGTGATGGCTGCGCCGCCGCTGTCATAGCAGTAATCGACCAGCGTCGCCGGGAAACCGGTGGCCGCCGTGGTCGTCAGATGCGCATAGCCGTAGCAGGTATCGCCCGCGCAATTGAAGCGGAAACCGAGGTAGCCATTGGCGCCCGCCTGGAACGCCGTCATCGCGCCATTCGTGCGCGACCAGGTCGACGCCGGCCCAATGACTGCGCCTGCAGTCAGCACCGTGTAGTCGGAGCTGGTCGTGCTCGCCGCCACACCGGCGCTGATCGTCGGCGCATCGTTCCACCACATGCGCAACCCGCTCGAGTTGTACATGTTGATGTCGTAGCCGGACGATGGATCCGCATCGACGATCGCGCCACTGGCCCAGTTGACGGAGGTCCCGTTGATATCGGTGCCGATCGCGTGGTTGAGCGGAGCGGAACAGACGACGCCACCGGCGCCGGCCACCGCCAGCGTTGCGCTTGCGGCAGCCGCATTGTTGCCGGCATCGGTCTGCAGCGAACCTGCCGCAATGGTGTTGACGTAGCTGCCCGCCGCGGCCGCATGGACCGTGCCAGTCAGCGTGCAAGAGCCGCTTGCGGGGATCGTTGCGCCGCTGGCCAGGGTCAGCGTTCCAGCGGCGAAGCTCGCCGTGCCGCCGCAGTCGGTGGTCGCCGCGCTGGCGACCAGACCGGCCGGCAGCGTATCGACCAGATCCGCACTCAGGGTGATCGCCGACGCATTCGGATTGGTCAGCGTCACCGTTGCCGTGCTGTCAGTCGACACCGCAACGCTCGTCGGCGCGAATGCCTTCGCGATGGTCGGTGCGACGAGTACGACGTTCGTCACGGTCAAGGCGGCGCTGGCATCGGACGCACTGTTCCCAGCGTCCGTTTGCAAGCCTCCCGCGAGGATCGTGTTGACGTAGCTGCCCGCCGTCGCCGCCTGCACCGTGCCGGTCAGCGTGCACGAGCCAGGTGGAATCGTTGCGCCGCTCGCCAGGGTCAGCGTACCGGCAGTGAAGCTCGCGCTGCCACCGCACGTCGTTGACGCCGAACTGGCGACGAGGCCGGCTGGCAGCGTGTCGACCAAGTCCGCGCTCAGCGTGATCGCTGCAGCGTTCGGATTGGACAACGTGATCGTCGCCGTACTGTCGGTATTGATCACGACACTGGCTGGCGCGAACGATTTTGCGGCGCTGGGCGTCGTCAGGCCGTTGCAACTGCCGACATTCGTATTGTCGATGACCAGATCATCGGCGAAGAACGTGTTGCCGGCGGTGTTGCCGGACCCGCTCAGCTGCGAAACCGCCAGATCCGTGATGCTGCGGCCCGCACTGCTGGCACCGCTCGGATCGTTGTAGATCTCAACACTGTCCTTGCAGATCTTGAGGGCGCCGGTCGCGCGCTCGACGATGATCTTGATGTTGAAGTAGGTTGCCGCCGGCCACGTCGCTCCCGTGTCGGTCAGCGCGGCGGTACCGTCGCCTGCGAAGTGGGCGACCTGAATCTTCTGCGCGCTGCTGCGCTCGAATTGCAGGATCGTGGTGACCAGGCCTTCCGCGCTGTCCTGCGGGTTGAAACGCCAGTTAGCGCCATTGGTCGTGCGCGACATGCGGACATTGGCGCTGATCGACGCGTAGGCCGTGGTGCCGGCCGGCGAGATCGGAGAAAGCGCCAGCGCGTAATTGCTCGTCGAAGGGCTCGCCGTCGACGTGATACTGAGATGTTGCGCGCCGTTCGCCGGCGTCGTGGTGGCGACGCTGACGCTGCGTGCGGCCCAGCCTTGCTGACCGCTGAGGCTGCCAACCGTGAACGGGGCCTCGAAACCGGTCCCATAGGTGATCACACCCGGAGACGTCGCCTGGTAGTTCGCGCTGGTCGCGACGGTGTAGGCGCCGCCGTCGGTCTGCAAGGCGCCGGCGGAAATCGTATTGACGTAGATTGCAGCGGCGGCGACTTGTACATCGACGTTGATCGTGCAGCCCGGCGGCGGAATCTGCGCGCCAGCGGCGAGCGTGACCGAGCTGGCCGCCGCTGCCGCCGTGAGCGAGGCGCCAGTGCAGCTGGTCGATGCATTCGGCGAGGAAGCCACCGTCATACCAGCGGGAAGGGTATCGACGAGGTCCGCCGTCAAGTTCAGCGGTGCCGTACCTGCATTGGTGCTGAGCGAAATCGTCAACGTGGCCGTCTGGCTCGCGTCGGCATTGGTCGGCGCGAAGGCTTTCGACAAGGTCGGCGGCGGCACGACCGCCGTATCGACGTTGACCGTGTAGTCCTCGGCTTGGCCGAAAGACGAACTCGGATCCGGACCGCAGGCGGTTCCCGGAGCATTGTAAAGTTTGACGGCGCGCATGCGCGTTTGGCCGGTCAAGGCACTCTGCGGAACGACCAGCGTCGTCGCGACGACCTTGCCATCGATGCCGGTCGAGTTGACGATCGAGCCGACTTCGTAGCGCTCCGATGCGTCTTCGTTGAAAACGCCGTCGTGGTTCCAGTCGACGTAAAGCCGGTAATAGTTGACGAAGTTGCCGTCCGAATTTCCGGACATGCTGATGGCGTAGGTGGAACCGGGGTGCAGATTGCCGACGATCGCCGTGAAATCTTCATCGGCCGGCGTGCCGTTGACCGTCGCACCCGTGGTGTTGTTGATATCGGCCAGCGTCACATTGGTGATGGGCTCGACCGCGCTGGTGAAGGTGCGCGCGCAGTAAGGTTCCGGGAACGCAAAAGCTGCACCGCTGACGGCGAGCCCTCCCATAGCAATCAAGGACGTCAGAACCGCTCTCCGCCAACTTTTCATTCCCCAGCCCTCGCCATCGATCGGCAGGCGGCGTGATGCCACCCACGCGTTACGCCGCCTGGATCGGCGGCAGACAAATCGACCCGTCATTGATAGTGGCAACGGCGTTCGCAGGCCTGCCGACAGGCGCGGAACGCGAGCACGCAACGCGAATCCCCAGTGTTTCCCCTGGTTACGACATTACGCTCAATATCCGCGTAAGCACAAGTGGCGGACAAAAGCTGTGAAATCCATCGACAAATGTAAAGACGCGGCGATCACGTCACCGCAGCGGGACATTGGAACGAACGGTCCCGGCCGGACGTTCACGGATCGTTTCGTTCGCGTCGCGCGGCCGCAAAAAAAAGGGCGCCGAAGCGCCCGTCGATTCGACAAAGTGACTGCATCGCTCAGCCGGACTTTTTCCACTGCCCGAGCGCCGCCAATCCGTTCTGACGCGCGCGCTGCGCGACGGTCTTCTGCGCGTCGGCGAAGTTTGCCTGCATGTCCTTGCCCCACAAGGTCAGCGCAGCGGTCTGCATCGCGCGGCCGTAGGAGAACGACAACGGCCACGGATGCGGACCCATCTGGTTCATCGCATTGAGATGCGCGGTGGCCTGCTCGTCGGACTGACCGCCGGAGAGGAACACGATGCCCGGCAGCGAGGCCGGCACGGCGGCTTTCAAGCAGCGCACCGTCGCTTCGGCGACGTCCTCGACATCGGCCTGGTCCGGACAGCTTGCACCGGCAATGACCATGCTGGCCTTCAGGATCGTGCCTTCCAGCAGCACGTTCTGCTCGTACAGCGCGCCGAACAGCGAGCGCAGCGTCGCTTCGGTGACTTCGTAGGAAACATCGAGGTCGTGCTCGCCGTCCATCAGCACTTCCGGCTCGACGATCGGCACCAGCCCAGCTTCCTGGCACAGCGCGGCGTAGCGCGCGAGTGCATGCGAATTGGCTTCGATGCAGGTGCCGCTCGGCGTGTCCTCGCCGATGGTGATGACCGCGCGCCACTTGCAGAACTTCGCGCCGAGCTTGGCGTATTCGGCCAGGCGTTCGCGCAGGCCGTCGAGACCTTCGGTGACGAGTTCGCCGGGAAAGCCGGCCAGGGGCTTCGGCCCCCTGTCGACCTTGATGCCGGGCAGGATGCCGGCGTCGAGCATGATCTTGGTGAACGGCACGCCGGCCTTGGTCGACTGGCGGATCGTTTCGTCGTACAGGATCGCGCCGGAGATGTGGTCGCCGAGCTTCGGCGTGGTCAGCAGCATCTCGCGGTAGGCGCGACGGTTTTCCTCGGTGTTCGGCACGCCGACCGAGTCGAAGCGCTTCTTGATCGTGGTGGTCGATTCGTCGATCGCGATGATGCCCTTGCCCGATGCGACCAGGGCCTGCGCCGTGGTTTCAAGCTCTTCGATACTCATCAAACACTCCGTGGAAAACGAAAACACGCGGCGGCCGCGGGCTCGTGCCGACCGGGTCGGTCATTTCAGGGGCGGCGATTATAGGCCAGTTCCGCGCAGGCTGCGCCGCGTCGGGCAAGGCTGGATTCAGTGATCGGCCCAGGCCAGCTTTTCAACCGCGCAGCGCTGCATCACCGCCGTGCGCGCCGTGGCATCCGCGGGCAGATTGAACGGAAAGATCAGCCAGCTGAACACGCGATCGCGGCCGGCGTTGGATACCGAAGGCGTGAATTTCATGCTGCTCGCAGCGCTCGCCGCGACCTTGCCGAGATCACCCTCGGGCACGACCTTTTGCACCTTGATCGTACTCGTGCTGCCGTCCTTCTCGACGACGAACGATACTGTCGCGCAGCCCGGCTGTTCGATGTTCTTGCCGTAGTTCGGGGCATCGGCCTGGATCGACGTGGTGTCGAGCGCCCAGTAGTTCGGCAGCTTCTCGGCGGCGACCGTGCGCGGCGGCACGGTCGATTGCGCGAGCGCGGTGGAGCAGCAGGCAGCGGCAGACAGGAACGTGGCAAGCAGAGGCAGTGACGGGCGCGACATGATCGGTTCCTAAGGCAGCGCCATCCAGCGTTCGTGGCGCGCCTATTCTACGAGCGCGTCGTGAAATTACGCACGACGAGAGTGATGAGATCGACCACGCCCCTCATCGCGGAGGCGACGCCGAGCACGGCGAAGGCGATGTACTCAAGTTGGCGGGATGCGATCGGACTCTCGAACGATGCCTGCGCAAACGACTCGTTGCCAGGCGTGCCAGCACCCCGGCATACAACCAGAGCAGGACGGCCAACGCGATCAGGGCCCCCGACGTCCCGACCACCACGCCCTGCGCGCCTGGACCGTACTGGCTACCCTGCACGTCCGTCATGGCAAACGGCAGGCCCGTCATGATGTTGACGAACAGCAGCACCGCGCCAAGCCGGATCACGATGCACAGAATCGAATACAGCGATGTCTTCACGACATTCCCCTGACCGCTGAGCTATAGATCCCCTAAACCTTCCGCCACACCACCCTGCCCGACCTTCAGCAGCTTCAACGTATTCGTGCCGCCGAGCTGCCCCGTGTGATCGCCGGTGGTGACGATGACGCGGTCGTCCACGGCCAGAAAACCGAGCGTGAACAAATGCCGGATCGCCTCACGTGCGGCCTGCGTCGGGCCGACGCCGCGCGCGTCGAATTCGACCGGGTGTACGTCGCGATACAACAGCATGCGTCGGCGCGCGGCGGCGTTGCGCGAGAGCGCGTAGATCGGCACCGTCGAGCGATAGCGCGACAGCCACTGCGCGGTGCCGCCCGACTCGGTCAATGCGACGATCGCGCGTACGTGGATCTGGCCGGCCATGAACATCGCGGCGAGCGCGATCGCCTGGTCGGTGCGGTCGAGACTGTGCGCACCGGGCTTCAGATCCTCGGTCGGTTCGAACTGGCGCTCGGCGCCGAGGCAGACGCGCCGCATCGCCGCAACCGCCTTGTCCGGATGCTTGCCCGCGGCAGTCTCCTGCGACAGCATCACCGCGTCGGTACCGTCGATCACCGCGTTGGCGACGTCGAGCACTTCGGCGCGCGTCGGGATCGGCGATTCGACCATCGACTGCATCATCTGCGTCGCGGTGATCACCACGCGGCTGCGCAGCAGCGATTCGCGGATGATCTTCTTCTGCAGGCCCGGCAGTTCGGCGTCGCCGATTTCGACGCCGAGATCGCCGCGCGCCACCATCACCGCGTCGGAGGCCTCGACGATCGAGGTCAGGTTCTCGATCGCCTCGGCGCGTTCGATCTTCGCCACCAGGGCTGCGCTGCCGCCGGCCTCGCGCAGCAGCGCGCGCGCCTGTTCGACATCGTCGGCGGTCTTGACGAACGAGACGGCGAGGAAATCGGCTTCGATCTCGGCGGCCAGTTTGATGTCGGCGCGATCCTTGTCCGACAGTGCCGCGACGGTGAGGCCGCCGCCGAGACGGTTGATGCCTTTACGATCGGACAGGCGGCCGCCGGCGAGCACGCTGCAGCGGATCGTCTGGTCGCCGATATCGAGCACCTCGAGCGAAAACAAGCCGTCGTCCAGCAGCAGCACATCGCCAGGCCTGACGTCGCGCCACAGATCGTGATAGCTGACGCCGACGCGCGTCGCGTCGCCGGCGGGCGCATCGACGTGGCAATCGAGCACGAAGATCTGGCCCGGCTCCAATTCGATCGGGCCGCCGGCGAAGCGCTCGATTCGGATCTTCGGGCCTTGCAGGTCGGCCAGTACCGCCACTTCCTTGCCGAGCTCGGCGGCCGCGGCGCGCACCGCGGCGGCGCGGCCGCGGTGGTCGTCGTGCGTTCCATGCGAGAGGTTCAGACGCACGACGTCGACGCCTTCGGCGAGCAGCCGCTTCAATGCGCCGACCGCATCGGTGGCCGGTCCGAGCGTGGCAATGATCTTGGTTCGACGCAGTTGCGCTTGCACGTGCGGTGGCTCCTTGGCTGGATGGACGCGAGACGGCCGTCGTGCGGCACGCGCTTCGCCGATGGGATGCCGGAGTGCCGGCGCCGCAGCGCAGGCATCGACCGAGAGTCGTGCGCATGATACGCGAGCCGACCTTGCAGTTCCGAGGCGCTCGCCGCGCTTGTGTTCGGCCCGCTCCAAACGCGGCTGCGGCCGCGGTTCGACCATCACCTATCTCTATTGTTCACAATTAGATTGCGCACAATGTATTTTCGTGATGGAATATGTCCGATGCAGCATTCCTCGGCCCGCGATCTTCATCTCGACGAACAGCTCTGCTTCGCGCTGTACGCAGCGTCGCGCACGTTGACCGCCGCCTATCGTCCGCTGCTCGAACCACTCGGCCTGACCTATCCGCAGTACATCGCGATGCTGGTGCTGTGGGAGCGCGACGGCTTGACCGTCAGCGAACTCGGCGAACGCCTGCTGCTCGACTCCGGCACCTTGACGCCGCTGCTGAAGCGCCTCGAACACGCCGGCCTGATCACGCGCGCGCGCCGCCAGAGCGACGAGCGCGAAGTCGAGATCAGCCTGACCCGCAGCGGCCGCGCTCTGCGCGCGCGCGCCGAAAAAATTCCCGCCTGCCTGCTGCAGCAATGCGGTCTTGGCGAGGCCGCGCTGGTGCGCTTGCGCGCCAGCCTCAACACCCTCACCGAAAATATTCTGTCCAACCCGCAAGGAGTCTCCGCATGAGCATGAACAAGATCCTCTACACCGCCACTGCGACCGCCAAGGGCGGCCGCGAAGGCCATATCCACAGCAGCGACGGCGTGCTCGACCTCGACCTCAAGGTGCCGAAGGAACTCGGCGGCCCCGGCGGCGCCGGCAGCAATCCGGAACAGCTGTTCGCCGCCGGCTACTCGGCGTGCTTCGAAGGCGCGCTGCGCTATGTCGCCGGTCAGCGCAAGATCGCGATCAAGGACGCCAGCGTGACCGGCCATGTCGGCATCGGCCCGCGCGAACCGACCGGCTTCGGCATCGCCGTCGAGCTCGAGGTCAGCTTGCCCGGCCTCGACCGCGCGGTTGCGCAGGATCTGATCGACACCGCGCATCGCGACATCTGCCCGTACTCGCACGCCACGCGCGGCAATGTGGATGTGACGATCACCCTGGTCTGAAGATCAGCGCCATCTGAAAACCTGCGCGGGCACGCCGAACGGCGAGCCCGCACTACGGCGGCTGCACGCTAGATCGGCCCGTCGTCAAATGACCGCCGGCAGCATCGACGGCGCTTCGACGATCGCGTCCGCGCCTGCCGCACGCAATTCCTCGCGACTGCCGAAGCCCCAGGCGACACCGATCGCACGCACGCCGTTCGCGCGCGCGCCTTCGATATCGAAATGGCGATCGCCGATCATCGTCGCCTGCGCGGCTGGCCGGCCGAAGTCGGCGAGCGCCTGCGCGATCAGTTCGGTCTTCTCGCTGACGCGGCTCTGCGCACCCGCCGCGTAGACGCGTTCGAAGTGTGCGCCGAACGGAAGGCTTGCGACGATCTTGCCGGCGTAAAGATCCACTTTCGAGGTCACCACGGCCAGCGTGGCGCCGCGCGCCGCGAGCGCTTCGACGACGTCGCCGATGCCCGCATACACCGTGTGCTCCTGCCAGCCGATCGCCGAAAAGCGTTCGCGATACAGCGCTACGGCGCGTTCGACCGCTTCGGCATCGTCGCCGAGTGCGAGCGGAAACGTCGCGCGCAACGGCGGCCCGATCCAGCTCCGCAATATCTCGCGCGGCGGCAACGGCGCGCCGAGCTTTTCCAGCGCGTACTCGATCGAGGTGACGATGCCGATTTCCGAATCGATCAGGGTGCCGTCGAGGTCGAACAAAATCAGGGACACGAACGTCTCCGTGACGAGGAAGTCACCCGCGCAGACCGCCCGACCGTTTGACCGTCGGGGAAGCAGGTGCTGAAGCGCTGCACAGGGTGTCTTGCCGGGCTGGTTGCTTCAGGATTGCGAACGCGCCTTCAATGCCGCGACCGCTGGCAATTCCTTGCCTTCGAGGAATTCGAGGAACGCGCCGCCGCCGGTCGAGATGTACGAGACGCGATCGGCAACGCCGTACTTTTCGATCGCCGCCAGCGTGTCGCCGCCGCCGGCGATCGAGAACGCGTTCGAGGCCGCGATCGCCTGCGCCAGCGTTTTCGTGCCGGCAGCGAATGCGTCGAACTCGAACACGCCGACCGGGCCGTTCCAGACCACCGTCCCCGCCTTGGCGACGAGCTCGGCGTAGCGCCGGGCCGTGTCGGGACCGATGTCGAGGATCATGTCGGTGTCGCCAACATCGGCCACCGCCTTGACCGTCGCCGGTGCATCCGCAGCAAATGCGGGCGCGACGACGACATCGCTCGGAATCGGCACGTCGGCGCCACGCGCCTTGGCGTCCGCGATGATGCGCTGGGCGATGCTGAGCAGATCCTTCTCGACCAGCGACTTGCCGACCTCGTACCCGGCCGCGGCAATGAAGGTATTCGCGATACCGCCGCCGACGATCAGCTGGTCGACCTTGCCGACGAGGTTTTCCAGCAGGGTCAGCTTGGTCGACACCTTGGAGCCGGCGACGATCGCGAGCAGCGGCCGCGCCGGTTTGTCGAGCGCCTTCGCCAGCGCGTCCAGTTCGGCCATCAGCAGCGGGCCGCCCGCGGCGACCTTCGCATGACGGATCGCGCCGTGCGTGGACGCCTGTGCGCGATGCGCGGTGCCGAACGCGTCCATCACGAAGACGTCGCACAGCGCAGCGTACTTCTTCGCCAAGGCCTCGTCGTCGTTGCCCTCGCCGATGTTCATGCGGCAGTTCTCCAGCAGCACCAGCTCGCCCGGCGCCACATCGACACCGTCGATCCAGTCCTTGATCAGCGGCACGTCGCGACCGAGCAGCTCGGCCAGTTTCTTAGCGACCGGCGCGAGCGAATCCTCGGCGCTCCATTGGCCTTCCTTCGGCCGCCCGAGATGCGAAATCACCATCACCGCGGCGCCCTTGTCGAGGGCCAGCTGGATCGTCGGCAGTGCCGCGAGGATGCGCGTTTCCGAGGTGATGCGACCGTTGTCGATCGGCACATTGAGGTCCTCGCGGATCAACACGCGCTGACCGGCGAGATCGAGATCGCTCATGCGGACGACGGACATCGGGACGCTCCTGGCTGGACGAACGGCCTGCCATTACAGCCGGAGCTACGCGCGCGCGCAAACACCGCGCCGGCATGGCCTCGGCGCAGTGACGATATGTCGCAATCGATTCGACGCTGCGCCGCAGCCGCTTGGCACCGCGGCCGGCTCCGGCAATGGCTCCTGCGCACACGCGCCATGGACGCTAGCATGGCGGTCCCGCCGGCTATGGAACATGCACGCCATGAGCGAACACACGGCCAACATCCGCTGGCAACGCGGCGAAGGTGAATTCGCGCAGGGCCGCTATTCTCGTGCGCATCAATGGCGCTTCGATGGTGGCGCCGTGATCGCCGCGTCGCCTTCTCCGCACGTCGTGCCTGCGCCGTGGTCGGATGCGGCCGGCGTCGATCCGGAGGAAGCCTTCGTCGCCTCGATCTCGAGCTGCCACATGCTGTGGTTCCTCTCGCTTGCGGCCGAACGCGGCTTCATCGTCGATCACTACGAGGACGACGCGGTCGGCACGATGGCGCGGATCGCGCCGCAGCGCCAGGCGATCACCGAGGTCGTGCTGCGTCCTGCGATCGGTTACGCCGCCGGTGCTGCACCGGACGCTGCCGCCGCGAGCGCATTGCACGAAGCGGCGCACGAGCGCTGCTTCATCGCCAATTCGGTCAAGACCGCGATCCGCATCGAACCGCGCTGAGACGGGCTCAGCCGATGAGCTCGCCCGGCGTGACGCGGAGGTCGAGCCGGCGATCGCGGCGCAATATGCCGACGACGACCTCGCGCCCGATCGCCTCGGCGTTCAATGCGCGATGCAGTGCGTCGATGCCGTCGATCGGGTTCGCGCCGAACGCGATGATGGTGTCGCCGTTTTCGAGGCCCGCGCGTGCGGCTGGACCGCCGGGCGCAATTTCCATCACGCGCACGGCCGCATCCGAGGCCAGTTCGAAATAACGCACGTAGCGCCGCGGCAGACGCAGGTTCTGCGCGCCGAGGCCGAGCGACGCGCGCCGCACGCGACCGTGGCGCATCAATTCGGTGACGACTTGATTCGCAGTGTCGATCGAGGTCGCGAAACAGATGCCTTGAGCGCCGGCGATGATCGCGGTGTTGACGCCGACGACGCGCCCGTTCGCATCGAGCAGCGGACCACCGGAGTTGCCGGGATTGAGCGCCGCGTCGGTCTGGATCACGTCTTCGATCAGACGCCCGCCGGTCGCGCGCAGGCTGCGCCCGAGCGCGCTGACGACGCCGGCGGTGACCGTGCAGGCGAAGCCGAGCGGGTTGCCGATCGCGACGACGAGCTGGCCGACGCGGATGGCGCGCGCTGAACCCAGCGGCAGGATCGGCAGCGGCTGTGCCGACGACACGCGCAGCAACGCAAGGTCGGTGTGCGGATCCTCGCCGAGCAGATCGGCGGCGAAGGTTTGCCCCGCGGTCGTCGTCACTTCGATGCGGCGTGCACGGTGCACCACATGCGAGTTGGTCAGGATCAAGCCGTCCGGCGTGAACAGGAAACCGGAACCGCCGCCGCCGGGCAGCGCGCGGCCGTTGTCGTCGCTGCGATCGGCCACGCTGATCGCGACGACCGCGTGCGCGGCAGCGTCGACCACGCCGGTGACGACACGCGAATAGGCATCCAGCGCGGCCTGTTCGCCGATGGACGACGTCGGCGGCGCATTCGCATCGGGCTGGAAGGGCGCCTCGTCGGCGCGGAAATCAGAGTCGGTATCGAGCATGCCGCCGAGATGGGGGCCGCGCGGCGCGGCTCAAGGCGCGGCCGGGCCCGGCCGACAGCGCAAGCCCGGCGTCATGCGCGGGGAGCGACTTTCTCGCTGTTCGCCGTGGCCGGAATGTCGCTGCGCCTCAACACGCCGATGTAGTACGTCGCGTAGTCGGCGACGCCCAGCGTCAGCGTCGCCGAGGTCAATGGGCTGTGCTGCAATCCTTCGAACGGATTGGCCGCACCGGCCTGCTGTGCCGTCTGCAGACTTGGATAAAGCACGACGAAGCGATAAGCCAGACGGCCGATCAGCAAGGCCGACAAAGCCAGACCAATCGCGCTGTGCGGCGTGTAGAAACTGCCTTGCGGCGTCGCTTCGAACTGCGTCCACCTCAGGCCGACGAAGGCGAGCACGATGCCGGCCACAAGACCGCCCGCGGCCGCGAGCATCACGTCGGTCTGCGTCAGTCCGCGCAGCAGGACGAATGCGCCGGCCAACAGCAACACGGCAATGCGCAATTTCATCCGCAGCGGCTGTACCGGCTGGCGCCCGAACAGGCGACGAAAGCGGCGGTACAGGCTGAAGGCGATCAGCACCGCGAAAGCAGCGGGGACAAGGGCGTTCGGCGTCATGCACGGTTCTCCGCGGCGGGGCGCCGCACTCGTTGGGGCACGGGAGCTGCGTCGACGGCCGCCAACGCTCGCAGCGGCGCGCCGACGGTCCAGGGACCGCGATCCCATCATGCGCACGCACACCTTGCGGATTCGTTTCGACGCCACCTCCGCGTATCGGTGAGCAGGTTGCTGGGAATCGGTGACGCCGAGTCGCGCCAGCGGCGCTTCACGCCGCATCGACGGCCGCCGCGCCGTGGCAAGCACTTCCCTGTTCGCCGGAGTTAGGCTTGCGGATGGAGCCCCCGCGATCCGCCGGACGCGCCGAAAGTGCCAAAGTTTGGCAATTCCACACGCCGCAGCGAGGTTTGCCGCGGCGCGCAGCGCGTGACCGGCTTGGCACGTCACTTGCTTTTACGTGTCCATGAGCCTGCACCTCGCCACCGCCGAAGTCTTCCCGATGACGAACGATATCCTCGTGCCGTACGAGCGCGCCGAGCCCGAACCGTCGCGCCGCGATCTCGAATGGCGCACGCGCTACGACGGTATCGTCGCGGTCGCGCACATCGGGGACAAGGCGGTCGCCGGCATTTCGGGACCGTGGTCGGGCAAGTACGCGCTGACCTGGTGGGAACGTCCGCTGCCGGCGCGCCAGCTGGAACTGTTCGACACGCTCGACGACGCCAAGCGCGAAGTCGAGGAATGGGCCACGCGCATGAGCAGCGGCCTGCCGGCCAGCGTGGCGCCGCTGAAGACCGTCGTCGCGCCCGCGTCGACACCGCGGCCGCTGCCGTCAGTGGCCGCCAAGGGCAGCCTGATAAATCATGTGCGTTCGTTCCTGCCGGAGTTCGGGCGCAAGCGCACGCAGGCGGATGTCGCCCGCCAGCGCCAGCAGCACGCGCAAGACGATACCGATCTCGGCGACCTGCACTTCGCCGCGAACGACTGAGCCCGGGCGATCAGCCCTCGCTTTTCCTGCTGCCGCCACGACGCTTGTTGCGCACGTGGATCGACGTCGTCGAACCATCGCCGGTCTTGCGCTTCTCGACGTCGAACAGCCCGCTCGCCGCGATCAGCTCGCTGAGTTTCTGATAGCCGTAGTTGCGCGAGTCGAAATCCGGCGCCTGCTTGGCGATGTTGTTGCCGACCATGCCGAGGAAGGACCAGCCCGAATCGTCGGACGAGGCATCCACCGCGTTGCGCAGCAGGCTGATCAGCCGCTTGTCCTGCGTCAGCGAGGCGATCGGTCGTTCGATCGTCGCCGGGTCGCCGTCATCCTTGGCGATCAGGATCTCGGTGTAGATGAACTTGTCGCAGGCCGATACGAACGGCGCCGGCGTCTTCTTTTCGCCGAAGCCGTAAACGACCAGGCCCGCCTCGCGTACGCGCGCGGCCAGGCGCGTGAAATCGCTGTCGCTGGAGACGATGCAGAAACCGCCGAGCTTGCCGCCGTAGAGCAGGTCCATCGCATCGATGATCAGCGCCGAATCGGTCGCGTTCTTGCCGGTCGTATAGCGGAACTGCTGAATCGGCTGGATCGCGTGCTTCAGCAGCACCTCCTTCCACCCTTTCAGCTGCGGACCGGTCCAGTCGCCGTAGATGCGTTTGACCGTCGCGGTTCCGTACTTGGCAATCTCGGCGAGCAGGCCTTCGACGACGGCCGGCTGCGCGTTGTCCGCATCGATCAGCACCGCGAGCGTGGGCGAGTTCGTGGCCATGGCGAAGGCTCCGCAGGAGAAGTGCGCAGCCTACTCCGCCGATGTGCAACGCGGAAACCCGCTTTGAAACCGCCGGACTCGATGGGCATGGTCTAATGCACGGATGTCGATGCCGTCCAAACTGTGCGCCGTGTTGTTCGCGTTCTGTCTGCCGCTGCCGGAGTCAGCGGCTGCCGCCAGCGCGGACGCGATCGACGCCGTCGTGCACAAGGCGCACGACGCCGGCCAGTTCGACGGCGTCGTGGTCGCTGCACGCGGTGACGAAGCAATCTACCGGCGCGCGATCGGCAAGGCCGATCGCATCACGGGGCAGGCACACACGCCAGGTGGGACCTGGCGCTGGGGATCGCTGACGCAACAGGTCACCGCGGTGCTGGTCATGCAGGAGGTCGAGCGCGGCCGCCTTCGTCTCGATGGAACCGTGGGCGACTACCTGCCCGGCTTCGGCAGCGCTGCGCTTGCGCGCGTCACACTGCGTCAGTTGCTGCTGCATACGGCCGGTCTTGCCAATCCGGACGATACGCCGGCGGACAGCAAAGGCGTGCCGGCCTTCTATCGCGGCGACGGCGCAGCGAGCGCGCCGAAGTCCGCGCCGCGCGTCTGCGCCGAAGCGCCGAAGCGCGCACCCGGAGAGCACTACGAAAACAATGTCTGCGACGATCTCGTGCTGGGCGCGATCCTCGAACGCCGCAACGACATGAGCTATGCGCAACTCATCGCCACGCGCATCGCCAAGCCGCTCGGCCTGCGCTCGGTCGGCGTGCTGCGCGCAGGGACAGGCGCAACCGTCGGCATCGTCGGCTACACCGCCGAAGGCGCGCATGCGCCGGCGATCAATGCCGGCCGCCTCGGCGCAGCCGGCGCGCTGTATGGCAACGTCGACGATCTGCTGCGCTTGGACCGCGCGCTGATCGACGACAAGCTCGTCTCGGCCGCCACGGCGGCGACCATGCGCCAGGGCGACCCCAGGCTCGGCTACCTCGCTCTCGGTGCATTGGCGTACACGGCGAAACTCAAACATTGCGACGCGCCGATCGCCCTGGTCGAGCGCGACGGCGAGATCGGCGGCGTGCGCGCGGTCAATGTCATCGCGCCGGCGCAACATGCCGCACTGATCGCATTCTCCAATACCGCGCGCACCGACTGGGGATTCGCCTGGCAAGGTTCGGGCTTGCTGCACGATCTGCTCGATGCAGCGCTGTGCGCGCCGGCAGCGCCAGCGGGTACGACGCCGCCGCGCAAAGGCGCGCGCCATTGAGCGTTCATGCGCGCCTCAGTTGCGCGCACGCGCAATGACGCTCTCTTTGAATATCGAGTGGCACCCATGACCCTTCCGATCGCAGCGCCGGTCGCGGCGCGCTGGAAAGAACTGATCCTGATCTGCTCGAAGTGCATGAAGCGGCAGGATCGCAAGGACCTGCGCAGCGAGTTGCGCAGCCAGCTCAAGGACGCCGGGCGCAAGGATCTGCGCGTCGTCGCCTGCGGTTGCCTCGATGTGTGTCCACGGCATGGGGTCACCGTTGCGCGCTCGAATGAACTCGGCGCGCGTTTGCCGGCCTTGCATGTGCTCGACAACGGCGACGATGTCGCTGCGCTGCGTCGCTGGCTCGACGGCGGCTGAGTCGCGATCCGAGGTACGCGCGCCGCTGCGCGCCCTTTCACCGCCAGAGGAGCGCCGCACCGATCTCGCAATCTGCTTCGCGCCGTATCGGTCACGGAGCCGCAGCGCTTGCAGCCAACGAACACATCGGCCGCCGCCTCTACCTGGCCGCTGATCGCCCGCTTCGCCGCCATCGAGGCGCGCCTCGGCGAGCGCGCACGAACACGTCGCGCGAACGCGTTCGCCTACGAATTCCTGCGCTTCGGCGTCAAGCAGGCCTGGGCCTGCCTGTTCGGCGGCGCGATGGTCGCGCTGCTCATCGTTACCCATGTGTATTACCCGAGCGATGCCGCATTCGCGCGCTACGACGTGCTGTTCTTGGCCGCGCTCGCGCTGCAAGCCGCGCTGCTCTGTTTTCGCCTGGAAACCTTCGACGAAGCGAAGGTGATCCTGGTCTACCACGCGATCGGCACCGCGATGGAAGTGTTCAAGACCGGCGTCGGTTCCTGGGTCTATCCGGAGGCCGCGCTGTTCCATATCGGCGGCGTGCCGCTGTTCTCCGGTTTCATGTATGCGTCGATCGGCAGTTACATAGCACGCTGCTGGCGCTTGTTCGAATTCCGCTTCACGCGGCATCCGCCGATGTGGGCGCTCGGCCTGCTCGCGCTCGCCATCTACGCGAACTTCTATACGCACCATCGCTTCGTCGATCTGCGCATCGCGCTGTTTGCCGCGAGCGTTCTGCTGTTCGGTCGCTGCCAGGTGCACTACCGCATCTGGCACGTGCATCGGCGCATGCCGCTGCTGCTCGGGCTGCTGCTCGTCGCGCTGTTCATCTGGATCGCCGAGAACGTCGGCACCTGGACGCGTACCTGGAGCTACCCGCACCAGGCCCACGGCTGGTCGCTGGTGAAGCCCGGCAAGCTGGGTTCGTGGTTCCTGCTGCTGATCGTCAGCTATGCGCTGGTCGCGGCGATCAATCGCCCGCGGCCTGCGAATGATGCGGCCGCACTCAAGCCAGATGCGGGAACAAGGTGGCGATGTAGGTGCCGATGCCGATCGCCGTGAACGCACTGATGAACTCGTGGTAGCGCCGGTTGCTGGTCAGCATGCCGACGACGCCGGTGAGTGCGAAAACGAGGTGGAAACCGAGATCGACCGGGTCGGTCAAATGACCGCTGATGACCCAGCCCTTGGCGAGGCTCGTCACGATGAGCGCGACGAGCAAACCGAAGAACCAGCGCCGATGCCCATAGTAATGCTCGCGCAGATCGACCGGCGCCTCGCCGAAGAAATCCGGCAGCACCAGCGCTGCGAGCAGATAGACGGCGATCGTCTGCGCCAGCACCAGCGAAAACGCGAAGAAGGTCCAGTCGCGATGCTCGCGCATGCCGAACATCGCCCACCACCCTTGCACGGCGATCACCAGGATGATGATCGACCACAGCACCGTCGGCCAATACGTGCGCAGTCGTGCGCGCGCCTGCATGAGGCCGCGAAACCCCTTCAGCACCTGCGTGATCGCAAGGCCGAGGATGAGCGAGATCAACACCGAGAGGTAGCTGAAGGCGTCCATCGCTTTCTCTTTTCAGGAAGGATTCCGGCGATGCGCGTGCGTGACGGCGTGACCACACCTAGCACGCCGCTAAGGCGCCGTCACCACCGGCAAGTCGATGAAGCTCGCATGCTCGCCACCGGTGTACACGCGCTGCGTCGCCTTGCGGTAGTCGCCGGGCTTGGCGAAGAAGATGTTGTCGACGAAGGTCTGCGGATTGCGGTCGTACAGCGGGAACCAGCTCGACTGCACCTGCACCATGATGCGATGGCCGCGCAGGAACACGTGGTTCGCGTTCGGCAGTTCAAAACGATATTTCTCCACTTCGTTCGGCGGAATGGCGCTCGGGTGCTCCGGGCTGGCGCGATAGCGGCCGCGAAAGATGTCCATCGCGATCGGCAGCTCGTAGCCGCCCATCTCCGGCTGCGCCGGAACCTCGTCCGGATACACGTCGATCAGCTTGACGACCCAGTCGCTGTCGCTGCCGCTGGTCGATGCGAACAGGTTCACGACCGGCGCGCCGGCGATCGTCAGCGGCTCGCTCAGCGCGCCGGTTTCATAGACGAGCACATCGGGGCGGTCGGCGATGAAGCGCTGGTCGGTGACCAGCCAGCGCCGCCAGGCGTCGCCGTCCTCGAAGCGGACCGGCCGCGGCAGATACGGCACCGGCTTGGCCGGATCGGAAACATATTCGTCGTAACCGCTTTCTGCGGCGGCGGACGCGTTGAAACTGAGTTTCGAATCGGCCGCCAGATACAGCGGCTTCGACGTCGACGGGCAGCCCTGTTCGCACGCCAATGGCCAGTGTGCCAGGCGCTGCCAGCGATTCGTGCCGGTCTGGTAGGCGAACACCGCCGGCGTGTCCGCCTTCGGCGCAGCGTCCTTCAAATACGTATCGAGGAATGGCTTCATCACGTCGCGGCGGAACTGCAGCGCGGTATCGCCGTTGAACTTCAGTGGCCCGAGCACGCTGCCGTCGTAGTTGACGCCGCTGTGGCGCCACGGCCCGAGCACGAGGAATTGCTTCCCCGTGTTCGCATCGTTCGCCTGCAGCGCCGCGTAGGTGTGCATCGCGCCGTACATATCTTCCTGGTCCCACTGGCTGGCGACGATCATCGTCGGCACCGTCAGCGGCTGGCGCGCCAGCAGCGTATCGAGCGCCTGGTTCTGCCAGTACGCATCGTAGGCGGGATGTTCGGAGATCTTCTTCCAGTACGGCAGCGCATCGATGCCGAAGTGGCGCGCGTAGTCGGCGGTGGAACCGAGCCGGCGATAGGTTTCGTAGTCGTCCCAGGCGCCGTCGGCGATCGGGTCGCCCGAGCCTTTCTGTTCGGTCTGGCCGACGATGTAGTCGAGGTTGTTCTGCCGGAACGCGCCGTTGTGGAACCAGTCGTCGCCTTTCCAGCCGTCGACCATGGGGCTCATCGGCACCGCCGCCTTCAGCGCCGGATGCGGATTGATCAGCGCCATCAGCACGGTGAAGCCCTCGTACGACGAGCCGATCATGCCGACCTTGCCGTTGCTCTCCTTGACGTGCTTCACCAGCCAGTCGATCGTGTCGTAGGCGTCGGTGGAGTGATCGACCTTGCTGGCGTTGAGCGGTCCGCGCAGCGGGCGCGTCATCACGTAATCGCCCTCGGAATCGTATTTGCCGCGCACGTCCTGAAACACTCGAATATAGCCGTCGCCGGAAAACACTTCGTCGCCGAGCGGCAAGGTTGCCTGCATGCTCGGACTTTCGCTGCGCCGCGCGCGCTTGCTCGCTTCGTACGGCGTACGCGTCAGGATGATCGGCGCGTTGTTCGCCCCCTTCGGGATGACGATGACGGTGTGCAGCTTCACCCCATCGCGCATCGGAATCATCTCTTCGCGCTTGACGAAATCGGCGTTGGTGGTCGGCCGCTCGAACGTCTTCGGAATGTCCGGCGTCATCGGCGGCGTGTCGGCCGCGGCAAGGGCCGCTGCGGCCCAGAGGAAATTCGCAACGAACACGCAGGCCCAGCCCTCGAACGCTTTCATCCGCACCGCTCCTCCCTACAATTCGGCCGACAGTAAACCGAAATCGCCGGTTTTGCGAAGCCGCCGTTGCGCACTTGCGTTCCCGCGACGAACGCCGACCACGCGCGTTCGCCTCGTTTTGCCGCAGCCGATCAGGTGCGCGTGCTTGCCGACGTGCGACTCAGGACGATCGTCGTCGCGGTGACGACGGCGGCATCAACGGCGCGCAGGAGCGAATGGACTCGACACGGCGGGCTCGCCGACGCAACTGGCAAGCGCGCACGTCCGCAGCCTTCGTAGCGGCGGCCGGCAAAGTCAGCGCGGCGCCGGCGATCACGAATCGTGACGCGCTCTTCGCCGGCGCTTCGAGGATTAAGCAGCGACGCGGCACGGACTGCACCGCGCCGCGTCACCGCGGGCTCAATCGCGCTCGCGCGGCAGCGTCACCTTGCCGCGCACGTCGTGCTGGCTGATGTCGCCGGAACCTTTCGAGCCGACCGTGAAATCGCCGCCGATCGCACCCGCGGTGATGTCGCCCGAGCCGATCCTGTCGACCGCAGCGTCGCGCTCGACATGGTTGATTTCGACGTCGCCGGAGCCGACGCTGCCGACGTGGACGCTGCCGCCGACATTGCTGAAATGCAGGTCGCCGGAGCCTGAGCTGGAGACCTGCGCATCGCCGCGCACGTCGCGCAGTTCGACGTCGCCCGAGCCGGTGCCGCGCACTTCGACACTGCCGATGTCGTCGGCCTTGATGTCGCCGGAACTGGCCTTGCTGACGAGGGCGCCGGCGATGCGGCGCGCGTCGAGGTCGCCCGAGCTCGATTCGAAGTCGAGTGCGGCGACGCCGCTGACTTCGGCATCGGCCGAGCTGCCCTTGATGTCGATCGCGAGCGCGGCCGGCACGCGCACGCGTACGTCGATGTAGGCATAGCTCGATCCGAACCAGTGCCAGCCGACGTTGCGTTCCGCGCGCGGAGTGACGACGAGGCGGTCGCCGTTGCGCTGCTGCTCGAGGCTGAGGCCGGCGAGCCAGTCCTGTTCGGACGCGCAGGCCTTGCCGCGGATCTCGACCTTGCTGAGGCCAGGCACGCCTTCGACGACGACGTCGCTGGAGCCGAGCGCGAACGCGACGGCCTTGAGGCCTGCCGCATCGACGTCGAAATCGTGCTGGGCGGTGAAGCGGCATTCGTTGGCAAGGGCGGCGGCGGGAAGCATCGCGACGACCAGGGCGGTGCCGATGAGGGCCGGAAAGGTTCGCATAGGTAAGGCTCCAGAGGTGACCTCGGGTCGGATGCGCGAACGTACGGAAAGGTTTAGCCGCGCGCTCAGGGTCGTTCGAAACCATCGCCGAAAACGGCGTCGCCGCGCCATTCGTAGGCACCGAGGTCGACGCCGGCGCCCTGCGGCCGCGGCACGCGCTCGGCGTCGGCGGCCGGCGCGAAGTCGGCGGCGCCGTCGTCGATCGCGGCCGCGCTGGCGATCAGGTGCAGGTCGAACGGCGGTGCCACGAACAGCGCGGCCGCAGCGTCGATGAGCAGATTGTGGTCGTCGGTTATGTTGTTGCCGTCGAGCGAGTAGTCGGTCGACAGGTTGTTGCGCACGAGCACGTTTTCGCTCGGCCGGCCGTCCTTGTGCGCGGTGACCATGATCCACGGCGGCCCGGGCTGGCCATCGGCGAGGTCGATCACGCTGTTGTTGACGATGCGCGAATCGCGCATGCCGTAGAAGCTGATGCCGTGCCAGTGGTCGGTGATGACGACATTGTTCTCGACCACCCAGCCGACGAAGAAGCCGTCGAAGCAGCCGATGCCTTGCATCGAGTTGCGCAACGGATTGTCCGCATCGGTCGCATTGATGAAGACGTTGCCGCGCAAAGTGATTCCGGTGACCTCGCCGGTACCGACCTGACCATCGGCGCCGACCGACCAGCTCTGGAAGCCGTCGTCGTGATTGTCGTCGTCCGGGTCGCCGATGTAGTCGTTCTGTACGCGGTTGTACTCGAAAAGGTCGTAGTCGCCGAGCCCGCGCAGGCCATCGGCCGAGAAGCCGTCGATCAGGTTGCGCTGGATGCTCGCATACGGGCCGCCGACCGCGATGCCGAAGCGCACGTTGCGTAAGCGACTGTCGTGCAGGGCGACCCGCGTTGCGCCGATGTTGACGCCGCTGCTGGCAAGATTGACCCATTCGTCGGCACCCCAGCCCGATGCATCGGCGACCGAGTAGAGGTCGAGATGATCGAGCTCGATGTCGAAGGTCGGCCCGAAGTAGTTGTGGTCGTCGACCTCGACCATCGTGATCTGCTCGTTCAGGGGCGCGAACGAGGGGCTGATCGTCAGATCGCGCACGATCCAGTTCTGCGCAGCCTGCACGGTGAGGCTGCGTACCTGCGGGACCTGCCCCGGCTGCGCCGCGATCGTGATCGGCGCGCTGTTGTAGGCATGCTCGACGATCAGGTCGCCGTGGTAGCCGCTGCGCAGCCACACGGTATCGCCGGCGTGCACCGGCGCGTCGGGATGGACCGGCACCAGTTGCATGCCGTCCGCGTACGGGTAGTCCGGCCAGTCCTGCGTCGCGATCAGGCCGTCGTCGAACACGCTCTGCAGCGAACGCCACGGATGCGCGGCGCTGCCGTCGCCATCGGCCGACCCTTGCACGGGGTCGATGTAGAACGAAGCCGCCGGCAGCGGCGCGGCGGCGGCCAGCAGGAGCAGGGACAATAGGCGACGCATGGCGGTCTCCCACGTGGACGCTGGCGCCGGATGCAGCTCGGCACCTGGCGGCGGATTGCAACACGCGGCAGCGCCGGCGACCGTGACCCAAGCCCGGCTGTGCGCCCATTCGCGTCGATGGCCGCCGCGGCGGCGCGCGAAGTTCCCGCCGCGAAGGCCTTCGGAAAGCCTGCGGAACAGCCTCCGAACGCAAGCCGAACAGCGCCGGAATAGCGCAGACACAGCGGCGCTGCCAAGCTGCAAGCGTCCCTCCGGGCCGCCTGCGGCGCGCCCGGGCCGCCTGATCGACCGGAGTTGCACATGACGATATCGCGCCATCCCCTCGCACGCCGACCGCGGCTGCGCCTGCATCCCCTCGCCGCCTGCCTCGCCTCGACCCTGCTGCTGCAAGGTGCGGCGTTCGCTGCCGCTGGTGCCGCCGCTCCGCGCGGTAGCCTGGTCGTGCAGAACTGTGACGATGCCGGTGCCGGCAGCCTGCGCGACACCGTCGCCGCGGCCGTCGATGGCGCCGTGGTCGACCTCAGCGCCTTGACCTGCGGCAGTATCGCGCTCAGCAGCGGCGCGATCGTTATTCCAACCGACATCGCCAGCCTGAGCCTGACCGGCCCGGGCGAGCAGGCGCTCAGCATCAGCGGCAGCGACAGCAGCCGCGTGTTCGAGCAGCAAGGCAGCGGCACCTTGACCCTGTCCGGCCTGACCCTGACGCATGGGCTCGGCGCCGACAACGGGGGCTGCGTGCTCGCCAACGGCAGCGTGACCTTGAGCAACGTGACCGTCGTCGCCTGCGCGGCCGGCTCCGCGGTGGTGGCGAACACCAGCGGCGGCGGCGTGTTCGTGCTCGGCAACGCGATCCTCGACCACACCACGTTCGCCAACAACACGGTCGACGGCAACGTACGCGTGCGCGGCGGCGCGATCGCGGCCGGCGGCAGCTTCACCTCGACCAGCGACTCGTTCACCGGCAACCGCGCGAGCAGCCACGACGTCGGCGGCGGCACCTCGTTCACCAACATCGCCGAGGGCGGCGCGATCCATGCGCTCGGCGACACCGGTCTGACCGACAGCGTGGTCAGCGGCAACACTGCCGAATCGGAAAGCTACGAAGTGTTCGGCGGCGGCATCGCGGTCGGCTCGCACCCGGACGACGCCTACGCTTCGCTCGACATCCAGCGCGGCACGATCACCGGCAACACAGTGGTCTCAGAATGCGATGTCTGCGCGCCGCAGGGCGGCGGCATCGCGGTTGTCGGCATCACGCGCCTGCGCAATACGACGCTCGGCGGCAACTCGGTCGGCTCGATCAACCACTACGGCGGCGGCGGCGGCATGCGCGTGTTCGACGGCATCAGTGTCGAGATCGACGACAGCATCATCGCCGGCAATCACGCCGACTCGGCCGGCGGCGGCCTGATCACCGCGGAGGAAGGCTATCTGTACCTCGACGGCACCACGATCAGCGACAACGACGCCGGCAACACCGCCGGCACCAACGAAGGCGGCGGCGGCGTGCTGTGCTTCGGCTGCGCGCTGCAGCTGAGCAGCAGCACGGTCAGCGGCAACACGGCCGGATCGGTCGGCGGCGGCATCGCCGTGCGCTACGGCGAGTACGCGCCGTCGCCGGCGGCGATCATCGACAGCACGATCTCCGGCAACAACGGCTACGAAGGCGGCGGTCTGATGCTCGACGGCGGCAACGC